>Ga0105158_1000958_pt1 | contig 11580 bp, 14 predicted proteins | sample LHCtaG_FD_81567 | JGI IMG/M metagenome (GOLD analysis project Ga0105158, IMG submission 81567) | Hot spring microbial communities from Little Hot Creek, USA to study Microbial Dark Matter (Phase II) - LHC4sed_matched | ecosystem: Environmental > Aquatic > Thermal springs > Hot (42-90C) >... | reverse complement strand
ACCGAAACTTGAATGCCATCATGGGGGACATCTGGCACGGCACAGGCTTAAGCCATTGCTGGGCTTTCCCAGCGATTAAGGCTGGTCTGCCAGGCTCGGGTGCCTCTTTGCACCCCACTGGCATGGCCAGCCACCTGTTTCGCTTCGGTCAGTCCTTGCATAAACCGCTCGGACTGACACGAATACCTACTGGGAGAGGCTCAACTCCACGCCTGGCTTACCAGGCGATTAAGCAAGGTCTGCCAGGCTCGGGTGCCTCTTTGCACCCCACTGGCACCAACCTTGCACCTTTTTTTACGATATGGGAGCACTTTGCCACGGGGGGGCGGGCTCCCATACCGTGTTTGGCTGTATTCGCATGCAAATACAGCCAAACATCATTTGTTATTTTAGAAAGGGCTGTGCCGAATATATATACTTTTCTATTTTCTCATATTTTTATAAAAATGCATATATTATTATTGCTGGTAATCGCCAAAAATGGGAAAAAACAAAAAACAAAAAATAAAACAAAAACAAAAAAAATGCCACACACTTATCGTTTATTCCTCTCACACTTGTGGCCGTATATATGTTCCCCAATATATTTTATTCCACACGATAAACCATGCGACAGGAAAGCCTATAAGAAATAGAACCCCTTCCCATCCCCATACTCCCTGACCCATAAATACCAGTCCAAAGTATGTCAGAATTTCAGTAATTGCACACGCCCTCAATATGTTATTTCGTTCCCATCGCTTATCTCTAACAAGATAGTCAACGCAACACAATACACATAAGAAAATTATGATGGCAACTGTGATTGCAAATGCTGATGTGTTGTAGTAGAAACCTATCAACACACCCAGTATTATCATAGGCATTTTTATTGCATATCCATAGAGTTTTGATATTAGTGTACCCCTATATTCCCCGTTTTCAACTTTGCAACCAAACTTACGATATAAGTTCACTGGGTCATGCTGAATATCTTTGATATAACCCTCAACTGAAATCTGGAATAGTATCTGGAAAAATGCATAACCTATCACGAGGAGTATCCCCAGGTTAACATCATCTGAATACGCAAAATATGACACGCCTGGTAAAAAGCCAAAACATATAGAAATCAGTATTGGTGAGATGAGAGTAATCTTACTCAAATAGTTGTATCCTATACCAGCAAACACGGTAATAACAAAAAGAGTAAACGCTATTTTACTGTGAATTGTTAGTGCAGTCAGTAGGGCTGTACTTACAAAGAAAAAGATGTAAACCAATCCGTATGCAACTTCTATACTCACTTCGCCAGTTATCAACGGATGGTGTTGTTTACTTGTATCTACTTTATCCCATTTATAATCTGCTAGATTGTTGTGTGCAAAGCCTGTAGCATGAAATAGCCACCCTGCGATTATCCATATTAGTGTTGTCCACGAAATTAACGGCTCTCCTGCTAGATATATACCAACAAGCATTGCTGGTATTGTTAATGACGCTGTATGCCACCTGAAAAATACAAGATATGGTTTGACATGCATGGATACTCAATGCCAACAAAATATATAAATCTTGTGCTTAGTTCATAACTTACTGGCGTATCTACTTATTGCTTGTTTCAGATGTTCTGGTGGTGTGAATGCAAGTTGTCTATCTAACGCACCAAACAAACACTCTCCATCAACTTTGCTCTCCGCCGTTATGTCGGAAAAGCAAATGTCAATTATTTCAACATGTGGTGCTTTCTCTTTCAATTCTTTAGTCCAACCTTCAACACAGTTTTCACTACCTTTTGGACACAGAATTATTGCCTTGTCTATTTCCTCTAAAATCATCTTCAATTCTGGCGTGACACGCTCAACTGGTGGGCGTCCCCCTCCCAAATCAACCAACACATAATCAAATCCTTTTTTCAACCCACTAACACTTTCTTTTACCCATTTTGCACTTTTCTCGCACCAACCTGTCTTTATTTTCTTCCTAAGTTCATCAGCCCTTTTAGGGTCTACACAAGCAGTCTCAAGATACCAAGGCGATGTCGGTGATGCAGGGTCTCCCTCTTGTCTAAACACTTTCTTTCCTTGCTCTTTCATCTCTTGATACAAGAGATAGGTAAATACAGATTTACCCGTATTTGGGTCTCCTAATACGCCTATCGCAATACCCATATTTGAACCTCTTATCTTTTATATTTAATCTATATCACGGGTTTCGCCTGGATTTATATCAACTTTATGTGAACTTGTAACTACACATTTGTTCAATCTCGGTTCAAATGTGCCTACCCAAGCACTGGGATGATATTTATGTGCCAACGCCACATACAACCACACTGGCATACGCCCTGATAGACATACCCCTTGTGTTGTATCTACTTCTGGCGCATTGCGAATTGCCTCTGGTAACTCTTTTATGTCCAGAACACCACCTACAATGTTCCCCTCTACTATCGTGCAACCACATTTCTCACTTTTCCTTACAGTATATGTTATCGGCATATCTAACACCGTCCTCATCAATTACTTCATGGTATATATATCTTTTGGATAATTTTTCACACCAACATCGTGGTAACAAATGATATCACAATTATAATCATCTGGATATAGAATAGATACCACAACGCAGTGTTCTCGCCTTTGAATTTCTTTTCAGGATTAAACAACATCAAATACAGTATTGCTATACCCACAGGTAATAACATCAATATGAACAGCCAGCCGTTTGATATTATTCCAAAATACACAAACAGAATACAAATGACATATGTCAATACGAGGAAAAATGCAGATATACGCATCGCTTTTTTGACGCCATACACTGTGCATAAATTTCTAACACCTGCTATTTTATCACCCTCAACATCGGATATGTCTTTCGTTGGATTGACTGAAAATGTGTATAACGAAATTATAGAACCTATGGCTATAAATTCAGGTATAAATGGGTCACATACTATTGAAACAGACGCAAGAACGCCTATCAATCCTCGTGGTATTGCTATCGTTATGTTATTCAACCACAATCGCTTTTTTGTTCGTAATGGTGGAACGCTGTAGATAAATGAAAACATCATAATGATTGCGAGCAATATTGTGAATGTGGTGTTGACACATCCAGCCATCAACATCATCATTATCATGCCAAAGAATGCAAGTCCCATTGCTTCACGCTCACTTATCTCACCTGACGCCACTGGTCTGTGGCGTTTTACTGGATTATGCCTATCCTCAACTATATCCCACACTTGGTTCAAAACATTACTTGTGGCATTCGCCAGTGCCAGTGCCAAACTACCGATTAAAATCTTAAAATACAAAAAAAAATTATGAGGTGAGGGGCTGTACTTCATCGCAACCAATGAAAATATCAGACCAGTTATGAATGGTGCAACCATTGTGAATGGTCGCAGTAACTTTATGTATTTTTTAATCATCCAATTTACCCTATGCAACAATGATATATATACCTAACGGGTGGAAGTCCTTGTTATTAGTCATAAAATTCGACGAAGTCGTATCTGACTGTAATCAAATATACCCGTATTGTGTTGCCTACATATATCTGGATTGTCTCTATCTTCTCATTGGGATATAACGGCACCTCACATTCTATGTCTATCTGTATCCCTTGTCTTACTTCTTTACTCGGTATTACGATACTTATTTTTTTAGTGTCGTATGGATTTATAGCATATGATTTAACCGTGTTGTATGAAAATATCATTGGATATTTGTGTTGCAATGGTATCTTACCATCGTATTTCGATAGAAATTGGTTTACTTCATCTTGCATCGCTGAAGGTAGAATTGGAACTTTGCCAGAACTTGTGTATTTGCGATGTATATAATCCAGATACTCGTGATACATCTCTAGTATCTCTACCATGTTATCTGTACGACCAACACCAGCCACCGTTCGTTTTTGCATTACTACTATTGTTTCAGTTAGTTCAGTCATATTCATCACGCTCCTAATCAAATTCTTCATCCTCTTCTATTGTGTCATCATTTTCATCGGTGTTATTCTCATTATCTTCACCTTCATATCCCCATCGTCTCAATGCATCTTCCCATATGTCTTCTATCAACTTATCCAGTTCTTCTTTCTCCTTTTCTTCTTCGGTCATCTCATCTATTTGCTTCATGTCCTCTTCTTTTGTTTCTTCTTCTGGTTCTTTATCAACTTCCATTTTTTCTTCTGGCTCTTTATTAGCCTCGCTTTCAGTGTTTTGTTCGGGCATCTCTTCTTTTCCTTCATCTTCAAATCTAACTGGTGTCTGCACTTTTATTCCACACTTATCTGCGTCCAACACCCAAAATCTATATACATTATCGCCAACTCTAATTACCTTCGTTGGTTCTGCTTTATACGGGTCTAATATAACTCGCAACTTCTGGACACTCACTTTTGATGATAAGCCCTCTCGCTCAATCATTTTTAACAGGTGTTGATTGTAAACATATATCTTGCTCTTATCATTCGGCTCTACATATACTGTATTCGCTCTATTAATTGCATCTTTTATATCCGTGACAAATACTGAATTGCGTAATCTATTCAGTATAAATTCTGCTACGGTATCCTCAAATGTCAGTGGTTCATAATCTCTAACTACTGCCATATCTAACCATGACTGGACTATAACCATCCAATCCTCCTTCTTTATCGTTATAAGCACTCGGTATGTGTTCATATACCACTTGATAAAATCTTTCGCACCCTCTACTATTTCTTCATCACTCGCCTCGTATGTATGACCATCCCTAAATCGTATTTCGTAAAATGTCGGCTTTCCAGGTTTAATTATTACAGCCTGTGTGTTCGGCACTATATTAGATACGATATCCTCTATCTTGCTTCTGTGTTGTGTTATAATACCCTTGTGATTTATTGGACATCTACTACCATGATTTTTACATGCTTCAGCAATTGTTGGTATGTTCTTGATTTCTTCACATGTGGGCATTACTATTGTGCCACTCTTCAATACTTCATTCAGTATCTTTAATAACTCCTCACTACTTAATGGAACTTTAAACTTGTTATTCAATGCGTTAATTATTGCATTCTGCTCTGATTGTTTAAATTTACTCGCTTTTAACCATCTATACAATACCTGTATCAGTTTACCCCTATCTTCCAGCCGTGCATCTACTGCACCTTCTATTATCATATTTATGCAATACGGTATGCGTTTAGTGGTACTTGCTGGTGTGGTCTCTTGTGGCATTTAATCACTCATCAACCCTCAACATAATCAATGTCGCTTTACCTATCACAACTGGCTTCCCATCCCTATCCCCTTGAACTATCACTGTGTGCTCATCGTATCCGAGCAGTTTACCACGCACCACTCCTTCCTTGTTCTCATCTCTGAATGTCACTTTTACCCGTCTACCTACAAGTAAACTGTATGGGTCATCTACCATCAATAGACACCTCCTTTTTTACTCTATCATGCACTATTTTATTCGCAATTTCCGTATGCGACAACATCTCGCAACACCTCGTCTACAATCATCACGATAGGTATATGTAAAGGATATATTTATACTTTTCTATTTGGCGTTTGTCGAACTATGGAAAATTCATGCGATAAACAAAATTTCACATGTCCGATAAGTTATCCAACCCTATCAAATCCTTTTCGAAATCAAAACCAAGCAGTTTTGCCTTCTCCCTATTCATCCAAACTTTCGTGGCGGGCTCAAAACGAAGCCCAAAATCAAGATTGCGTTTGCACTGTTCACAGACGCCAGATGTCATTTTAACTTGTAGTGTTAGAATACCACATATTTTGCATTCTTTGTACGCTTTTTGTTTACACTCCGCACATATAAATTCATCTGTTTTTGCATCAAATTGTTTTTTACACACTAAACACACACTTCGCATCACACCGTTAAATAGAAACCAATTATTTATGCTTTTTGGAGTGTTTGCTTTGTTACATGACTTTTCCTGGATTGGAATAGGTCGTCAGTTTCCAATTCTTTTCTGGCTCTGTAACTCGTGCAACAAAGCAGTAGTGTTGTCTCTAGCGTATTAACTTAGTTTATCGTATTTGGTGGTTTTTGTTTCCAGATACACATCAATGTATATAGTATCTCTCCCATTGTGCGAAATCCCTTCTGCTCAAGATGCTCTAATTTTAGTTTCATCATCTCAATCCATGTATCTTTATCCAGTGATATCGTAGTCAACCTGCGTTCTACTTCACTCTTCGTGTTTCGCTCTTTGTCGTAATCTATATCTATAGTTATCTGGTTCTCTGGTATGTTGCGGTAGTTCTTTATCATCTCCATTATTATGGTGCTGTTCTTCTTCGTAGCATACTCTGGGTCGCTGATTTTTATCTCCATGAACTCTTTCCACAACCAATACTCAACTTTTAACATTTTTGTGCTAACCATGTTCACACCTTCACATTCAGATTGATTTCCTAAAAATCTCTCTCCCTACACCATCCCTCAATGTTATGATGATTTTTCCATTACCCACATGTTCTTGCTCTGTGGACATATACAGGGGTGGTGTATCTGTATTGTTCAGAGCGTTAACTATCTCATTAAAAACAAGAATGAAACGATGGGGTAATTCCTGAATTATAACATGTCCAGCATCATCTAATGTCCAAACATACGGCTTTGGTAGTATCTCATCTACTGAGTACTGAATGTTATGAACACATATATCTTCGGATTTTATTGGAACATAACGAATACAAGCATGAACTATTTTCAAGTTTTTCATCAAATGTAGTATATGCTTTTTGGGTATATATACTTTTCTTTTTTCACCTCTTTTTCACATTTATTTTAAGCTATTTTATTTTTACCATTATATATTTAATCTAAAATCATCATAATTTACCCATGAAATAAATATATGTTTTACTATGTTACGGATGATGTATGGTAAGTTTATGGTGTTTTTTATATTGTTTATGTGTTTTTTATGGTTTATGTATTTTTATTTCATAACATATAAAAAAATGTATGCGACCAATCCGCTTTTGATGCATTTTCCCCTTCAAAAACACCAAAAATTATATGTTTTACTATGTTACGGATAGGGTATGGTGTGTTTATGATTGCAATTTTATTGCTTATGTATTTTTATGTATTTTTTGATTGTTTATATATTCTTATGAATTAACATATAAAAAAGACATGCGAAATAGCCAGATAGTATCCATAACATATGCGTAACACAATAATATATTGTGTAATGTTACGGATGTAATTGTATCCGTAACATACTGGATTAGATATTTGAATTTTAAAAAAGTTACGCCAAAAATCGTGAAAAATTGAGTTTTTATCTATGGTTCATTTATAAATGAATTTACAATATAAATCGATTTTATCCAGATATATTATCATAATCAAAATAATATATGATTGATTTTTATATATCGTCATTCACCGAATTGTTACGGATATATTATATAGGGAATTTTGAGGGTATGGTTACACGGAAATTTTGATTATTTTCGAAAAATTAGGTTTTTCTTACCCAGTATGTTACGGATGTATTTCCAGTATCCGTAACACATCCGTAACAAATAACTTGCAAATATATAAAGATAAATTTTATTCGGTTTGTTTTATGAAATCGCTAATCGACTGCGAATTTTTTTTCCTAAAAAATATCCTTTTTTTCGGATAATCGTATCCTCAATTTTTCTCATATATATGTGTAACAAAATTCGGTTCATTCCTCATGCAATCGTACGGCGGTCGAAATAACATAAAACAAAATATATATATTCTTCCAAAAAAATCATACTTTAAAAATAAGAATAATGGGTCAAGAGTTTCCGAGAAACTAACATTCGTTACTTCAATACACTCCCATCCCCCCTCCCCCTCAATAGATATGAGATGCCCGTAAAATGCATGAAAAACAACACAAGATTTATATATTTTTAAGAGTTTACATAACTCATGCCTATGCTTGAAAAGGATGTTGTGATAGTTGGTGGGTCTGTTTCAGGTTTAACAACTGCAATGTATTTAGATAGGCGTGACATACTATGCACAGTATATGATGAGAGGTCACAAATTGGGGAGCCCGTGATATGTGCAGAAGGAGTTATAGATAAAGTTCTGAAAGACCATAAAATACCTGAAACTGGCAATCACATAGCCACAAAAATCACGAGAGTTGTGATGAAATCACCAAAAGGTCGTGTTATAGAACTTGAGTTGGACAGACGGTGTGGCTATATACTTAACAGGGATAAATTCGAGCAGTTGTTGGCAAATCGTGCAAAACGGGACAATCTCGATATAGTATCTGGTGCTAAAGTATTGAGTGTTAAACGAGCAGATGGATATTATAAAGTTAAGTACAGGATGCCAGTTTTAGATAAAGTTATGGATGTAGAAACCACATGTAGAGTAGTAGTTATAGCGAGTGGCATGCGAACGCCGATAGCGAAGCAATGTGGCTGGAATATAAATTATAAGCGTGAAGATGTTGGAGCGTGTTATCAATACACACTGGAATTTGATGAAGAAATACCAAGCAATGAGATATACATACACTGGGGTAGCAAATACACACCTGGTGGATATTTCTGGGTATTTCCTAAGGGCAAGCACATAGCGAATGTTGGACTGGGCGTAATCAGTCAAGATATTAATTTACCTAAAAATCTGGATAGTCTAATTAAAGAGCATTTTTCAGGATACCATTACAGGCGATTACGGACAATAGGAGGCGTAGTGCCACTTGCACCCCCAGTAAAGCCGTGTTATAGAGATAATGCACTTTTGGTTGGAGATGCTGGCAATTACACATTTGCATTAACAGGTGGTGGAATAGGAACGGGTATGTTAAGTGGTAAATATGCGGGAGAGACAATAAAAGGATACCTTGATTGCGAGAACGAAATAAGCGACTATGAATTGCGGATGCAAGGACTAATTAAAAAACTAACAAACTCATATAATTTAAAGACAAAAATGATACATAGTAATAGAGTGGTTGAGTGGTATTTCACTTTAGCAAAGATTATCTTATTCATTAATAAGATAGCACCAAATTTTGTCCAGGAAAATGCATTTAAAAATTTGAGATATTGAGGTGATAAAAATGCAGGACATTGAGGAACAGAAAAAACCAGAAATGGAGAATAAAGATAATGACATTGATGCCAAAGATAATGAGCAAACTGCAAATGGCAATACAGAAAGTAAGGAGATTATTGAACATACAGAAAGTGATGAACAAATTGAAGAGCAACCCCAAGAGACAGTACCTAAACCAGAGCAACTTGATGAAATTGTGGAAGGGGCGGAAGGCTTACCAGAAGGCATAGTGCATAAAGGCAACAAATATATATGGATATGTCCAGAATGTGGTAAAAAGAGTGATGTTAAATACCAGACTGTATATTTAGCGGAGAGGGGCTTGAGATTTCATCTGCTTTCAGTGCATGGTATAGGGCGTAAGCAAAAGAAGGGTGAGGCAGAAGAACCAGAGATAGAGGCGATAGACCAAACGAAAAAATTTGTAGAGGACTTAAAGAGTGGTTTATACGCAATCAATGTACCAAGTCAACAACATAGGGCGATAATTACACTGGTGATGCGTGGAGATTACACAAATCCAGAACACACGAGAACAGTTTTAAAAACAATGGGAATTCCAGAAGATAAGATAGAGTTGGTGTTGCGAATTGCATATCCAAACTACGGAACCAAAACAAGTAAGTCTATAGAGAAATCATATGGTGATGGTGGTGAATTAGAGAATTTAATTAGAATACTGATGGAGCGTAAGAATAGGAATGAGTTGACAAAACTGCTAAAAGAACTAATGCAAGAAGAAGATGAGAGAAAACCACGAACACTAGATGATGGCACAACAGTGTGGCTAACAGATAAGGAGTATATTGAGTACAAATTACAGATGGAACGAATAAAAGCCCGCCAGACAGAAACAACAAAGACACAAGAGCGTAAACTTCGAATTCTGGATGATGGTTCACAGGTGATGATGACAGATGAGGAATATGCACAGTATAAAATTGCGATGGCAATGAAGAAAGGTAGTGATGGCGTATCGGAGCAGAGTAAAATAATAGAACTGTTGACAAAATTTGAGCGTGAAAAAACTGAACTTATATTAAAAACGATTGCAAAAGAATTTGGAGAACGACTTGAGGATATAGAACGGCGTGTGTCAATATCTGATTTCGATAAATTTAAGGCATTCAAACAGAAGGCTAGGGAATTGGGATTTATTACATCTAATGAGAAGACAGGTGAGGTGGAGTTGAAATTGAAAGAACTGGATGGAAAACTACAGTTAGTTACACAAACACTCCAGAATTTTGGTAGAAAGACAGAGATAGGAATGCAAATGCTATCACCAGTAGTGCAGGCATTATCAAAAAAGATACTAATGGATAGTGGTGCAAAACCTCCAGAATTAGTTAGGTATACAGATGAAAGAATGAATAATTTAGACATGGCAATAAAAGAACGAAGTAGAAGGTTACACCAAGAAGGAGGTGATACGAATGAGCAATAGAGAAACAGTAAAAGTGTATGTAACATATGGCAAGAATAATGAAGATGTTCTGGATTTGAGAGAAGAATTAAGTGAGATAGATAGAGATGAAATCGACATCCAAATAGTTGAGACAAGAGAGAACGATGACCCATATGCACCAGTGAGAGTTAAAGTTGAGACGGCATGTGGTAGTAAAGAGTTCGAATATAGACGCATTGGCGACCTTAAATCTGCTATTGAAGAAACAATGTGTAAATTCTAACAGGGTGTTACATTGGATGCGTTGCTTGTTGCTGTATTCATGTGTGCCTTTGTATATGAGGTTATAGACAGTTCAATAGGTCAAGGTTATGGCACAATAGGAACACCTACATATATTTTGATGGGATTGGATGCGTATTATATAGTACCGTGCATTCTATTATCTCAGGCAATTGGTGGAATAATTGGTGGAATAGTCCATCATAGGATAGGCAATTACGACATACGAAACAATCATATAGACAGGATGAATACCACACTTCTCGTGCTTATAGGTGTGGTAGGCGTGTTTATAGGTGTATATGTGCTATCCAGAATACCCTCGATATACATGAACATCTATATTGGCATTATAGTTATAGTTGTTGGTATGATAATTGTTTTAGGCATACGGTGGAAGTACACAAGAATGAAGATGTTCATCATATCGCTGTTTGCGTCATTTAATAAGGGATTTTCTGGTGGTGGTTATGGTGGTGTTGCTACTGGTGGACAGATAGCAATAGGTAGTAACACAAGAAATGCAGTAGCAGTAACCACTATAGCAGAAGCCCCAATATGTCTTACAGGTTTTTTGTTGTGGTGTTTGATAAATCACATGGTGCCACATGTTGATATACTGCTGGCAATGTGTATGGGTGCTGGATTAGCACCACTTATAGGTGCAAGATTAACTGCACTGGGTGAGGAAAAAGCAGGTAGAAAAATGCAGATATTAGTAGGGTGCGTAATAATCATACTCGGAGTTTCCACACTTTGGAAAACAATCTTAAAATTTGTATAAAAAATTTATTTAGTTAAAACCTT
>Ga0105158_1000957_pt1 | contig 11582 bp, 12 predicted proteins | sample LHCtaG_FD_81567 | JGI IMG/M metagenome (GOLD analysis project Ga0105158, IMG submission 81567) | Hot spring microbial communities from Little Hot Creek, USA to study Microbial Dark Matter (Phase II) - LHC4sed_matched | ecosystem: Environmental > Aquatic > Thermal springs > Hot (42-90C) >... | reverse complement strand
AGGTCAACTGCGAAAATGCATTCGGATTCTCTGTGAACCGTTTTCGTCTTGTTTTCCCCAGCTATATATTCAAGTTTTCTTAGTCTAAAGTCTCCGTGGATTGGGCTGACTTGAGCTAAAACTGTTTTGACATTTTTATGAACTTTCATTATTGTTTCAGCAATGATTTGACCATACTTTTTCGAGTTTTCGTTTAGCCGAATAACTGCGATGTCTCCGATAATATCATAGGAATTGTAGATTGCGTTTAGTTCTTCAGGGGGTATTGCAGCTGCTAAGAGCGTCTTTAATCGCCTTCTCATGATAGCGCTTCCTTATGGTTGAATGAGAGTTTTAGGTTTGGAAACATTTAAAAATAAATAAGCCTCATTGTCAAGGGGAAAACTATGGAGAAAACGACTGTCGGACTGGTTTATGAATGTTTAAGGTGTGGAGCTAAAGTTTCCACCGAAGAGTTAGAGGTCCGAGGTGGAGAGATAAAGTGCACGGTTTGCGGCTACAGAGTTCTGAAAAAAATAAGGCCGCCAGTAGTTAAGAGGGTTAAAGCTAGATAAGTTGTTGTTCACTAACAGCCATTTGTGTTATGGTGGCTTTCAAGTTTGGCTGTAGAGGGTTAGAAGAGTTCTCTTTCGCCTATTTTACGTAAGGCTCTGCCTCGAAGCTTTATAGCTGGTCCAACGACTTCTTCTGGTTGTTTTTCAACGGTTTTTCTTTTTACAGTTTCACCGCATATGCCTCTTGGGAGTAAGCGTCTTTTGACGCAGATGGCATATGAACAGTTTGCCACGTTGCACATGTCTTCTGTCCATCTGCACCATACACCGTCTCGACGGAAAATGGCAGCGTTCTTGCCGCACTTAAACAGCTCACATCTTGGAGAACACGTTTTCGCTTGTTCCAAGCTACAACACGACCTTTAAACCGCCATAAAATCTTGTTCATTATTTTCGAGCTTTATTCTTGTTAAAATTTTCTGAAAACAATTGATATAAAGTTTTTCCCGCTAGGCTCCTTATTTAGACTCTAGCTTTGAACCTTGGTGCGTCTTCTTCTAGCAAATTCCAAAACCGTGAAAAGCACTATGGCCGCCACTATCAGAACTGCTGTTGTAAACCATGCTGTTTCAACAAGAAAACCAGCTAAGACAACATATTTAGCCAGCTTAACCTCGATTGGGTTGGCTTCGTTTATCGCGTTAACGATGGAGCATGTGAGGGATGCGGCTGGCTGATTTTGGTTTGCCAAATATGCTTTTATCGTCAAAGTGCCCCCGTTTTCTGTGAAGCTGGCTATACCATTAGCTTCTGTCTGCTTGGAGTTTATTTGGACGCCGTTTCTTTCAAGGACTACGTTGACGTTTGGAATTGGTTGTCCAAAATAGTCGACAACCTTCACGTAAATGGGCAGTTTATAGAGAGCGCAGTAAATTGTCAGCGTTTTCTCCTCGAAAAGTTCAACAGTTGTGGCGTTTAGCAAAACGTCCCCAGATGAAACTTTGACATTGTAAATACCGAAGATGCAGTTAAAGATGACGCTGCCATTCTGGTCTGGGGTTCCCGTAGCGTTTAATCCACCCATGGCTTCTTGAACTTCCACCACAACGTCGTGTTGTATTGGAGTTTTATTTCTGTCCACAACTTTCACTTCTAGAGGCAGGACCGGACAGACAATTGTGATGTTGTTCCATGGAATGGCCTTTAGCCCTGTCAAGGTGTCGTTGTTGAAATTGAATGTGTGTCCATAGCGGGAAGCCGCTATTTTGTACTTTGCGTTTGTGAGGAGCGATTTAAGTTGTGCTATGCCATTAATGTCTGTTCTGGTAGTGTTTGTTTCTGTTTTGTTTTCTATCCCACCCAGCTCTGTTGTGTATGTAACTGTGAGGTTTAATGCTACAAAGGGGATTTTTACCGCTATATTTTGTTGGCTTACAACGGTTATGTTTAGGTTTGTAAGCTGGGGGCATGGCAGTTTCAGTCTTATGCCCTCGTCTGTAATGCTGAAGTTGGAGACTCCGACCTTAACCCTCTTAAAGTATGCCGTAGCGTTGTATTCTCCTCTTTCCAGCCACATGGTTGCAACTCCGCTTCCATCACTTATAATGTCGTAGGTTTCATTAGCACGCCTATCATACACCTTTATCAAAACGTTTGATACTGGTTCGCTTGCGAGGTTGCATGGAACTATCTCCGTTTTGAAACCCGGAACGGCGAACACTTGTGTGTCGTTGATCTTTTTGGCTATGGGTTTTGGCGTTATGCTCAAACTGTAATTTCCAACAAGCCCGTCATCTGGGACACGCCAGTCGTACTCCACAGTGCCATTTGAAACTTGGCATGTGCCATTATGAATTGCTTTGTCTTTGAACTTTATTGTTATGGTTACGTTGTTGCCGTTAAACTCCCAGTAGTCGACAGCCCTAATTTTAACCGTGTCGCCTCTATGGTATTCCGTGCGGTCTGTTAAACCGATGGAAAACATATCATACGCTAGGGTTTGGTTGAAATAGACTGTGTAGGTTCCAGTATAGTTTGTGTGGGCGCTTCCGAAATTCTCTGGATAATGAAGTGTGGTGTTTCCCACGCCCGTGCTTGTTGTGTTTATGGATGCGAGCGACCAGTATGTTTCGTTTGCGGGTGTTTTAACGGTGATGTTGGCGACGTAGACGGCCTTTACTCCTCCGGTAATGCTGACGGTGATGTTGATTGTTGTCGTGCCCTGTTGGAATTGGGTTGGATATGGGGGCTTGTCTACTTTTATGGTGTAGGCTATTTCTATGTAGAACCATGATGGCGGAGAGTCTATGCCGGCGTTTACATCGCGCAGAATCACCGTGTAATTTCCACCTGGAAGCGGAGGAACCGCAAAGGAGCAATTTACAGAGTTTTCAGTGGCTTTACCCCATGCAACTTGTGTGTTGTTGAATAGGACTTCGTACACGCCGTTCGTGGTGTTTATGGTTCCGATAAGTGTGATGGGTTCTCCAACTTTTCCAGTTTTAGTGGGTAAGATAGAAATTATCTTTACATCCGTCGCGTAAACTTGCAGGGAGACCAGCTGGGAGAAAACTATCAAAACAAGCATAACGATCAATGCGTTTATTGTCATTGTCTTTTTGTTCAATTTCGTGCACTCCCATCATTCATTGTTGTGTTTCAAGCGATGTGAACATTTACTATTAACGGCGCATTTTAAACTTTACCTTATTCTAGGGTGCTTTAAGTTTTGGGTTTAAGCTGCAAACCTTTAAAAACACGCACTCAACAATACTTAGCACTGGTCGGGGCGCGTGATGGATGATTGACGAAATCCTAAGCCTTGTTGAAAAACATGAGCAATGGCGTGGGAAAGAGTGTTTAAACCTTATCCCATCTGAAAATGTTATGAGCCCGGCCGTGCGGAGCCTTTTGGCTTCAGAGCTTGGACACCGTTACACGGCGAGAGACCGTTTTTACATGGGCACACGGTTCATGGACGAAATCGAACAGTGCGGGGAGAAACTGGCAAAAGAGATTTTCGGGGCAGAAAACGCTGACCTCCGCCCGCTTTCCGGACACATTGCAGACATGATTTTTCTAGCATCTTTTACCAAACCCGGAGACGTACTCATGTGTGTTTCTCCGGAGGACGGTGGCTATCCCGGTTTGTGGAATGACGGGTTAGCTGGGCTTTTAGGTTTGAAAGCTGTTCCATTGCCCTTTTCAAGGGAAAACATGAAAGTCGACGCAGAAAAAGCGAAAGAAGCCATCAAACGGTTTAAGCCTAAAGTGTTGGTTTTCGGGGCTAGCCTAATTATTTTTCCCCATCCAGTCAGAGAGTTGACGGAAACTGCGCACGAATGTGGCGCAATCGTGGGGTTTGACGGTTCCCATGTTTTGGGGTTGATTGCTGGAAAACATTTTCAAGACCCGTTAAGGGAAGGAGCCCAAGCCCTTTTCGGCTCGACACACAAATCCTTCTTCGGCCCTCAAGGCGGCATAATTTTGGCAGATAAAGAACACGGCGAAACGGTGAAAGCCAAAGTTTATCCAAGGTTTGTGGATAACGCCCACTGGAACCGCATTGCTGCTTTAACTTTGGCTTTAGCTGAAATGCAAAAGTTCGGCAGAGACTATGCCGGGCAAGTGATTCGCAACGCCAAGGCTTTGGCCAAAGCTTTACACGACTATGGTTTTCCAGTGAAAAGTCCAAGGCTTGGCTTCACAGAATCCCATCAAGTCATAATGGATTTTGGGGGATATGAACGGGGCGGGGAAGTTGCCGAAAAACTTCAAAAAGCAAACATAATTGTTGACTGTGTCGTAAGGCTTGGAACATGTGAGGTCACGAGGCGTGGAATGAAGGAGGGGGAGATGGCTAAAATAGCTGAACTCATAAAGCGAACAGTCCTCGACAAAGAAAGCCCCGAGACCGTTAAAAGAGAAGTGGTCAAGCTTTGTTCAGAATTCCAAAACATTGAATATTGCTTCAAATAGCAGAAAGAGCACTTTATAAAAGCGATTTCCTCTTTTTACAAGTTGGTTGAAAGATGAGCCTTGTACCAGACGCGCTGATTGAAGCGTTAAAAAAGCACAGGTATCACTTGGTTGGTAGACATTCAGCCGTTAAGCGATGCAAGTGGCTTTACGAGTCGCTTGTCCATGGGAGACCATGCTACAAACAGAAGTTTTACGGAATAAAAACCCACCAATGCATCCAAATGACACCAGCGCTTTTCTACTGCACGCAAAGATGCCTTTTTTGTTGGAGAGCTCAAAGTGGAGACCTCCAAATCACATGGGAAGAAACCAAGCTGCCCACGTGGGACACGCCAGAAGAAATCGTTGAAGGAAGCATAAAGGCGCAGTTGGCTATTTTAAGTGGTTATAAGGGAAATCCGAAGGCAGATCCCCAAAAGTTTAGAGAAGCCTTAAGACCGCGGCATGCAGCCATAAGCTTGACTGGTGAGCCAACCCTATATGAGCCTATAGGCGAGCTTATCCATGCCTTCCATAAAAGAGGTTTCACCACTTTTCTCGTCTCCAACGGGACAGTGCCATTTGCCTTGGCGAATTTAAGCCACGAGCCGACACAACTGTATGTTTCGGTATGCGCTCCAAACAAGGAAATCCACAAAAAAGTCTGCAGACCCATTTTGCCCGACGCTTGGGAAAAGCTTAACGAAACCTTGGAGCTTCTTCAAAGTTTTAGCTGTCCCACAGTTATGCGGATAACCGCTGTTCGCGGCTTAAACATGGGAAACATTGAAGAGTACGCTAAACTTATTGAAAAGGCGAATCCAACCTATGTTGAGCCTAAGGCTTACATGCATGTTGGTTTTTCAAGGCTTCGTCTGGGTTATGGAAGCATGCCAAGCCACGAGGAAGTCCGCGAGTTCGCCCTTCAACTTGCAAAGGCAACAGGATACAAAGTTATTGATGAATCAGAGGAAAGCCGCGTCGTACTCTTGAGCAGACTTGAAAAGCCTATAAAGTTCTCTTCTAGTTAAAAAATGTTGGTTTACTTGTCGAGTTAATGGAGAAAAGGTTTAAATAAAACACTTTTCATTTCAAAGCAGTCTCAAAAGCCTCTGCGAGGTGCAAGCATGGTTAGCGAAGGAAGAGGAAGACTGTTCAGAAGAAAAGACGGAAAATACCTAATATACTTGCCAAAAGACCTAGCGGAAGACAGCATGTTCCCGTTTAAAGGCTCAGACTCCATATTCGTCAAGGTCAGCTTCAAAATTGGAGATGACAAACTAATAATAGAGCGTTGGCCGGAACAAGAAAAACAGCAAAGCGCTTAGGACAACCATCAACGCCGTCCACCTCCTCCCTCCCCCTCATCCCCTTTTGGCAATAATAAAATAGTAGTTCTGCCCATATTCTAGGGTAAGCAGTGAGCGAAAAAGTATGACCTCTTTAAAGGCTGTTTTAAAGCGGATTAGAAAGGAGCTTAAAGAAAAGGAGAAGGTTCGGGACAAGGTTCAAGTTGACATGCGGAAGGTTACAAGTATTTCTAAGCAAGCGATACTCTTAATTCATCAGAAAAGGTTTAAAGAAGCCCGTAAACTTCTTGAAAAAGCGAAAGAAATTATTTTGAAACTCAACGGGATGGCAAAGGAACATCCAGACATAATCCACAGCGGTTTATACGAGGTTGCCCTCCAAGAATATGCAGAAGCAAACATTTTCTTGACACTAATTGAAGAAGGAAGGTTCATCACGCCGGCGGAGATTAATGTGCCACCCACAGACTATGTGCTTGGACTCGCAGATGTTATAGGCGAATATAGACGTTTGGCCCTAGATGCCCTTAGAGAAGGTAATGTAAAGAAAAGCGAGGAATGCCTACAGGTTATGGACGAAATCTACACTGAACTTATGGCGATGGATGAAGCCTACATGCTTGTACCCGGCCTTAGAAGAAAATGCGACATTGCGAGAAAAATCATTGAAACAACAAGGGGCGACGTAACCCACGAGGTGCGGAGGCAGTCGCTTGAAAAACATATGAAAAGGTTTGAAAAACTTGAGAGGCGTTTTGAAGCCCTCGAAAAAGGAAGATAAATGAGCTTTGCATGTTTAAAATCAGGCTTTTCCGTAGGAAAAGCGCATAAAGCACAGCTTCGTCTTTCAAAACTCATTGTTTTTGAGGATAGACTTCCAAGGGAAATCCGTTATGTGGCGGGTGTCGACACGGCTTATGTTGGCGATTTGGCGATAAGCGCCGCTGTGGTTCTCGATTTTAAAAACCTAACCTTGTTGAAGCTCAAACAGCCATTCGCAAAGTCGCCTTCCCCTATGTTCCAACACTTCTCTCGTTTAGAGAGCTGCCCCCTACAATTGCATGTATTAAGAAGTTGAAAACTCAGCCAGACGTGTTCCTTGTGGATGGGCAAGGATTTGCGCATCCCTACCGTTGTGGTTTTGCAAGCCACTTAGGCGTTGTTCTAGGCAAACCCGCCATAGGTGTTGCAAAAAGCAGACTTGTGGGTGAGATTGAAACTTTCCAGAACAGAGACTTTGCATATCTTAGGGATAGAGGCGAAATCATCGGCGCTGTTTTGAAGACTGCCACTGGGAAGGTTCTCTACGTTAGTGTTGGGCACATGGTTTCGTTGGAAACCGCTGTAAAAATTGTTAGGCACTGCATAAGGCGTAATGGTGTTCCGGAACCCATACGTTTAGCACATGAAACGGCAACCGCCGAAAGAAATAGAATTGCAAGGGGCGGATAGCCTTAAAAGCAGACAACGGCTAAGGATTATGTTCTAGACGGTAAGCGGACGTGTAGAGGGTTGCTTCATCCGAAAATTAAGGCTTTAGTGGAGAGAATCCGCAACAAAAACCTTCGGAGGAAAGTTGCTGAACTTCTTGAAAACCCAACCTTTGAGGTTGGTGGAAAAATTTACAGTGGTTTAACCCTTGACGTTTCGCCGGCAGGCTTGTCGCATCATCACTGTTATCCAGGCGGCTACGTGGAGCATGTGGTTTCCACGGCTAATTTGGCTTTGGCACTGTGCAATTCTGTTGAGAAAGTTTACCGTGGAAAAGTGAACCGCGACATCGTTTTGGCTGGCGTCCTGCTTCACGACGTTTTTAAGCCCCTAACCTACACGGTCAACCAGAACGGCAGTTACAGCACAACTGGCTTGGCTGACTACATGGACCACCTGTCCATTGTTATTGCAGAGCTTGTTCGAAGAGGCTTCCCATTGGAGCTTATCCATGTTGTTTCCGCCCACCATGGAGAATACGGCCCCATAAGACCGCACACTATTGAGGCTCTGATTTGCCACTTGGCGGATTTAATGGATTCACGTTTGAACGGCGAAGTCTTAAACGCTGCATCCTACCTTGTTAAGAAGGCTACTGGCGAGGAGTTGCCAGGTTTAACTTCGAAGGAGGCTTTCGAAATAATTAATTCGAAGGCTGTTGAAGGCTGGGAAGGCGTGACAAAAACTGTGGAAAAAATAAAGAAAAGGCGAACGGCACGCAAAACTTAAAAGCTATATTGCACACGACAATTCCGTGATACTCATGACTGAAATAACCTTCGAAGAATTTCAAAAACTCGACATGCGCGTTGGAAAAGTTATAGAGGCAAACCAGATTCCGGGCTCCCGAAACCTCATAAGAATGATTGTGGATTTCGGAACAGAAAAACGCCAAGCAGTCGCCGGGCTTCTGCAATGGTATAAGCCAGAAGACCTAGTGGGCAAAAAATACGCCTTCATCCTAAACCTTCAGCGGAGAAAATTCATGGGTGTTGAATCCCAATGCATGATTTTGGCGGCTGAAGATGACAAAGGCAACGTGGTGGCAATACAACCAGAAAAGGATATTGCCGAAGGAAGCAGAATCCACTAAAATCCTTTTTCAGCCCAAGAACTTGTTTATTTCCGCAGCTTTTTCCTTGCTTTCAGCAATGTATTCAACCATTTCAGGCGTTAGGTCAAGCCATTTGGCGATTCCAGCAGCCATCTCCGCATTGTTCTTGAAAATTATCTTCAGATAGGGCAGAACATCTTTTGCGGCTCTTATGGCGGATATGTGGCATCTCCGTTTTATTTTTCGACCGATCTCCAACTGTATGATGCGTTCTTCCTTCGACCTTGATAGGGCTTGTATGCGTTCTGGGAAATGGAAAGGCGTCCAACCCGACGTTTTAGTGTTGACTCTCGCTATGGCGACGCCGGCTGTCATGAAGTCGATTACGTAACGTATGAAGCTCCAGTCTTGGGTTCGCTTTATTCTTCCACGGTAAACGTCAGCCATGGAAAGAGCGTCCATAGCCCTTGCTAAGTCGTGGGGGTCGGTGAGGTGGTTTGGAACGTTCTCGTATATCCATTCAAAAAGCATGTCCACGTCCACGTCTGCCATGTTGACGGCGCGTTTAGCACCCTCGCATGTTTTTCCATAAATTATCATGCGTAGAACCGTGAAAATTGTTTCTTGGCGGTCTCTGAAGCCAAGCCAAGCGACATCCTCATAGGTTAGATGTTTCTTGCCTTGAGCCAAAGCTTGAAGGTCTGTCACTGCCGAGCGGATGTCGCCTTCAGAACGTTGAGCTATAAACTTTAACGCATTTTCTTCAGCTTCTATGCCTTCTTTTAGGCATATAGCCTTCAAGTGCCTTAAAACCTCGGTTGTTGAAGGCTTTTTGAACTCTATCATAAGGCAGTGGTTACGGAGGCTTGCAAACCGCGGGTCGAAGGCGTTGTTGGCAATAAGCACTATGGGGCACTGAGCGGTCTGTATGACCTCTGTTATGGCCTTAACCCCGCCTTTGTCCGCCGTTCCAGTTAAACCGTCAAGCTCGTCGAAGAGGATGATTCGCCTAGCCCCAAACAATGAGCCATACTGTGATGCAAGCCCGGCGAAGCGTTTTACGGCTTCTTCTGTGCGGTAGTCGCTAGCGTTTTTCTCAACCAATTCCATTTTGAAATCCTTCGCCAAAGCCTCCACAGTGACGGTTTTACCAACGCCCGGAGGTCCATATAAGAAGGCTGCTCTTTTGGGGGGTATGCCTCTCTCCCAAGATTTTATCCATTCAACAAACTTTTGAATAGCCTCTTTGTTGCCGACAACTTCTTTTAAGGTTTTTGGCTTGTACTTAACAGTCCATGGTAAATACACATTCTACACCTTTTTGGCGCCTTTAACCTCGTAGGCAGCCTCCACAAGTCTTGCCAGCAAGGCGCTTAGTTGGACTTCTTCGTCTGCCCCTTCCACAAGCCTATAATCTATTTCGCCCACAATGCCGGCCAGCTTTATTTTCCACGGTTCTGGAATTTCCAGCCTAAAGATTTCCGTGTGGATTTGGCGGATTATGTCGCTTCCAGCCACGCCATATTTCTGAATCATTTCGCGGAGTTGTTTTCGCGCTTCTATGAAGTTGCCTTTCATGGCTGTTTCAATCATTTTCCGTACATCTGCCGGGTTGGCTCTTCCAGCAATGGAGTAAACTACTTTGGCATCTATGGGTTTGCCCAGCGAGGCAGCGGCCTGCAAAGTGTTTATGGCTCTTCGCAAGTCTCCGCCGCAGACTTCATAAATGGCGTCTAACCCCTCGTCGAGAAGTGTAACGCCCTCATTCTCAGCTATGTACCGTAAATACTTGTCGTGTTCTTCCCGCGGCAAATAAGTAAAGCGGAAAGGTGCACAACGAGACTGTATTGGCTCGATGATTTTGCCGCTGTAATTGGCACACAATATAAAACGGCATGTCTCTGTGTAGCGTTCCATGGTTCGCCTTAAGGCTTGCTGAGCGTCCGCCGTCATGTTGTCCGCCTCATCCAAAATCATTATTTTAAATGGAACCTCGCCGATGGAGCGCACCCTAGCAAAAGTTTTGACCGTTTCCCGCACAACATCTATGCCCCTCTCGTCACTGGCATTCAACTCCATAATATATTCGCGGTAAGATTCGCCATAAAGGTCTCTGGCCAAACAAAGAGCAGCCGTAGTCTTACCAGTTCCAGGCGGTCCGGCAAAAATACAGTGGGGCACGTTTTTTGCTTTAACAAAGCTTTTGAGGCGTTCCACTATCTCTTTCTGGTTAACCATTTCATCCAATGTTTTCGGCCTGTACTTTTCAGCCCACATCTCAAAACTCAATTGGACGTCCTCCTAACCCTTCATAAATTAAGGATAGAGTTAATAAATACTTGTTTGACTTAGAAGGCTTATTCTTGGGCTTCGATTTTTTCCTCTTTCTCGAGGAATCCTGTTAGAAATATTGCGTATTCGCATGGGTGCTCGTTTTGAAGCAGGGACTTTATGATTTTTATTTTACCCTTTTTCCCGTGGCTTACCCGTGAGATTATGTATTCAATGGTTTTTTTGCGGAGGCTGCAGAGCCACGTTTTCTGTCCCGTTTTCACAAGTTTGTAGTAGGGACAGCTTTTGTATTTTAGGGTGAAACCTCCTTCAAAATATTCTATTTCAACTTCTATGCCAAGTTCTCTATACATGTCTGCGATTCTTTCACCCACTTCTCTAATGGTCCACGGATAGTCTTCTGGGAACAGTTCGTCAAGTTGTTCCTTTTCAATAGCGAAGGCTTCCTCCACGGAGTTGCAAGACATTCCCTCAATCAATGTTTGCATTAGCTCTTTCCTTGGCAACGGCTCAAGAACAGGCTTTTCTAAAAGTTTCAATTTGAAGCTTAGGAGGTTCTGGAAGGCTGTTGTTGTTATTTCATAGCCCAACTCCCTGAACATGGACTCTATTAGGACTCTTTGGCTGTTCATCACGAGGGGGTCTATGCGCTTGAAAATTATTGTGAAGTGTTCATCGTCCACAAAGCGTACTTCGGCATCAGGTTGAGTTGCACTAATATTTTTAAGGATGAAGTTTTTTGCAAGCCTTCTGATTTTTTCCGAATCGTTTCTTGCCAGCATGCGGATGGCATTCGATATGCGGGTTCCGGTTGTGCGGTATATTTCCTCAAATTTTCGCTTATCACTTTCATAGACTTTTAAGGCGAAAGAATTAAAGAGGTCGCGTGGAACTGGAATTACATCCAAGAATTGTTTGCCTATGACTTGGAAAAGGCTTAACTCAGCTAACTGGTCTAGAATGGTTTGGTCTTCCGCGCCT
>Ga0105158_1000956_pt1 | contig 11594 bp, 9 predicted proteins | sample LHCtaG_FD_81567 | JGI IMG/M metagenome (GOLD analysis project Ga0105158, IMG submission 81567) | Hot spring microbial communities from Little Hot Creek, USA to study Microbial Dark Matter (Phase II) - LHC4sed_matched | ecosystem: Environmental > Aquatic > Thermal springs > Hot (42-90C) > Sediment... | reverse complement strand
GATGGCAGAACACGGTGACACGAAGGAGGCTCGCTGCCACAGCAGAGCAAACAGATCAGATACCCCTAACAGACTATTATGACTACCAAGAGATGGTGAAATTCGGAAGCACCTTACAAGACCTCGTCCAACGAGAACCAAAAAAGGAAGATGAACTTTTGGCCGAATATTATTGTAGGTTAGCTAAAAGTATCGCTTACATAATTAAAGATGCCTTACCATATGAATTATCACTTGTGGTCAAAACAACCGGCTCTACGGGAACCAGTAAGTGGGTGGTGCACGGAGAGCCTTTCTGGGAAAACTTTCGTCTAGATTCTCTAGCAGCTGGGATACTTGCGTGTAGCGAAAGGTGGGGTGAAACAAAGTATAAGATAGGTGATAAAGGCTTGAACGTTGTTGCTCCAGTACCATATTTAAGCGGCTGGTCAATAAAATCTGTCATCCCTTATTTCCAGCCAGTCCCTCCGCTTGAAGTCACAGATAATATTCAGGACACAAGGAAAAAGTTCTATCTGGCTTTAAAGGTTATGGAAAAGGGTGAAAAGGTTGTCGTTGGGGGCGCTAATGCGGCTACATTCTATATGCTCTTCAGATACTTCACAGACCAAACATCTTTCTTTACTGATCTATACAAGTCTCTAGACTTCGGTGTTACCAAGCTCTACTTCTTATATAGGGTTTTCAAGAGCTTGTTTAAATCACATAAAAATGTGAACATCCTAGACGTCTTTCCGCTAAAAGGAGCTATGGTTGGTGGTGCTGACACAAAGGTGTACTGCGAATTCTTCAAGAATACTTTTGGTATTCTCCCTCTAAACATCTATGGATCCTCTGAAGCCGGGATAGCTATGCTGGGCACGCCCGATGATCGATTGAACCTAACCCCAAACCTACGCTCTGGATATTACGAATTCCTCAATGAGAATGGGGAAGTGGTCGCTTTAGATGAGGTTAAGAAAGATGTAGTGTATGAGATGGTTGTCACGCCATTCGGTTCGGGTTTAGTTAGGTACAAGAGTGGTGATCTGTTTAAGGTTGTGAAGATAAGGGATGATGGTATGCCCATCTTCTCGTGTGAAGGTAGGAAGAATAACGTGATCGATGTCTATGGCTATTTTAGGCTTACCGAAAGGCTGATAGCTGAAGCATTGACTCAAGCTGGTCTAAGAAACTCGGACAAGTGGGCTGTTATAAAAAAGTCGACACCAGAGGAGCACTTACACTTTCTTATGGAAAATGATTGGACCCTCTCGGAATCAGAAGCCGAGAAACGCATATTTCTGTCGCTCATAAATCTCTCCCCGGAATTCGCAGATTATGTTAAAATATTCAGGATAAAGAAGCCTTCTCAAATTGTAAAGGTTGAATATCTCAAGCAAGGCGCATTTACAAGATACCTTATGAGAGCAACCAAACTCGGCTTACCTCTAGGCCAGCTTAAAGCGCCTAAGATCATACCTATGGACAGGGCTGATATCTTCGACCTTCTGAGAAGTGTGTGAAAATGAGCACGGCATTACTATGGTCAACGCAATATATTGCCACTATCCTTGTTGGGCTGGCGGTTTCGCTACGAATCTTACACAAAGAGCGGAGGGTCTGGGCTAATAATCTTCTTACAATCTACTCAATACTCATCTCAGCATGGTCTCTCTCAGTCTTCATACATAGGACCACGCCCTATCTCGAAATCTCCGAGTTCTTCTTTAGGGCGGGTGCGATCTCTCTCTTCTTAGCCCAAAGCATATATCTGTGCATGGCCTTCTCGATCCGTTCTCCTAAAAAACGTTATCTACTAGCTACCTTACCATCATTCGTAGCCTCAATATTATACCTCGGATATGGAGAATTCCGCTTCACATATACAAGCTTCGGCTGGTCATATAACCTCGCCGGAGACCTTCTATCCCAAATAGCTCGTGGGGTTACTAACGAAGCATACAACTTAGCGATTCTCTTAACCCTCTACCTCTTATATCGCGGTGCCACTAATCCACTATTGAAACGTAAACTAAGTATTCTCTTGTTCACCTACTTGATCTTTCAGTTTATAGGCTTCTCTGTTACAAACCTGCTGCTCGTGCTAGGCGGTGATGTGCCACCGTTTGGAGGCATTCTACACATAGGTACCTTTATAGCTATGGGCTACGCCTTGACCCTCAAACCCAGATTAACACCACCATACTTGCCACCAGCAGATTTCTCAGGAAGATATTCCCGTTTCCTTAATAGACTACTCGAAGCCCTCCCGGGTGAGGCTTTAGGACAAAGGTATGTACTCTTTACTCAATTTGTGAAAGAGACAGATATTGAGCCTTATGTGAGATATGTTGGTGATCAACCCATCTTTGCAGAATCTTTGCCGCCAACGATAGTATCGACTATAGAAAAGACATTAGACTACCTATATGAGCATAAACTCGTTTCGCTACTCGACTCATACCTACCCGTTATAAACGCTGCCTATACGAAGCTATCCACTCACGAAGCGCATAAATTAGATGAGGTGCTCTTAAAGCGAGTAGAATTCCTAACCGCGGGGGACATATTCTACGGTATAGATGGCGGGAGGCTAATGCAAAAGATCGAAGTAGATAAGAGCTTAAACAACGTCTCAGATACTGAAGCGGCTCTAAGAATATATAAAAGGATATTACTAGCAACCTTCTCTGATTTCATAGATGTTCTGGGTAGCGAGCTACTTAACCGCTTGCTCCTTTACGATGTACTAAAGGATATAGATGCAGATGTAGACGGCCACATTTCTATAAGTAAATGCTTAGAGAAGCATAAGCAAGATCCACCTATGAAGATTATAACCATATTTAACAGCTTCCTGTCTTCTGCTATCTCACAAGCAGCTGACACTGCACCTAGAGTTGCGAATGTTATTTTAGGAAAGGTCAACCGGATTTTGGAGCTGAATTGGCGTAGAGCCACAAAGCTGGGCATAATAACCACATTTAGAACAGATTTCGCAGATCTGATCAGCGAGCCTCTAACCCTCCCCTTGTTAAATGAGCCTGTAACAGCAGAGACGTTCAAGGCCTCTACCCTTATACTCGGTCAACCTCTCGAGGAAAATGCTGGGCAGGCTATTCTTCTTGAGTTCACAACGGCATCACATTTACAAATGGTCCTTCGAAGATTAGCAATCGAAGCTTTAGCAAAGGGCTACGAAACTGCAGTATTTACAAGAAGAGGCAGTGCAGTGGAAGAGAAGCTCAAACCACTGGATGTGCAATTCATATACTTGACCCTCACGCGACGCTCGGAAACGGAGGCAAGTAAAGCTTACATCTCGATGAAAGACCCCTCTGAGGTGTTAGCCGCGCTGACTGAATTGAACCTATCAAGCAAATCTTTAGTCATCTTGGATAACCTAACGGACTTTATACTAACAATTGGCTTTGATAAAGCATACACCTTTCTAAGACACTTGGTTGAAATAGCCGCAGAAACGGAAGCAACCATCCTACTCGGACTCAACATCGAGGCTCACAGCAAACAAGAAGTAGCTGCCCTCGAATCCCTAGCAAACCTAACAGTGAACCTCGAAACCAAGATCAAGACCCTAGAACGCTAGCAAGCTATGGACCGGGGGGGATTTGAACCCCCGACCCCCGCCACTTTGGGTAGCTTGCCAAAGCGGTATCCTACCAGATTAGACCACCTAGCAAAGGTGGTTATCCCCTGCTACTGGGTCTAGACGACCGGCCCACGCTACTTAGGGTATGTTGGATATGGATTTAGGCTTGTTGGCTTCTATGGTGTATTTGCTTTCAGCCAGTCGTATCTTTTTTTAGGAGGTATGCTAAATCTTCGCCGTCTGATTTCACTATCCTTCCCTCTATCATTACATGTACATACTTTGGCTTTATGTAGTTGAGTATGCGGTGGTAGTGTGTGATCAGCAATACACCTAGATCAAGGCCTATCCAGGGTATTCACACCTTCTGCAACGATCTTTAAGGCATCAACATCTAAACCAGAATCGGTCCATCCAACGGTGCTAGCTTAGGTTTAAGGATGACCATCTGTAGAATCTCGCACTTCTTCCCATCACCAGAAAACCCTTCATTAAGATGGTGTTCAGCAAAAGTATCTTCTATCTTCAGAGCCTTCAGCTTCTCCCAGCCGTTGTGTAATGCAGTGTAGGCTGCTTTCAAAAAGTTTGTAACAGTGACTCCAGAAACCTCATAAGGGTACTGGAAGGCTAGAAAGAGCCCCTTCTTTGCACGCTGGTCTGGGGTGAGGCCTAGGATTGATCCACCGTCTAGTAGAATGTCCCCCTCTACTTACCATGTATCTTGGGTGCCCCATTATTGTATGGGGCAAGCTGCTTTTTCCAGAACCGTTTGGACCCATAACTGCGTGCATTCGCCTTGAGCGACTTTCAAGTTGAGCTCCTTTATCACTTCTCTGCCTGCGACTTCAACATGTAGGTCTAATATATCAAGTTTCAAAGTTTACACCCAATATTACTCTGTATAACACTGTTATATATGATTTAAATTAAATTTCCAACAGAATGTCATCCCGAACTACCTCTACTGGGTAGGACTTAAGCGGCTCGGTGGAGGGGACAGAGCCTTACCATCAGCAAGACCAAACTGTGAGAGATGAAGAGGGCAGACTAGCGTATCCTCGGTTAGGAAACCTGTTGTGAGATCTGCATCTTCGTGCGAGCAGTATCTTGAAAGGGCGTAAGTGTTCTCTCGAACTGCTCCATATTCATAACGTTAATTCTGAAGTATGCTTGAAGGGGTATGTTCACCTCAACACCCCTCAGGCACATAGATGAAGCTACCTCCGCTCCAAACTGCACTGTTGAGCGCTGCGAATTTATTTAATTTAAAAAATTTAGGATGTAGGTGCTCAATACGAGTCAGAAGTGATCTATCATAGCTTAAAGAAGTATCTGGCTGAGAAGGGCGTCATATTTACGGATATGGATAGCGACTCAGAGAATACCCCGATATCGTCAAAAAATACTTCGGCAAGGTTGTGCCCTTTTAATGGATAATTAACAAGCTGGGTTACTTGCCCGCTCTAGCTCTGTACTCTGCCCTTGCTTCTTTATCCTTTAGCCTATTCTCCAGCCATCGCATAGCACCCAAAAAGTGAATAGTTAATCCTATCCCCCAACCTATAAGTGGATAAAAGAACCAAAGTACCTTAATCGTGTAGATGAGGTTTATCGCGGTCAGCATAGCATTAACTAGAATGTAGACTACTAGATGAATGATGAAGCCCCTTCTAGCCTCCTCTTTCTCCATCTCTATATGCCCGCTTATAATCCTCTAAAGTAATCTCTTTCGACATATCCTCTAACCGCGCTCAAGAAAAATATAAGTTTTTAAACCATTTAATCACAATAATGAAGTCTAGATCTTAAGAAGCTTCGCCCTTCCGTCATAGAATGCAGCCTCTTCCCTTGTGTGCACATGAACCTCAAACGGTTCTTTTACACCCGCCTTCCACAGCTCTGAATGTATCGCGGCGGGGTTTAGCTCTGTCACTATTAGTATATCGATGTCACTAGATAGGTTACTTCTACCTTCAGCTACTGAGCCAAAAAGGTAGACTTCAGCATTCGGATCAAGCCTGTGAACCACCCTCTTTATGATCTCGAGGTACTCTCGAAGCCTGCTGAATACTACTCGCCTCTGCAACGCTCTCTTCACCAGAATTCTATTTGAGATCTTCCAACACCTCCCTGACAACTCTAGCTAACCTCTCCACTTCCTCCCTCTTGAACTCCCTCATAACATACCTTGACGTAATATAGGCATCCTCAAGAACACCAAGGTCCATCAAATAAGGTATCTAAGATATGTTTGATTGAAGATCTAGCTTCTTGAGCGACTTCCATAAGCGTTTCTAAGAGTTCTCTAACACTATGTGTCCTAGGGTAGTCAACACCATTAGCTAAGAGCTTCGCCTTAAGAAAGAGTTGAAGCGCCTGCTCAAGACTGAAAACCGCTAGGTCGTAAAAGCCTCGGTTTAACTGGTATTCTGCGGTCTCGATAAAACGCTCCGATCTCCTTAGCAGATTCTTTTCTTCATCCTTTTTGCTCAACAGGTCATATACGCAAATACTCCATCTTAAAGATTCTGCGCAAAGGGTAATAATCGGTCTCCTCTATTTCGGTTTATCTACTTGCAGTCAGAGCTTGTATATTGAGAGGCTCATCCTACCAGAGATAAGGAAGATCGTCAGAGAGAAGATCGAACTTGCCAACAAGGGAGTCAATGATGCAAGTAGAAAAATTGATGATATTAAGATGCTGGTGAATGAGCGGTTTAAAGCTGCGAACGAACACCTCGGCGCGTTAAGAGAAAGATACAATTTAGAAAAGGAGGTTATTGCGCTGCGAGCAAAGGTGGGGGATCTCAAAAGCAGATTTTGGCTGCAAAAGTTCGGGTGTTTATGTGATTTTGCTACCCTCTCTAGGTTGCTTGTCTGGTTGGAGTATAGATACTTTATCACCATCGACAGCTGCTAGGAGCATAACCTCTGACTCTAACCCGAAGATCTTTCTTGGCGCTAGATTTGTCACAACAGCAACAAGCTTTGATTTCAACTCCTCTGGCTTATACTGATCTCCCAACCCAGCTATTGACTGCTTAACTACACCACCTAAATCAATCTTAAGCTTCAAAAGCTTCTTAGAGGTCGGAACGAATTCAGCTTCAATTATTCGACCTATGCGCATATCTACCTTGGAGAACTCCTCGAAGGATACGGTTTTGGATGCCAAGGTTACTCTAACCACACTATACCTCTATGATGTTTAAAAGGCTTTCAGAGCACTCTCAGCTGAGCAGAATCTTTAGGATTTCAAGTAAGGCTTCTTTAGGGAATTTTGTTGATATCCTTAGCATACCGTTACCTATACCGAGGTACCCACCGTTTTCAGAGATTAGAACGTGCTTAAATGACTTTATCGAACCTAAAGCCATCTGCATAGATCTGGAGAGGTCCTTAAGTTCGTCAGCATCAGGCTGCTTAAAATCAAGTTTAAGAACAATAGATAGATCGTCGCCTACTGATAGCGGTTGGATAAACTTCCAGTCTCTTGACTTTAGTTTTCTTTCAAGTTCTGCTGGTTTAATTAAGCCTACAGCGCTCTGCGCTGTGTAGTAAGCCTCGAGGACTTCTTGAACGACATTTGACCAATCCAAATCCTCTATATTGCACCTTTTGTTAAGAAGACTTAGAGGTGCTGAATCTGTCCAACCAAGTTTGCAGTTCATCTTCGGAGATCTTTTGGAATAGAACCTTAGGCTTAGAGATCTTATGACCTGCTTCAAGCAGAATCTCCTTAGCCGAATCCCAACGCTGCTCATCAACACTTCCTTCCAATCTCAGCTGCGCCCAGAGTTCATTGGTTGAGTATGGTATGTAGGGATGCAGAAGGATTGCTAAACTTCTAGTTGCATTGGCGGCATAAAACAAGCAGTTCGCCGCGTTTTCAACTCGTTTCCAAGGCTCCTTCCTTTGAAAATACTGGTTACAGAAGGTCGAGAGTTCGACTATTGTTCGTAAACCCTTATCAAGCTCGTTCTTTTCAATATAGTTGCCTGAGTTTTGAGTCGCTTCTTTGATCTTAAGGACTAGTTCAGCATCGAGCTCATCCGGATCTTTGGGTCGAGGTATTGTTGCGTCAAACCTTGTGTATACGAAGCTTAGTACACGATAAAGGAAGTTGCCTATGTTTGCTACAAGCTCATTATTGATTTTGGCAGCGAACTCTTTCCAATCGAAGTTCACATCTGCTTGGCTGTAGGGTGTAATGGATGAAAGGTAGTAACGTAGGTAGTCGGGTGGAAAGTGTTCAAGGAATTCTTTTAAGCTGACATACCAACCTCTGCTCTTAGAAAACTTCTGATTCTGGAGTAGAAGATGCCCTCTTGTTGGTATGGCTGTTGGTAGAGCATATTCCTCATCTAACCCCATTCTCATGGCTGGTAGGAAGAGGTAGTGGTGGTAGACGATGTCCTTACCGATGAAGTGGTAGATTTTGGCTGAGTTCCAGAAGCGCTTACCATCAATACCCTTGCTCTCAAGGTACTTGAGTGTGGTTGAGATGTAGCAAAGGTGGTTGTCAAACCACCCGTAAAGAACCTTGCCCTCAGCTTCCTTAAGAGGGATAGGCACACCCCACGTTATGTCTCTGGTAATATCCCAGTCTTTAAGCCCAGCCTCTATCCACCTCAACACATAATTCTTAACTTCACTCTGAAGATTCTTGTTGTCCTCAAGCCAAGTCTTCAAACGCTCAGCGAAGTGAGAGAGCTTAAAGAAGTAATGTAAGCTTCGCTTTGATATGGGTTTAGATCCGCATAATATGCACCTTGGGTCTTCAATCTCACCCGCTGCAAAGATTCTGCCACAAACTTCACAACCATCTGAATACTGGTCTTCCGCGCCACAGTAGGGGCATCTACCGATTACATATCGATCTGGTAGGAATTTCCTATCCTTCTCACAGTAGGGTTGCTCAACCTCTTGGCTGTAGATATAGCCCTTTTCGTAGAGCCTTAGGAAGAAGTACTGAGTCAGCTTGAGATTCTCTTCAGATGAGGTTTTGTAGAAGAAATCAAAAGATATACCTAGCTTTGTGAAGTCTTCTAAATCTCTCTTATTCCAGTACTCCACATACTCTCTTGGTGTCTTCCCTTCTTGCTCAGCTTTTATGAGGATGGGTGTTCCGTAGTCGTCTGTGGCGCAGGTAAAGACAACTTCATAACCCTTCATTCTACAGTATCTTGCGTAGATGTCTGCTGGTAGATAGGTGGAGACCACGTGACCTATGTGGATTTCGCCGTTTGCGTAAGGTAGTGCGCTTGTAATGACGATCTTCTCGGGGTTCATTTAGAGGATTACCTTTCTTGCTATAAGAGCCAAGATTCAGCGTATCTTTTCTGCTCTTCTGTTAACTCATCTATTTCTAGGCCTAAGGCTTCGATAGTCCGTTTGGCGACCTCGCGGTCTAAACTTTGGGGCACATCATACACCCTTGGCTGCATCTTACTATGGTTCTGGGTTAAGTAGATTAGAGAGAGGAGTTGATTTGAAAAGGACATCATCATAACTTCAGGCGGATGCCCCTCAGCCGCTACCAAGTTGGCTACCCTTCCCTGCCCGATCAAGTAGACCCTTTTTCCACTCTTTAACCTATACTCTTCTGTGTAAGGTCTCACATCAACTTTAGAAGCAGCGTTCTCGCTCAAGTACTTGACATCTATCTCCACATCAAAGTGTCCACCGTTCGCTAGTATAGCTCCATCCTTCATCTTCTCTATGTGCTCACCGCGAATAACATGAGTCTGTCCAGTTGCTGTGATGAAAATATCACCGACTTCAGCTGCTCTGGACATGGGCATGACGATGTAACCATCCATATGAGCCTCGAGCGCCTTGAGTGGGTCCACTTCTGTTACTATAACGCGTGCGTCTAACCCTCTAGCCTTCTTCGCAATTCCCTTGCCTACCCAACCGTACCCGCATACAACAACAGTCTTACCAGCAAGTAGCAGGCTTGTGGCCCTTAACACACCATCTATAACACTCTGCCCAGTTCCGTATCTGTTATCAAAAAGGTGCTTCGTGTACGCATTATTAACCGCGATTACAGGATATTTCAGCAGATTCTCTTTTTCAAGAGCCTTTAACCTGATTACACCTGTGGTGGTCTCTTCGGTTCCAGCTAGTATATTCAACCCACCCAGCTTATGAGCCTCTACGTGGGCATCTGAGCCATCGTCCATAAGGAACTCTATGTTAGATGATAGAACCTGCCTTATGCAGTCAAAGTACTCGGATGGTTGTTCGCCCCGCCAAGCGAAGACATTGATTCCTTGAGATGCAAGGTATGCTGCTATATCGTCTTGTGTTGATAGAGGGTTTGCGGCTGCAAGATATACTTCAGCTCCTAGCTTAGCTAAACCCATAACCAGTACTGATGTCTCTTTTGTCACGTGTAGGCAGACTCCAACCCTTCTACCAGATAAGGGTTTCTTAGGCGCCTCTAACTCGATTATGGATGTTAGAGTTGGCATGTGGTTGTATGCCCATTTATAGGCTAACTCACCTTTATCAGCTAAAGATGGATCAGCTATTTTATTAGGCATGCCTTTTTCGGTTAGGGCTTCTGATACAAAGTATTTAACTGCTATCTAAAAGCTGAGGGGTCCACACCTTACTCAAATGCTTGTGCTTAAATCTCTTAGCGTTAGGGCCGATGTAGGTCGAAACTATCTGCCCATTACCTAATAGAATATACTTCGTGGTGACGAGCCCCTCTAGCCCAACAGGCCCCCTTGCGTGTATCTTGCTCGTGCTTATGCCCACTTCTGCACCCAAACCGAATCGGTAACCATCACTGAAGCGAGTGGATGCATTATGTATCACTACGGATGAATCTACACTACTCAAAAATTTCACAGCGGCTGCCTTGTCCTCTGTTAATATGGAGTCGGTGTGTTTTGAACCGTATCTATTTATATAATTCACGGCTTCATCAAGGGAATCAACGACTTTTATAGCAACCTTTAGGTCTAAGTATTCCCTTCCCCAGTCTTCTTCGGTTGCTTCTTTAACGTTGAAGCCTTCTAGTACCTCCTTCGCCCTCGGGCAGCATCTCATCTCAACCCCAGCGTTCACAAACCGCTCAGCCAACTTAGGTAGGAAGGTTTGGGCAACATCTCTATGCACCAATATACATTCAACAGCATTACAGACAGCGGGATACTGCACCTTTGCATCATAACACACCTCAACAGCCTTATCAAGATCCGCAGCCTTATCCACATAGATTTGACATACACCTGATGAATGACCTAGGACTGGTATTCGTGTATTTTCTTGCACAAACCTTACGAACTCGTTGCTTCCTCTTGGTATGATAAGATCCACCAAGCCATCTAGCTTCAGAAGCTCAAGTATCTCTTCTCTAGCCTCTAAAAGTTGAATCCACCCTCTTGGTATGCCTACCTTCTCAGTTGCCTCTCTGATGACATTGTAGAGGGCTCGGTTAATATTAGATGCCTCACGCCCACCTTTCAATATAACAGCATTACCAGACTTTAAGCAGAGGCTTGAGATCTGAGGGAGAACATCAGGCCTCGCCTCAAAGACCACACCGATCACACCAATAGGACAAGTAACCTTATAGAGCTCAAAGCCGTCATCCAACTCCATAGCGTAAACCGTCTTTCCAACCGGATCTTCTAGTGAAGCCACATTCCTAACCATATCAACTATAGCCTTGAGCTTCACTTCATCCAACTTAAGGCGCTCCAACACGGGCTTGGCAAGCCTACCCGCCTCAACCTCGGCTTCAGCTGCCTTAACATCTATCAACGCAGACGTGAGCAGACTATCTTTCTCCCTCCAGATCGCATCAGCCATCTCTAAAAGTGCTCTATCCTTGACTTCACGCATCAACTTCGCTAATCCATAAGATGCGTTTCTCGCTTCCAACGCTAAAGCTCTGACACTACTCAATATCCCTCACCAACTTTTGGGGAACAAATAGTGTGCCTACAGGTTCGCCTTTAAGAAGATCGTGGATTACATGAGG
>Ga0105158_1000954_pt1 | contig 11609 bp, 4 predicted proteins | sample LHCtaG_FD_81567 | JGI IMG/M metagenome (GOLD analysis project Ga0105158, IMG submission 81567) | Hot spring microbial communities from Little Hot Creek, USA to study Microbial Dark Matter (Phase II) - LHC4sed_matched | ecosystem: Environmental > Aquatic > Thermal springs > Hot (42-90C) > Sediment... | reverse complement strand
TATCTACCTTACCTTATTGTTCTTCGCCAAAACAGATCCTTCTAACCCCTACTGGGAGGATAGAGACAGGATAGTAATAAGTCACGGTCATACTTCTCCAGCCGTCTACTCTGCACTAGCATTAAGAGGATTCTTCAGCATTGAAGACGTTATTGCTTCTTTCAGACATCACTACAGCATTTTTGAAGGCCATGTTGAAAGGCATGTTCCAGGTGTTGAATGGAGTACTGGAAACTTGGGCCAAGGCTTGTCTGCTGGAGTTGGATTTGCACTCGCCGCGAAGCTTCTAAAGAAAAATTATCACGTTTTCGTGGCGATGAGCGATGCTGAACAGGCTAAGGGTCAGGTTTCAGAATCAAGAAGATTCGCTAAAAAATACAATCTCTCAAATATTACTGTCATAATAGATTATAATGACCGTCAAATAAGTGGAAAAGCTTCAGAAGTAATGCCCGTAAACATAAGGGAGAACTATCTGGCAGACGGATGGAGAGTCATAGAGACAGATGGACATGACTTCAACGCCCTGAATGAAGCTTTGAAAGAAGCTGTAGACGACGGAGAACCAACATCAATAATAGCAAAGACAACAATGGGTAGAGGAGTATCGTTTATGGAAGGCAATGAAAAGTATCACGGCGCTCCTCTCAAAATAGACGAGTATAAAAAGGCGATGGAGGAGCTTAACCTTGCCGACGATCTTGAAGAATATAAGATTAGAAGAAACAATTTAAAACAAATGGAAAGACGTATGCCGCCTGAGCCGCGGCTGAGGATAAACACAGGAAAGCCTAGAACCTATGGGCCTGATTCAAAAGTAGATAATAGAACTGCCGCAGGCAATGCAATAGTTGACATTGCTGAAGCAAGTCGAGGAGAAGAATATTCTCCAATAGCCGTTTTCGATTGCGACCTTGCTGAATCTGTAAGAACGCTTGATTTTTGGAAAAAGTTTCCTAACAACTTTTTTGAAGCTGGTGTTCAAGAGCATTCTACCGCCACAACTGCCGGAGCACTTTCAACAAACAATGTATTAACGTTCCTATTTGACTTCGGTGTTTTTGGGGTTGATGAAGTTTTTAATCAGCAGAGGCTTAACGATATTAATTATACTAACCTTAAGGTAGTAGCAACTCATTGCGGAGTTAACGTGGGTGAAGATGGTAAAACCCATCATTGCATAGACTATGTAGGAGTTTTAAGAAACCTTTACGGTTTTAAAATCATCGTTCCTGCAGATCCTAATCAAACGGATAGGGCTATTAGATACGTTTCGCAGAACTTTGGGAATTATGCAATAGCTGTCGGAAGAGCCGTAAACCCTGTGATAACAGATGTAAATGGCAAGCCGCTTTTCGGAGATTCTTATGTTTTTGAATACGGTAAAGCCGATGTTTTGAGAGAGGGTTCTGACGCTGCAATAATAACAATGGGAAGCTTAGCGTACAAGGCTGTTAAAGCTCACGATATTCTGAGAGAAAAAGGTTATGACGTAATGGTTGTTAACGTCTCCTGCCCGCTCAGCCTCGACGAGAAGGTAATTGAGAAAGCTATGCGAACAGGCATTATTGTAAGCTGTGAAGACCATAATATAAACACTGGCTTGGGATGTTCACTGGCTCTCTTCATAGCTGAAAAAGGTTTTAGGGTTAACTTCAGAAGGATAGGTATAACTAATTACGCCCCCTCAGGCCATTTTGAAGAGTTATATAGGCTCTTCGGGTTGGATGAAAACTCTCTCGTAGAAACCGTAATCAGAAGCATAGAGGGGAAAGCGAAATAATCAGTTATTTTTTTATTTAACGAGCTTATAATCTACCAAAAATTTTAAAGCATTTTTACGAAACGGAATCAAACATGAGGAAAAAACACGTTTCGATATTCACTTTGGTTATTGTTTTAGGACTGGCTGTCAGCCTATATTTTTACACATGGATTAGAAAACCGGTTGGAAACAGGTTGGAGGGAATTAGAGCCTTAGTCATAATCGCTGAAGGTTTTGATTATACAGAATATACGGGAGTCGTCAGCTATCTTAAGAAAGAAGGAGCAGAAGTAGATACAGCAAGCTTTACGGTCAAGAGGATTGAGGGTCACGGTGGTAGCTGCGTACCTGATACTACGTTTAACGAAATAAATGTTTCTCATTATCACGTTATTTTCATTCCCGGGGGCGATGGCCCGTATAATATTATTCGCCACGAGAATAATCAGACGGTTTTCAAAATATTGACTGAAGGATTCCAGCAAGGAAAGATTATTGCAGCAATATGTCATGGCCCCTGGGTTCTTGCAGCAGCTGATCTAGTTAATGGGATCAACGTTACCTGCTGGCCTGACCAAGAGATGATAGAAGACCTGAAGGCTCATGGAGCTTTAGTGGATACTCGAAAAAGTGTAGTAAGAGACGGAAATATCGTCACAGCCAATGGACCTGCAGCCATAAACCCGTTCGCGGAAGAAATAGTGTCGGTAGCAGTTGAAAAATACAAAAGTGTTGCGCCCTACTCAAATGGTTTACAGAGGTTAATTATGGGATCTCGGTTTAGTTAGATGCTAGGCGAGAATAAACAATTACGACAGATAAAGCTTTACTGTAAAAGCGAGCAATATGTGCGTCCTGATTATAATGATGACAGTAATACTCTTTTTAAGACTTAGAAATCTTTTACTTCCATATTTTCAACACTATCAGAAATATATTAGGTAGGTTACTAAAATGAACCACACGAGTAAACTTACTATAATAATGCTATTAGACAGTGCTGTTCTCATGATCCCATTTCCTCTACTCGTCTTTGAGATTAGTATAAACTCTAGAACTATTAGAGTTACGAGTGGTATTGTAAACGGTAAGAGGTTATTGGAATAAGGAGAGTGAAAAGTGTAAAGTGAGTAGGATATCAGTATGAGCGTCGAGAATATTGTAATCGCCTGATCTATAAGGTTTATAGAGTATTGTTTAAGAGTTCTTCGATGAAGCTCAGGTCTATCCAGAATAATTGCTTCCTCTCTTCTCTTAACTAGTGCAAGAAGCATAGAAACATAGAAAACTCCCATTAGTAACCAAGGTGAGAGGACTACGTTGACTAAGCAGCATCCTGCTAGAGTCCTGAAAACATAGTTTAAGGATATGCTGATAAGGTCAAGCCAGATTATGTTTCTCAAGAAAAAAGAATATGCAATCGAGTTCAGAAATAAAAGTAGGCAGATTATCAAGAAACCGATTCCCATCCAGTAGGAGATTATTGATGAAAATACTAACAGCGTTGTGGAGAATAATAATGCTGAAGACTTCCTTATCTTGCCACTCGCAATAGGTCGATTCTTCTTGCGAGGATGAAAAGCATCAAAGCCCGCGTCCTTAATGTCGTTAATTATGTAACAGGCACTGGAGTTTAAGAAGAGTACTGTAAAGCCCAGCATGATGTTTGGATAATAATTAAGATCGAGAAGCTTCTTGCTGAAGAATGGTGCTAAAAGTATTAAAAGGTTTTTATACGATTCTTGAACTCTGAGCTCCATCAGGTAATATTTTAAATTCATTTTTTCTTAAACCGCTGTATAACAGTTATGAGAATGCTTAGGGTTATTAACAGTAAGAATATAAGCCAAGCAACTTGGGATATAATGCTGCCCACGGTTTGGATTTTGAAGATAAGCACTACCTTATTAAAGCCTGGTTGAAGCTTAATTTTAATAAAAGGAATCCTAAGATTATAGACTGTTGGAACATAATCCTGCCAGTTAACTATCACGCTAGGTATGTTGGGGTAATGCGTGTCTAATCGAACAGCTTCATCATTAACGATTGCTGTGAAGCCTGGGAAATTCACTTGCCTAATTATCAGGCTGGATTCGTTGCTGGAAACGCCGGACACAATCACCTCAATTCTGCTTATTGTGAAATTAACATGTTCCACCGTGCCCTCGCCCTCGATAGAAACTATTTTTGAAGACGGGTTTTTCTCGAAAACTGCGTATAGCCCATTGTAGTATTCAAGCCTAAAATCGCTGGAAGAGTTTAAAGCATTGATCAAGATGGAGTCGTGTAGTGCGATATAACCTATTCCAAGCTCATCCATAAGCCTTGGAATAATACTACTATCCTTTAACAATTCGTACTTCTTAAGGCCCAAGATATAGTCCCCCTCAGAATTGGCATATGGATTAGTTATATAGTTGGTTCCGAAACAACCTCCTACAACAGGCTTAAGCATCAGAGATGCTGTATAAACATAGTGGGAGTTCTCTAGAACTCCTTCTTTATCGAAATCAACCGTGTCTTGAAACAGTATGTAAGTATTCTCCGGCACGTTGTTCTTAACCCAGTTGATAAGCTCATCTATCTTTCTGAAGCCTGCGTGGTCAGAGGTCAGCTTAAACACTTTTTCCTTAGACCAGGGATAGTAGAGGTCGGTAGTCTGTACTTGAGCAGTTATGGAGGCGTTTACTATTAGGAAAGCTAATAATCCTACTAACATCATTGGGATCGTTGAAAACCTCTTCATCCTACCGGATAAGGAATATAGTTTTCTAGAGAGGCTTGAGAAACCGATTGCTGATAGGCAAAGTATTAACATCCTACTCGGGGCGCCGAACTTGGAATAACCGAAGTTTCTAGCGAAGGGAATTATACTTAGAAGGTCTAGTTTCATCGGACCGAAGTATACAAGATAAGTCTCCGGACCTGTTGCTAGAAAGCTGAAAATAGATATTGAAGCCAGCAAAAAGGATACGGGATAGTTTTTAGACGAGAGGAAAAGCACAAGTGACGCAACGAAGGTAAGTATAAGTCTTAGTCCAACGTTGCTGTCATAAAGATTAACCAAGCTGACAAATTGCAATATGAGTATTGTGCTGCATGAGGCTAAGGATGAGAAGGAAGGTTTTTCCTCTACTAGAGCCGGCGAGAACGCGCCAATAATGTAGAATATTAACAAGTACCAAGGCATGCTGGTAAAGATCTCTTGAAGAACAGATGGTCCCCATGCCCATGTGATTGCTGGAAAACTGTGATACTTATCTAAAGTCTGCAATAAGGGGATTATCCAGAAGAGAGTCATCCCCAAGGAAAGCATGCCTACGGAGACAAGCTTTAAGAAGCAGGAGGCCTCCTTTTTCAGAACAGGCTTGAGACTTTTTCCAGATTCTTCGAAAACACTCAATACTAGCTCAATTGAAGTGAAAAACCAGATAAGGATTGCTGCAAATGCTGCGAAAACTCCCATCATCACATGAGTTAAGACTGTCATTGAGAAGAATAAAGAGCAAACTCCTGTTAAGAACAACACTCCTCTTAAAGACCTTGACTTAAAATTGTAGATTAGTAAAGCTATGCTGAAGAATGCGAAAATTAAACCAAGCCTCTCCGGCACCATGCCTATATAATACATCTGTTTTAATCCTGCATCAAGCCACTCTTTCTCTTCTATAAATGTAGTAATGGAGAGAAGAGAAGCAATTACGGCAGCAATCTTGTCACCTGTCAGAGCATAGATAAACACGAATACTGCAGGAGCCATCAGAAAATAAGTAAGGAAAAAAGCGATTTTATATACTAACTGAAAATCCAATGATCCTAGGAACAAGTAGTATATGGAAGAAACGAAAATATTCATTCCGGGATTATAATACTGGTTGAAAACCCAGCCGAATTGATTAAACGGATCCCAACCTAGAATATCTAGTTTTGGAAGCATGTGTATTGCTGTGAGATATGAGTGAACATAGTGTATAGGATTATCGCCTCCAGGAATCATGCCTTCAAGGAATATTGTTTTTACAGATAAAAATGTGTAAATAAGTAGAATTATCAAAGAAAGGTAGTGAAAATTATCCTTCATCCCTTTTTCAATCCTTCGGGACAGTTTTTCAACCATTCTTCTTCTCTAAGGAAAAGAGCCGTTTTTATAAATGTTGTTTTGGTCGCTAGCGGAGTTCAACAAAACTTATATGCACACATTCCCTAATCGGATTAAAGGATGGTGTTGAAAAGAAGCATTGAACTTCCACTAACCCTGATTTCAATATCGATTTTACTGGCTGCTTTAATCATACCCGCTTTAAGAACTTTTTCTAAGGAACCTTATGAAAACTTTTTAAATGAAGTTACTCAACACTTTTCGCCTTTTGATTACTTTTACTTTTCCAGAGAAAGGCTTGCCGGAGAATTTAGATATAGGGTTGACTCCTTTAAAAATGGAAACATTAACACTTATTATAGTGCTCTTTACAACGATAGTTCATGGAGTAAAACCAACGTGCCCTTCCTGCTTAAAGCAACGCGTTTAAACAATTCCATATGGGTTAGAAAATCGTTTAAAGTACCCACTGCAATGAAGAGACAAAGGTTAAGGCTCGTTTTCTCCGGGGTCTGGGGTATTGTAAAAGTGTGGCTTAATGGGATATATTTGGGAGAGCACTCTAGCTATTTCTCCCCCTTTTTCTTCGATGTGGATGACGCTATCAATAGAGAGGGAAACAATATTTTAACAATGTACATAGAGTCTCCTATTCAAGATTCCTTCGAATCCAGAACATATCCAGTAGGCATATACTCTTTCTCAGAAATATTTCCAAATACGCACGATGCTTACGTTGGAGTGTGGAAGGATATTGTGCTTGTTGGAACTGCAGACCCTGTCGTGAACCTTGTCCTAGTCGATGTTGAAAAGTATTCGAATCCTGCTTTAGTCAAGTTTAGGATCCTGATTCAGAGCAAAAGTGATTTTGAAGAGAATCTGGACATTAAGCTGAGGATAAAGAGGCTGAACTCAAGCAGTCCGGAAATAGAACAATCCTTCACCATGAGGCTTTCTCCGAAGGAAACTGTATGGAGTACACTGGATGCTTCAATACCTGATCCCGCCTACTGGTTTCCATGGGATGTTGAAGACCCTGCTGTTTATCTTGCTAATATTAGCCTGTATCAAAATAACCAGTACGCTGGTTCTATCAAAACCATTTTTGGAATAAGACTTTTAGAAGGAGGTTTTTCAAGGGAAAAATCGTATATTAAAGTTAACGGTGCCAGTATTTTTCTAAGGGGAGGAGCATATTTTTCCAGGGTAGACTCGCTACTGGAAACTCAGAAAGCATCCGGAACTGTAAGACTTCTAAAGAACGCAAATATCAACTTCTTAAGGTCTTTTGCACACGTTGAACCCAAGGAATTCTATGAATCAACATCTGTAGAAGGCTTACTTGTCCAATTAGATTTTCCACTAATAGGATCCTACCCTGCTCTAGACCGTTATAAAAAATATTCTGACTCTGTTAAGAAGCAGCTTGTTGAAATGATATTGCTAACATACAATTATCCTTCGGTAGCAATTATCTGCCCCCATACTTTACCCGGTTGGCTTAACGAGAAATCGCCTTATTATGGTTACGGAGTCAACCTTTACTTAGATTATGAGCTTAGTATTCTGGCTAAAGATCTGAATAAGAACATTATAGTCCTACCCTATTCTGGAGATTATGATAAGTATCTTGACTACGGCTGGGGCACTGGCAGTTGGACAGACTATATCTCGTACAGAAGCACCTTCCCGAATATAATTAGTCCAATTGGACTTCCCAGTTCAAACTCGCCTTTCTGGAATAACGTGTCAACGTCGTACTTTTGGCAGGTTGCTCAAACTTTTAAGGATAAGGGTTTCAACAGAGCTATTCCGACTGGTTTAACGAGGCCTGACGACTTACTTAGCCTGATCGACCTTAGTCAAAAATATCAATCGGTTGTTTTAAGACACGCGATAGATAGGGCTAGAATGCTTAAGAATAATTTTTCGATAGGAGTGAGTATCCTCCCGCTCACAGACTACTTGCCTCAGGCCAGCGGCTCGATAATAGATTACTACGGGGTTGAAAAGAATGCGTACAATGAGTTGAAGAATGCGTTCAACCCTGTTCACGTTATAATATCCATAGATGGCGACTACCGTAGTAATCTTACATCTTTATGTTTTAACCCTGGGGCTACGGTTAGGATTAGTCTTTGGATTGTAAACGATGTTTTTAAAGATCCTTTGAGTGTTGTTTTGAACTGGACCCTAAGCGATTTAACCTCCGGTAAGGTTTTGTACGAAAGGGAGGTTGAATTAAACCTGCCATCTCCATCTTCTGGTGCTATGTCTATCGAAAAATATGTTTTCGAAGTACCTTATTACACGGATGCAGAGCACGTGTTCGAGGTTTCAACAAAGTTAAGTCTTATCGACGGAAGAGTGATAGATAGTAATTCTAAGCAGTTCATTGTTAAGCCAGCATCATTATTAAAAATCTCATTAAATCCGAAGCCAGAGGAGCCTCAGCTTTTCCTAGTGTTTGTAAACGAAAGCTATATTTTCACTAGAGTGCTGGATGAGACTATCTTAGGAGTACCGTCTAATGCGGAAGTAACAATAGTAGGCCCGTCCTTAAACAAGAGAGAAGTATACGTTCCTCAAAAAATTTCCGTAGGAAGACTATCCTTAGGAGAAAAAAGAAACATTACGATTACACTATGTCCTGGTGCCGTTGCAAGAGTCCTGGCAGCAGTTCCCTCCCTTTCTACGTTAAAAATCCCGCTTCAAGAGACAAGAATCCTTATGCTTAATAAAACCCAGGGACAATTAATACTAAAATATTCTTCAGAAAACCTGTCGCTTCTTAATCTTCTAAACATCACTGGAAACATTGTTGTAGTTCCAGCTGATACTCCACTATATTTACTGGTTTCCACGTTCGTAGAGGGTAAGAAAAACGTGGTTGAAATAGGTAGTGTTGAACAGCCAGTTAAACTGTCTAGAAATAGTGAAACCATTCTGGATCAACCGGCTCTTACACAAGTCAGATCAAACCAGCCTTTTGTTAACAGGTCTATAGAATTGGCAATGAAGATGGTGGAAGAAGCAAGAAGCCTAGGGTTTTACATAGGTCTAGAAGTCTATAGGCTAAATCAGATAATTGCCCTAGGAGCAGAATCCCTGAATGCTTCAGACCCTCTTCAGATACTGGCTCATCAACAAGAAGCTGTTGTAACCGGCGAAGAAGTAACTAGAAGTATTCAAAGGATTTTGAAAGAAGCCTATACTAACGAGGCTCTTGTTTTCACAATAGTCGTAGCTTTATCCTTAGCGATTGGCGCAATATTTATTGAGAAAAAAGAGCAATACGCAACTTTTACGATAATCAGTTTCTTAATACTTATGACAATATCCTACCATACTTTCCCAGGTTTTTCGAAGACTTCCACTCAAGAACTAATGATTGGAGTATATTTGGCAATGTTCATAATACTTGCGGTTTTCCTAGCACCTTATTTCCTCGGAGAGGTAAAGAGCGAGAAGGGCGTTTCATTAATACCCGCATTAATGGTTGCAATATCATACTCTGTTGGAAATCTGAAGAGAAGGAGACTTAGAACATTACTAACACTGATTTCCATAGTAACGATGGCTATTGCAATGTCGACGTTGACTTCAATGAGAGCATCTCTCGCGACAAATGTGCTTACGGTTGCGAAAACATGGCCATCTGATAAACCATCTATATCCATTGTAAGCAAACCGTCTGAATTCCTTACTACTGAGGATTTAATTTTCATAGGATCGCAGAAGGAGATATTGTCACTAGATTACAAGGTAGTGAGCCCAACATCTTATGGGGCTATAGACTATGTAGGTGAAGTACCTATATATGGTATTAGGAGTATATCAACGGGCGACCCTTCTTTTCATTTTATTAAAAACATCACATATCCGGGGGGTGCGATGAATAGGCTTTTCAACAGCAGCAATACTGTGCTCGTAAGCAAGCATTTAGCAAAAAGCCTAGAAATAGACGTTGGTAATGTAATATATTTCAGAGGGTTAAGACTGACAGTAGTAGGAATATTTGATGGCGATTTGATTAGGGAAATAAAGGAACCTGATGGCAGCGAGTTCCCGCCTTTTTATGTTCCCCCGAGTTCGCAATTAGGGGCCCAACCAGTTCCAGGAAACAACCTTCTGATTGCAAGTGTACAAACCTCTCAAAAATTAGGCGGAGGTATCTCCGCAGTCTACTGTCTGTTTAACAATAGTGTGCAGGCAAAGGAAGCTTCTAAACGCTTAGCGTCTTTAGGAGGCTACTTCGTAGCAACCCTGCCCAGCTCCGAGAGTCTGACATATTACTTTAGAGGAGGCTATGTAGAAATCTTTGGCACTCTGATAGTTTTCCCAATTGTAATAACGGTTTTGAACATTGCAATAATGTTCTACACTCTGATTTACGAAAGGAGAAACGAAATATTCGTGTTTTCATCTGTCGGTTTAAACCCCACTCACATCTCCAGTCTTTTCATCGTTGAAGCAGGAGTCTTAGGCTTCATAGGAGGCGGAATCGGTTACATATTAAGCATGGTCATGTTCAGATTACTGGATATTCTGAATATCGTTCTCCCCGTTAATGTAAAGACCTCTCCTATCGACATGCTTTCCCTAATAGCAATCGCATCGCTAACCGCCATATTTGCCTCGGTGCCTCCTGCCCTAAAGGCTGCAAGAATAACAACCCCCTCTCTCTTGAGGAAATGGAAGATTGAGGAAAAAGTAGCCCGCGGAGAGACTTGGAAAATAAGAGTTCCTCTTAGGATTCCTTCGGAAAAGGTTGAAATGTTCGTTAACTATCTTTATGAAAGACTTCCCCAAAGCAGTACTGTAATAGAACTTGTAATATCCGATGTTAAACGTGAAGAAAAAATTGATGAGAACGGTAATAAATTATATCTTATAAACTTCAATTATGGTAGAGGAGGGAACAGGCCGTTCAATGCCTATACTACAATTGAAATAAGAAGAGATATTGAGGATTATGTGGTGCATGTGCATACATCGCCAAAATCCGTATACGCGTCCCTGATTGAAACGAATGTTCACGAAGTTGTGACTCATGTCAGAAAACTGGTCTTAGAATGGTCTGCCTTAAAGTTTAGTTTAGCAATAGCAATCGGAGAATCTGTAGAAAACGTCTTTAATATTACTAAAAAGTATCGTCCTCAACTTCTGGCAGTATATTCAAGAAAGGATTTAGGAGATAAGTTGAAGGAGCTTCGTAGAAGGCTTAGGTTCGAAGGAATATGGCCTCCAGCCATTGAAGTTAGAAAACTTGATTTCAGAGACGTAAGCATGCTTGTTGATAGGCTTTGCGAAGATATTAGGTCTGTTGATGCTGTTTGCCTAGATTCTGATGACGGAATATTGAGTTCAGCGCTTCTAATAGCTGCAATCCGACTGGATAAAAATATCGTTACTATAGATCCTCAAGGCAATATACGCGAGTTTCCCGCGAGAAAATTCGTGGAAAACCTATAGCGATTAAAATTGCAATATCTTAATGCAACAGGCTGTAAATGCCAGATTATATGAGTAGAGTTATAAGTGTCTTAGGCGATATTCCTCCGGAAGAATTTGGCCCAACACTAGTACACGAGCGCATTCTTGTAGATTTTACCCCCACCGATGAGTTGAACAGGATCAAATACGATCCTAACGAAGTTTTTGAATTTATGCTGCCCTATCTAATTGAAATAAGAAGATTAGGAATAAAAGGCTTTGTCGAGTGTTCAACAGATGGGCTTGCAG
>Ga0105158_1000952_pt1 | contig 11626 bp, 9 predicted proteins | sample LHCtaG_FD_81567 | JGI IMG/M metagenome (GOLD analysis project Ga0105158, IMG submission 81567) | Hot spring microbial communities from Little Hot Creek, USA to study Microbial Dark Matter (Phase II) - LHC4sed_matched | ecosystem: Environmental > Aquatic > Thermal springs > Hot (42-90C) > Sediment... | reverse complement strand
GAGGAGCTTGAGGAGGATCGCTTGTCTGGAAGGGTGTCGGCGAGCACATACCTGGATCTGAAGGCGAAGTATCAGGAGCAGCTTGGAAAAATATGGGAGTTCCCCAAATGAAGCGCCTTACGATTCTCCTATGGTCTATAGGGTGGTTCGCCTAAAAGGGGGTTAGGTGAGGTTTTCTTCTCTTAAAAGGAGGTCTTAGCTGAGGGGGGCGTTTCATTGCTAAAGTTCCTAATTTAATGCTTCATGAAGCTATGGTGTGAGGCAGGCAGTTCACGAGTTAATCGTGTTTCACGGCTTGTATGATTACTGTGGACTAGTTATGTAAAGCAGGCCTTGGGCGGCGCACTAAAAGTTGGTAGTGAAGGCGTCTTCTTCCTTCCCTCGATATTCTAACTCCATACTGGTGCTGCCCGTCAAAAAGTTCGGCGACGTGATGCGTGTAGTCTAAAGGGGAACGGACAACATTTATGGGAATTAGCTTGCAAAAGGAGGGGGAAGTATGGAGCAGGGGGGGTAACCGAGTTCTTCCTGAGGTCAACTTCATCCATGGGCTGAGGAGTGGAATGGGGCTAGAAGAGCTCATCGGCTTAAAAGCATCCTTCAAAATATACCAGTCAGTTCTAGGAGAGGATGAAGCATGCTCAGCATGGAAAGACGTGAGCGCGGCGCCAGCATGCCACCTAATTGAGTACGTGGCCAAGGTATACTGAACCACTTCGCTGAACAAGAGGAGAAACAATATTCACGGCGAAAGAGGTCAGCCGCATAGCGAAAGGAAACCGCTACTGCGAGTTCGTGCTGGGAAAAAGAATAAAGAAGAACTTTTCTTTTACCAGAACACGCATTTTGCGACTCGCAGCGGAACCCCCGTTTCCGATGATCTCAAGCCCATGGGCTTGACCTGAACCCTTAAAACCTCTCAGACTCCTCCTTCCCGCCCCCTCTGTTGTTTTGCCATCCACGATGAAGCTGACGCCCACACATCTATGTCGTAGCACGCCTTCCTGAACGTCTGAAAACGCCGGTGGCAACGTATTATCCTTCACACTCACAACCACAAACCTAGCCAAACCACAAAAAGCGCCTTATGGATGACTAGCGCCGCATCTATAGGCATCTCATTTATGGAATTGAATATACTTATTTAAACACCTTTTCCATCTTTTTTAATCCCCCACGTGTGGGGACTTTTCTGTTTCTAGAAAAGAAGGCGTAGGCGGTTCATGGCACTTAGAAGAACTGTGGCAAGCCTTGAACGTGAATAAGGAATGTGCCTTTCCTTACTGCGTGGATCATCTTTTTTTCCTCCATTTCCTTTGAACATAGAGGGGCCACTTTGCGTGCTCGAGTTTTTCCTGTGATAAGAAGCGCACGTTTATCTTTCTCCCCTTAACGAGACTCTCTAAAGCCCTGCATATTTTCCCTAAATCACCGCCGTGCTCTTCTTCCTTCCTGAGGACTACCGCGGCGTCAACGCCTGAAAAGTTCTCAAGTAAGCCGACGCCACACGGAATCACATCAACAACCCCTTCACCATACACGTTTTCAAGACGCCTCTTAATCTCTACCAAAACAGGAAGAAAACCACTAAGAGCCTCACAACTATCAGAATCAGGCTCCAATTACTTCCACACCCCCATTCATCAAAGTGAAAATAAAAGTATATATTTCTTCCGAGCTCTCCTTTTGCTTCGTGATTAACAATGAAGCACTATTTTTTTGGCTAAGCATCCCCTGCACGCCGCCTCGGAGAAGAAACCCATCAATACCCATTTTAGAGAAGCCACCTATAGGGGCGAGGCGCTTCATTTGGGGAACTCCCATATTTTTCCAAGCTGCTCCTGATACTTCGCCTTCAGATCCAGGTATGTGCTCGCCGACACCCTTCCAGACAAGCGATCCTCCTCAAGCTCCCTCAACCTCTCCTTAGCCTTCTTAGCCTCCAAGCTCCAAGAGCTGAAGGAGGCGGGTGAGAAGAAACGAGAAGAGCGGGAATTCTTCTAAAAAACGATAAAGCGGTATATAAAGGATCAAAGGAAGAGACATTAAGGAAACATAAATAGGTATGTAAGCTAAGTTCTCTTTTTCAACAATGATAAAAATGCAATCAATTAACCATATGAGCTGGAAGGTAGCGATTACAGGAAGATAAAGCTCTCTTCCATAACAATGTTGCAGGAGAGTTAATACAATAATAATTAACATAGAAAATGAAAGGATAGAAAATTGAAGGGGGTATCCTAGGGAGAGTTGGAGGAAGTAAGTCAGGAGGAGTGAGAGGGACAGGTTCTCTTCTGAAAGAGAAGGCAGTGTATTTAAAATAAACGGCAAAAAGACATTATGAAATAGTAAGGTACTGCTAGATAAAGGAGCGGAGGCAGGTACGACATATTAACTTGTTTTTCCTTCTAAGAATGAGCCTTTCGTTCTCCAGAGGGCGAAATTCGGGAGACTCTGTTTTTCTCACGATACCACCTAATTTTCTCGCGATCACCCTGAACAATAATCTTCCCTGTTTTTAAAAGTTTGTGAATAGTTGGATTCTCAGGCAGCCCCGGGAAAGTTGCATGGTTGAGTCATGACTCCTAGAGGCATTCGTGGCAGTGTCCCTGCATTAATAGGGCTTTTGAGGACGTTCCGTTCTGTGTTAACTTCCATCTATTTTTTCATAGGAGGGATTTCGGGGTAACGGGGGAAGCGCGCACACTCATCCTTGCTGAGCTCACACATTGTCCCGGAGGGACATCCGGGCTTCCGCTATTTATGATATGCAGTTACAGTCTTATACTTACGCTAAAGAGAATCAGTTTTAAACCTCCTTTTCTTAAACATCTTCTCGGACAGTGTCAGAAAAGATCCGGAAAACAGTAGCAACTCTCAATTTTTGGCAAACTGAGCTCTCTTGCCCGAAAACAGGCTGCCCCTCTTAACCCAGCCAAGCTCAAACCACGCTGAAAGCCGTCCCTTTAAACCAGAAACACCCCGAGCGGCAACTGCTTCTACACCTGAATGACGGATCGTTTTTTAAATTCTTTCGTGGTTAATGTGCTGTAGGGTGGTTGCAGTGGATGAACGTAAGCGTGAGTGGAAGTCGCTCTTTGACCCTAAGAGCGTGGCCGTGATCGGCGCTTCCAGTACGCCGGGGAAAATAGGTATGCTCTTGTTTTCAACAATAGTGGCTGGAGGCTTCAAGGGGGAAGTTTACCCTGTGAATCCAAGCGCCAAGGAACTTCTGGGATTTAAGGCATACCCCAGCATCAGGCAAGTCCCCAGCGGTGTTGACCTGGCGGTGGTCGCCGTTCCAGCCAAGCATGTTGTTGAGTCGGTGAGGGGCTGCGCCGAGAAAGACGTGAAGTGGTGCGTCGTCATAACAGCAGGGTTCAAAGAGACTGGCGGGGAAGGAGAGAGAATGCAGGAGGAGCTTGTTAGAATATGCGAGGAAAGCGGCATGAGTCTTGTTGGACCAAACTGTATGGGCGTCTTCAGCGCTTCGAGCAACCTGCACGCCTTAATGAACCCACTCTTTCCGCGTAAGGGTGTGGTCTCCATCGTCAGCCAGAGCGGAACTGTCGGTATGATGCTCATGGACTCGTTATCCCGGCGCGGTAGCGGAGTAGCTAGGTTTGTTAGTAGTGGAAACGAAGCGCATGTGAAGCTGGCGGACTACCTCGAGTTTTTCGCCAGCGACCCGGAAACAAGGGTCGTCGTATCCTTTGTAGAGAGCGTCAGGGACGGAAGAAGGTTCATGGAAGCTGCGAGAAAGGTGACGGAAAAGAAGCCCTTAATTTGCCTTAAAGGGGGGAGAACGAAGGCCGGGGCTAGGGCTGCCCGCTCTCACACGGCCTCGATAGCGGGCTCGCTTCAAGTATTCAGAGCGGCGGCAAGGCAGGCAGGGGTAACGCTGGCGTCAGACTGCGAAGAGCTAGCGGACTTAGCTGTAACCTTCTCCCTTAGTCCGTTACCAGAAGGACGGAAAGTGGGCATAGTGACTGGTGGGGGAGGATGGGGTGTTCTGACCGCTGACGCTTGCGAGGAGCAGGGGTTAGAAGTGGCAGAGCTACCACAGAGCGTGATAGATAAGATCAGCTCTAGGGCTCCGCACTACTGGAGCCATGGAAACCCCGTTGATCTGGCTGCAAGTATGGATAGGGAGCTTTACGCTTGGTGTTACGACGTCCTCTTGGAGGAAGGAGGAGTGGACGCATTGATTGTGGAAAATATGGCTTACGATGTTTCAGGTGGCGTGGAGAGGATCGTTGGCAACGAGGAGGGTGCCGAGGCATTCATGAACATCTTAAGGAAGGGCATAGTCGACGACGTTGCTAAAGTAATGAAGAAGCATGGTAAACCAGTTCTTGTGGCAGCCAGAGAGGAAAAACTACTCAAGATGATGGCTGAAGCAGGCATACCCGCCTTCACGTCCCCCTTGAGGGTGGCAAAGTGCATAGCGAAAATGGTTGAATATCGGGAATTTAAGAAGAAGAGTGGTATCGTCCTTTTACGTGAGGAACTTGGCTCCGGGGGGAGGGACATGGTGGACGGATTTCTTCCTCCCGAGAAAGTTGCCGAGTTCTTTCGTGGTGCATACGCTGGTATAGACGGTGTATGGTTCATGAGCATCGAGAAAAAGTATGGTTTAAACGAGGCGGCCGAGCTTGACGCACAAGTGTGGTCAGTATTCGCGAGGATACTCGCCAAGAGGGTCATGAGGGAGTTTAACGTCAGTGGAGACGGGCTGAGCACGTTGGTGAGAACTATCACGCTCAGGTGGCATATGGAGAAGTGGAGGTTTGAAGTGCCAGTCTGTGAAAGCGATAAGGCAGTGATGGTGGTGCGCATCTGCCCATGGCTTGAAGCACTCAAAAAAGCTGGAAGAGAACACGTTGTCCCTGTGATGTGTGACGAGGTGTGCGAGGCCGTCTACAGAAGCTGGGCTGAAACGATAAACCCGAACATATCCCTTGAAAGACCAAAAAGAATGGGGAATGGAGACTCATTCTGCGAGTTCAGGTACACGAGAGTGAACGGTAAGTGAGGCTGCGGCTTCAACCTTTTTACGCCTGATGAAACGTCAAGCTTCAACGGTAACATCAACGTGCGGCTTACATGGCTCCAAAAAAAATTACCAGAAAACGAAAGAGTTAAGGGAAAAAAGATTTTAAGAAGTCTCAGCCTCCTTCTTTTGGAAGCATTTAAGAAGAAAACAAGTGTCGGCAGAAGGAAGTATTATTATGGTGGCACAGGAAACAGTGCAGAGCTATCTTATAGAGTCCTTGAGGAACTGGATTTACACTCCTCCTCCTCTGGTCGACGGTGTTTTCCTAACGATATTTGTTGCCACCCTCATCCTGCTCGTCACCGAGAAAATTAATAAGGTGGTAACCACTCTATGCGGAGCAACCGCAACAATCCTAGCCGGAAGGCTTTTTGAGGTTGTTTATGGTTGGGTTCCCATCGTTGATGCTTTACTCGCATATGTCGAGGGTGGAGTTCCAAGGTTGAAGCCGCTGCTCTTCACGAGCGAGCAGGTGCTCACGGAAATGATAGACTGGCAAACGATAATAATAGTAATATCACTTCTCATAGTTTCCTCCATAGCCTCAAGATCCGGGCTATTCGAATACGTTGGAGTTAAGCTTGTCAAGATAGGAGGCGGAGATTTCAGAATGCTTTTCATGTACTTTTGCGTGTTAACCTTTCTTTTAACAATGGCTATGGGCGCAGTCCCCGCATTCATCATCGTGATCTCCCTCACTTCTATGCTAACCCAATCCCTCGGAATAGACCCGAAGCCTTACGTACTGGGCGAGTTGTTCGTGAGCATCTACGCCGGAACCGCGACGCTCACGAGCGCTGTACACAACATATTCATCGCCTCATACTATCACATGAACCCGTCATACTTCCTAGATTACGGGGGCTTCCTGCTACTCGGAGCCCCATTCGCGGCAGCATGCTCAATCATCTCTATATTCTCAGTTCAAAGATCCTTCAAAAAATCCTTGTCGCCTCCGGAAAGCGGGGAGCTCTATTCTTTGAGAGAGAGCGTCCTATCGCTCGACGAGTCCAGCCTCATAGAAAACAGAGTGCTCTTTAAGAGAACAATCATGCTCCTAGCGCTCATGATCGTGGGATTCATAGTCTCCAACTCCGTCGGAATCCCATTATATGTCGTCGCACTTTTAGCCGCAGTTGCATTCCTCATTATAGGAGACGTCGAACCTAGGAAAGCAATTCTTGAGGTCGACTGGGAACTCATACTATTCCTAATAGGAATCTTCATAATCGTTGGGGGAGTATGTAGCACCGGGATCCTAGAAGCGGTGGGAAGATCTTTAGGGTCACTAGCATTTGGAAACATGTCGGCGATGATACTACTGATAACCACCTCCTCGGCATTGCTCTCCGGAGTGCTAGAGGACATCGCAGTAGCAGCAGTGCTACTCCACGTGATACCCATCGCCTCGCTCACCGCATTAGTGTCGGAGAAAGCCGCTATCTGGGCTTTAATCTACGGTGTAAACATCGGTTCCATCCTCACTCCGGTTGGGGAGACACGAATTATAATGGCACTCTCCATCCTCAGCAGAAACGGCAACCCAATCTCAGGAACGGAATTCATGAAGCTCAGCATCCCCATACTAGTCTCATCAATACTGCTCGGAGCAGCCCTCATTTACGGGTTCGCCGTAGCCCTCGGCTGGAACACATTAACGATAGAACAAATAGTAGAACTAATAGCATTACTAAGCACGGTAATATAAAAAATAAAAAAGCTTCTGCGAGAGTTACCGCCTGCGGCGGACAGCGACAAGCGCCACCAGAACCCCAGCCGCAATAACCGCAGCCAAACCTCCTAGAAGAAGCATGTTCCTCTGCTGGGCTTGGTAAAAACTACCGACGACAAAGTACGATGCAAGCCACGCAGAGACCGGTGGGACTTCCTGAACGGGTGACTCTTGACTACTGTAGCTCTCCAACTCAACGTACAATTCATAATTAGAGCCTTGGAACGCTGAGGTTAGGTTCAACTTAACGACGTTCTTGACACTCGGCGAGTACCATACATGGCCAATTTCGTTGTCCTTGTTGGTCGGGTCACGAACCGATATACTCCAACACTCGTACTGCCCAGCGGTCACAGTAACAGTTTCAATTCCCTCAACCACGAATAACGGGTAGAAGAGGAGAGAAGTGTCAGGGAAGACCACCGACTCTTCTAAGCTAGCAGACTCGTAATCAACCTGAGAGCCGTTGTAGTAGTGGAAGTATCCACCCAGCGAAACGTTGAGGGCACCGGCGTAGTTGCCGAATTCCTTCCCATCTGAGAGGGGAAGTTGAAGCACATGTAGGGGTAACTCGTTCAAATACCACACAAGGGTGAGGTTCAGCTTCTTGGCGCCGTCATATTTCACAACCCATTGTGTTGCCACCAATTTGAAGTCGTCTTTGCTGACGAGAACGTTGAGCATGCTGTTGTTGCCGATTTCAAGTACCTCATTCACGGTCAGATCGGTGATGTTGAGGGCGTCGAGCATTAGCATCAAGGGGAAGATGCTGCATGGATCCAGAGGCTTGAAGGTAAGGTTGCAGCACTCAATCATATTGCCGTAATAGTCGTTGTGTCTTCCGGTGAGTCCTGTAGTGTTGGCGTACACCTTCGCTTGGACGCTGCTTCCATCTTTGGTGAAAACAAAGTTGTACCTCCACTGCTCCATGAGGTCGAACTGGGGTTTTTCACCTGACAGCTTCGCCTGAACAGGTACGGCCGCGGATGTAGCTGAAATGCAGCTGATGGACAGTACGAGCAACACTGTAAAGCAGGCCAAGAGAAAACGTGCTTCCTTCGAGGACGGTTACCTCCAGTTTTTATAAGAGGAGATGAAAAATATTTTAATTTTTTCTAAAAAAACGTTCTCATGTTTTTTGGTTTATTGGCTACTTGTTCTGGTATGGTTTATTGATCTTGGAAGGGTGTTTTTGTCCCGTTTTCGACCAACTATGATTGCCTGTTCTCCTGGGAGGTGCCTTAGAGTTGCTCTGGCAGTTGCTTCTGATTAAATAAGCTATTCAGGGCTTTTGCGTTGACCTTCCTTTTTTTAAAAAAAAGTGGTTTTTAGAGGGGGTTATGTTACCGTGATTTTCTTTTTGGCTTCCCATAGCCCGTGCAAGTTGCAGTACTCTACAGCGTAAAGTGTGCCGCTTTTCTTGAGTGCCAACGTGATTTTTATGGTTGGCTGCGCGTAGACGGGGGTCAGCGTGGCGCTTGCAAGTAGGACTGGGTTGAACGCCCGTCCATCCTCGCTAAAGTACACCTCGATCCTCCTTATCGAGTGCTCGACGGTGTTCGGATGTGGCCCAACGGAGACCTTTACTTCGAACGGCTGGTCTGCTTTCACGTTGTCCGGCGCATCGATCTTCGGCGTGTGTGACTCCACTTTGCTGATCGCTTCCCCCGAGGCTTTATCAGGCGTGTATATTAGCTCTCCAAATGAGCTCACGTTGCCACCCTCCGTCACGTCCTCCGTTTGTTTATATTATAAACGCACAGGACTAATAACGCTTTCGGCAACGCCCATTAAGGCAAAAAGGAAACCTTTTTACGTTCTCCTCGCACTCCTGAGCTTTGGGTGGTTGTTGTGGGTGAAACAGTTTTTTCAGAGGTTAGCCAGATAGGAATAGTGGTTAAAGACTTCGAGCGGACGTCTAAGGTTCTGGAGAAGCTTGGTATAGGGCCCTTCTCATCCATTGAGATACCGCACGTCTCAGCGAAACTAAAAATAGGACTGGTTAACCTCGGCGGCGTCCAGCTCGAGCTCATACAGGTGGTGGAGGGCGAGTCCATTCACAGCCGCTTCATCAAGGAGAGGGGGGAAGGACTGCACCACTTGGGCTTCTTCGTGAAGGACATTGACAGCGCGCTTAAAAGCCTCGAGAAGAAAGGCTTCAGGGCGTCGGAGGGCGGGGAGGCGTTTGGAGTCAAATACGTCTACCTAGACACCGAAAAAGAGCTGGGGTTCTACTTGGAGCTCATCCAAGTGTGAAAATGCCTTAGCCGAGCTTTAGTATGTCCTTCGCGTTTTCTCCGAGTATCCTCTCCTTCTCCCATTTTTTTATTGGGAGGCTCTTAATCTTCTCTATCTCGTTTACGGGGTCGCCCCAAGGAATATATGGTATGTCGCTTCCGTAGACTATTCTCTCGCATCCAAGGTTCTCTAGGGCATACATTATCCTCTTCTTGGATGCCCCGGATGTTTCAAGGTAGACTGTGTCGAATCTTTTCGCCAGCTCAACAGCTTCCTTCGTGTAGTTGCCGCCCATGTGGGCTACTACGAGCGTGAACTGGTAGGTGTCAAGCACGTCGTTGTAGTATGCTGGGTTGGCGTAGTCCGGGTCGTCCACCCATATTTTTCCCCCGTGAGCTAAGACGGGTATCTTCAGCTTGAAAACGGTCTCCCAGAGCTTTGGCACGTCTAGTGGGTGGAAGGATTGCATCAGGCTGTGAACCTTAACCCCCTTAAAGCCGTCAGCCTTAACGCGCCTCATAAGTTGGACGTCAACGTCTAGGGCGTGTGGATCCACTGTGCAGAAGCCGAGGAATAAGTCGGGTCGAAGCTCGACGATGGCCTTTATCATGTCTATTAAGCGTAGCTCGGCTGCAGACAAAATGCAGAAGCTTATTCCACGAGGCTTTAGGCGTGACTCGAGGTAGTTGCACACCTTCCTAACGCCAACATTCAGGCGGAGATATTTTAAGGCGTAGCGGCAAGCCTCCAAGATCCAGTAATCCTTCCAACTGAAGCTTTTCCCGCCACCATTATTGATGTAGGGGTGCACGTGGAAGTCAATGATCACTTCTTTCCCCCTCCTGTTACTGTAAGAGTTAAAAGGAGTAACACTTAACTTTTTTCCTCTATTTCCACTCTAATCAATTAACTATTCACAAGTATTAGTGAAGATAAGCGGGCTCCTACTACCTTATTTTTCGAGCTTGCTTACTGAACCTGCGGCATTCTCTTAGTCGCTCTCTACCGCTTGAGTCTCACGTTCGGCAGGAACCGAAAAAGTAGCCTAATTCTTCGTTTGAGGGCCCTTCCACGTGTAAAAAGCATCTCTCAAATTTTGAACATGTGAGCCATGAGACACGAAAACTTGACAGTAGCATCCGTATTGTATTCCGGTGTTCTTCCAGCCCAACCTTAGCTCGTAAATTGAAACGCGTGATCCCACGTTAAGCTCAGCACGTTAAAACGCCTTTAAACGTACAGTCAGACCCTCCCCTTAGGATCTATAAGTAATCTCAACCGTTCATTCAAAAGGGAAGCCCTCACCAAGCGCCTCATCTTTCAACGAACGAAAAAGTGGCCGAAGACTTCAGGTAAAAACCATCAGTTACTAATGAAGTGTAAGAGGTAGCCTTTTAGTTTAATCTTTTTATTTAGAAGCAAGTGAACATGAGGGAGATAAGCCTCCTGAAGAGTCTTCCCGGCTCGCCCACTCCAAGCGGGTCATAGTTTAACTCGAACATGCAGTTGCTAAATGAGCCCGCATATGTTAGAGGGGTTCACGTATATAAACAGTTCAAATGAGTTCTGCCTTTCTATCGGATCCGTGTGGTGTCTATCGCTGCTTCATGGCTTCTTAGAGAAGAAAGAGGGGGATGGTTACCTATATTTTTTGAGCTATTTGTTTGCCGAACTCGTAACATTCTCTTAGCTGGTCTTCTCTCGGCACCCACTTGAATTGGAGCCCGGGCTCTATGACGTTGAACTTCATTTCCTTGAGTGTGCTGATTATGTCTCTTACTGCTCCGCCTCCCCAGCCGAAGGAGCCGAACGCTGATGCTATTTTTGGTGGTGGTCTGAGGCTCTTGAAGAAGGCTAGGATTCCTGCGACAGACGGCATCATGGTCATGTTTAGCGTTGCTGATCCCACCAGTACTATTTTTGATAGTAGGAGGTCTCTTGCCATGAGGCTCCACTCGGAGGTTCGTGTGTTGTAAACTGTTACTGGAACCCCGCTGTCTGTTAATCCTTTAGCTATCTCCCTCGCCATTAGGTCGGTGCTCCCCCACATGGTGTCAAAGTATATGACTGCCCTGTCCTCCGCTTCGCCCTTAGCCCACCTCTCATAGGCACTCAGTATTTTTTCAGGGTTCTTCCTCCATATGAGACCGTGGGCGGGACATATCATGTCTATTGGAACGTTGAGTGATTTGACTTCTTCCAGCTTTTTGAGGACAAGCTGGGAGTATGGCATCACTATTTGGGCATAGTACCTTGCAGCGTGATCCATTACGAATTTCTCATCTAGCTCATCGACAAACCTCTGCGAGGTTGCAAGGTGCTGTCCGAAGGGGTCGTTGGAAAACAGGATGTGGTCCTCCTTAATGTAGGTCATCATGTTGTCGGGCCAGTGGAGCATTCTCGCTTCTATGAAGACGAGGTTTCTTTTCCCTATGTTGAGCTCGTCGCCCGTCTTAACTATGGTCAGTTCCCTGTCGAAGTCAAAGTGACCCTTCAGGGAGTCGCGTCCCCTATCAGAGCATATGATTTCGGCGTTGGGCGCTATTCTCAGCACTTCCTTGAAGGCGCCTGCATGGTCAAGCTCAGCATGGTTAACTATG
>Ga0105158_1000950_pt1 | contig 11636 bp, 10 predicted proteins | sample LHCtaG_FD_81567 | JGI IMG/M metagenome (GOLD analysis project Ga0105158, IMG submission 81567) | Hot spring microbial communities from Little Hot Creek, USA to study Microbial Dark Matter (Phase II) - LHC4sed_matched | ecosystem: Environmental > Aquatic > Thermal springs > Hot (42-90C) >... | reverse complement strand
TCAAAGGAGCCATTTATTTTAAGATAATTTATTATTAAAGGATTAAGGCTAATCTTTGTTTGAGCTTTATTAGAAATTACCAATCCTTCTATATAACCACCTAATAATTTTTCAGAGGGGGCTCTTTTTAAAAATATATAAGGATTTGATATAACAAAAGCTACATTAAGGGTGTCCTTTTCAAAAACTACTTCACTTTTAATGTCTAAAGATATTTCTAAAATTCCATATTCAGCTAATTTTTTTAAATTAGAAAGATTTAAATTTTTTATTTCTAAAGAATTTTCAGAAAAAAGATTTCTATAATTAAATCTTCCTTTAAAGCTTGCACTTTCAAATAAATCAGCTTTAGAGTCTAATTCATATAAGGCTTGATATCTATCCACTCTGAGTTTTAAATTTAGATCTTTAAATTTGATCCACCCTGAAGGTATTTCATAATCCAAAGTTATATTATTTGCATTTAAATACAAAGGATATAATTTAGAAAAAGTTTTAATAAGATCTTTTAAGCGAAAGGGTTTTTTGCTCTTGTAAATTTTTAAATAGGCATTTTTAGTGTCTATTTCTTTTGGAATAAAATTAAATTTTAAAATTTTAGGAAGAGAAAAAATAAAGTTTCCCTTTGGCAAAAATAGCTCATATTGAGAAGATTTAAAAGATAAGTTTTTAATAGAAGCTTTCTTTTGTAAAATTTTAACTTCAATTTCATCATAATTTAATTCTATTTTATAGTTTTCTTTTAAAAAATTTGATAACTTACTTTTAATCTGAGAATTATTTAAAAGATAATTAAGATTTAAAATTATTAAGAAAAAACTTAAAATTAAAAAAAAGACAAATCCAAAAAATATAAAAATAAATTTTTTAAACATAATTTTAAGAATTTTATATTATTTTATCAAAAATGCAAGAATAAATTTAATTAGAAAGGAGTTTTAGAGAGAGATTTATTGCTGAGATAAAGCTTTTAGGATTAGCTATTCCTTTTCCAGCGATATTATAAGCTGTCCCATGACAAGGAGAGGTTCTAATAATTGGAAGTCCTAAAGTGATGTTTACTCCGTCTTCAAAATGAATAAGTTTAAAAGGGATTAATCCCTGATCATGATAAAGAGCAATAATTAAATTGAATTCCCCCTTATAAGCCCAATAAAATAAACTATCTGAGGGATAGGGTCCATAAAGAGGAATACCCTCTTTTTTACATTTTTCTACAGCTTTTTCTATAATAATTTTTTCTTCATCACCTAAAATTCCACCTTCTCCAGCATGAGGATTTAATCCACAAATAGCCATTCTGGGATTTTCGATTTTAAGTCTTTTTAGAAATTCATAAGAAAGTTTTGCAGTATTAACTATTTTTTGAGTATTTATATTTTTAGGAACTTCCTTTAAAGGAATATGTATAGTAACTAAGGAAACTATCATTTTTTCTCCATAAAATGTCATTACATATTTATCAACATTAAATTCCTTGGCTAACCAATCTGTATGCCCTGAATAATTAATACCTATTTTATTAAGTCCTTCTTTACTAATAGGTGCTGTAACAATAGCTTGAATTTCTCTTTTTTTAGCTAATTCTATAGATTTTTTAAAATAATCAGCCATAGCTTTATAACTTTCTAAATTTGGTTTACCAGGGATTATATCAAGATGAGAAAGAGAATCTATTTCCACTTCCTTAGGAATAGATATTCTAAGATTGCGAGAAGTATTTAAAAGGACTTTCTTATCTCCTATTATTACTATATTTTTTAAAATCGAAGAATTTTCTTTTTTAAAATAATCAAGAGCTTTTACAATAATTTCAGGACCAATTCCTGCAGGACATCCCATCGAAATAGCTATCTTAAAAAATTCCATAAATATTTATTTCATCTCTTCAAAATCAGCATCAATCACATCATCTTTACCCTTTTCTTTTGAAGAGCTTCCAGTTTCTCCTGCACTTCCTGTAGCTTTAGATGCCTTTTCTCTATAAAGCATTTCAGCAAGTCTATAGGATGCTTGTGTTAACTCATCGCTTGCTTTACGAATTGCATTTATATCTTCACCTTCCATTACCTTTTTGAGTTCTGTTATTTTTTCTTCAACCTCTTTTCTTAAGCTCTCAGAAACTTTATCCCCAAGTTCTCTTAAGGTTTTTTCTACAGAATAAATTAAGCTATCTGCCTGGTTACGAGCTTCAGCAAGCTCTTTCTTTCTTTTATCCTCCTCAGCATATTGCTCAGCTTCCTTTATTATTCTTTGGATTTCCTCTTCTGACAAACCAGAGGATGGTCTTACTACAATGGATTGTTCTTTTCCTGTTCCAAGATCCTTAGCAGTAACATGCAAAATACCATCAGCATCTATATCAAAAGTAACTTCAATTTGAGGAACTCCTCTTGGAGCAGGAGGTATACCCACAAGGTCAAAACGAGCAATACTTTTATTATCTCTTGCCATAGGTCTTTCACCTTGTAATACATGAATGGTAACTGCAGTCTGATTATCAGCAGCTGTAGTAAAAATTTGACTCCTTCTTGTGGGTATAGTAGTTCCTCTTGGGATTATAACTGTAAATACCCCTCCAAGGGTTTCAATACCAAGAGAAAGAGGTGTAACATCTAAAAGAAGAATATCTTTAACCTCTCCTTTTAATACACCAGCTTGAATAGCTGCACCCATAGCCACTACTTCATCTGGATTCACTCCTTTAACAGGTTCTTTCCCAAAAATTTCTTTTACCTTTTGCTGAACTTTTGGCATACGAGTCATTCCACCAACAAGTATTACTTCACTTATATCCTTAGGAGTTATTCCAGCATCTTGCATAGCTATACGACAGGGTTCTTCCAGTTTATCAATAAGGTCCTCAACTAAACTTTCAAGTTTAGCTCTGGTAAGTTTCATTACTAAATGTTTTGGACCAGTGGCATCTGCTGTAATAAATGGAAGATTAATCTCTGTTTCTAAAGTGCTTGAAAGCTCAATTTTAGCTTTTTCTGCAGCCTCTTTTAGTCTTTGTAAAGCCATTTTATCCTTTCTTAAATCTATACCATGTTCTTTTTTGAACTCTTCTGCGATATAATCTACAATTCTCATATCAAAATCTTCTCCACCTAAGAAAGTATTTCCTGAAGTTGCTTTTACTTCAAAAACTCCTTCTCCGATTTCTAAAATAGAGATATCAAAGGTTCCTCCTCCAAGATCAAAAACAGCAACCAGTCCCTCTTTTTTCTTTTCAAGACCATAAGCTAAACATGCTGCTGTAGGTTCATTAATTATTCTTATAACATTAAGTCCTGCAATTCTTCCTGCGTCTTTGGTAGCCTGTCTCTGAGTATCATCAAAATAAGCTGGAACAGTTATAACTACATCCTTAACTTCCTGCCCAAGATATTCTTCTAAGTCTTGTTTAATTTTTCTTAAAATCATAGCAGAGATTTCTGGAGGGCTATATTTTTTTCCTTTTATTTGTACATGAGCATCTCCATTAGGTGCTTCTTCAATTTTATAGGGAACCTTTTTTTTCCATTCTTGCACCACAGAATCATTAAATTTTCTTCCCATAAGTCTTTTAATACCGTAAATAGTGTTTTCAGCATTTATTATAGCTTGTCTTTTAGCTGGTAGTCCCACTAAAATTTCTCCACTTTCTTGAAATGCTACAACAGAAGGTGTAGTTCTAGTTCCTTCACGATTAGGAATTACTTTAGGCTCGCCACCTTCAAGTATAGCAACACAAGAATTAGTAGTCCCTAAATCAATTCCAACAACCGGTGCTTTTCCTGCCATTTTTTCTTCCCTCCTTTAAATCAATTTATTCATTTTCTATTATATTTTCTTCCTCTTCTTGAGGTGTTTCTTCTTTAATTTCTTTTTTACTTGCACACACACATACAAGAGCAGGTCTTATAATTCTATCATGAAGTTTATATCCCTTTTGATAAACCTTAGTTATACCACCATCAGGTATCTCAGGATGTTCTTCTGTTGATAAAGCTTCATGCAAATAAGGCTCAAAGGGTTCTCCTATAGAGGGAATAAACTGTTTTAATCCAAATTTTTCTAGAGTTTGGATAATAAATCTTAAAGTTAATTCTACACCTTCTTTTAAAGCTTCTTTATTTTCGGATTGTTCAAAAGCTTTTAAAGCTCTCTCCAAATTATCAATACTTGGTAAAAGTTCTTTAAAAACTGTTTCTAAAGCAAATTTATAATATTCTTCTTTTTCTCTTTTAAAAGCTTTTTTAAAATTCTCAAGCTCAGCAGCGTATCTCAAAGCAAGTTCTTTCCAATATTTAATTTCTTCTTCCTTTTGTTTTAATTGTTCTTCTTTTTGTATATCCTCTTGAAGTTCCTTATTCTCAGTGCTAACCTGAGTCTCTTTTATTAATTCTTCCATCAAAAACCTCCGTAAAACTTTACTTTTTAACTCTTTAAGTTATGATAAAAATTAAGACTTATATTTTATTTTTCCAGAGGTATAAATAAAAATTGTTAGAAAAATGGAAAATTAGAGAAATTGTAAAATCTGCACTTAAAGAAGATCTCCCCTTTGGAGATATTACTTCTGAAATTCTAATTCCTTCAAAACTTTATGGTAAAGCTTTCTTTTTAGCTAAGGAAAAACTTGTTGTTTGTGGTAAACCTGTAGTTGAAGAAGTATTTAATTTATTAGATCCAGAAATAAAAATCATCTGGCAAGTTGAAGAAGGCGGAGAGGTAGAGGCTCAAACTAAATTAGGTTTTGTGGAAGGGAATATAAAAAATATCTTAAAAGGTGAAAGGGTAGCTCTTAATTTTTTTCAACATCTCTGTGGAATTGCTACTTATACTCGTAAAATTGTTCAAAAATTAGCTCCCTACTGTACTATACTTCTTGATACCAGAAAAAATCTTCCTGGACTGAAAATTCTTCAAAAGTATGCTGTAAGAATAGGGGGAGGTCAAAATCATAGATTTTCTCTTTCAGATGGAATATTAATAAAAGACAATCATATTAAAGCTTTAGGTGGTATAAATGAGGTTATTAAAAAACTAAAAAACATTCCTCATTATCTTAAAGTTGAAATAGAAATTAAATCCTTTGAAGAATTGGAAATTCTTTTAAATTCTGATGCCCCGATTGATATTATTCTTTTAGATAATTTTCCTACTGATAAACTTAAAGAAGCGGTAAATATGATAAAATCTGTTAAACCTTACCTAAAAATTGAAGTTTCAGGAGGTATAACTTTTGAAAATGTAGAAACAATTGCTGAAACAGGAATAGATTATATTTCTTCTGGAGCTTTAACTCACTCAGTTAAAGCTGTAGATATAAGTCTAAAAATTGATTCTATTTATAACTATTAAATAGAGGGGCTTTAAAGCCCCTCTATTTTCTTTAGAGATTGGCAAAGGTTTTTTCAAGAGGAGGAACAACTTGTTTCTTTCTACTCATTACCCCAGGTAACCAAACACTTTTACCTTCTAATTTCTTACCAAAGGTAATCTCTACAATCTTAGGTTCATCAGTAATAACCATTAATTCTGTTCCTTCTTTCATAATATCTGTAAGCATAAGAACCACAGTATGATAGGCTTCGTCACTTTTGATTTTATTTAATTCATTATAAATTTCTTCCAATCTTCCTTCTACCATTGATAAATCTATCAGCTCAATCTGTCCTACTCCTACTTTTTTACCGCTCATATTATAATCTTTAAAGTCTCTCATAATAATGTCTTTTGCTGTCATTCCAGATACATCAGAAAGTTTAGATTTTACTTCTACACCAAATTTTATTATATCATCTATACCAACAATTTTAGCAAGCTCTTCTGCTACTTCTTTATCCATAGGAGTAGTGGTAGCTGATTTAAATACTACTGTATCACTTAAAATTGAAGCTAAAAGAAGTCCTGCCAAATCCTTAGGAAGAGCAATTCCTGTTTTATCAAAGAGAAATTTTAAAACAGTTGCTGTACATCCAACAGGAAAGTTTACAAAAAATATAGGATTGGGAGTGGTTACATCTCCAATTTTGTGATGATCAACTAATGCTACAATTTCAGCTTTATCAATGTTATCTAAACTTTGAACCTTATCTGAATGATCAACTAAAGCAACTGTTTTACCTTCGCCATCAGTCATAATTTCAGGAACTTTAGCACCAAATTTTTCTAATACAAATTTAGTTTCCGCATTTGGTTCTCCTTGGATTACAGGAATTGCCTCCTTTTCAACCTTCATAATCTTACAACCCACCTTTTTCCACTCATTTAAAAGATAGGCAAACACAATTGCAGAACAAACAGAATCAGTATCAGGTTTCTTGTGACCAACTACATAAATTACATGTTCCATATTACACCTCCTAAGTTTATTTTTAGAAAGTTTTTCAAAATAAGGTTAAAATTAATTATTATTTATCTTTTTATCTTGTCAAGATTTAATTTTTCCTTTATAATTCCATAAAAATTTAAATTTTTCCAAAAATTTTAAGTTGTATTTCTTAATTAAAGTTTTTTTTATTTTTTCCGAATTTTATAGCAGGTAATCGGTAAAAATTATGGAAAGAGAAGCTGTTAGAATAGATGTGATCTTACCTTTTAAAGCAAAAAAAATATCTTCTGAAGAAGCGAAAAATAAAATTGCCCGAATTGTAGGAGATATTCCATTTTTTTCTTATATTCCTCTTAAGGATACCATAGACGAAGGTTTAAATTCTTGGCTTAAATTAATAAATGCTAAATTAGATTATCTAATAAGCGTTTTGACACGAGAAAAAGAGGGTTTTAATGATCTTCCCCTTCAAAAAATCAATATAAGTGAGAAAGGAATTAGATTTTTATCTGAAATCCCTTACGAAACTGGAGATTTTGTTGAAATTAAGACTGTAATTGATATTTATCAACCCTTAGGATTTTATCTTTATGGGGAAGTTTTAAGATGTGAAAAAAAAGAAGATTCCTATGAAGTAGCAATTAAATTTATTAATCTTCCCAAAGATATAAAAGAAAAAATCAGTTATTTTATTTTTTGTAAGGAAAGAGAATTAATTAGAGAATTGAGGTCTGAGTAATGCCTGCTGCGGTGGGGTTGTTTGTAGTATTAATATGTGTTTTTGGGGGTTATGCTCTTGAGCGTGGTAATTTTTCAGTCATTATTCAACCTGTTGAGTGGATGATCATATTTGGAGCAGCTTTTGGAGCTTTATTTATTGCTTCTTCAAACACTGCATTAAAAGGGGTTTTTCAAGGAACAATCCAAGTCCTTACTAGACCTCAAATATATACAAAACAAGATTTTATAGAACTTCTTCTTCTTTTAAATGAAGTTTTTAGAAAAATTAAGAAAGAAGGTTTAATCTCTATTGAACAAGATATAGAAAATCCAGAGGCAAGTAGAATTTTTTCAGCCTATCCTAAAATACTAAATAACCATATAGCAATTGATTTTATAAAAAATACTTTTAGGTCTATCTTAACCACTAATATTACTCATTTTGAATTAGATGCTCTTTTGGAAAACGAGATAGAAATAATTCATCAGGAATTTAAAAATCCTGTAGAAAGATTAGAAAAATTAGCTGATTCTATGCCAGGGCTTGGTTTAGTTGCTGCAGTTTTGGGAATTATTTTAACCATGGGAAAAATTGATGAACCTCCTGAGGTATTAGGGCATCATCTTTCTATAGCCCTTGCTGGAACTTTCTTTGGAATCCTAACCTGTTATGGAATTATGGCTCCTCTTGCCCAAAAAATGGAATTTTTTTGTGAACAACATAAAGAGTATCTAAATGTAATAAAAATAGCTATTGTTCATTTTATTGGAGGTGGAGCACCTCAAATAGCAGTTGAGTTTGCGAGAAGAAATATATCTCCTCATCTGAGACCTTCCTTTGAAGAATTGGAGAGCTTAATCAGAGGAAAAAAATAATAAATGAGCACACCTCCTATTATTTTTAAAAAAGTTAAAAAAATAGTTGCTGGACATCATGGAGGGTCTTGGAAAGTAGCTTATGCTGATTTTTTAGCTGGAATGATGACTTTTTTTCTTCTTATGTGGTTAATTACCATCATGGAACCCAAACAAAAAGCTCAAATAGCTGCTTATTTTAAAAAATTTAATATTTTTCAAAAAGCAGGAATAAGTATGCTTATGGAATATTATAAAAGCGGAAAAATAAGTTCTCCAAAATTACAAACTCTTTCTAAAGAAATTCCACCAGTAAAAGGTGAGGCTGAATATTTTAAAAGAATTGTAGAAACTAATTTAAAATCTCTTAGAGAACATATTCTTATAAATATAGAAGAAGAGAGAAAAGCTCTCCGTTTAGAAATAATAGAACTTGTTAATAAACCCTTATTTTATAGTGGAAGTGCTGAATTAACAACAGATGCAAAAAGGATATTAGCATTCTTTGCGAAGGAATTAAGAGAAAGACCTGTAACAATTGAAGTAGAAGGACATACTGATGCAGTCCCCTCAAGGAGAGGAAAAATAGGAAATTGGGAACTATCAACAGCAAGAGCACTCTCTGCCATGTTAGAATTAGAGAGAAATGGAGTTCCTCCTGAAAAAATAATATCTATTGCAGGATATGCAGATAATTTCCCATTATTTAAAGATAATCCTTTAGATCCAAGAAACAGAAGAATTACTTTGATAGTTAAATTTCAAGAACTTACTTCTCTCTCCAAAGAATGAAAAAATAACTTTTTTATTAATCTCTTAACCTAAAAACTATTTTCACCGGAACCTTACTAAATCCCAAAAATTTTTGAAAGCTATTAACTATAAATCTTTCTATGTGCTTAGGAATCTTTTCAGGATTAATGTTAGTAAAAATTACAAATGTAGGAGGCTTTACTTCAATTTGAGTAGCATAATAAAACTTAACTTTTTTACCTTTTACATTAAAAGTATAATTTTTTTTCAAATCTTCTAAAATTCTATTCACTAAAGCAGTATTTATTCTTGCATTGTATTGCTGGTAAATTTCTTCAATTAAAGGAAAAATTTGGTTAACTCTTCTTCCAGTTTTTGCGGAAATCGTTAAAATAGGAATCCAGGAAATAAATCTGGTACTATATTTTATGTTTTCTAACATAAGATTTCCTGCCTCTCTTTTAATATCAAATAGATCCCATTTATTAACAAGAAGGATACAAGCTTTATAATTTTTTTGTATTTGTCTTAACAACCTCTGATCTTGATTAGTTATACCTTCTTCAGCGGTTACCATAAAAAGAACTATATCTACTTTTTTAATGGTTTCTAAAGCTTTATCTACACTAAATTTTTCTGCTCTTTTATCAATTTTAGTTCTTCTTCTTATTCCTGGAGTATCTATTAAGAAGTATTTTCTTCCATCTGGTAAAGTTAAAAAAACATCTACACAATCTCTTGTAGTTCCTGGTATTTCAGAAACAATCATTCTTTCATAGCCTAAAAGTCTGTTAAGTAAGGTACTTTTCCCGACATTTGGTCTTCCTATTATTGCAATTTTAATAACCTCAATCTCTGGTATCTCTTCTAAGTAATCTTTAGCATACTTTTTTATTAGTTCTTTTAATTGGGTGATATTTTTTTGATTCTTAGCAGAAATAAACACTATATTCTCAAAACCTAACTTGTAAAATTCTATAGCCTTTTCTTCATCTTCTTTTCCTTCGACTTTATTAACTACTAAAATAACTTTTTTATCCTTTTTCCTTAAATATTCAGCAGTTACTAAATCTTCACTTGTAAGTCCCTCTTTAGCATCAACTACTAATAATACAAGATTTACCTCAGCTAAAGATTTATCAACCAATTCAATTATTACTTTATTAAAAAAATCTTTTCCACCCCAATTAATACCCCCTGTATCAATAAGAAGAACACCTTTTCTATTTTCTAATTCCATATACCCTTCTATAATGTCTCGTGTTACCCCTGGAGTTTTTTCTACTATAGCTTTTCTCTCACCTATTAGGGTATTGAAAAGAGTAGATTTTCCTACATTTGATCTTCCTACAATTGCAACTTTAAACATATTATTTACACATCTACTACACATTGAACTATCCATAAATAACCTTCTTTTTTTACCTCAGCCATAGTAAAAGTTGCTCCCTTTACTTCTACCCCGTAACCAAATTTTTTATGTAAATAAGTCTCACCTAATAACTCACCTTTTAAAGTGTATTTTCCATTTTTTTCTTCTATTTCTCCTTTAAATTCAAAAAAGAGAATTTTTTCGAGATAAAAAAGGCTTAAAACTTTATTTATAAACACTACCAGCAATTCATCCAAAAATTCAGATTCAACTTCTAGGGGATATTTTTTCTTTAAACTTAACTCTTCCCAATTTAAATTTTCAACCAATAAAATGGCTAAAGCTTTTAAAACATTTGAAAAGGCCTCAGAAAGAGTCTCTCCATATCCTCTTATCCCTATATCTGCACCATGTTCAAAAGTTTCAAATTTACCCATATTAGAATTCTCCAAAAGTTTTGTTTATTTTATAAATTTTTATGGTATTCAAATTTTTTACAAAATCCATCTTCTAAATATAAAGGAATAAAAGGAAAAAGGGTTGAAAATAAAAAATTTTTTCTTTTTTCTTTTTCAAAGCATATTAAAAAATAATCATCTTTTGGAAAAATAAAAATAGCTCCTACCTTTTCTGTAGAAAATTGTGGTTTATTAAAACTTTCTAAAACTTTTAAATATTCTTGATGAGGGAAGTTGCTTCCTCTACCTGAGGTTAAAACTAATTTTGGATTTAACCAGCTTATAATATTTTCATCTATACTGTATTTTGATCCGTGATGTGGAGAAACCAAAATCTCTACGGGAAATATTTCCCCTTCTTCTTTCATACGATAAAATCTTATTTTATCTATATCTCCAGGAAAAAGAGCGGTTAAGCCTTTATATTCCAAATAAACAACCAAACTTTCTCGGTTTAAATCTTCATAGGGTATTTTGCCAGGAAATAGAAAAATTTCTGCCTCTTTTATCTTTAAAGCTTCAGGATTTTTAATAGGATCTGGTAAAATTAAAATATTTGTTTTTTCCCAATCTTCAGAATTAAAGTTTCCTGAGATTACTTTTTTCACATAAAAATATTTTTTTAAAGTTTCTAATCCTCCACTATTGTCAAGATCAGGATGGGAAATAACTGCAAGATCTATTATTTCTATCCCGAGTTTATTTAAAACTGGTAACAAGTAAACTTTTGTCCAATTAAAATCTTTAAAATAATTTGGTCCTGTATCAATTAAAATAAAAGAATCTTTATTTTTTATTAAATTAGCACTTGCTCTTCCTACATCAAAAATTAAAATGTAAAAGGTTTTTTCATAAAAATAATAGATTGATAAATAAAAAATAAAACTAATTAAGCACCATAAAAAATATTTTTTATAATTTTTTATAAAATGACTTAAAAAGATAAAAATTAATAAGCTAAAAATTATAGAAAGGATGACCAAATTAATAGGTAATTTAAATTTATAGGTCCATTCAAAAAAGGGAATTTTAATATAATAATCAAAAATATTGGCTAAAATATGGGCTAAATTTAAAGCAATATTTTCGTTTAAAAAAGATAAAAGAGCTATAAAAATAGATAAAGGAATAAAAATGAAGCTCCAGAAAAATGTAG
>Ga0105158_1000945_pt1 | contig 11683 bp, 14 predicted proteins | sample LHCtaG_FD_81567 | JGI IMG/M metagenome (GOLD analysis project Ga0105158, IMG submission 81567) | Hot spring microbial communities from Little Hot Creek, USA to study Microbial Dark Matter (Phase II) - LHC4sed_matched | ecosystem: Environmental > Aquatic > Thermal springs > Hot (42-90C) >... | reverse complement strand
CGAGGAGAGGGGCTCCGAGGTCGTGTACAGGCTGGATCGCCTCGGCATACCGCTAGTGGAGATCGCGACCGGCCCCGCGATCTCGAGCCCGGAGGAGGCGGGTGCCGTGGCGCTGAAGATCGGTCAGCTCCTGAGGGCGACAGGGAGGGTGAAGAGGGGGTTGGGGACGATACGCCAGGACCTCAACATATCCGTCGAGGGCGGTGCTAGAGTCGAGGTGAAGGGGGTCCAAGAGCTGGAGCTGATCCCGAAGGTCGTCGAGCTGGAGGTGCAGAGGCAGAGGGCGCTCCTCGAGATCAGGGACGAGCTGAGGAGGAGGGGCGTTTCGCGCGAGATGATCGAAGCGAAGGCCGTCGATGCAACGGACGTGTTCAGGGATACCAGCTCGCGCGTCGCGAAGAAAGCGCTCGCGGCGGGCGGGGTCGCGCTGGCCGTCAAGCTGCCAGGCTTCGCCGGCCTCCTCGGCCGCGAGCTGCAGCCGGGCCGGAGGCTGGGGACCGAGATGGCCGACAGGGCCCGCTACTGGGCCGAAGTGGGGGGCATATTCCACAGCGACGAGCTACCCGGCTACGGCATCGGCCAGGACGAGGTGAACGAGGTGCGGAAGCTGCTCGGCTGCGGGGACCTCGACGCCTTCGCGCTCGTTTTCGAGGAGAGGCGGAAGGCCGAGAGGGCGGCGGAGGCAGTCGTCGAGAGGGCGCGTGAAGCCCTCGAAGGGGTGCCGCCCGAAACCAGGGCTGCTAACCCGGACGGGACGACGAGGTTCATGCGGCCGATGCCGGGGAAGGCGCGGATGTACCCGGAGACCGACATCAGGCCGATAAGGGTGACCGCCGAGCTCCTGGAGCGGGTCAGGGGGATGCTGCCGGAACCGCCGGAAGCCAAGTACGAGAAGTTCGTGAAGGTCTACGGCCTGAGCCCCGAGCTAGCCAAAAAGGCGCTGCGATCCTACAGGCTCGACCTCTTCGAGAGGATCGTCGAGGCGACGAAAGCCCCGCCGCAGCTCGTTGCTTCGACGCTCGAGGACACGCTGGTCGAGCTCAGGAGGGACGGCGTCCCGGTTCAGAACATCACCGACGAGCACCTGATGGAGCTGTTCAAGCTGTACGTGGGGGGCGGCATTGTGAAGGAGGCGATACCGCCCGTCCTCAAGCTCCTCGCCGAGAAGCCGGAGCTCGGGCCAGCGGAGGCCGTGAGGCAGCTCGGGCTGACGCCGCTCAGCCCCGAGGAAGCGAGGGAGGCTGTCAGAAGGATCCTGAAGCGGATGGAGAGCGCGATCAGGGAGAGGGGCGAAGCTGCGTTCAGCTTAGCGATGGGGGCTGTCATGCGGGAGCTGCGCGGTCGCGTCGACGGAGCGCACCTCAGTCGCATCGTGAGGGAGGAGCTGGTGAGGATCGCAGCGGGGGGTTAGCGCTCTGCGCACCACCGCCAGCCCCTCCCGAGCCGGTGCAGGAGGATCTCCGAAGCGACGCAGAGCGGGTGGGGGACGTCGTTGAGCGAAGGCGTATGGGCCAGCTCGAGGTCGCGCAGCCCCTCTAGCGTGAAACCCCCCGCTATCGCCGCGGCTGCGAGGTTCAGGGTTTCCAGCGCGCCCCCCTCGCCGGCCACTTGCACGCCGAGAACCCTCCCGCTCTCGCCGTCAGCCACGAGCTTCACCGTTAACTGTTTGGAGTCGGGGTAGAAGGCCGGTTTATCGCGGACCGCGATCGTCACCGATAGCGCGTTGAAGCCCGCTTCCCGGGCTTCGGCCTCGGTTAGACCGGTGGCGCCGAACTTGAAGCCCCCGATGTTCGCTACCCAACTGCGGAGGACGCCGCGGAGCTTGGCCCTACCCCCCACCGCGTTGATCCCCGCCACGCGCCCGGTCAAGTACGCGGTGCTGGCGAAGGGACTGAGGATCGGCTTGCCCGTCAAGAGCTCCCGCACCTCCGCCACGCTCCCAGCCGCGTAGATGCCGTCGACGCTCGTCGCCATCCTCTCGTCCACCCTCACGCCGCCCGTCGCGCCGATCTCCAGCCCCATCCGCTTAGCAAGCTCGTTGTTCGCTCTCACGCCGGTGGCCACTACCACGAAGCCGGCTCCGAGGACCTTACCGCTGGCCGTCACGACCCTCTTGGCGCCCACCTCCCCGCTGATCTCTGACGCACCGTCCCCGAGCGCGAGCTCGACCCCCTCCGCTCTCAGCCGCCCCTCTACTTCGCGCGCCACGTCAGGGTCGAGCTCGCCGGGCAGCAGGTGGGGCGAGAGCTCAACGAGCGCCACTTTGACGCCCCTAAGCGCCAAAGCGTGAGCAATCTCGACCCCTAGCGCGCTGCCGCCGACGACTGCGGCGGAGGGGTGCTTCCCCGCCGCTTCCATTATCGCTGCTGCGTCTTCCAGCGTTTTCACGGTGAAGACGCCGCAGCTGTCCTCAATCCTCAGGTAGCGTGGGACGTGGGGCTTCGAGCCGGTCGCGAGCACGAGAGCGTCAAACTCCAGCTTAAGTTTCTCGCCGCTCCTGAGGTCGCGCGCGTGAACCACCCTGCCGCCTGCGTCCACGTCCTCGACGAGGATGGAGGTTCGGATTTCGAGGCCGGGCGCAGAGGGGGGCTCCCCGACCAGGGAGCTCAGTTTGACGGTCCCGGATATCGCGTCGGGGATAGAGCACTGGTGGTACACCGCGTACCCCCTCTTTTCGAGCACGGTGACCGTAGAGCACTTGTCGGCGGCTTTCGCGTACTTAGCTGCCGTTACGCCGGCAGCTCCGCAACCTACGATGACCACCCGCGGCGCGCTCGCCACGCGCACCACCCGATGCGCTCGCGCGCCCGTTGCGGGTTCCGCTTCCCCCTAAAGTACTTCCGCTTACAGAGCAAACAGCCCCCCGAAGCCCTAGACGATCGCCCCCTTGCAGCCGCGCGCGCGTCAACGTTTCCTAGGTCTCTTCTCCTCCTTCCTCTTTTCGCTTTCGGCGCATACCCGCTTGAGCTGAAGGGCCACCTTCCTCAGCACCACGGTCTTCTTCTCGTTCGTCCGGACCAGGACCCTGCCGCTGCTCTCAAACCAGCAGGCGGGATGCTTAGCGTTGGGGTCCAGCTCCGCCTCGTACCCGGCCGCTTTCGCCGCTTTGAGAACTGCCTCGGCCGTAACCTTCTTCACGGCGAGGTGCGCTGGAACCTTCCTCCCCTCGCTCCTGCTCTTGCTAGCCTCGAAGTAGACGGGCCACAGGATCAGCGGCCTGCGCTCCTCCTCGCTCACGCGGGGAACTCGTATGCCCCCCTTTAAAAGCGCACCTGGCGCCGTTGCTGCGCGCGGCAAACTTTTAAAACGCTGAGCTGGCATCGCTGCGCGATGGGCATCTATCAGGGGAACGACCTACGGAAAATAACAGGGGGGATGAAGGGTAGGCACGTCAAAGTGAAGAGGAAGTACTGGATGGGGAGACCGCCGATCGAAACAGTGCCGGGCGAAGAGAGGGTTCTAGTGGTGCGGGTGAGAGGGGGGAATACCAAGGCCAAGGTTAAGTTCGCCAGCTACGCGAACGTCGTTGACCCGAAGACGGGGCAGTGCAAGAGGGTTAGGATACACCGGGTGATATCGAACCCCTCGAATAAGGACTACGACAGGCGGGGCGTGATCACGAGGGGCGCGATCATTGAGACGGAGGTCGGCAGGGCGCGCGTTACCTCGCGGCCGGGCCAAGACGGTGTAGTGAACGCCGTCCTCATCACCTGACCTAACTTATATAAAACGCATCGTCAGTTACTGGGTGTCAGCTCGTGCGCCGCCTAGGCGTCGAAGTGAAGCTGCTCGTTGAAGGTGCGCTCAAGGGCAAAGCGCTCCTCGCCGGGTACCACGGCATAGGCTTCGTCGGCTTCTTGGCCGTGAAGCACTTCGTTAAGGCTCTGCGAGGCAGGAAGGTCGGGTACGTCGTTTCGCCGTACATGCCGCAGGTTGTCAACGCGACGACCGACGGGATCACCGCCCCCTACGAGCTGTACGATGTGGGGCCGGCCCTGGTCTTCCTGCCCAACGCGCCGCTGACCCGCTACGACCTTTTCCGCGTCCCCTACGCTCTCGCCGAAGCCAGCTTGGAGGGGGGAGCTAGCATGGCCATCCTGATAGGGGGCCTGGACTCCAGCTACCGGAGGGGGGACGGCCGCGCTCTCAGGTACGCGGCAACCAGCGCCTTCCTAGCGCGTTACAAGGAGTTCGTCGAGGGCGAGTACCCCCTCGAAGACAACTTGGCGATCGTCGGCCCCCTGGCGGCGATGCTCGCCTACTACGAGGCGAACGGCTTCCCGGCGGTCGCCATCCTACCGTACGCGGATCCCAGCGGCGCGGACCCGCTGGCCGCGAAGGTTGCGGTGGAGTTCGCCGCTGGGATCTTGGGCCTTGCCGTGGACACGAGTGAGCTGGTCAAGCTGGCTGAGGAGAAGGCGAAGCTCGAGGCGGAACTCGAGGAGATGAGGAGGAGGGCTGCTCAGGAGGAGAGCAGGGCGGTGAGGCTGCCGATGTTCTACGTGTAGCGAAGCACGCGGAGGATGAGCTTCGCGAAAGCGACCGCGTCCTCAACACCGGCGAAGCGCCTCGCGTAAGCCCGGTAACCGAGCTTCCTCAGCCTCCCTACCACCTCCTGCGCCGTAGCCTCCCCCCTCTCGTAAAGGACGAGCACGGCCGCGTAGCTGCCTACTCCGGCCACGTACCAGGCTGCGTCGGAGGCGACAACCTTGGCGGACAGGGGGTCGTCCAAGTCGATCGAGCTCTCGTACTGCGAGAGCGGGTAAACGGAGTCGAGCTCCAGCGGCACCACGCCGTAAGCGCCGGTGAGCACGGCCACGTGAACCCTCCCCTTAACCTCGGGGTCCGCGGCGATTGCCCTCCCCAGCTCGGCTATCCATCCGAACCTGGAGAAGGGCTTGACGCCGGTCTCCAGAGCTAGCACGAGGAGCTCGGCGGGGGGAGGGGTGTAACGCTCCCTCAGCCTGGCGGCGTGCCTGTAGGCTTCCGGCCGCTCCCTGCTCAAGAGGTCGTAGTAGAAGCGGCCGCTCACCGCGCCCTTCGTCACATAGTGGTGCCGCTCCACGTACGCGATGTACTTCCTGTACTCCCTCAGAGCTTGAAAGAGCGCTGGGTGGCTCCTAGCTCTTTGCTCAACGAGCTCCCACAGCCGGCCCTCCTCGATCGCGTTCCTGATCCTCCTAAGCTCGGCCCTCACCACGTGCAGGTTGTGGAGCGCAAGCCTGTAGACCCTCTCCTGGGAGGGCAGCTCCTTGAACTCGCTAGCGTCCATCCTGGAGCAGACGGGGCACTCGCACGGTAGGTCGCCCAGCTCCTCCAGCCTGTACACGCCGTGCGGTGTCATGTACCGCCCGTCCCTCGCGTAGAGGGCGTAGGAGGCGGAGTCGAACAGGTCAACGCCCATCGCCACGGCGAGGGCGAGCATGTGGGGGTTGCCGGCCCCGAAGAGGTGGACGGGCTTCCCCGGCGGGAGGTTCATCTTGGCGGTCATCACGAGGCGCACGAGCTCTGGGTAGCTGTAGTTGACCATCAGCTGCACCGGGCCACCAATTCCGTAAATGTCGTAGTCCATGTCCGACAGCTCCCGAGCGGCTCTCGCCACGATGTCAAGGTACAGGCCTCCTTGGACAGGCCCCACCAGCAGCATGCCGCCCCTGTCCATCGAGAGCGCCTCCCTAGCCCTGCGCAGCGTCTCACCAACTTCCCTTTCCACGACTTCGCGGGGGGAGCCGTGCCTAGTGGGGATGTCGAGGATCACGCCTATGTCGCTGCCGAGCTTCACCTGGTACTCGACGATCTCGAGGGGCGCCACCTCAACCTCGCCGTACTCCATCAGCTGGTATGCCCCCGAGTCGGTCATCACGGGGGTCGACACGCCGAGGATGGAGTGAACCCCCAGCTCGAGACCCAGCTCGCCGAGCCTCCTCTTGATCAGGTAAGCGTTCGTCATCAGCAGCTTGAAGCCGAGGTCGACGATCTCGGCTGGGGGGACGATGTTCCTGCTGGGATCGACAACCGGAGCTAGGGCTGGGGTTTCGACGACCCCCCTCTTCGTCCTGAGCTTCCCGATCCTGCCGAGCAGGTCAACGTCCTCTATCTCGAAGCTATCGCTCATACCTTGTGCTTAGTTTTCCATTCCTCGACGAACTTCTCGAAGATGCTCCTTACCCTGTCGGCTAGGGGCCCCGTGCCCTCGACCCCCCTCTCGGTAACCCTTATGCGGTCCATGATCGTTATTACGCGAGCTTCGGGCACATACTTGACCATCTTCGGGAACACCTCCTCCAACCTCTTCGCCAGCTCCTCCATGTCGAGCGGCGGCTCGGTCAAGCGAATCTCGGCGATGACGTGCCCGTAGATTATCAAGCGCGGGTAGACCTCGCCGCTAGGGGTTCTTGCGTCCTTCAGCACGACGCTGTACCTCGAGGTTTCGTAGCCGAGCAGCACGCCCTCGAAGCTCTGGCCGTCGGCCGTCCTCACAACTACGTGCTTGTCCAGCATCGAGCTCAGCTCCGCGTTGAACCGCCTAGCGGCTGTGTCGACGAAGCTCATAAGGTTCGCCGGAGCGGCCTCGGCCTCCCGCTTTAAAAATTGTCCGCCACGCGCCGCGGACAAGTTTAATTGGGGCTGACGCGGTGGGAGCCCCGTGAAACTCCGCGTAGCCTCCGTTGAGCTTTACGACTACACGAAGGTTGCAGCGCTGACGATGAGCGGTGAGGGTGGCGCTGAAGTGCGCTTGGAGCTACCGCTTCAGGTTGCGGACGAAACCGGGTGGGATCCGAGGACCGGAGACGAGGTGGAGTTGGAGATCTCTGACAGCGCCGAGGACCTCGACGCTTGGGACATAGTCATGTCCGGGAAGCTGCTGAAAGCCGGGGGAGATGCGGTGACCTTCACTTTCGGGGGGCTCCTCTGCACGGTGAAAGGGATCGGCGCCGAGCTCCCCAGGAAGGTTTACCTAAAGCTCCGCGTGCCGCGCAGCCGCGGAGCGAGCGCGTGAACCTTTATACGAGGGCCGCTCACCGAGGAGCGATGACCGTCACGAAGAGGGATGTGGAGGAGCTGGTCGCCTGGGCTCGGTTGACGTCGAGGCGCATCAGGGTGCGGTTCCGCGGTTACCGTTATGCGGTCGTCATCGGCAGGTACGTAGAAGCCGCGGACCTATCGGGGCGCACCGTGCCGTGGACGGTCGCCTTCGGGTCGCGCGCCCCTCACGACGTGCTTTCCTCTTTCCCGGTAGAGAAGGTGCTCGTGGAGGGGGGAGAGTCCACGAAGTCCTTCGCGTCCATCGATGAGCTACTCGCGTACGCCGGCATCAGGCGCCCTCCGCCGACCCGTACCTAGTACGCAGTGAGCTCCCACCTTAGCATCCTGCGGTACTCCCGGTCGTACCAGAACTTGCCGGCGACGCGCTTGCCCGATAGCGCGTAGTGGAGCCACACCCTATCGTCCTCCCACATCTCTTCGAGGGGCAGCTCGCTTAGCTTGTACCAGCGCGGCGCTGCCTCGTCGCTCTCCCTCGGCTCCCCCTCGAAGTCCCTCGAGAGGAAGACGTAAACGAGCCAGTCGGGCTCGGGGTTGGCAGAGTAGAACTCGAGCGTACCGGCTGGCTTGAGGGAGCGCACGCGCACGCCGACCTCCTCGAAAACCTCCCTCACGACCGCCTCCTCCGGCCTTTCGCTGGGCTCGACCCTACCCCCCACGCCGTTGATCTTGCCAGCTCCGAACCCCTTCTTCTTGCGGATGAGTAGCACCTCGCCGTCGCGTAGGAGGAAGCAGAGCACAGCCCTCGTCGTCACGGCTGGGCACCTGCGCGGGGCAGCCCGACTCTGCTGAGCAGGGCCTGCAGCAGCTCGCGGAGCCCGGCTTCGAGACCCCCTCTCCGCAACCCGCGCGCAGTCAGCTGGACCATTTCCTCGCACGTGAAGCCCTCCAGCCAAGCGCGGGCGGCGAGCGCCTCGAAGATGTCCTCCGGGTGCAACGAGCCGAGCCTTGCCAGCCCCTCCTCTCTCGCCACCTTGCGGAGCAGCTTGTCGGGGACCTTAACGCCCACGGGCTTCCCGCTCTCGAGCGTCAAGGCGGCCGAGACCACGAAGTTTACGACGGCGTCGCCTAGCTCCGCGTACTCCTTGAGCGTGCCTTCAACGCGAGCCATGGCGACCCATCGTTTGCGCTCTCCAATCCTCAAGGAGCTTCTCGAACACCGCTTTGGCCCGCTCCACCGCCGCCCCCAGAGCCTCGAGAGCGCTCTCGCTCCCGTCGGTCACGATCGTCAACACGTAGTCGGGGGTTAGGGGGTGCACCTGCCTGTAAGCCGCGAAAGCGACGTGCTCGTCCTTGTTCAGCTCGTCGACGATGAGGTTCAGGATCGTGTGGTCTTCGCCCCCCAACCTCAACGTGAGCCTATTCGGTTCCGCCCTCTCGACGATCACCTGGAGCTCTTCCGCCACGCGGACCCGTGCTTGAGCGCGTTTTTAAAGCGCGCGTTTACGCAGCGCTCAGCAGGGAGCGGGCTTTTCTCAACGCGTCGGCGTAGTTGACCGCGAGCAGGAGCCTGCCCCCCTCGTCCTCTCTCACGAGGCCGGTGCCCTCCAGCGCCTCGATTACTTCGTCGACGGGGCGGCCGTACGCGGCTGCTAGCACGGCTGCAAGCCTCCTGACCAGCGGCGCCGCCTTGAGGTCGAGGGCCTCAGCGTACCTCTTCGAGAGCTCTTCAGCCGCTTTAACGGCAGCCTCGAAGCCCGCGTCCGTCTCGAGGAAGCCCCCTTCGAACTTGGTCCGGAACCCTTTGAGCTGCAGCAGCTCGGCAACCGCGGAGACGGGTATCCCCACCCTGAGCTTGGCGGCGGAGAGCAGCAGCGCAACACTGTGCCTGTAGACCCCGCCTCGGGGGCTCTGCCTTGACAGCTTCCACTGCCTGATCAGCGAAAGAAGCTTGGTGTAAACCCCCCTCGCGTCGTCCGAGGAAGGGGGTATGATGAGCTTCACGGAGCTTCCCGACTGCTCGACGATCACCTGGTCACCCACGCGCTCGGAGACCAAGCTCAAGAACTCCGCCGCCTCCTGCGGCGACCCGAACCTGAGCGCGATCACCCTCTTCCTCAAAGCGCGCCCCCTCACTTGGGAAGAAGGTAATGCCGGCTCGCGACCTTCCTCCTCTTGTGAGTCTTCCTGCAAGTCGGGCAGTAGAGCCAGAGCCCCCTCTTCCTCAGTGGGGTCATGCAGCGGGGGCACCGGGCCAGCACTATTCCGAGCTCGGTCCCCCTCGTGGAGAGCATGTACGGTGGTTTCCGCGAGATCACGACCGCCCTCACCACGTCGCCGTAGCCGAACACCTCGTACGTGCTCCTCAACCGCTCGTTGCTAGCTTCGGAGATGTGGAGGATCGCCCTGAAGGGCACTGCGTAGGTCGCGTTCCGGGTCTCGTTGTAAAACACGTCGAGGTAGACCACCGAGTCCCTGAGCCCGGTGACCACAGCGTATACGACGTCGCCGAACCTCGGGAGCGGAACCTCCCTTGCTTGGGCGATCGAGATTTCGTGCTTCAGCGCGTCCACCTTCAAGGCGCCGACGGTCTTCGCTCTAACGAAGCCGTCGCGAACGTACGTGCCGGTCGCCGGCACGAACTCTTCGATAACCCCGACCTCGTCCCCCGGGACTACGAACCTCTCCTCGACCACGGTGGCGCTGCGCGAGGCGATGGAAAAACCTTCCGCAAGCCCGCGCGCTCACGCGCCGATCGCGGAACTCCCTGCTGGCTTGCGCCCCCTCCTGGCGGCTCTCAGCACGATCACCCTGACCCTGTGCTCCCTTTTGAAGTGGTAGGGCATCGTCGGCGGCAAGCGCACCACCTCCTCGAAGAGCGCCTCAGCTTCCGCGCCCACCTCCTCGCACTTCCTCAGCAAGTAGCTCGCGGTCTCCGCCTTGTGGACGCTGTAAACGACGTTCGAGAGCCTCAGAGCGGCGCTGAGGAACTTCACGTCGGCCCCCCTCCTGTGGACGCCGAAAGGCGGGTTCTGCACCGTGCAGCTGGCGACCCTCGATATCTCGAAGCGAGTGACGTCGCTGCAGACCGCATCCACCGCCGCGTCGACGCCCAGCTCCCTGGCCGCGGCTAAGGCGCGTTTCAGAGCCTCGAAGTCCACGTCGACGAGGAGGACGAACGGGGAGCCCAGCAGAGCGGCGCCCAAGCCGAGCCTGCCCGTGCCAGCGCCCAGGTCGAGGACCAGGTCAGCGGGGAGATCGCGGAAAGTCACCGCAGCGACCCAGAGCATCCGAGCGGCTAAGTGGGGAGGGGTCGTGTACTGCTCGAGGTGCGGCTTGGGAGCGGGCAGCGGCGGGATCTTTGAGAGCAGGATTTCGAGGTCTCTCTTGCTCAGAGACCTCAGAGGTTCGTCCATCACGCGGTGATCGATGGCTGCCAGCGGTACCTCAGGATCGCAGCAACTCCGCCGAACACTCTCAGCAGCTCCTTGCCCTCCCCCGTCTCCGTCGAAACGATTATCACATCGGCCCCACCGCTCTCGGCCAGCTTAGCGAGCTCCTCGATAACCGAAACTCTCTCCAAGATGTCGACGTTGAGGGAACCGCACGCTTGGCACCTGACGATGCTGCCCTCTTCGACGGGAGCCCAACCCTCCGCGCCGCAAGCCCTGCACGCGTAGCGCGCCCTCCCCCACTTCAGCGCCTCCGACACCAGCAGCTTCCTCACGACACCCGCCTCGAGGGCTTTCCGCACTTCGGCTTCACCGTACACGGCCAGCCCAGTGTCCCTAGCCAGGTTGTAGAGGAACTCGTTCATCGCTTCCCTTTCCTTCACGTACTGCACATCCTTGAGCAGCTCCGACGCGCGGTTGACCAGCTCGTAAATGCCGGCTTCGCCGCTGTAGCCGATGTCGAAGATCCCCAGAACTTTCTCCTTGAGCTGGTAGTGGAGGTAGTCGCCCTTCAGGAACTCCTCCTTCGCTGGTCCCGGCCCTCCGACAACTATGCCCTTGAGATCCGGAATGCTCAGGAAGATCTTGTTCGCGTACTCCCCCACCCGCTTATAGAACTCGTGGGTTAACTGCTCGATTATGCGCTCGAATCTGCGAGCCGACTGGCCGCCGGCCCTGTGCTTGCGCGGGACCCCGGACTCTATCTCCTTGACCACTTCGAGGGACTTGCCCCTCAGCACTCCGAAAGCCGCTTCTCCGGCGTCGAGAACTATAAGACCGTAAGCCTCCTTGACGGCGACCATGTCCTCTAGGATCTCCGTGTAAAACCGCGAGTCGCACCTGTACAGCCACACCCTCAGCTTCTGGGGCGGCTCCAGCACGTACACCTCCAGCTTCTCGTCTCCAGGGACGTCGCCCGCCACGTAGCCGGCGAATATCACGAGCCCGTTGGGCGGGGTCGCCTTGAAGAGCTTCAGCCGTTGCATGACCGCCGTCAGCGCGTCGAGGACGTGGTGCCTCGTAGTCCGGTCCTTGATGTTCGAGGCCGCCGAGTACTCGCCCCTCAGGACTTCCATGACCTCGCTGAGCGGCCTCCCCGCTGGGATGTACAGTGAGATGAGCTCCGTGCCCCTCCCGCCCTTCCTCTTTAGCTCCTCCAGGAACGCTTGCAGCTTGTGCCTCTCCAGCTCCTCAGACATGCGCGTGCGCATGCCGGGAGCGTTTAAAAGAATTTTCCGCATTGCCGG
>Ga0105158_1000944_pt1 | contig 11691 bp, 9 predicted proteins | sample LHCtaG_FD_81567 | JGI IMG/M metagenome (GOLD analysis project Ga0105158, IMG submission 81567) | Hot spring microbial communities from Little Hot Creek, USA to study Microbial Dark Matter (Phase II) - LHC4sed_matched | ecosystem: Environmental > Aquatic > Thermal springs > Hot (42-90C) > Sediment... | reverse complement strand
TAAAATTGAAAGCATTGGTTGACACCGGGGCAACTCTGACAGCGCTGCCTGAGAAAATCGCCGAGGAAGTTGGAATCAAGCCTGTCAGCGAGGAGAAAGTCATGACTGGAGCGGAATGGTTAGAGTGAAAAGAGGGAGGACATGGATAAAGCTGAAGGGTAAAGGGGAGTCTTTCGACGTGTGGATATCTGATTTTATAGATAAGGTTCTGCTAGGCGTCGTTGTCCTAGAAACCTTCGGCCTTGAAGTCGACCCTGTAACCGGAACACTAAAAGAAAGACCCCTATTACTATACTAGCAAAAGCTTTACTAAAAACAAATCATTCCGAAAGTCTTAAGCAGATTTCAGGTTCATTTTCTACGGCGAGGGTATGGGATTTCCAAAAGCTTTCAATTTCCTTATCGAAGTTCCAAATCTAGTTTACTATAACACCACCACTTTTAGTTCGTAAAACCTTTACTCTCTAAGCCTAGGTTTAAAGAGAGTATTTTTATTCAACAAGTGTTTTAATCAATGTGGATAGGAGTCTTCCCTCATCCGTGGGATATACATATCTCTTGTCTGCAGTAATAAGCCCAATATTTTCAAGCCTCTCTATGTGTTTTGACTCTAAGCCAGTATTCACTATTTCTGTCTTGCTCCTCTTTAGTATTTTCGTCAGATTCCTTAGAACACTAGGAGGGAATGGAACCACGGGGATCTTAATCACGGAGTAAGTGCTTGGATGAGGATACATCAGGGGGTCGAACAAATCCTTCTTGCTCAAGTAGTAGGATCTCTTGTCCACCGCCTTGCCGAGCTCCTCGATCTCGTGTTTAATCCTCTCTAGCTGTACGTTAAACGTTTTAACATCAGGCATTACGATGTGGAAGATTCCGGAGACAGGTAGGAACTGGCAGAGCGTTGAAAGCGCTATGAGCGCATCCTTCCTACCGCCGGCAGAATTCACGTAAATCTTATCGGCATTAAACCGCTCCACCCGGTCTCTCAACAGCTTAGCTACATCAAGCATAAACTCATACAACTTGTCTTGAGAATCAATATCCTCAAAACCAAGCTGATGCCTATGGAAATAAATATGGGGATACCTATCCCTAACAGCCTGCTCAGCAAGGTCAGTACAACTCATAACATAAGGATCACTAGTACTTATAACCGTAAGGTCACTAATACGCTCCCTCAAACCATCCTCAACATACTGAACAAACTCAGTAACCACAGGCGGAGAAGTACCTATCGGAGCAATTACCGAAAGCTTCAATCCAAACACCGTATTTTAAAGGTAAAATCGAGTAATTAACTTTACCTTTAAGCTGTAGTGTTTTAAGCAAAACGGAGAAATGGACTGAAGAATATACCGCTGTTTACATTTTTATAGGTGTTTTCGCAGTAATAAATCTTTGTCTTGATATGGATACGAAGGTCCTAATATACCAAATTCTTGGTAATCTGGAAGGGTATTCAAGTGTTTCTTATGAAATAGAAGATGATAATTTTACAGATAGCTTCATAAAAAGTGGTTTGAAGCTCTCATCGGAAGCTCTATATTCTTATTATAAAGAGAGAAAAGGATATGAAGCAAAGATAATATATGTTTGTCCAAACAGCCTTTACAAGGGGCCGGATATACCAAAGTGTTTAACAGATCCAGCTTTATTAGCTGAGAGTTTTCGAGACAAGATAAGTGATATAAGTAATTACAAGGATTTTGAAATCCTACCGATTAATGCTATCGGAAACTATACGATCGGGCAAGAAAGATTTAGCTTCAAAAACACTCCTGGCAATGTTGCTGTACAGATATTTCTTGACATAATGAAAAAAATTAATGAAAACGAAGAGAAAACAACAGTAGTTACAGACATGTCTACCGGATACAACATTTACGTTACCTCCATGCTGGAAGCCTTAAGAGCTATAATTGTATATGATAAGCTGAGAAATGGGATAACTGAGAAAAAAATTAACGCTTTTTACGCAATCTCTGAACCAGTAACCAAGCTTAGTGAAGAGTTGCGTTACACCATAAGAATATTCATTAACGAGTATGATGTAAAGGCATTTTTTGCTTTACCAATCAAACCTCAGAATTTAGAAACTTTATGTAAAATTGAATACTATGTCGAAACTAATCCAGAAGAGAAAAAAAGAATTTGTTATGAAACCAGAGACAAGAAGACGAAACTGAAAGATTTGTTAGAGAACCTCATCAAAGCATTTCATTCTATAAAGTATAATGTGCCTCTAGCTTTTTATAGCGGGCTAATAAATCTCGATCAAGAAGTAGAGGTTCTCGAAAAGGAACTAATATACCTCTTCCTAGAAAAAACGAAACCAGTGTTAAATGAAAAAACAGTCGTCGTCAATAACCTAAAGTGGAAGGATGTTTTCAACCTGTTCTATTCACTTGCCTTATTCAAATGGATATCTGGCGAAATGGAGGAGTTAGCAGTAAAAGATGGAGTCAGCATTACTGAGATTAAAGAAAGATTTACCAAAATTTATAGCAAACTAGATCTATCGCTAAATAAGAGATTTCTAGAGAGGGATTTGAATGAGATAAACAATAAAAAGAACATGATTACTCAGCAATGGATTTGCCTCAAAGATCTGTATCAAGAAGGGATTCTAGAAGAAAAGAAAGAAGAGGCTCTAAGCACATCAGATATTAAAAGAAACTTTTTCGCGCACTCAGGGTTTGAAAGAACCATGGTTGAAGTAAGAAAGCAGAATGAAGAACTAGAACTAAGGTATATAAAAGACAAATTACCCAACATATGTAAGTGGTTATCCAACCCAGAAGAATAATTTATAAACATATCGTCAGAAGGAGTTCGTATTCATAAAGTTATTGCAACTCCTCCTCTGGACGTGTCTCGGATACTTTCGAGTATTTTTTGACTAGTTCTTTTTTACCGCAACCACAAGGTCTTAGGAAGGAATAGAATGGAAAGCAAGTTCCTCAATAAAAAGGATTTAAAATAGTTTCTTCTTTTTCCAGAGATACTGAGATCGCTTTCATTATCTAGCTTGACTGTTTTTCTAATTATTCTGCTAAAATGGTACATGTCAAACAATTAGGAATCATCTTGAAAATCCGGTTTTTTATTAATCTATTGACACCGAATAGGCAGGAACGTTCCGTATCCCAGCTTCCCACCAATAAAGGAGAGACCTTTTTCATAAAGGAGATGAATCAATCCTCCCGGATTCGTTTTGAAATGGACCTTTAATATGCTACCTGGTTCTAGCACAATATACATAGGTTTTTTCGCATTGCGTGATAAATCGTAACCGGCACCCAGTAACGCTGTCCTCCCTATTATGTACTCCACATCCACGTTTCCGTTTGTAACTTTATTCACGAACTCGTTGACATGTCTAATAATTCCCGGCCATAAGTAAACACCGTTCTCGATCTTTTCAAACCCCGAAGATACTTCTTGGATAAACGCGTGTGTCACCAAGTATAAGTAGGCAACGTCGGACGGCCTCCTGATAAAATCTTCAAGGAAGTCATAGAGCTTCGCTTTATTCTCATCTACATCTAATCGTACTGGCTTTCCTTCCCCTCCAAGCCTTACCGTCTTTCCGGAGACATCTTTGACATTGAAGTTGTGCGCTTCGACCGCAATCCAGACGGCCGTAGTTTTAAACGTAGCCTCGTAGTCTACAAATTCCGCGAGGTACATTAAGCCACGTTCAGAGTCGACTACCTTTCCTTCCTTTAACCCGATTCCAACACGTGGAACCCTTTCTACTCTAAGAGGAGTAAGAAAGTCATCTAAAAGCTTTCCTTCTCTTAACGCTTCTCTTAATTCAACCTTCCTAAGCTTCTTCAGGTTCTCCAAATTTATGAGTTTTTCTTGGTACCAAAGATAGACTTCATCGTTGACTATTAAATACGGTCCGCGTAAGAACCCTCCGTCTTTTAACCCAAGTGCCTCTTCTACTGCATCGCTCCATGAGGCTGTAGGGGCTGCCGGCCTTCTCTCCATAGCTGTTGCTAAGCATCCTGAGACCGTCGAGGGTGTGGGAAGCGGTAAAGAAATCGCGTAAGCTTGGGGTCCTCTAGATACTGGTGAAAACTCACCTGGTCCTCGAAACATCATGGGCCCCATCGGTTTAAACTTAACAATCATCATGCTTCCTTCACCCTAATGGCTGACATAATGCACCATAGTGCACGCGAAATTTCATAAGCTATCGTATGAGTGGAATCGTCAACTGAAATTGTGACCCCAAAAAACGGCTTAAGATTCTGACTAAGAGATCCTGCTATCGAGTCTGCGATAGCTTCAGCAAGCTTATTTGAACCCACGGTTCTAATGGTCAAGTTCCTTCTGATAATCCTCTCGGTTTGTTTCCAATAGGATTCAAACGTACCTGTCTCGTATGCAGCAGAATCGTAATTTTCATGCATGTTCACTAAATCGTATATGAACGAGGCAGATAAAGAGTTATGTAACACATAAAATAGAATATCTGATAAAACGTTAAGAAGAGATGTGCTTGGAACTGAGGGGAGCGTTAGCGGGAGAATTACCCTTATTAGCTTACCCCCGCCCCTCGGCAGGTAACTGAGGGCGACAGCATCCTTGTTCCATCTTTCCGCATTCCTCCTAAAAGATGATTTTTTAGAGTACTCATTGATATCCTCAGCAGATGATTCTAAAGAGATTGAGAGAGGATATTTATAGTGTCTGAACGTGATTGAGTAAGACCTAGATGCCGGTCCCATTGCCGGAAGATAAGCTGACGGAATTCCATTGAAATAAACGATATGGAAATGATGGCTATCTCCATTGCTGAAAGATTCCCTCGTGTGTTGGACTAACCTAAATGCATAGATTGGGGAAACGATGGCGAGCAAGTCATCCCCTCCGGCGTAGATTGGTGAACAACTTTCCCCAAACACTTCGTAAATGGTCTCGATGTCTCTGATGGCAGCTAGTATTAATGCGCGGCTTATTGTTGTATGATATAACGGCCATACTAATTTAATCATTTTTTCCTTCAACTGAAGCCCATACTTCTTTATTTCTTCATGTATTGTCTTTAACTCATCAGGGGTATAAACACCTGTCGACTGAATCACCTTCGTAAATAAATCTGAAAAGCTTGTGCTTAACGCCTTCTCCACATCGCCACCTAGCAAGGCACCCATGGAATCTGCATCCCCCTGTACTAATGCAAAATATGCACTGAATGGTGGCTCATAGCCTAACCTCTCCGTTAGAGTTCTTACGATGCTTTGAGGGATGGATACCGTTAATATCCCTTCAATACCATCTTCGACATTTTTCTCTTTGCTCAAAGTTTTTACTAAACTAGCACGTGTGCGCAGATCCTCAACAAGACCTCCCAGAACCTTGGAGAATCCTGAAGCCTTTCTAAAAAGATCCTGACGATACTCATTAACACACTTTTTAGCCCTTTCCTCAAGTTCCTTGGCATATTCCTCGAATTTATTTTTTAGATCCGATGCTTTCTCTTCTGGAATCTTCATAAGCCCCTCGAGTAATGGATATATGGCATACCACGAGGTGGAGTGTACTGCTTTTTGAACATATTGCTCCATTTTTTCAATTAACGAGTTATATTCTTGGCCACCGCCTTCTCCTGCTGTCACTTTTATGGCTTCAGAAACTGCGATGGTAGATGCTATGCGCTTTATCAGACAATATGGGCATAAATGTTCTCCTTCATCAAAATATGGTCGGTATTCTTCCGGAATCATCTGCTCATAACTTTCTAGCGATCCTGTCGCTCTTCTGCGAGGGATGTCGAAGAATGCTGGTAACTTTCCACAGGTGGTGCAGATCCTATAGTCCTGAGAACTTTCCCAACGTTCCTGTGTAAAACTGGAAAATCCAGCAACTAAATATCCGTGAACTCTAAGTCCTTTTGCAATAGAAAGCTTGGTGTTAAGCTCATTTACTGCTAAAGGATATAAAAATGTCTTTAATTCTTCATCTGTAAAGTCCTCAGGTTTCTTTAGCTTGGAAACATCTACGATTAATACTCTTAGCGGAATCGGTGGAGTATGGGATATTTTATATCTGTCCATTAACTCAAAAGAATCTAGAATTTTACTTCGTAATTCATCAGATTTTATGTTCTGTATTGCATTACGGAGTCTGTCAGTCAGCCGCTCGAAAAATTCCTGATAACGCTTATAGAAATATTCTGCAAGCGCATCCTCGGGGTCCTTATTAGGATCGAGTCTTCCTTTAAGTAACTCAAGCAATTTCGAATAGCTTGGAAGGATTAAGTTGGAAGTAGCCGGGATTAACGGTATTGGTTCATCTAAGCGTAAGGCACCCCACTCCGCCCCTTTCTTGGTTTTAGCAAAGTGAATTGCCTTAAGCAGCTCCTTCAACTTTCCTATCGGATAATTATATTCCTCGAGTTTCCTGATAAGCCATCGGTAATAGAAAGCGTTTAATCGTGGTGTTGGCGTGATCAGTATATCTGGACCCACATACTCAACGAGTTCTTCTATTAAGTACCATGAAACCGCTGAGACAAGCCAGCTGCTAAACCATAGGTCGCGGACTTTTTTGGATGCACTGATAAAGCCATGCACGCCGGGTATGTCCAGCATTACGAGGAAACCTTCAGTTTTTTCGGGATTTGCAGTCCAGTTTATCATCGAGGCACAGGCATAAAGATGGTCGAAGATTGTGCCAATCGGTAGTTTAACTTCAGCTGGACCTGTGCATCCAGGATATTCCTTATAATATGTTAACTCCAGAGTTCCGTACAATAAGTGATAGATGTATCTCCACTTTCCATCGTCAGATAATGAAGAGGTGTTAATCGCTTGCATAAGGCCCTTTAGTTCATTAACCCACTTACTCGGAATTTGATCGCTTGGCCTTAATACCGTAACAGATTCTCCGCTAAGAAGGTTTGTAATCATTACTTTAAACTTGCTTAAATCGTATCTGGCCTTCTTTTCAACGAGGTTAATTATTTGGTGTTCAGTGGCTGTTGCCAATTTGTCCGCCTCTTCTAAGTATTTTTTATCTTCCCCATAGAGAACTCCATCTAAGGAGTCTTGAAAAAGACTCCTTACAACTTCGTCTCGCACTTCCTCAGGGCTCTTCGTTAGGCTCTTAACCTCGTGCCAAGGTTTGTCAGGAGGATCGTGAAGGAGTGCAACAATTTTCAGCTTGAAGAAATCAATGGTTTGAGAACTCAGCCTTTTTCACCTCCCCAATGGAGCTTAAAGCTATTAACATTGAGTGAAAAACGGCCATAGCCAATACAGGTCTTCCCGCCGAGCCCCATGTCAAGGGCAGCCTTTGCTACTTCACTGAGTTTATTACAAGAAAGCCGATGCCCTCTGCGTTCTGAAGAGGCTATGAGGAATCCGAAGGTCACACCAGGGGCGATGGTAAGATATGGATTTGGCACGGGTTCCCATCCTATTTCACCAAGGATATCCCTACCTTCTTTGGAATAATGTGGGTTAAGGATATCTGGATATAGGATCATTCCATTAAGTCCTGGCTTTACAGGATAAGCATCACTGAAAATAAGGTCTCCAGCTTTAGCCTCTGGTTCACTTGATCCAAATACTTCGTCAATTGTTGGCCAATCAAGCTTTCTCAAGTTATTTCTTAAATTATCATATACGGCCCTGAAGGCGCCCTTTATACTAGAGCCGGGGATGATTGGCACATTAAGATAGGGATCCCATTCAAGAGCGATTTCGAAGAGAAGCTTCCCGAAGCTTTGTGAAGCTCCAAATAAGCCGCGTTCAACAAGGCTTGCTTCAAAATATGCTGTAGCAAAGCCTAACTCTTCATAAGCATTCTTAATATCATTTAATAGTGACCTGCATAGCTTAGCAGAGCTAACCGCAACCTCTATGTAATAGGTCTTTTCAAGTTTCTGTTTAAATTTTTCCATTTCCTTCGCAAGATTACGAATTTCATTTAGCGATGTACGATCATAATTCCTTATTCTAAGGAATTGTTCTAACCTTACAATAAAATCGTTCAGCGTAATAAAAACCCTATCAGGATATACAGGTTCAAGCGATTCTAAAACTTGGAATATCCTTCGTTTGCTTTTCACATTTTCCAGCTTTTTCCTTACCTCTTCCCTCCTATTTCCAATTTCCTTATTTTTCTTTATAGCTTCTTCTAATCTATATAGACTTTCACTTAACTCCTCTACTTCTCTCGAAACTTCTTTACCTACGTTGTAGACTGCAGAGATGCTTTGAATATAACTAAACAGGTTGAGTTCCATTAGGGGTCACCTTAATAATTCGAGTACCGTATTCCAAGCCTGATTAAATGCCTGATCGATTGGTTTATCAACCGGTCTTGGTGCGCTAGAACAAGAGAAATGTTTTATTTCAGGCCAGTCTTTTGATACGAAACCATAAACCATTATATTCCATGATCTATCATTCATCCGTCTAAGAGGTTTTAATGAGATGCTGCTTACTCTTCTATTATACTTTTCGTTAACAGGTTTATAACCAGTCCTTCCAGCTTCTCGGGGAAGGCCTAAAATCCAAGTATGAAAGTCATAACCAGGATCGGTAGGAGCTTTATTGTTATTAATTTTCCAAACAGCCTTCACGGTTGAGTATCCAAGCCATGCTAATAACCTCATTGCTTCGGTATCCTCATAGCCCATCTTTTGTAATATTCCGTCTACTTCCTTATCTTCTTCGAGCTTTAATTTTCGCAATGTCCATCGAAAAATCCTATCTTGTGATGAAAGTATTGGGAAATCTGGCAATTCCTGAAGAGCCTCACTAACTCCTACTTGTAATAAATCGCGTGCATCCTTCATAACTTGATTAATAAAATTTCTTAACGCTTCCTCATCTCCTTCTTTGAAAATTTTTTCTACAGGTCCTTTAATATCCTCATTGTCACAACCATTGATTGCATCTATGTAAGTTGCACCAAACCCTCTTCTGGTTATTGCTCCTATGCCTCCAAAAATTAGAGAAAGGCAAAACGCTTCTAGAGCAACTTTTTCTTCAAGTTTCGAAATGCTAATGCGCGCGCCCCTAGGTCTTCTTTTCAAAGTTAAAGAAAGTGACACCCCTGGCTCGAAACAACTTATTCGAGATCCTGCAACCTCTTGCGGCAAACCCATTTGTAAGAGAAAGAGTCTTGGAGGAATTGGAGAGAACTGAAAAGAGGCATGGCTTTTGCTTTTACATGGTGGTACAACCTTACTAAATGAGACTGTTTCATCAGTTGGAATATTTTCAACTTTCTTAAATCTCGATTCCCATTCTTTAAAATCGAGGTTTACGTTAAGGACAAACTTCGAGGCAGATTTTAAGGAACCCAAAACATCCATAGAAATTTTCCTAGTTCTTTCCTTTAGTTCATTACCGCGAAGACCTGATTCCCAAAGCACGCCACCGATTAATGCACGAAACCACCATCTCCATAATCCTTTAAACTCTTGGGCCCTCGGAAACTCGGGTAGATTAAGTCGGATTGAATAAGGACTTGCATTATAGCCTCCGATTAACGTATGGGTAATCGTCCTTATCTGAAGCGTAGCGATAGTTTCGGACAAAAAGGTCACCTCTCTTCTCGTTTAAAGGTTGCCTCACATATTTTTGCAAATTCTTCGCAGTAAGGAATGATTTGTGTAAAAATTAAACCGAGTTTTAACGGATCTAATTCCGCAAGCTTCCTAAAACAATCTAACGGATCGTGCGCGCTTTCAAGAAAGCCAAATGTAATGATTCTCTTAAGAATGAAATAAAGATAAATCCCATATGCCATTTGCCTCTTATTAACATCAGGTCCTATGTCCCCTCCTTCCAAAGCACCTACGATTTCACTGTATTTTCCCTCTGTTTTAGCGTAATAGAAAGTCAGTGTTGGAAGCAAACCGCTTGTATTGAGATAGTTGAGAAATTCCTCTGTTCTCGTCCTGAACTCCGGGCCAAAATCCCTTTCTTCAGCCAACCTTCTTACCTTTTCGAAGTCTTGTAATGCAGCCTTTATATTTTCAGCAGAGACGCTCAATCCTATTTCACCTTAAGTAGCTTTACAAGACCTCTTCCGATGGTTTCATGTCCACCTAGAATTAAATAGCCGAGGCCATTTTTCAGAATCTTCTTTTCCACGTATTCCTTAACCTTCCCTGCATTCTTCTTCATCTCCTCTGCTTTTTTCTTTAAATCCTCATTCAACTCTTTTATCTTATCATCCGATATACGTAATTTGCCATAAGCAATTAATGTGACAAATATGGTATTTGCCGGAATATCTTCTTCATGCCAGAGAGCACTCCCCTCTACGGTTTTTGTTTCAGGTTGCAGCCTAATCCTTGCTCTCCTGAGCAGGCTACGCTCAACGATAGGCTTGATTAAATCGTCATGAACACCGATAAGGCGATAGGATTCGGTGAGGTACAGTATTTTCGCTAATTCCGTCAATTCATTAAATTCTCCTCTTATGGTCAATTTGAATTCTTCATTGATAATTAGCTTTCCATCGATTTCCATTACCCCTCGAGCTCCCTGTGAAAGTATAACTTCATTATGATTTAATACACTAAAGGCATTAATGGCATTTTCAACTCCACTAGAATCCATGTTCACACAACTCATATACTCTTTTAGCCTACGAAGAATAAAAGGCGAGGTGGCGAGTGCCCAAACTCCTTTAAGCGAACGAACAGGTATCGCAACGAGAAGAGCATCGAGGATAGTCGACGCACCTGCATATGATTCCACTTCATGTATCCTTTGGCCAAAAATTGCCGCTTCAAAAGGATCTCCCCTAAAACGCTCACGTAATGCACCTTTAATTCCAGACGATGGGATTGTCGGCAATCCAAACCCATCCCGCTCAACAGGAATATCCACAAGTCCTAGCGCACGACCAGCGCCGATGTGTAATGGAGTGACGGTATAAAAAAAGTACAATGAAGACTCTCCATATGGTTCCAATTCTACCTTATCAGTCATTATAATGCGAGGTAAAGTATTATTAATACTGCCTTTTAAATTTTTTGTACAAACATTTTAGAGTATATCTTCTTCAATACTTCTTGTAGATTTGCTTAAGTAATGTCAGATACCTAGAGGAGTTGTATTGATGTCCATAATCTTTGAAAAGCCTAAAGAAGAGTGTGACATAAGTTTCCAATTCATCATTTTTCTAAGCTTACGAAATAGTTGAAAACTTCTATGCTTTATCTAGTATGCAACCGACCCTATTCTTAAAGACTGGTCATGAATTCTATAAAATACCTTTCAATTCTCCTTTGAGATTCTACCTCAAAAGTATTCAAAAATACACTCGAAAACATTGAACTTTCAATTCTCCTTTGAGATTCTACGAATGTAAGTGTCGGCTGTCTTTGGAGACTCAGCTTGACCTACTTTCAATTCTCCTTTGAGATTCTACATGAGATAGCCCTGAAAACGGGCTACCCCCTGAGGCGTATCTTTCAATTCTCCTTTGAGATTCTACGAAAAATATCTACAGGTAGTGAGGGTTTTGGAACGAACTTTCAATTCTCCTTTGAGATTCTACCGATGTGAAGCTTTCAAAAAGTCTGTACCTTGAACTCTCTTTCAATTCTCCTTTGAGATTCTACCTAGAGAACTTGTCAGGCATTACCTGGAGGCTTATGTCTTTCAATTCTCCTTTGAGATTCTACATGAGATAGCCCTGAAAACG
>Ga0105158_1000942_pt1 | contig 11708 bp, 13 predicted proteins | sample LHCtaG_FD_81567 | JGI IMG/M metagenome (GOLD analysis project Ga0105158, IMG submission 81567) | Hot spring microbial communities from Little Hot Creek, USA to study Microbial Dark Matter (Phase II) - LHC4sed_matched | ecosystem: Environmental > Aquatic > Thermal springs > Hot (42-90C) >... | reverse complement strand
GACTGGGAGGGCGTGAGGAGGGCGTACGAGGGCGTCCTGCGGGCGGCCAGAGCGTTCATTAAGGAGAGGTGGGGGGTCATGAAGTACGATGCTCTCGTGGAAGGGGTGCTGAGTAAGCTAGAGCGCGTGAAGTTCCTCCCCGAGGCTCGGCTGGTGCTCGAGCGACTAGCCGGGCTCAAGGTGAGCGACGAGCACGCCGCCAGAGCTCTGCGCTGCGCCCTCACGAGGCCTGTGTTCCGGGGACGCTACGAGACAGAGCTCGTGGAGAGCGACGTGGTGTACCCGTATCTTCTCGACGTCATCGACGACTACCTCTGCCTCCTCGACGCGCTGAGCACCGGTAATCCGCGTGTAGCACTCAGAGGCCTGAGGAGGGTGCCCGGCGCCGAGGAGATCCTCCCCTCCGTGGAGCCTCCCGTGCGTTTGACGCCGAGCTACCTGCGCGAGTACTGCCGGGCGCTCGAGCTCGCGGTGAGGGAGAGCCTAAAGGCGCTCTCCGAGAGCGTAGCCGCGCTGAAAGCGTAGTATGGCGGGCGCGGGCATCATAGTGCGGAGAGCTTCTGGGAGGGATAGAGAGGACGCAGCGAGGATATTCTCGGAGAGCTTCACGGGAAGCTACCGCTACTGGAGCCTGAGGCTTCTGGACGTGCTCGACCTGATAGTGGCGGTGCTGGGCGACGAGGTAGTCGGCGCGGCAGAGCTCTACGTCACCCGCGTAGAGGGCTACGGCAAGGTAGGCGTGGTGGCCTTCATCGCCGTGGACCCCAGGCACCGGGGGAAGGGAATCGGCAGGAAGCTCGTTGAAGCTGCGGAGAGCATATTCAAGGAGCAGGGCTGCAGCTACGTAGCCGCCAGCACCCGGGCGACGAACACGGCTTCGCTACGTCTCTTCACAGGGCTAGGCTACACGGTGCACTACCGCGGCGAGAGAGTCTTCGACGAGCTTGAGGGTCCGCTCTACGCCTACGAGGACGATGTTATACTTCTGAAAAACCTCTAGGACGTGCAAGGTGCCGGGGAGGAGGCAAGCACTCCTGGCGAGTAGCCCGAAAAGTTTTTCGGGCAGCTGGAGGGCAGGTGGGTCAGAGTTCCAGTGCCTGTGAGGTTGAGGGAGTTCAGGCTGGAGGACCTGGACGAGGTAATGAGGATAGAGCTCTCCTCCTTTCCTTTCGACGCGTACGACGAGCTGACGTTCATCCAGCTCTACGAGAGCTGCGGCGACCTCTTCCTCGTAGCTGAGCACGAGGGAGGGATCGTAGGCTACTCTGTCACCTGCGTCGAGTGGGAGAATGGAGTGCCTGTGGGGCATGTCCACTCGATAGCCGTGGACCCGGCCTTCCGCAGGCGGGGTGTGGGGCGCGCGCTTATGGAGGAGACCTTCAGGAGGCTGCGCTCCCTGGGTGTCAGCGAGGTGAGGCTGGAGGTCTCGGTGAGCAACGAGGCGGGGTTACGCTTCTGGCGCAGCCTGGGCTTCGAGCCGGTGGGCGTTGAAAAGGGGTATTACGCAGACGGGTCTGACGCGCTAGTCATGCGCATGCGGCTGATGTGAGCGCTCAGGAGCTGGAGGGCGCTTTCCGCGGGGTGCCGTCCATGGGGAGCCTGGATACCCTGCCATCCCTGTCGACGAGGTACACGGCAGCGCTGTCGAGCTTGTAGATCTCTCGGAACAGCGAGAGGATCCTCTCCCGCACTCTGACAGGGCTCAACCCGTGCACCATGGCTCCGGCAGCGAAGGTATGCCCGCCCCCGCCTAGCGCTCTGGCGAGCAAGGATGCGTCGAAGCTCGACCCGCGCTGCGCGCCTAGGTACACCCTGTAGGTGAAGAAGCCCTTGGGCACGATGAGCGCGGCGAACTCCGAGCCCCTCCTTTCCAGCAGTATCGTCAAGTAGCGGTGGGACAGGCCTAGATCCCTCTCGAAGAACACTATCATCACCCGCTCGGGCGGTAGCTTCTCGAGGAAGTCCTCTGTCCTCTTCTTCCTCTCCGAGTACCTCCGCGCAGCCAGCCTCACTGGCATCTCCTCGAGAGCCCTCACCCCTATCCTGGCGAGGGCGTCGACGAGCCTGAGCTTCTCTAGGTAGCTAGAGCCCTTGACGACAGCCTCCAGAAGCTCGGCCTCCCTGGAGGTTATGCTGGCAGTGTCCGTCTCGACGGCGAGCTCGGCGAGCCTGCGCGCCTCGGGGTCGCCCGACAGGCCCAAGGCCTCGAGAGCGAGTACTGCTGCGGCCGGGGCGTGGGGGTTGTGGAAGGATTTCTCGGCGCACGGCTTGTTCGTCACGTGGTGGTCCGCGTAGACTCTGACGCGGCCGGGGCAGGGGAGGTCCGCCACGAAGTCCCACGATACAAGCCTGTAGAGCGGGTTCTTCTGGACGCTCGAGGGGTGGGCAAGTACAACGAGGCCGCTGGGGTAGCGGCGCTTGAAGAGAGCTGCGCTCACCACGCCGTCGGGGTCGCCGGCGTCCGTGAGGCCCAGCTTGCGCCTCAGCAGCTTGGCGGCCACTACGTATAGGGCTCTCAGAGCAGACTCCGCCATGGGGCTCAGCACACCAGGCGAGGAGCCAATAAAAAGCTAGCCGATGACGGCTAGCTCCCTTATTAGCTTCCCCTCCTCGAACCTCCTCAAGGTGAGGTGCGCTGCCTCCTCGGTTTGGGGCGCTCCTCTCGCCACCCAGCTGGCAAGCTCCTCGCCGACGACAGGCCCCATCATGAAGCCGTGACCGCTGAACCCTGTCGCGATGAAGAGCCCCTCGATCGAGCCCACAGGCCCCAGCACGGGGTGGTGGTCAGGGGTCACCTCGTAGTGCCCCACCCAGTGCCTGAGGATGTTCGCGGAGGGAAGCCAGGGCAGCCACTTCGACCACACGCGGACAACCTTGGAGAGGAAGGCCAGCCGCTCGCCGGGCTCCCAGGAAGGCTGCTCGGGGATCTCGACCCCCATCAGCACGTGCCCGTGGAAGGTTTGCACGGCGTACGCGCCGCTCTCGAGGTCTATTATCAGGGGGTCGAAGAGGCGCCCGTACTCCTCTGTTAGAGCGGCGTGGTGCGGCTCGGGTTCCACCGGGAGGGGTACTCCCAGGGGTTCCAGCAGACGCCTCGACCAGACTCCGGCCGCGATTACCACGTTCTCGGCCTCTGTCGTGCCGCTATCGCTGACGACGCCCCTGGCCGCGCCGCCCTCCACGAGGATCTCCCTGACCTCCTCGAACCTGTACTCCACGCCCATCCTACGGGACGCCAGGTAGAGCTTGTGGACAGCGTCGAAGGGCGAGGCTTTGCCAGCCAGGGGGTCGTAGAGAGCCCCTACGAGCCTCGAAGTGTCCAGCGCCGGGGCGACCTCTTCGACCTCGCCCGGCTCCATGAAACGCGTGCCCACGCCGAACTGGTTGTGGATGCTGGAGTACCTTTTTAGCTTCTCCAGGTCCTCCTCCCTGCCCGCGAGCCACAGGTAGCCGCTCCTGGCGTACTTGATGCCGAGCTTTCCGGAGAGCTCCCCCCAGAGCTCTATGCTGCGCTTCATCAAGACTATATGCTCCCTGCTTGTGAAGCTCGCCCTTATGCCGCCAGCGCACTTGAAGGTCGAGCCGGAGCCCAGGTAGCTCCTCTCGAAGACTACCACCCGCTCGAAGCCCCGCTCTGCTAGGAAGTAAGCGGCAGCAACTCCCGTGATACCGCCGCCTATTATAACGACCTCAGCCCTCATCTCCGACACCCAGGAAGAGGCGCGCCGGCACGGGCTCAAGCGGCGGCCTGACCCTCGGGGGTGCTAGCTTCTCCTGGGGGACGCCGAGCTTCCTGCCGAGGTAGGAGATCAGCATGGGTATGCAGAAGCGCCCCTGGCACGGCCCCATACCCACCCTAAGCCGCCTCTTCAGCGACTCGAGGTCCCGGAAACCCTCTTCCAGCGCCCGGTCGACGTCCTCGGTTGTCACGCCCTCGCAGAAGCAGACCAGGCTCCTCAGAGAGGCCATACCGCCCTCACCTCCATGACGAGCTCTCTAGGGACCTTCACCGTAACCACCTGGGTCTTGTTGACCTCGAAAACCCTCTCTACCTCCCCCACGCCCAGCTCCTCTCCCCTCCTGCCGAGGAGCTTAACGCGCATCCCCGGAGCGAGCCTCGGGAGGAACTCGTAAGGCAGGGTGACCCTGCCCTCTCCGCCCGCGAGGCTTACGACAAACATCGCCTGGCCGGGGCAAGCGCCTACGCAGACCCCGCAGCCGGTGCATCTGTCCCAGTCGATGCGCGGCCTCCCCCTCAGGCCCTCCACGCTTACTGCGCCGAGCCTGCAGACCGCCGCGCAGATGTCGCAGGGTATTTCTTCCACGCATTCGGCGACCGCGACCGGGCCTCGCTCCATTCTCTCAGGCGGCGGCACCAGGCCCATCGACCTCAGCTCCTCGACCTCCAGGTAGCCCCTACTGCGCCACACGCACGACCACCTTCTCAAGGCCTCTCACCACCCTAGCCGAGAAGGGGGTCTTTCTGGCCTCTCTCAGGAGCCTCAGCGCCTCCTCCCTTTTCTCGAGGAGATCCCGCCTGGGGCCCAGCAGCCTCACCGCTGCTGAATAGCCCGCAACCCTCCCGGTCAGCATAGCGGTCGTTGCCTCTTCGATCCCGGACGCGTCGCCCGCCACGTAAACGCCCGGCACGCTCGTCTCCATATACTCGCTCCTGTAGGGGACGTACCCGCCCAGCTCGGGTGACCAGACCATCCTCGCGCCCATCTGGGCGAGAAGGCGGGACTCCGGCGTGAGCCCCACGGCGAGCAGGAGGAGGTCCGCGTCGAAGACCTTCTCGGTGCCCGGCAGGGGCTCCATGCGCTCGTCGACCACCGCTACGGCCACTCTCTCGAGCTGCTCGCTGCCCTCAGCCCTCACCACGGTGTGCCTGGTTAGGATGGGCACCCCGAGCCGTCTGATCTTCGCCGCGTGGACGAGCCAGCCACCTATCTCTGGCATTACCTCCACGACTGCGAGCACGCGTACACCAGCCTGCAGCAGCTGGTAGCTGACTATCAGCCCCACGTTGCCCGCGCCGACGACGACAGCCCTCTCCCCGGGCTTCACCCCGTACTCGTTCATCAGCGTCTGGGCGGCACCCGCGCCCATAACCCCTGGTAGATGGTTGCCGGGGAAGGGCAGCAGCCGCTCCACAGCCCCTGTCGAGACCACGACCGCCCTGGGTTTGACGAGGAGGAGCCTTCCCCCCTCCGACACGGCGAAGAAGCCCTCCTTGAAGTAGCCGAGAACGGGGGCCCTGGTGTGGATCCTCACACCCACTTCTTTCGCCCTCGACACAAGCCTCTCCGCTATCTGGAAACCCCTCAGGCCTCCGAAGAGCTCTCCGGAGCCGAAGAACTTGTGCGTCTGCTTCAACAGCTGGCCGCCTGGTCTGAAGTGCCTCTCGAACACGTGCACCTCCAGCCCGCTCTCGCCCGAGGCGATAGCCGCGGAGAGCCCAGCGGGCCCCGAGCCCACCACCATCACGTCCACCTCGAGCTCCTCGGCCTTCCCAGGCTGCTCGCCGGTTGGCCTCGGCACGTAGTCCCCGAGCATCCCAACGCGCAGACCCGGCCTGGAGGGCTCCAGGCAAGCTCTAGCCCTCCTGCCATCCACCTCGACTAGGCAGCCCGAGCAGTAGCCTATCATGCAGAAGGGTCCCAGGACACCCCAGCTCGTGCGGCGCAGCCCGCGAACCCCCCTGGCCCACAGAGCAGCTGCCAGAGACTCCCCCTCGAAGGCCTCCACCTCCACTCCCTCGAAGACGAAGGTGTGCAGACTCTCCCGCCGGAACTCGAGAACCGGGTGCTCAGCTATCCTCACGCTAGTACCGCACGGCAGCCGAGTTAATAACTGTTTTTACAAATACTCGGCACCACCGGCGCCCAGCGGGGTGCCTCCAGGTTCAGGTGGAGGCGGGGAAAAGCTTAAACTTCAAAGGATCATGCTGGCTGGATATGATCATACTGTTTGACGATGGGAACCATAAAGTCGTGGTGTTCAGGGACCTGAGCCCCAGAGGACATGTGCAGACGAACCAGGTTCTCTTCGTCGATGGTGGAGAAGGGCTGCTCGCGGATCCAGGCGGCAGAGGGGTTTTCTCGAAGCTTGTGACGGAGATCTCCTCGGTCCTGCCCGCGCCCAGGGTGAAGTTCGTCTTCTTCTCACACCAAGACCCCGATGTGGCAGGAGCTTCTGCGAGCTGGTTCGTCTCGCTGCCTAACGCAGTTATACTCATCCCCCGCCTCTGGTCTAGGTTCATACCTCACTTCTTCCCGCAGGACACCTCGATAAGTCATAGAGTGCAGGAAATCCCAGAGGAGGGGGGCTCGCTGAGGCTCGGCGAGTCGGAGCTGAGGCTTATCCCCGCGCACTTCCTCCACTCCCCCGCCAACTTCCAGGTCTACGACCCTGTATCCAGGGTCCTCTTCTCCGGGGACCTCTTCGCCTCCCTTCTACCCGAGGATATGGACTACGACTTCGTGGAGAACTTCGAGGACCATGTGAAATACATGGAGTTCTTTCACAGACGCTACATTCCCAGCGCGAGAGCGATTGAGAGGTGGCTCGAGCAGGCTAGGAGCCTGGACATAGAAGTTATTGTTCCGCAGCATGGTGCAATAATCCGGGGTAGGGACAACGTAGAGAAAGCTCTAGCGTGGGTCAAGACGCTCAAATGCTTCCTTGACTAGCGCGCGGAAAAGAATAAAACATCCCCCTTCCAGCCTGTGGAAGGGAGCCCCGGTAGCTCAGTCGGTAGAGCGTCGCTCTGGTAAAGAAGCCCTGTGCCAGAAAGGCGAAGGTCCCGGGTTCAAATCCCGGCCGGGGCTCCAGCTCTCAGTGCTCAAGCCTCACTCCCTCCTTCTCCACGCTTACCGCGAAGACCCTGGGGCTCAGCCTCTCAAGTGCCGAGACCACCTTCCCGGTGTCTTCCCTCCTGCATAGAGCGACGATGAAGCCTCCTCCCCCCGCGCCCGTTAGCTTGGCGCCGAGAGCGCCGGCCTGCCTAGCAGCGTAGACTAGCTGCTCCACCTCAGCCGTCGAGACCCCTATGGCGGAGAGAAGGCCGTGGTTCACGTTCATCAGCACACCAACTGCCTCGAAGTCCCCTCTCTCCATCATCTTAGCCGCCTCCACCGCCAGCCTGCCTGCCGCGTAGTATAGCGGCTCGATCACCTGGGGGAAAGCCGCCTTCAGGTTCAGCACCTTTTGCACAAGCTCGCCTGTGCGCCGGGGCTTTCCGGTGTCGGCGAGCACGAGAGAGACGGGGGAGAAGTCCACCTCCAGGTTTAGGAAGCCCTCACCCTTCCTGTAGGCTATTGCTCCGCCGTACGTCGCTACGGTGTTGTCTATGCCGCTGGGCTTCCCATGCACGAGCCTCTCGGCCTCGAAAGCTATCCTGGAGACGCGCTCCCTCTCTAGATCGTGCCCCAGCGCAGCGGCCACCGCCTTCACAGTTGCCACGGCCACAGCCGCCGAGCTGCCCATCCCCGCTGCAGGCGGGATGGAGGAGTCGACGCGGATCTGAAAGCCTCTCCTGGTGCTGAGCTCCTCCATGGTCAATATTGTCGCGTGAGTAATGGGGTAGAGGGGGCTGCTCCTGTCCGGGCTCTCGAAGTCGAAGTCGTGCTGGATGCCCAGGTTCACGGAGCTCACGGTAATGCGAGACTCGTCCACGGGCCTAGCAGTGACCCTGGCTCTGAGCGATACCGCTACGGCGATCGCCGGCTGCCCCTCCACGACGAAGTGCTCGCCGAATAGAATGACCTTCCCTGGGGCACTCGCTTTAGCTTCGTGCACAAAAGTAGGGTAGAGAGGTGGTAAAAATCGATTCACACCGCGATGCCGCGCTCGGCGAGAAGCGCCTTTAGCCTGGCTATGCTCTCCTCGACCTTCTCCCTTGGGTACTCGTAGGGCGGTAGCTTGTCCTCGAAAAACTCCTGGTAGGCCTGCAGGTCGAGCAGCCCGTGCCCGCTCAGGTTGAAGAGTATGATTACCTCCTCGTTTCTGCGCCTCGCCTCCAGGGCGAGGTCGATCACGGCCTTCACGGCGTGTGCGCTCTCGGGCGCGGGTACGAACCCCTCAGTTCTAGCGAAGAGCGTGGCTGCCTCGAAGACCTCCACCTGGTTGTAGGCGACAGACTCGAAGAGGCCGTGCTTCACAAGGAGGCTGAGCGTGGGCGCCGCGCCGTGGTACCGGAGGCCCCCCGCGTGGATTGGGGGAGGTACGTAGTCGTGGCCGAGGGTGTACATTTTCAGCAGGGGTGTTAGGCGGGCGGTGTCCCCGAAGTCGTAGGTGTACACACCCTTCGTCATCGACGGGCAGGCCGTGGGCTCGACGGCTATGAATCGCGTATCCTTGGGCGCCTTCCCGGAGATCTTCAGGTAGTAGAAGGGGTAGGCGAGGCCTGCGAAGTTGCTTCCCCCACCAACACACCCTACAACGTAGTCGGGAAAATCTCCCGCTGCCTCCATCTGCTTCACTGCCTCCAGCCCTATGATGGTCTGGTGGAGTAGCACGTGGTTCAGGACGCTGCCCAGGCTGTACTTCGTGCCCTCGTGGCTCACAGCGTCCTCGATGGCCTCGCTGATAGCTATGCCCAGGCTGCCCGGGTGGTTCGGGTCCTGCTCCAGGATCCTGCGCCCGGACCCCGTCCTGGGGCTAGGTGACGGCACGACCTCGGCCCCCCACAGGTGCATGAGAACCCTTCTGTACGGTTTCTGCTCGTAGCTCGCCCGGACCATGTACACCGTGCACTTCAGGCCGAAGATGTTAGTGGCGAAGGCGAGCGCGCTTCCCCACTGCCCCGCACCGGTTTCTGTCGTAAGGCGCCCAACACCCTCCTTGGCGTTATAGTACGCCTGCGCGACGGCGGTGTTGGGCTTGTGGCTGCCTGGAGGCGAGACTCCCTCGTACTTGTAGTATATCCTCGCGGGGGTTCTCAGCGCTCTCTCAAGCCTCTTCGCGCGGACAAGGGGGGTAGGCCTCCAGAGCCTATAGACTTCGAGGAGCTCCTCGGGAATGGGGATGAAACGCTCCGCTGAGAGCTCCTGCCTGACCAGCTCGCGCGGGAAGAGCCTCTCAAAGGCCTCCGGGGAAAGCGGTTCCCTCGTGGCCGGGCTAAGCGGAGGGGGCAGAGGCTCCGGGAGGTCCGGCACTATGTTGTACCACTCTCTGGGTAGCTCATCCTCGCTCAGGTTGTACTTTTTTGTCATTTTTTGCTCACAGTTGCTGTGTTTTGCTGATACATGTATATAAGTGTTACTAGTGTTTCAGGGGGAGGCGTAGCTGCGCAGAAGTAGCGCTGGGTTTATGTAAAGCGAGGAGCTTTGCATTGAGCGTGGAGAAGGGGTTCTGGGAGAGAGTCGGGAGTGTTCTCGGGAGCAAGGAGAAGAGGCTCAGAGTCGTCAAGCTCCTTCTGAAGTATGGCCTCAGCGTGAGGGGTGATGAGGTCTACGTAGGAGAGAGGGTTAAGGTGTCGCTGAAATCCATAGCCGAGGAGGCCGGAGTTGACAGAAGAACGGTGCTGGAGACCCTCAGGGCGGTGTCTTCAGACCCTGTACTGAGGGAGTTCTTCGAGAAGCTCAGGCCGGCGGGACCCTCCCTGGTGAGCGTGGCGAGGGTGCTGGGGTACCGCTGCCTTGTCATCGAGATCTACGAGGATAGGCCGGGGATCCTCGCTTGGGTCTCCTCAGCGCTGGCCGAGAAGGGCATCAACATACTTCAGGTGGTCGCCGAGGATCCCAACATCTACGAGGAGCCGAAAATGTACGTCGTTGTGTCGCAGGATATACCCGAGGGAGTGATCAGCAAGATCTTGCAGCACCCGGTGATCAAGCGAGTATCCATAAGCTAGCGCTCGAGTGCCGCGCTGAGCTCCTCTACGACGCGGTCGGCGTAAGCGAGGGGTATCCTTAGCGAGGCCGCTCTGGCGTGCCCCCCACCGCTGCCGCCGTACTCGGCTGCGAGACTCTCGAAGAGACTGCCCAGATCCACGCTGGAGCCAGGGGGCGCCCTAGCTGTTATGACCGCGCTGTGGTTGCCCAGCCTGAATACTACCGCCACAACCTTCCCCGCCTCGGCGACCTGCCTGGAGAGGAGCTTCCCGGCGAAACCCCGGACTCTCACAGGCCTCAGGTCTATGACCCTTATGCGCTCCGTCTCGAGGATCACGCCGCTCTGAGCCTTCCGCAGCAGGTCCTCGAAGACTTTGGCCGCCTCCTCGCTCCTCACCACGGCATCCTCCGGGACGAGCACCCTGTTCTTCAGCCAGGCGGATACTACCTGCCTCCTGAAGGTGTCGTCGGTAGGCTCGAGAGCCAGAGCGTCGGCGAGCACCTCTAGGGCTGGCGCGAGCGGCTCCTCAAGAGCCTCCGCGTTGTCAAAGGCCTCGGCTATCCTGATGAGCTTCTCGAAGAACTCGGGATCCTGTGTCTGCGGCAGGAGGCTCCTCACAAGTGTCGCCGCCGAGCCCACCTCCTCCACAACTGCTGCCACCCCGAGGCTCCTCAGCTCCTCGGCTCTCCTGAGGGTTGAGGAGTGATGGTCGACCCATGTCACCTTGACGCCGGACGAGACAAGCCTCTCCAGAGCTACGCGGGTCTCGCGCCATGTGGAGCTGTCGGCCGCCACGTCAACTATGAACAGCTCGTCGGGGGGCGTGGACATAGCAGCGACCTCTGCAAGTGCTCTCGGCAGCTCATGCGGCTGCGCGAAGCCGAGCCAGTACTTTGCCTCCGGGCTGCTCGACAGCCTGCTCGAGATAACCACGGCTGCCGAGACCAGGCCATCCAAATCCTTGTGCGCGATTACGGCTAGGAGCATGGGGCCACCGCTGCTAGCCATGCACCATGTCATCCCCTGCGAGTGCTGGGTTAAAAACGCTTAATCACGCGCTCAACCTGCTCGACAAGACTGGCCAGGATATCCGGTACCTGGCAGTTGAATAAGCGCTCCTCCAGCGCGCTGGCTACGAGCACCGGGAGTAAACCTTCCACCTGTAGGCCTAGCAAGAGCAGCGGGTACCTCATGTCTAAGGCCTCCTGGAGGCTGCCCGGGTACATCCTAACCTTCACGGAAAGCTCCGAGAAGGCGAGCGAGAGGGGCTTAATGCGCGCCTCCACGGTGAGAAAACCCCGGGCGAGAAACGCCTCCACAAGGTCCTTGCCAGCGTGTACAACCCATCCCTGCAGCCTCAGGCTGTCCGCGGTGCTGCGCAGGCTGGCGCGGCGCGCTAGCTCGGGGCACCTGGATGTAAGTTCCTCGACCAGGCCTTCCACGTCGCCGAAACGCTGGGCGAGCTCCTCCCTGCTCATGCAGCGCTCGCGGAGCATCAGTACAACGTGCGGGCAGTGCTCCTCAAGCTGCTCAGAGTACTCGACGCAGTAGGCATCGCCCTCCTCGCTCAGCCTGACGTAGAAGTCACCGCACGCGTACTCCCTTGCTCGGCTACGCTTCATCGCGGATAGCCCCGAGAGCTTTCAGCGCCCTGAGCACTCTCCTCAAGCTCCTCCTGGCCTCTGCGACTCCCAGCCCTGACTCAGCTGCGGCCTCCTTTAGACCTTTCCCGGAGACCAGCAGGGCGTAAAACCTCCTCTCCTCGAGCGTGGACGCCACACCGTGAGCAAGGGCTGAGCGGGCGACCTCTGCGAGATTGTCGGGTAGCCGCTCCCGTAGCTCCTCCACCGGGATGGGCTTCGAGTACCGCG
>Ga0105158_1000941_pt1 | contig 11712 bp, 12 predicted proteins | sample LHCtaG_FD_81567 | JGI IMG/M metagenome (GOLD analysis project Ga0105158, IMG submission 81567) | Hot spring microbial communities from Little Hot Creek, USA to study Microbial Dark Matter (Phase II) - LHC4sed_matched | ecosystem: Environmental > Aquatic > Thermal springs > Hot (42-90C) >... | reverse complement strand
TTTTTCTTACATATTTTGACACCACCCACAGGCCCCTTCCATTCAAAACCTAAAAGCCCAACTGCTAAAGAAGAACCTAAAAATGCTAATATATCTGGATCGATTTCAGGGTCTAAAGAAAAAATAGTATTTGTAATTTGGAGTTCATAATTGAAATTTTTTAAAGTGGGCCTTATAGCCCTATCAATTAATCTAGAATTTAAAATAGCTGTTTCTGAGGGTTTGCCTTCTCGTCTTATGAATCTACTTCCATAAATTTTCCCAGCAGCATAATATCTTTCTTCATAATCTACAGTTAAAGGAGTAAAATCAATACCTTCTTTTTTATCTCCTAAAACAGCTGTCGTTAAAACAACTGTTCCTTTACATTTTGATAATAAAGAAACATTGGCCCTTTGAGCCCAATCATTTATTTCAAATTCAATTTCAAAACCGTTTTCTGGATTTAAGCTGACTTTATATTTCTTATTCATTTTTTTATTAAAATATAATCTTTTAATTCGTCCAAATCATAAAAGAAATCTGCTAATTCTTTTAATTTTATAGAAGTATTTCTTCCAAATCCAGCTATTTCTACCATATTACCTTGATTTTTTAAGTACTCTACTAAAGGAGCAAAATCTCCATCGCCAGATACTAATATTATTACATCTAAGAACTTAGAAAACCTAATTGTGTCTACTGCTATGCCTACATCCCAATCTGCTTTCTTTTCACCACTTGGTAAATAAATTATATCTTTAACTCTTAATTCTATCCCTTTTAAAATTAAAGCCTCAAAAAATGCAATTTCTTTAGGACTTAGGTCTGATTTTATAACATAAGCAATAGTTCTTATAAGATTTCTTCCTTGACTTAAAATATCGACTAATCTTCCAAAATCTACATTTCTTCCATAAAAATTTTTTGCAGAATGATAAATATTTTGGGTATCAATAAAAATACCTACTCTCTGTGATGGAGAAGCAAATGGATTCATAACTTTAACAACTCTTTAAGCTTTTTATATCTAGTAATAGATTTCCTTTCCAAATATTTCAACAATTTTCTTCTTTGGGCTATTTTTAATATGAGGCCTCTTTTAGAATTGTAATCTTTTGGATGTTTTTGTAAATGTTTAGTTAAGTTGATAATTTCTTCAGTTAAAATAGCAATTTGGACCTCACAAGATCCTGTATCTTTTTCGTGTTTACCAAATTTTTTAATTATTTCTTGAATTTTGCTATTAGCCATTAAATAATTTTAAAATATTAAATATGAAAAAGCAAGAAGAAAAAAACAAGTTTAAATCTTTAATTTTCCAATTTGTAAAATATTTAGAAATAGTAAAGGGAAGATCTGAAAGTACCAGAAAGGTATACACTAATAGACTTATGAGGTTTTTAGAATGGCTAGAAAAAAATAAATTTAAAAAAATAAATAAAGATGTAATTTGGCAATTCAGAATTTATTTAGCAGAGCAAAAATTAAGCAAAAGGACACAAGCTCATTATTTGATAGTTCTTAGAAACTTTTTTAAATTTTTAAAAAAAGAGTTAAATTTAGATGTAATAGATTTTTCTCAAATAGAATTACCTAAATTACCAGAAAGAGAGATAAAAATTTTAAATGAGTCAGAATTAGAAAAATTGTTAAATGCTCCTAAGGGAGATGATCTTAAATCATTAAGAGATAAAGCTATATTAGAAGTTTTATTTAGTACAGGAATGAGAGTTTCTGAATTATGTTCTTTAAATAGAGATATAGATATAGAAAAAGGGGAAATTCCAATTAGAGGAAAAGGAGGCAGAATAAGAACTGTTTTTTTAACAGAAAGAGCCCAAAAAGCACTTAAAAAATATCTTGAAAATAGAAATGATAATCACCCAGCATTATTTATCTCTTTAGCTAGAAATATGGAGCCCCGAAGGATATCTGTAAGAGCCATACAAAAAATTATTAAAATTTATGCTGTAAAAGCAGGGATTATAAAAAATGTACATCCACATGTTTTAAGGCATCAACTTGCTACTTTTTTAATTTCAGCAGGAGTCAATTTAAGAGCAGTTCAAGAAATTTTAGGACATAAAAATATTTCTACAACACAAGTTTATACTCATGTTTCCAAGCCTGAATTAAAAGAAATTTATGAAAAGATTATAAATAAAAAATTAAAATAATATTGACTTTGTTTAATATTGGTTTATAATATTTTTATAAAAAGTGGTCGAAGAAATGAGGCAGGTTTAAAAACCGTAAGGCCTCACGAGATCACGATGAAAACAAGACAAGAAAAAGAAGAAATTGTAAAAGAATTAAAACAACTTTTCGAAAAATCTTCTAAGGTTTTTTTTATTAATCTTTTAAATCTTAATGCTGAAATCCAAACTTATATTAAAAATCAAATTAAAAAACTAGGTGGTATTTTTAAAGTGACTAAAAAAACCTTACTAAAATTAGCTAATCCAGATTTAGATTTAGAACAAGAAAAATTTAAAATCCCCTTTGGCCTTGTTTTTGATTTAAATGATATTAATAATATAGAAATATTTAAAATTCTAACAGAATTTAATAAAACTTATAATGTTGTTTTGATAGAAGGTTTAATTCAGGGGAAGATATTGTCCCCAGAAGAAATATTAGAAATAGGTAATCTACCACCTAAGGAAATTTTAATCCATAAATATAATTTAATTTTGAAATCTTTATTAAACAAATTTATATTAACCCTTAAGACACCTCTTATAAAATTTAATTCGGTCGTAAATAATATTAAAAATAAATAATGGAAGAAAAGATAAAGAAAATAGTTGAAGAAATAGAAAGCTTAACAGTTGTTGAATTAAACGAACTTATAAAAGTTTTAGAAGAAAAATTTGGGCCAGCGACTATGCCTGTTCAAGTTACACCAACTCAAACAGGTACTGAACCTACATCAGTTGGTCAATCAAAAGTTAATGTTATTTTAGTGGATGCTGGTTCTAATAAAATTCAAGTGATTAAAGCTTTGCGGGAAATAATCCCAAATCTTGGACTTAAAGAAGCAAAAGATATTGTTGATAATCCTCCTCAAACAATTAAAGAGAATGTTGATGTCGAAGAAGCGAACAAAATAAAAGAAAAAATAGAAAGTGCTGGCGGCAAAGTTGAATTTAAATAAAATATTTTTTAAAATTTTAAAAGGTCGGATTAAATTAGATTAGTTTTAAAAATGGAAAATAAAAATTTAATCACAGTAGTCGTAGTATTAGTAGTTCTTGTCGTTTTGGGTTTATTAGCTTGGTGGTACCTACAACAAAGAGCACAAGTAGCTCCTACGCCAGCAGGACCTGCACCAGAAATTCCACAGGCACCAATTCCACCAGCTCCAGAAATGCCAGCTCCAGAAGTACCAGCTCCAGAAGCAACAGTTCCTGGAGCACCAGCTCCTGGAGCACCTGAAGCTCCGGTTCCTACACCATAAGTCAAAAGCTATAATTAGTGTTAATTTAACAAGAGGGAGCTTAATGCTCCCTCTTGTTATTTTTGGCCCCGACGGGAGTCGAACCCGTATTTCCGCCTTGAAAGAGCGGTGTCCTATCCGTTAGACGACGGGGCCATAAAAATTAAATAGGCACGGGTGGGATTCGAACCCACGTTGAACGGTTTTGCAGACCGTCCCCTAACCACTCGGGCACCGTGCCAATAAATTTAATTAAATTATAATAAATTTTTTAAAAAATACAATTAATTACTCACAAGAATTACTTTGAGAAAATTCTGTATAAGAAATTCGATTAGTATTAATTGATGGTAAAGAAGTAACAAAATATGAATTAGTAACATCTTCAACAGTTAATGGTAAATTTCCTATGAGAAAAACACCTAGGTAAGATATAGATAAACTACTATCGATATTTCTAACTGAACTTGTATTAAACTGAAGAGTTCCAGAAGAATTTGTTTTTATTAACCATATATCATCAGACCCAGCGCCTATAGAACTAGTATATCCTGAAAGCAAAATACCTCCATCTGATCCTATAGCAGCTCCTCTAGCATAATCTGCTCCACTACCCCCATATATTTTTTGAAAAATTACAGAAAAGTTGTCAAAATCCTTATTAACTTTAGTTAATAGATAATCATAAGACAAAGCAGGAGAAGAATTAGTATACCCTACAATTAAATAACTATCATCCATATTAATAATTTTTCTTATGTCTTCGGTCCCTGCAGCACTTAAAACCCTATTTGAAATTATATTACCTTGACTATCAATTTTTAGTAATAATATATCTTGTGTACTATTTACCCCTGTAGTTCTAGCTCCAATAATAAAATTATTTCCATCTATATCTAAAGTTACTCCAATATTATTACCATTTGATGAATAAAACTTACTTAAAATTACATTACCATTTTTGGTAATTTTAGCAAACCAAATCATAGAATTGTTATAACTTCCTATGATAGCTATATTTCCATCAGGCAAAACTTTCATTTCATAAATTTCTAGGGAGCCAGTTGAGGTACTATACAATTTTTGCCAGATAGAATTACCATTATTTTTATCAACTTTTACAATATATGCTTTTCCAGTCTCAGAGATATATCCACCTAAAATATAACCATCATCTACCTCTACTGCGCTTCTAAAATAGTCGTTTGTTGATGTACCATAAAATTTTAACCAGCTAATATTTAAAGAATTATTTAATTTAGCAGCAACTGCATCATTATTCCCACTATAGCTTGTGCTCCAACCAGCTAATAAATATCCACCATCATTAGTTTGAATTAGATTATAAAAATAATCATTATCATTACCACCAAAGTTATTTTGATTAAGTATAGTTCCTTGATTATTTAATTTTAATACCCAAAAGTCATAATCACTTCCAGAAGAATATCTTCCATACCCAGCAATTACAAAATTATTGTTTGAATCTTTAATTGCATGAATTGATTGTTGTTTATCAACTGTTCCAAAAGTTTTTGCAAAACAGTATGTGCTTATTCTTCCTGCTCGAGAATTTAAAAAAGAGAAAGGAGTAATATTAGAATTCCCAATTTCGTAAACATAATCAGATCTTCCTTTATCATTACTAGAAATACTATTTGGTCCTTTATTGGTTTCACTTTCTAGATAAGCTGTAAATTCAAAATTAGTTCCATCTGTGATAAAAGAATAAAAATAAGGAGGTTTATTTTGTGGATCCACTAAAAGCTTAGCTATATTGACTAAGTTAGAAGATGTAAAATTGATAGGAAGCCATCCATTTATAACGTCTTCTGGGTTATTAGAACATCTGTATTCATAACCAGCTGGAGGAGATGGTAATAACCCAGAATTTATGTAAGTGCTACAAGTAGGAGAAGCATCTTTTAATGATAGAAATATTATATTGTTAGTAGAAGTAGTAAAAACTAAAATTCCTTTATTCTCAGCAATAATCAACTCTAAAGCTTTTTTAAGATTTTCTAAATCTGCAATTCTTTTTGCGTCTTTTGTTTTTTTAAAAAATTCTAAAGGTTTTATAGCCAAGATAGAAATAGCAAAAAGAATTGCAAGGATGCCTAGAACTACTAAAAGCTCAATAAGAGTAAAACCTCTCTTTTTCATTTTTCATTGTTTAATTGTTTTAAAATTTTATCAATTTCTTGAGCTTCTTTCAAATCTTTAGAATACCGAAAAATTATTTTTTTAGGCAAATACCTTAAATATATGCTTTTTTTTAATTCGTTTTTGATTTTTGTTGAGTCTTTATTTAAATCAGAAATTACCTCTTTTGCTTTTTGATCTGGGAAAATACTAATTTTTACTTTCATAACTCCTCCTTTTTGTGGCAGGCTTACGTCTAAAATTGTAAAAATTACTTTAGGATTAATTCTTTCTCTTAAAATTTTTGATAAAACTTCTATAAGTAAAAACTTTTTCCTTTCTACTCTCATTGGAAAACTAATATATCTCCTACTTCTATGTCAGTTTTTGTATTTATAATTAAACCACAAAGATTTCCTTCTAAAACTTCTTTAACAGGTATTTTATTTGATTCTAAGCTAATAACCTTTCCTTTTCCTATTATACTATTTTCTCTTATAATAAGAGCTCTATCATTTAAAGTAATTTTACCAGAAATTACCTTTCCTCCTATTGTTTTCTTTGTAGAAGTTTTGCTAAAAGTAGCTAAAACCTCTAATTTTCCTTTTTCTGGTGATTCTGTTCTTCGGATTTGTATAATTTCACTTAAAATATCTTCTAATTCATAAATTACTTTAACATCTATTAAATTTATGTTTAAAGCTTTAACTTCTTCATAAATAGGTTTTGGATTTTTTAGGTTAAAAGAAATTATGATAGAGTTTGTATCTTTAGCCAATTTTAAATCCTCAGTAGTAACAATCCCCAAATCTCTTTTTATTACTTTGATCCCGATTTTTTGTTCTTCCGCAATTTTTCTTAATAATTTCTCAATACCCTCTAAAGATCCTACAAGATCAGCCTTTATAATCAAAGAAATCTCTATTGTTTTTTCTTGGGGTTCAATTATTATTGGTTTTCTAAAACTTAGTTCTATTTCTTGTAATTCTTCTTTAATATTTTTAATATTTGTTTTATCTCCTATTTTAAAAATTTCTCCAGCAATAGGCAAAGTTTCAAATGTTCCGATCAAAATAGGAGCAGAAGGTTCAGCATAATTCAAAGGTTTTCCAAAGGGATTTTCAATGAATTTAATTTTCCCATAGCTTGATGAGGTGATTATATAATCACCTATTTTAACTTTACCGTCTAAAACTATACATCCTGCTAAAATTCCTCTTTTGGGATCTTTGATAGTTTCTAAAATATACCCCTCACCATTTTTATTTTCATCGTATTTAAGTTCTAACATTTCAGCCATTATTAATATAATTTCAAGCAAATCATCAATTCCTACTCCTTTTAAAGCTGAAATATTAACTGAAGGAACATCACCTCCCCAATCCTCTACAAGTACTCCTAACTCGCTTAATTCTTTCTTAACTTTTTCTGGATTAGCATTAGGTTTATCTATTTTATTTATTGCTACTATAAAAGGTAAATTATTATTTTTAATAAGCTCTAATGATTCAATTGTTTGGGGTTTTACACCTTCATCGGCAGCAATAATTAAAATGGCAATATCAGCAACCTTTGCGCCTTTTTCTCGTAATTTTTCAAAAGCAGCATGACCAGGAGTATCTATAAAAGTTATTTTTTCTCCTTTGTATTCTATTTCATAAGCACTTACTTTTTGAGTAATTCCACCAGCCTCCTCTTCGGTTATTTTTGTATTTTGAATAGTATCAAGTAAAGTAGTTTTTCCGTGATCAATATGCCCAAATATTGTCACAACAGGTGGTCTTTTTTTCATGGAATTATTAAAAATTAATCACAATTAATTTAGTTTAGATATTTAATAAAAAGAATTTTTAAGTGCCCGGGGAGGGAGTCGAACCCTCAAGGGCATAAAGCCCACTGGTCCCTAAAACCAGCGCGTCTTCCGATTCCGCCACCCGGGCAATTAAAATTCTTTTCAATTAAATTATAAAAATAAATAAAATTTAGTAAAACTAAATTAAGCTAACATCATTTAAAATTTAATTAATGTACAAAATAGGTACTTGTGGACTTCCAAATGCGGGGAAATCTACATTTTTAAAGGCTGTCTCTAAGACAGACCTAGAAATAGGGAATTATCCATTTACTACAAAAAAACCAAAAATAGTAACTGCCCTAGTTATTTCAGAGAATTTATTAAATTTATACAATATTACCAACACTAAAGAACTTATTCCTGCTTATTTAGAATTTTCTGATATACCTGGGCTTATAAAAGGTTCACATAGAGGGCTGGGATTAGGGAATGAATTTTTAAGTTATCTTCGTGCCTGTAGTGTTATTTTAGAAATAGTTAGAAATTTTGAAAGAATCGATGTTCCTCATATAGAAGGGAATGTTGATCCAGAGAGAGATATATTGATAATTGAAGAAGAAATAATCCAAGCTGATAAAAAAATTATTGAAGAAAATATTAAAAAACTAGAAAAAAGTAAAAAAGAAAAAGAAAAATTAGAGATCTTGAAATTTATTTATAAAAATTTAGAACCATTTAAAAGATTCGAGGAATACGAAAATCAATTAAAGGAATTTAATCTTTTAATAACTAAAAAATGGTTCCTTTTGATTAATGGGAACAAAAAAATTGACTTAGAAAAATTTAAAAACTTATGTTTTCATAATATTTATCAATTAGATTGTCTTTTTGAATTAGAAATTGAAGAAGATGAAGAAATTAGAAAAGAAATTTCTTCAAGCATACAAAATTTTTTAAATGAGTTTAGAAAAGATGTAGGCTTAATCGAATTTTTCACTTTTACAAAAGAAATAACACAAAGTTGGTTTATAGAAAAAAATTCTTCAATTCTTGATTGCGCAAGAAAAATTCATACAGATTTTTATAATAAATTTAAAAGCGCAGAAATAATTAATATAGATGATTTTCTAAAATATAAAGATTGGGAAGAAGCAAAAAATAAAGGAGCTATAAAACAGGTAGGTAAAGATTATATTGTGCAAGAGGGCGATATTATTAAAATTTTGATCTAATAATAATAAATAGTTAGAATTTTTGTGTTCTTTAACCCAAAATAATTTTCAGCCTCAAAAATAAATTTATTTTCACCCTTTTTTAAAATAGCCTCTTTTTCAAAGTATCCATTTTCATCATAAATAACAATTTCTCCGTTTATAAAAAATTTACTTCTTGGATCTACATACCCTTTTATTTTAATGATTTTAGAAGATGAAATTATGTTATTTGTAGGAAAGATTATTTTTATTTTAGGAGGCATTATTAAAACAAAAATTTGATATAAAGCAAAGACTAGAAAACAAAAAAATATAATTAGGACAATAGGCAATTCGAATTTATTTTTTTCTTTTGTTAAAGATTTTTCTCTATAAAAATTAGCAAAGTTGATATTTTCTTCTTTAATAACCAAGTCTTCTTTAAGTCTGAAGAAATCTTTATATTTTTTTAAAATCTGTCTTAAAACAAAAGGTGGAAGTTTATTAAATTCCCCTTTTTCTAATATTTCTATTTGGCTGATGGTTATTTTTAAAACCTTAGCCAGTTCTTCTTTCGATAAATTTACATTTTCTCTTAATTCTTTTAAATATTCATTTAATTTTTTCTCCATTTATTTTTTCTTTAAATTCTTCTATGTTTTCAATTAAAATTTTACGTGGCTTAGTACCTTCTTGAGGTCCTACTATCCCTTTTTCTTCCAAAATATCTAAAATCCTAGCAGCTCTTGAATATCCTATTTTTAATTTTCTTTGAAGAAGTGATGTAGAAGCCTTTCCAGTTTCTAATATTATTTGAAATGCAGCTTTAATTAACTCTTCATCTGCTTCCTCTGTTTCTAAAATTTCTTTTGGTTTTTCATATTCTTCTAAAGAAATTTCTTCTTTTTCAAAATCTTCTTTTTCTAATGCTTGTTTGGCCCAAAAATCAACAATCCTATCTATCTCTTTTTCAGTAACAAGCGGCGCTTGTATTCTTTTTATGCCTCCAAATATATTGCTTATAAAAAGCATATCCCCAGCTCCTATTAATTTTTCTGCACCGCTATAATCTAAAACAGTTCTTGAATCAACTTGAGAAGCTACTTTAAAACAAATTCTGTTAGGAATATTAGCTTTAATTAATCCTGTAACAACATTTACTGATGGTCTTTGTGTAGCTAATACTAAATGAATTCCTGTTGCTCTTGCCATCTGTGCTAATCTTATAATAGCTGACTCTATAAGATTTCCTTGTTTTATCATCAAATCAGCCATTTCGTCAATAACAAAAATAATTCTTGGCATTATTTTACCCTTTTTTTGAATTTGAAGTTTGTTATAAGAATCTATATCCCTTGCTCTATAATTCTGGAATTCCTTATATCTTTTTTCCATTTCATCAATTAACCAATTCATTACAGGAACAACCTTTTTGACATCTAAAATAGGATCCATTAAAAGATGCGGTAGATTTTCATATCTAACAAGTTCTATCCTTTTTGGATCTACCAATATTAAGTTCAAAACTTCTGGTGTATTTTTCATTAATAAAGATATCAATAAAGAATGTATAAAAACAGATTTTCCAGAACCAGTTGTCCCAGCTATTAAAATATGAGGCATAAGAGCAAGATCTGCATAAAAAGGTTCTCCTGTTATTAATCTTCCAACAGGGAAAAGCAACAAACTTTCACTTTCTAGAAATTCTGGATTTTCAATCAAAGATCTCAATCTTACAGTTGCTGATTTAACATTAGGAACTTCAATTCCTATTAATGCTCTTCCAGGAATAGGAGCCTCTATTCTTATGTTTTGAACTGCAAGAGCTAAAGCTAAATCATTTTGTAAAGCTAAAATTTTAGAAAGTTTCACTCCTTCTGGTGGTTTTATCGCATATCGCGTTACTGTTGGTCCAATTGTAACTTCTACTACTTCTACATTGATTCCAAAATTTTCAAATGTTGTTTTGATAATTTCAATATTTTCTTTTATATCACCGCTATCAGGCTTGCTTTCTGTTTTATCTAATAAAGAAATAGGTGGTAATTCCCATGAAGTTTTTATTGGTAATTTTTTTAACCTTATTTCTTCTTTAACTTCTTGTTTAATTCTTGTTGGTCTTATAATCTCTGGAGGCTTTGAAATTTCTTCTTTGCTTTTTTCTTTTTTGATTTCTTTTTTGTAGCTTGTATAATCTTCTACTTCAACTTTTTCTTTTCTGAATTTTTGCAAAATTAATTTTAAAATTTCTGAAAATGGTTTTTGGAAAATAATACTTAAAGATATAAATGAAAGGATTATCAAAACAAAAATTAATCCTATCCTTCCTAAATAATTTTCAAAGGATAACAACAGTTTACCTATACTTCCTCCATCTTGAAAAATAATTTCAGAAAAAACAGAAAAAGTTAAAAATAAAATTAAAAGAGCAAATGAACTGCTAATTTTCCAATTAATGTTAAACCTTAATAGCCAACTTATCCCCAAAAACAAAAATAGTAAAATTAATCCTAAATGTGAAATTCCAAAAATTTGAATAATAAAATTTTTGTAATAAGTTCCTAATACCCCTCCTTTATTAAAATCTGATATTATAGTAAATGCTGATAAAAATATAAAAAACCAGCCTAAAATTTCTGGCAATAAATAACTATTTTTAATAGTATTCAATATTTCTAAAATTTCACTTATTTTTTGAGTTTTTCCTTTATTATTTTTTGCCATTAAAATATTATAAAACTTGACAAAAAAATATATAGACCTTAAAATTTTATTAGAAATTTAAAAATTAGTTATCCACAATTAAAACTTGACTTTAAGAATATATAGCTTTATAATAATAATTAATAATAAAGGTCGCAATTAAATTATCTTAATTAACAAATAATTAATTAAAAAATAACCTACGCTCTTGCCCATAGTTGTGGCAGAGCAAAAAGGTCGATTTAAAAAAATAATATGGAAATGAAAAAATCTTTAGTTTATTTTGTAGCCTTTGCTACACTATTTTATCTTCTATCACCAGTCGGTTTATTAAGAGCTCAAACTTGTGACCCAGACGCTTTAAGTGCAGTTAAAAATCCCCAAAGTGTTTTGAGGTTTGGAGCAAGAAATTCAGCGGTTAAGAATTTACAAGCTTGTTTAATTGAAGCAGGATATAA
>Ga0105158_1000938_pt1 | contig 11742 bp, 13 predicted proteins | sample LHCtaG_FD_81567 | JGI IMG/M metagenome (GOLD analysis project Ga0105158, IMG submission 81567) | Hot spring microbial communities from Little Hot Creek, USA to study Microbial Dark Matter (Phase II) - LHC4sed_matched | ecosystem: Environmental > Aquatic > Thermal springs > Hot (42-90C) >... | reverse complement strand
TTAATCTACTCTCTCGGAGATACGAACACTACGTTAGCAACAGCGTTGGCATCAGTTTACTTAGCAAAGCCCTTTATTCATGACGAGGCGGGGATACGCAGTTTCGATAACCTGATGCTAGAGGAAATTAATAGGAGAGTTGCAGACGCGGTAGCGACTTTCAGGTTAGCCCCAACGAAAATAGCTGTATTAAATTTGTTATATGAGGGTGTACCATCATTTACGATAAGACTTGTTGGTAGTACCTTAGTAGACGCTCTCCTTTACGTCGTATCGCACAAGCTCTTAAAGGAGGATGTATTTGGCGAGTACCATATACTTCCCTCACAATACGTGCTTTTCACTGTACATAGGCGTGAGAACTTGACGGAAAGGCGTCTTAAGAATATAGTTTTTATTTTAACGAGAGTTGCGCATAGATTATCTGAGTATAAAATTGTTTTCCCGGTACACCCCCACACAAGGAAATACTTAGAGGAACTAGGGTTGGTTAAAGTGCTTAGTTCTCATGACAACATACTAATGACTAAACCGCTTGGTTATCTGGAGTTTATCACGCTCCTTAAGAACGCTCGCGTAGTAGTTACTGATAGCGGTGGTGTACAGGAGGAGGCGTTCATTCTTGGGAAGAGGACGGTAACTCTTAGAAATATAACTGAGTGGCCTGAAACTGTGGTCTTAGGTTACAATAAACTAGTAAGTCCGGACGATGTTGATAAAGCTGTGGACACTATAGCGAAGTCCGTGGAGTTGCCGGAGCTAAACCCACCTCAGCTCTCAGAGTGTCCCCTAGGTGACGGTAATGCTGGAAGACGTGTAGCAAAACTATTACAACTACTTAGCGAAACGGGAATTGAAAGAAATGTAGAAACAATGAAAACGAAGGGGTATCCATTACCACGTTTAAAGGTAGGCTCCGATCACATGGCACTATGCTTCGAAAAAGGATTGCCAATAATTCAAGATGAGCTTAGATACGGGTTTTCTAGCAACGTATGTGTATTAAGGGATGACTTAGCTGATGAAGAGATTCTGGAAATAATTAAAGTAAATTGGGCGAAGATCGACGAACTCTTAATGAGGATAGAACTTTGAAAATACTGTTAATCTCACCAAACGACTTATTGAGGCATCCAGTACCGAACCGCATGTACCATATAGCAAAGAGGCTGGCAAGAAACCACGATATCTATTTACTATCTTACACCAAACACCCTCTAGCTGATGGAGTTAGGAGGAAGCTAAAGGCTATAGAGGTTCCTATAGGTAAAGCTGTGGTTACAAAGAACTTAGGGCTTTACTACGTGATAAACTCTCCACAAATCTATTCCTCAATAAAGACCGTGATCAAAAAGGAGGGTGTGGATGCAGTCATTCATGCTAACATTCTCCCAAGTCTTATAGCATCGAAGCTTGCTAGAAAGCTTAATGTGCCTAATATTTATGACTTTCTCGATTACTTCCCTGAATCCGCCTCAGCTTACTATATTCGATGGAGGAGTCTCGTAGAGCTAGGAGTGAGAGCACTGATTTACCCAGCTTTAAGGAATAGCGATGCCATAGTAACACCATCACTAGGCTTAAAGAAAATTGTGGAAAGTATGGTGCCCAGTAAACCTGTCCACGTAATCCCGAATGGAGTAGATGCAGAGCTGTTTAGGCCTCTAGACAGAGCTTTGGCAAGAAAGAGCGTTGGTCTAGATGAGGACTATTACCTCCTGCTACTTCAAGGCTCTCTAGATGTGTGGATCAATGTGGTGGGAATTGTAAAAAACCCTAAGAAAGCTATGCAAAACAATGGATGTAAGACTCCTAGTAGTAGGCTTCTCCCATGCTAAGTATTACTATAAGCTTTTGCTAACATATGCTAAGTCCTATGAAGTAGACAAACACATCCATATTTACCCGTCACAACCCTACGAAAAGATGCCTTTTTCATAAACTCCAGCGACGTCGTCTTCGCACCTGTTAAAAAGATGTTAATGAACTTCGCAACTCCCCTTAAGATAGCGGAAGCACTAGCCTGCGGAGTCCCAATCATAACTACGAACATAGCTGAGTTTAAGGTTTGGTACAAGCAGGGGATATATACTTATTCTACATATGTAGAGCTAGAGAATACTATGAAGTATCTACTCAATAACTTAGATGAAGTTAGAGCATCACTACGTGAGTACTCCCACAGCTTTAGAGAAGCGTTCAGCTGGGATCGCTTAGCAGAAAATACAAGGACATCCTAGAGACCGTAGTTTAAACTTCCAGAACGATATACCAATATACTGCCGTGAGGTACTCCTAGCAATGCTGAAGTACTCATGATTTCGGACCTCTTATGAAGTCTCTTTATAGCATTATTATAGCAACCAAAAACAACGAATTTACAATAAGACATGTGCTACGCTCCACGTTAATTAGTGCGAAAACTACGAGACCGAACTCATAGTTGTTGATGGTAACTCTTCCGACAGCACCCTCAAAATCGTTGAAAAGTTCGTTGATGAGAACAGGCAATATTACAGGTCACTGAAGATATTAAGAGATCCTGGCTTCTCGCTTTCTTTTGCTAGGCATTTAGGCTTTAAGAATTCTCATGGAGACGTGTTGATATTCCTTGATGGCGACACCCTACTTACTACTAGCTTCAAATACTACTTAGAAAAAGAGCTGGAAGAGGCCGACTTTATATCGCCAATGTTCGACGTCATCCCTCTAGATAAGGCTACTAGGGTTTTCAACTTGTTTATGAAGACTGTAAGCTGCATTCAAAACGAGACTATTTCAATGCAGAAGACTATCAAAGACTCTTCAATTCTCCCACCCGCTAGAATATACAAGCGCGAAGTACTAGAAAAGATAAAATGCTATCCACTCAGTTCAAGATTTTTCGGCGAAGATCGCATATCTACAGCACTAGCTTTTAAATTTGGATTCAGCTACAAGTTTCACATCGTTTAAAGCTATTAAAAATAGATGATCCTAGATACTACTCGTATTGGAAAAACACTCCAGATATGCCATTGGTACCCATAGAGACCTCACTAAACTAGGTAAAACTCTTCTGAGAAACTACATTATTCTGAGGAGGCTTAATCATATCAATGTCTTTCTTCCTATATTATCTGTCATCTATGCGTGGAAAACATATACGCTAATACGGAGTCTTGGAAACTCGACAGAAGTAGCACTAATGAAGTATATAGTAGACTCAGCTATGTTGATTGGAGACTTAAAAGGTGCTTTCTAACAAATGAATAAAATTACTATTGTGGTATTCTATGGAATTGATTGAAGTGGGAAAACTACGCTTGCAAGACTAGTAGCTGGTATTCTTCGGAAGGGGAAAGTGAACGTGTATGAAATTAGGTTGCGCGCTCATCACACACTTATGTATTTACTAATAAGATTTCTGTTCTGGGCAAAAGGACTTAATTATAAACTGGTTCAGGGCAAACCAGCTCATCTTAACTATATAGTAAAGTACTACTTCAGGGGCAGGAGGCCGTTTGTTATGCTAGAGATTGCCAGCGTTTTAGTATGGCTCATTATTAGAGTTCTTCCCAGGAGGATTCTATGTGGAGACCGCATAGTTTTTATAGCAGACAGATTCATTCCGGATTTCATAGTTATGCTCCACTATACTAGCAATCTCAGCGAATTCACACTACTGAAATTAATGAAATTCCTTGAAAGACTTGTGCTTACTTTTAGCACTATTGTATACTTCCATATCTACGTAGATCCCCATACTGCCATACTCCGGAAAAAAGAGGAACAATTACATCCGTAATTTATTGTATACCTCTCAACTATGTACAGATGGATTGGACGATATATAAATCACACCGCTATAAATACTATGAGCAAAAACCCTCTTGAGTCTGCAATTCAGATTGTTAGCTACTTAAAACTTTCAAAGGTGTTGGATTCTTGACAATTTTACCGTACAAAATAATAGTAGCTCTTGCCCAGGGATCAGTTGTGGATATTCCTAGCAACCTGTTTTCACAAGTTTATAAAGTTGCAAAAGAGGGAAAATTGCTTTCACTCCTCTGTAATTACATAGAAAACGTCCCGGAAGAATTTAGGCTCTACCTAGAAAAGAGGTGCTTACTAACCGAGTTCTATAGTGAGTATTTAAGGATTATTGCAGAGGAGTTAAGTTCAGAGGGACTTGAATATTACATTTTCAAGACAGTTAAATCTTTTGCATATGACATAACAGACCTCGACTTACTGTTTATTGATAGAAAGGAGATGCTCTCTGCTTCAAAGCTATTGATAGAAAGGCATAAATTTAAGCCTATTAGTAAAGGTACATACTCAATATCATTACGTAAAACCGTGAAGAGTCTCGATGTAGATTTAGATCTTCAGACAAAAATAGCGGCTGGAATCTTTGAATACATCGTTATATCAGATATTAAGAAACGACTAGGAGGAGAAATAGGTTATATGAAAAATGGTCTAAACCTGCTCTGTCCCGAGTTAGAGTTAGGCGTCATAGTGGGTCATGCATTTTACAAGGATTTTCAAATTTCATTAGCAAATATTTTGCATTCTACATATCTCCTTAGAACTATAAATAAAGCGGTTGTCAAGGTGATATTTGCCAATTACCCGTATTTGATTAGACCTATCAAAATGTTAAGTCTTCTCACTAATTTGTTACAAATGACACTCCACAATAATGAAAATAGCTTAACGCGGAAGCATCATGGAAGCACTGAGTATGCACCCCTAATAAAAAGCTTTTACAAGTCAATTACCAATTATAATGGACACTTCAACATCCCGCTAATTCTAAGTATGGATGTTTATAGAGAAACTATATATATGCTCGTGAAGAGGCGACAATATAGCCAGCTCAAGGAAATTGCCCGTTTACCGCAGTCTCGAGGTATTAGTCAAGTTCTCAGAAGAATTAAGGTTCTACCGCCTGAAGAGCCATTTAGGGTATAGATGATGCTCCGCCTAGTATATACCCACAAACCCGGGAGTCGCGAGGAACGCACATTGGTATTCCTTACCCTTCACTATTTTAACAATAACATTACTGAAGGGCATAAAATTCTCTCAGATAGAATAATAAATACCGTAAGTAAAGTCCTTGACTGGAATATCTTGATCATATCCTTGGAAAGAGCTAGTCTTACAAGTTTAAAGAATGAAGTTTCGTTCCAGGAACTTATACCACGCTATATGGACTGGTTTACTAACACAGTAAGGGTTTTCAATATCCTTAAATCAATGAACACTAGTATAGTACATATACTAGCATATAACAAGGTATTTCCAGCACTCTTTAATTGCGTCACTAAATCGAGAAGTAAAATCGCTGCTCACTTATACTACCATCCTGCTGCATTTAGAGATTTCAAATACTTCCCCCAGAAGCTACTCTTAAAACTAAATCTGTTTGATAAAATAATTGTAACATCCAAAGCTCTTAGAGAATACCTTACCAAAAACTTGGATCTGCCAGATGAACGCGTGCAATTAATTCCTCCTATTGTCCCAGAAGATTTCTTTAAATTTGACTATGTAGCTTCAAGAGATCTCGCATCCCAAATGAGAAGAAAATATGGACTTAATGAAAATGACTTCATTGTAACGTATATAGGACATATTATTCCCCAACGAGGAGTATTTGAACTAGTAAGGGCGTTTAAAGAAGCAATTAAATGCAATTCATCATTAAAACTCCTTATCTCTCACAGCAATATAGTTTTTAAAGATTTTTCAATTAGCTATCCATATCTGCTTAAAAAATCATTGAAAAATACAATTTACAGAATAAAGTAGTTTTACTGGGTAAGCATGATCTTAGAACGCTATTCACACTATCAGATATATTGTTTTTCGGGTTTAAGGAGGAGCTTCTACTTCACCTGCCCCCCTCTTGTTGCATGTGAAGCTATAGCGGCTGGTGTACCGTTTATAATTCGCTCCTCAACACTCGTAAATGAGCTTTTCACGAGTACTCCACCGATATCAGTATATAATAATATTGATCAGCTCATAGATATACTATGTAATATGCCGGATAGGAATTTGGAATTACACTCTACTTCGAGAAGATTAAAGGAGATTGCATTATCAAATTATCATCCCAGCGTACTTGCATCAAAGTTGGTAAGAATATACTACACAATGCTGGAGAAATGACAAAGACTATTATTTTCATAAGTCCAGGCCTACTGCCCATACCAAGTGATAGAGGCGCTATCGAAGAAATAATATGGAAGACTTCACTAGAACTCATAAAGCTGGGGTTTAGAATACGTATACTCAACCCAATGTCCAAGGACTTAATTACAAAGTCTGCAAAGACTATCAGGCTTCACGGGCTATCATGGATAATGAATGAAGAATCTATTTTACATTTCCACGATATAATATCGTGTTTAGCTTACTCAACCTCAACCCCGAAATTCCGAGTAGAGAACACTATACTAACACTCCACTATCCTCCCTGGATAACCAGGAACAAAAGACGCTACATTATGATCTTGTCAATACTAAAATATCTAGCTACTAAAGGGATTGTGTTTTCAGCTCCTTCTACTGCGATTGTTCACTGGCTCAGAAAAACGTTTAAATCAAGAGCTATTCTGGTTCCGAACGGCGTTGATGCGACGCTTTTTCACCCATCCAAAAGAAATCAGGAAATACGGGAAAAACTACTCGATGGAAAAGAAGTATTGATCACTTATGTTGCTAGAATATGCCCCGATAAAAACCAGCTAGATCTGCTCAGAGCAACTAATCTGTTAATCCATATCCATGGAATTAGAAACTTTAGAGTAGTGTTTATAGGTCCTTTTAGTGGGTCATTTGGCTATAACAGGGAGAGTAAGGTAAACCCATACTACCTTCTACTCAAAAACTATGTGGAGAGGAACAACTTGGAAAACCACGTAATGTTCCTCGGCATGATACCAAATAAAAATAATGTTGCCATTACATTAGCCTCTAGTGACATATATGTTCATACATCTAAAGTTGAGGCGGCTACACCACTCGCAATAATGGAGGCTATGACATCTGGTCTCCCAGTTATAGCATACAGGCTTGTATACTATGACTTCTTAATTCATGGATTAAATGCTCTCACTGTTGAAAAAGGAAATGTCGATGAACTAGCACTTAAACTCGCAACCATCATCGAAGATGAAAACCTAAGAAGACATCTAGGAGAAAACGCTAGAAAATTCGTGGAAGAGCATCTATCATGGGATAAAATTGTAGAGAGATACTATGTTGAATTGTACGAAAACTTTGGGATAAAACGATGAAGAAGCAAGGCAACTCTAGTGGCACTATAGCAGTATTCTCATTTCCATTGCCTAGTCGATCAAACTACGCTCTCCTGGCAAACCTCGCTACAATTCTCTCACATGTTTATGACAAAGTTATCATTGTTACTGGCGATCTTATTTCAGCCTTTCCACACATAATTGATGATCTAAAACCTGCAAACAAAAGCCGTATCTTTATTTATGATTTAAGGGTGAAACTACCATCTAGAGATAGATATGTACCCTTCATAACCAAATTGTTTATTTTTATTAAAATTCAAGTATATATTGTTACTGCTTCTATTAGACTTAGCAATATGATTAAGTCCGCCCTATTCTTCATAGGAATCCCCCATATGTTACCGCTGATATTACTCTTACGCCTAATGAAAAAAGGATCGTAGTGTACTAAATTTCAATCGGTAAGGGGAGAACATGAAGATCAGCGATATCGCTTGGATTGTTGCGGTAAAACTTGCAGATGTTGTAATATCTGAGGTTATTGACCCACTATACGAGGATCCAATCAAGCTGAAGTATGCTCGGCTGAGGTTACCCATAGCATTGAGATTTATAGATCTAGATAAATTCAGAATTACCAAACCCATTAATAAAAGGGTATATGACATCGCATTTATAGCTAGATTAGAGCCCGAAAAAGGCTTACCAGAGTTCATTTGTGGTGTTAAATTATTATATAGGGAGGGCCTGAGACCTCGTATCCTAGTGGGAGGTAGTGGCTCTTTACTAAGCTTAGCAAAAATAGCTTTAAAGGACTTAGATGCTAGACCAATACAATACATTTCCCACAAGGAGATGCCAAATGTGCTGAACGACGTAAAGATACTTGTCTTACCCTCAAAAAAAGAAGGCGTACCAACAATATTGCTTGAGGCATTGGCATGTGGAGTTATCCCCGTTGCTTCAAAAGTTGGCGGAATACCATGGTTGCTCAAAACAGCCCGTACTGGTATCTTGCTAAATAAGCCTTCGTGCAGTTCCATATATCAGGCACTCAAATGTCTATTAACATTAGAACCGCCACTATTAGAGGAGATATCTAGAAGAGGTAGGTTATTTGCTGAAAAATATCTAAGTCTAGGCTCAGCCATAGTTAGGTACCGAATACTCGAGGAACTCTCCCCACGAAGATCAAATATAGCAACGCATTGTTTGTAAAGTCATTTATACTAGTACTTGTCTTCTCGTCAATATTAACTATCTTTGGAACAGCATGGAATAGCTTGTTCTTAAAATCAACAGGACTGGTCTTAACAACCATAAATATCACACTCATAATAGTGTTTGGAGACAAGTTAAAGACTCAATTATTAGTCTTCACGATAGTACTATGTTCTCTTACACTAAGCACCTCCTACGAAATGCTATCAAATTATCCTCTTGGTGATGATGTTCATGCTGAATACTTTATAGTTAAGAAAATGTATGAAGGTGCTCAACTAGTAAATATACAGGAGGAGGCGAGTAAGCTATTTGAGATTCCCGAGTATTACTTTGAGATCATTAATTTCCTATTTTCTACTAATATAGCGAGCAAAATTCTTGGATTAGACCCGTTGTTTACAATTAAACTAATATGGAACTCGTTAATTTTAGGTCTTATACCATTAATTATATTTATATTTGCCTATAGCATTGTGAAAGATAAAAAGGCTTCTCTAATTTCTGCCATGCTAATAGTTATTCAGTCGACATATCTCACAACACTTCACTCTACATCAAAGCACACTACAGCTTTATTCTTGGTTAGTATTATGTTCCTCACAATAATAAGAATTATTACGAAAAGTAGAAACTATGGTGGCTTTCTTACTTTATCTGTGTTGGCGGTAGGGTTAACTGGGTATCATTATTTTACTTCAGGTGTTTTCGCCATGGTACTTACCTTGGGATTATTGTTGCAGTACTTAATCGCATTGATCTCGAAGAACCGTTACACTAAGCTTGGGAATATGGAGAATGCCAGCTACCTTGTCATAGTTTTTGTTACAATCTGGATAACATGGTACTTTATTATGTTTCAAGGCCTGACGTATGATGTGGTTAATTTACTCATACGTTTATTTACTCTGGAGAAACCAGGGTACTATTATGAGTACATAAACGTTTCTATGCCAGCTATTTTGAATCTAGCTAGGCTCGCGGTAAATGGTATCATTGCTTTAAATTTAATTGCTTCCGGTCTAGTTGCATTTTTGCGTCTTTTAAGAGGCGGTAATTATATAGACTCGATAATATTGGTTGCATCTGTATTGTTTTTCGTGGGCGCATCAAGTGAGTTACTAGGAATTTCAACAATAGGTATAGGAAGAGTATCCTTAACACTAATGGTGTTTATAGCACCCTACTTCTACTACACATTCGCCACACTTATCCATAAGTTCTACAGATTCTCTCACAAAGATGTGTTAATAGCTCTACTGATCGCGCTCATTTTCGCTACACGTGCACTTATTTCCTTCGGAATACTGCCTTACGCGTTCAGCGATTTAGAGAACAGCATATTTTTAGACCAGAACTACAAGTTTAAGACCAGTCTCTCGTACGCTGACGTTCAGGCAACAAGCTTCATTACTAAGTTCGCACAGAAAGTAGTTGAAATCGGTATAGATCTTAGAAGTCAACGATGCTTTATCTACAGATCAATAAACGGGACTAATGTCTCGTTAAATACTAATTACTTTAAGTTCTTGGAAAATGAGCAGAACCCACACCACTTCACGCAAGCAATATATATTAGTTCATACAATGTCATTGAGAACAAGGTCGAATTAGACGTTATAACCTTTGAGCCAGTAGATAGATACTTAACTTACTTAACATTCAATAGCTCGTTAATCTATAATGGTGGTTATGTATATGTTTATAAATTATAAGGTCCTTAAAGAGTACAGCCTACACTACGATATGAAAACCTTTAGTGCTGGGTGATATTATGCGAAGAACATCTGCAGTGGCTCCCAAAAGTTAAGTGAAATTAAAACTGTAACAAATAAGCTTATAATGGGATTAGCAAAGGAAGGGTTTCTTGTCACCCAGATAGATTTTTATAGCGAGAGTCGAGTTTTAAGGTTGTTTAGGGATCTCAAAATACTAAACAATATGGAATTTTGATATTGCTGTATATAGGTTTCATAATCTATATAAGTCATCGGCTCAGTGATATTTAATGCGGGTGTATGAATTATGAGAATTTGCCTAATAGGACCTAGTCCTAAGGAAAAAGGTGGTCTTGCAAAATCCATGTTATACCTAGCATACATCTACAAAAAAATATTAGGCTACAACGTTGTCTGGCTTGATTCGAACAATGCTAGGCTTTCAGATCTTAGTAAATGTGATATTATACATTCCCAAGGTCCTTTGAGATTCCTAGCTATTGTAAAACTAATTTTATCTATGAAGCCTAGGAAAATATTAACACTACATGGATGGGTTTTAGATGAAGCCAAAATTCTCGTTCTCAGCTCCCACACTACAAAGGAGAGATTAAGAAATCTATTAATCTATATGTGCATTGCAATTAGATGGATTGTGAATAAGCTTATTCTCATACCGTTTATATATGATTACGTTACAGCGGTTTCCCATATAACGGCTAAGAAGAACGGTGTAAACGCCTTAGTGATCCCCAATCCTACGATATGCAGAGGCTTTGGCTTCTCAAGAGATCATTCAAATCGTACTCCCAAGGAGGTGCTTCTTGCTACCTATGTTAGTATAGGTGGAGGAAAAGTATTAAGTATTCTAAGACTTATCAAGATCGTAAAACTATTAAATAAAAAACTAGAGAGCCTCAGTATCGATAAACATGTAATTTTACACATCTATGGAAAAGATATATCACCTAATATAATCAAAGTTACCTCGAGAATCCCCTACGTGAAATTTCTTGGCTACGTAGGTGACTACCTAGATAGACTTAGAGAAGCCGACCTCTTTTTAGCTGGGTATACTTTTCCAGAACTCGGGCATGCTATACTCGAAGCCATGTGCGTAGGGGTCCCCATTGCAAAATTCACTGAGGAGCCTAAGCTGGAGGAGTTAAAAGATGGATCTAATGGAATACTAGCATCAAGCGACGAAGAAATGGTTGAAAAGCTCGTAAAATACGTTCTTAATATGAACAAAGAGAAGGAGAAATTGGTAATTAATGCTAGAGACACTATCCTAAAAACAAGGAACATCTACTGTGTAGCAGTTATGTGGAAAACGATAATTCGGGCAATTGGTCGTTCACCATGAAAATATAAAACTTTAGTTTACCTTCAGTGTCAGGGAGCCCGCTTAGACGTTCTCCTGTGTGATGCTGTTTCTAGGGGGTTTGAGAGCTACTACCGACGTTGCTGAGGTTTGCTAGGGAATCTGATGCCGCGATTATCGTTGTTTCCACCCTGTTAAGGATGGAATTGTCTACTTATCT
>Ga0105158_1000936_pt1 | contig 11768 bp, 12 predicted proteins | sample LHCtaG_FD_81567 | JGI IMG/M metagenome (GOLD analysis project Ga0105158, IMG submission 81567) | Hot spring microbial communities from Little Hot Creek, USA to study Microbial Dark Matter (Phase II) - LHC4sed_matched | ecosystem: Environmental > Aquatic > Thermal springs > Hot (42-90C) >... | reverse complement strand
CCCGAGAGGGGTAATGGGCCGGAGACCCGGCCCGGGGCTAAACCCTCGAAAAGAGGGGATGTAGCCCCAAACCTCCCCGCTCTAGCATGAACCCTCGCCCTTTAGGGCGGGGAGGAGGTCAGTAGTGAAAATATTAGGGTTTATGCTGTTTCCGCCGAGGATTATGAGATGGCTGTTTCAATAGCTAGGGAGAAGAATGTGAGCGCTAATGATGCTCTAGCATATGTATGCATGAGGGCAAATGGGATAAGAGAGATATACTCGTTTGATAGACATTTTGACCAATTTAGCGATATAACGAGAATGCCAGAAATATAGCGGGTTGGCGCCGGCTAAATTCCCATTATTTCTATTTAGAGTTGTCTTACCGTTTCCAGCGCATCCTCCTCAGCGTAGGGTGTAACAATCATCAGTTTTGCTGGTTTTTGCCCTCTATTCCCCCATCCAATAAAGTAATTTAATAAAACCCTTTATGAACCTCAAAACAGCAGCTGACGGCGTTTATGCTGCGGAACCGTCGCCTTCAGGGGGCCTCTCCGGCTGCATGAAGACTATCGCCGCGTAAGGCCTAGCAACCGCCCGCAGCAATAACCTTTAAATTCATTGCGAGACTCTAAAAATACAACATATTAGAGTCTACTAGGTGTGGTGTGTTGAGCTCTCAGCGTAGAGTACTATTGGTTTTTCTATTACTAGGTTTAGTCTCACTATTTGCCGACATTGTCTATGAGGGTGGTAGGTCTATTAGTGGAGCTTATTTAGTCGAGATCAAGGCGCCCGAAGTAGCTGCTGCGCTGATTGGTGTAGGCGAGTTCCTGGGGCTTGCATTTAGGCTCTTCTCGGGCTATATTGCAGCAGTCTTTCACTCACCTAGTGTATTGTGGAGTTCAACGTTACTAGGCTATATGTTAACGTCTCTGAGTATACCAATGATAGCTTTTGCGCCAGCATGGCACAGTGTAGTAGCACTCTACATTGTTGACAGGCTTGGTAAGGGTTTGAGGGCACCTAGTAGAGACGTTATACTAGCAGAGGTCTCTGAGAGTATTGGTGTGGGTAAAGGTTTTGGAATACATGAGCTGCTAGATCAAATAGGCGCGTTTGCAGGGCCAGTATTAGTCAGCGTATTACTAGCATTTTACAGTTATGGAGTAGCATACCTTACACTTATAATTCCAGGCTTAATATCAGTACTACTAGTTATCACAGCGTGGAGGCTTCATCCAACTCTCAAATCCATCTCTTTTAGTACTAGAAGACCTCAACTAATGTTTAGGGGTTATGGTCGCCCATTCTGGACTTATGTTGCTGCAACCAGCATTCTAACACTTGGATTCATGCACTGGTCAATAGCGTCATACTATTTGAAAATACGTGGCATTGTGAGCGACGTAGAGATCGGGTTAATTTATGCTGTAGCAATGCTAGTTGACGCGGTAACAGCCGTACCCCTAGGTATTCTCTTCGACAAAGTCAAGCTTAAAACGCTGCTTGCAATTCCACTCTTAGTACCAGTATTCATAGTTCTAGTAGCTTATGCTCCGCGCGAATTAGCATACCTCTCGGCTATACCATGGGGTATTGTGATGTGCTCTGAAGAGAGCATTATGAGAGCCTCAATAGCACTACTCGTGAAGCCATCTAATAGGCCACTAGCATATGGTGTTTTTGGACTAGTATTTGGACTCACATGGGCGCTTGGAGGCTACATATACACAGCTCTACTCGGAGAAACTCTATACATGTTACTCTACGTCCTTATAACGTCAATAACCTCACTATGCCTCTACACTGTACTCGCAAAGACGACTAGTGCAAAGTGATTTAAAGACTTTAGAGAGACTATTTTAGTAAGTTCCCCGTATATCCCTCCTAGTAGCATGTTGGGGGTCGAATGGACACTTCTTCATTAGCGTGTAGATGTAGTTCGCGTATTTCGCAACCCTACCAGCCGAGAGGCCCAAAGCCATTAAATGATCAATGAAAGATAGAATGAAGCCGCTGTTTAGAGGGCTTCTAATCCTCTCCTTAGCGTTTTCCAGCCTCCTCCATACTGGTATACACTAGTCATTTTAATAGCAGAGTTACCTGAAAACATAAAAAATCAAGTTTATGTCAACCGCACCAGAAGTAGAGGTATTGGTGCGGGGGGTGGGATTTGAACCCACGAACCCCTATGGGACAGCCGCCTCAGGGCTGCGCCTTTGGCCTGGCTTGGCAACCCCCGCTTTTCCAAGATTTAATTTTTGTGCCAGTAGGTTAAATTTTTATCGGTTTTATATTTGGAGATGCGCTTATTTTTCATTTTAAAATGTTTTGTTTTTCTGCTCTCGGCTAATGAAAGTGATTTAAGTGTCTTTGGTTAAGCATATAGTTAATGGTGAGAGTATGAGTGGGGGCGCGTTGACGCTTACCGAGGGAGAGTTGGAGTCTTTTGAGCAGCGTGGAAAGTACGTTATCACTGTTGTCGGCTGCGGCAGGATGGGTTTACCAACAGCCTGTTTATTTGCCGAAGCTGGTTTTAGGGTTATATGCTTTGATATAAATTCCAGGATTGTTGGCCAAATAAATAGTGGAGCGAGTCCATTTCTTGAGCCAAACTTAGATAAGCTCATTAAAAAGAATGTTGATTTGGGACGTTTGAAGGCGACGAATGATGTGAAGTCAGCTCTCTCTAACAGTGACATAACGATTGTCGCCGTGGATACGCCGATAGACGAGAAGAAGAGACCAAACTATTCGAACCTTGAGAGCGCATGTAGGGATATAGGGTTAAACCTTAAACTTGGAAATCTAGTCATTTTGGAGAGTACTGTTGGTCCGGGGGTAACTGAAGAAATAGTTAAAGAGACCCTAGAGTCTTCCTCTGGGTTAAAAGCCGGTAAAGATTTTGGTTTAGCCTATAGCCCCATACGCGCCAGCGTTGGAAGGGTTCTTGAGGATATGGTTAGTTATCCAAGGGTGCTGGCGGCCATAGATGAGCGCAGTTTGGTTGCGGCGAGATCTATCTTAAAGACTGTCGTTAAGGGCGGTATTATAGAGGTTAGCAGCATTAGAGCCGCGGAGGTTATTAAGCTGGCTGAGAATATTTACCGCGATGTTAACTTAGCCCTCTCAAATGAACTGGCTTTGTTCTGCGAGAAGATTGGAGTAGATTACCTCGAGGTGCAGGCAGCCGCTAACACGCAACCATACTGCCATCTGCTTAAGCCAGGCTTAGTCGGCGGGCACATACCTAAGGACCCATATCTCCTAATATATGAGGCGGAGAGTCTAGGAATTAAACTTGCCCTTCCATCTTTAGCTAGAAGGGTAAATGATGAGTCTGTTAAGAGGGCATTTGATCTTATCAGAGACGCATTTAAGGCTATGGATAAAACCCTTAAGAGATCGAAGATTACTATACTCGGCTTATCTTATAAGCCAAACGTTAAGGAGATGAAGGGCTCTCTAGTGATGGACTTAGTTAATTTGCTTGTGGATAAGGGTGTTAAGGTCAGTGTCTTCGATCCGTTTTACTCTCCAGATGAGCTTAGGAGCATCAACATACCTGCCGAGAAGAATTTAACAAAGACTTTTAAGGGAGCCGACTGTATTGTAATAGCTGTCGGCCACGATAAATTTAGGCGTCTTAGTCTGAAAAAGATCGGTATGTTGATGAAAAAGCCTTATGCGCTAGTTGACTTGGCTAACATAATTAATCCATCAAAAGCCGTAAAAGAGGGCTTTATATATCGTGGTCTTGGAAGAGGAGCTTGGATGAAATGAAAAATCTTAGAATGGCTGTTGTAGGAGCGGGTTTTTGGGGAAGAAATCATGTTAGGGTTCTAGGCGAGATACCTGAAGTTGAGCTTATCGCGGTATGCGACATAGATAAGCAGAGGGCGGATGCACTCTCAGAAAAGTATGGGTTAAAATCTTATGGCGACAGCATGGAGATGTATAGAGAAGAGGAAATTGACGCTGTAACCATATGTGTTTGGTCTTCTAAACTCGCTGAAGAATCGATTAAGGCTCTTAAGGCGGGCAAACATGTCTTCGTAGAGAAGCCAATGGCCAGCTCCGTGAGAGAGGCGCAGCGGGTTCTCAGACTAGCTGAAATTAAGAAACTCAAGCTACAGGTCGGCTTCATAGAGAGATTTAATCCCGGAGTTAGGAGAGTAAAGAGGGCCATCGAGGATGGTGATATAGGCACCCTGGTCTCAGCCACTGCAAGGCGGGTTTCAAAGTGGCCTCAGAGGATAGGTGACGTCGGGGTGGTTAAAGACACAGCTATACATGACATAGATGTCATACGCTTCTTATTCCAAGAGGACCCGGCTTCGGTTTATGCTAGCGCTGGCTGCCTACGCCATGAGAAATTTGAGGATTTCGCCCAAATAATGCTGTCTTTCTCAAGCGGTAAATCAGCTTTCATCGAGGCTAATTGGCTTACGCCCTACAAGATTAGGAAGCTCACGGTTACTGGAAGCGAAGCCATAGTAAACCTAGATTATATAACTCAGGAGATAACTATAGAGACTTCGGGTGAAACATTAACTCCCAGACATGAATGGGAGGAGCCACTCAAAATAGAGCTGAGGCACTTCGTCAATTGTGTATTAGATGGGGGGGAGCCACTTGCGTCTGGAATCGACGGCATAAAGGCCTTAAAGATAGCTGAGGCTGCGTTAAAGTCGGCGGCGGAGGGACGTGCTGTAAAAATCAGCTGGCTATAAACGCCCTTAAGGCTGCTCATCACTTAGGTTGAATGGTTTACCTCCAAGAAGTATTTTTTCCGGTATTCTGTCCCTCCACTTTTTTAGAAAATCCACTTCATCTTTCTTATTTCTTAGCTCATCTGGCAGCATCTCCGGAATCTCATCTCTTATTGGATACCAGCGTAGGCATTTTGGGCAGACAATTATGCCCTCAACTATCTCCTCCTTCTCCTCGAAGACGTAGAGTTCCAATGGATGATGCTTATCTATTGGACACGCCAATATTTCCATTAACCTTCTCTTCATCCCTAACTCACCATATCTATCTGTTTAACTTAATTATCTCTCACCAGTTATATAGATATCTAAAACCACCTGATACCATCTTGGGCCAGTAGTTCTAACTATTCTAGCGAATGGTATGCTAAAAGACACCCCTATTTCTGAAAGTTTTCTAGAAACTTTATCAGCGACTCTTGCCGCCGGATCCTCGCCTTTCCCAGCGTGTTCAAAGTCATAGTAATGTAATACGCCGCCCGATGGCTTCAAAGCCATAATTGCATAATCCAAGTATTCGTAGGCTTTCTCTGGAAGAGGCATGAGCACTCTATCAGCCACACATCTTAATCTAGAGACAATGACCTCTTTTGAATCTCCCTCAATTGGCTCAACTATATCTGCAACCCTATTTAAATCGATGTTTATCCGCATATACTGAACTGCATCCGGATTAATATCGATGGAATATACTTTTTTGACCTTGGAGTGCTTAGCGATCAGTACCGAGAAGCAGCCTACGCCGGCAAACATGTTAACTACCACTTCACCTGGCTTAACCTGACCAGCAACCCTCATTCGCTCATAGGAGAGCCTTGGGGAAAAGTAGCATTTCGCTAAATCCACCTTAAACAAGCATCCATGCTCCCTATGAACTGTCTCCGTCTTCTTTTCGCCACCCAGCCACCTTAGCTCCCTTAAACGATATTCCCCGGAAATAGGGGTTACTTGGCATATAACTGTCCTAACGCATTTATTTATCTCCATGAGGGCGTTTGCGATGGCTTCGCCTTTATCTTCGAGCTCCTTAGGTATTTTGAGCACCGCTATGTCCCCAACGATGTCGAAGGATCTATAAAGAACCTTTAACTCATGGGGGGACAGAATATCTGAGAGCCTATCTTTTAGATTCATATCTTCTTAGATGTCTCCCCTCAATCTTAAGCATCTTCATTATTTCTTTCTCAGCGGATTTAATCGTTTCCCTAACCTCTCGGTCTATAATCGATAGAACGGAGAAGTATGTGAGTGCGCCGATGAGCACTCTAGTCAATGTTACTAGGAGCCTGGGTGGAGCCTGAAAGACAAGCAATACCGCAGCCATTGCAAGCGACGCGCAGAGATTTTTTCCAATGCTTGCCCACGGCATATTGAAGTTTATGCATCTTTTAGCCATGAAATACTTGGCTAGCGTCAGCGCGGTGTCGCTTACCGCGCCTATTAAGACAAAATACAGCGTTGAGAGCAGCGCATCATGCGAGAGAGATGGCAGAATCAAATATATGGGCAATACGACAATTAAGGCCTGGATATATCGGAGCGTTAGCAGCGAGAGCAATCTGCTTTTTAGAACCCTCCTAAATGATAATTTTGCTTCGACGTCAAACCTCTCTGTTCCGCTTATTATCGATTCAAAGATCGATGCTATCGATGAGAAGAGAGCGTTCAGCGAGAGCACCATGAGAATTAGGGACGCTGCGCTATAGGAGGGGTTTAACAGGTAGAGCAAGCTTTCAGAGAGGATTATGGCGCCGAGCGACATCGGTATGGCGAACATCAAAACCATCTTTATAGACAGCATCACATCCCTCAACTCAGCGTTGGAGAGGAGCTTCGAGTATAGGGCGAATGCTAAAGATGAGGAAAACGTCACTATTGAAGCGATTGTGGATGAAGCCCCGAAATAAGCCCTTGAAAGTTCACCGCCATAAATGAAAAGGAGTAGGTTGGCGAGCATAAGCAGCCTCCCGCCTATAATGCCGTAAATGTTGAGGATGGAAGCTTTAAACCACTCTTTAGCGTAGTCCCAGACAATTTTCTCATGGAACTCATGGAGTAAATCCTTTAGGTAGAAGAGGATCTGGATAAATGATGCAGCGATTATCGATATTAAGCCGCCCATCAAACCCATTTCACATCTAATTATTAAGATGAAGCCTAGGAGAACCTTGCTAGCCTCGAAGGCGAGTAGGCCGAAGCCGAGCTTTTCTGGGCGTCTAGGATATATTGCTGCTTCAAAGATGGATAGAATGTAATTCTCGATGATTAACAGCGCTGAAATAGAATATATCGGCATGTATTTTAGGCTTATTTGAAGCGCGTATAGAATGCTCGGTGTAGAAACCAGGTAAATTGCTGTGGAGCTTAATCCAATCAAGATATTTATTGTGAAGCCTGTTTTAAAGGATCCAATTTGACCTCTCGCTACAAATCTCGTCACCCAGAAGGGTACTATTGAAGAGAGGATCATGAAGTATGATAGAACATCACCTAGGTTCCCATAGATTCCATAGTCCTCAAGCGAGATTCTCCTGGTAACCATGAGGGTGAAGAGTAAGCCGGTTCCAACGCTAACCAGTCTAGAAAGGAAGAGTATGAAGCCGGAATATCTAAGTCTAATTCTGTTTTCAGCCAATACGCTCAGCCCACTAGATAATTCTTGGTAAAGAAAAATGACCCTCAAAAAGTTAATAACTCTTTGTAAGTTATTATAGTAGCAAAATTAGAGGGTCGAGTGAAGACATCTATGCTAAACAAACTTCCAAAAGCGCCTGACTTACATAAACCTGGGAAACCGCTTGTTCCAAACGGTTTAGGCATGGTTTACGTTTTAGCCTCAGCAATATATCTCTTCGCCTTGCATGGCTTTCAAACATGGCTCCTTCAGGATTGGGGGAAGCCATCTGCCCTAACGCTAGCTTCATGCATACTCTTCGGGGGGTTTATGGGTCTCCTAGATGATTGGGCCGATATTAAATGGAGGTATAAAGCTTTTTTGCCCATAATAGCTGCCCTGCCTTTAATCGTCATTCGCGAGGGCGAGACCCGCATGAGCACATATTTCTGGGGTAAAGTAGATTTCGGCTTAGCATATTACTTCATTATTGTTCCAGTAATAGTCGCGGTGACGACTAATGTCGTTAATCAGCTCGGCGGGTTAAATGGGTTGGAGACTGTCTGCCCATCAATAATTTTATCTGGCATGCTGATAGTCTCGATAATTCATGGAAGGGGGGAGGGAATCCTATTATATGTGCCATTACTGGTCTCCTGGATTCTGGCATACTACAATTTTAGGGGAAGAATATTTGTCGGCAATACCGGCTCATTTGCCCTTGGAGTAACCTTGGCGGCGTACGCTATTATAGCCAACATAGAGCAAACTTTAGTGATATCCCTGGTTCCATATATATTTAACTCAGCAATCGTGCTCGCAAACGTCCTGCTATTCAAGAGGAGGGCAAGCCTCATAATGAATGGATTGAAGCTTAAAGCTGAGCATAGAAGAAGCTTGGCGACATTAATCGCCTATCACCATCCGGCAACGGAGCGGAAGCTGGTTGCATTAATTTCGCTGCTTTTTGCAATCACAACGAGTATAGCGATATACGTTTCAATAATCTAAAGGCGGGGGTTGGAAGATGAGAATATGGTATGATGCATGCACCGGGAAACATGTTAGATATGGGGTTGCTGTAACAAAGCGACTGGAGGAGAAAGGACATGAAGTGATATTCACCACAAGGATGCATCCAGATACAATACCATTAGCAAAACATTTAGGGGTAAAATTTGAAGTTGTGGGAAGATACGATCCGAGAACGCTGTATACAAGGCTCTATGAGAGCTTGAAAAGACAGATAAAGTTCTGTAGAATGTTTAATGAGAAGAAGCCAGATATAGCGGTCTCTCATCAATCGGTTGAGCAGTGCCGCGTCGCTTTTGGATTAGGCATACCTTTAATTTCCACGCATGACACGCCGCATGCTGATGCAGCGAACCGGCTTACATTACCCCTCGTCGATTTTTTAGTTGTATCAAAAGCTATATCGGATGAGGAATTAAAAACCTATCCGATAAAGAGGATCGTTAAGTTTGATGGCGTAGATGAGGTGGCGTGGATTAAGGGTTTCCGGCAGACGCAGAGATTCGACTATGGGCATCCGCTGATAGTTGTCAGGCAGATTGAGACTAGGGCGTCCTATGCTATGGGGGTGGAGGATATAACGTTGAAGGTTGCAAGAAAACTTGTAAAATATGGCAGAGTCATCTTCCTCACCAGATATGTGAGGAAGCCGGTGAGGGATCTAATTGTTCCAAGAGAATTTATTGACTCTGCTAGTTTAGCCGCTGAAGCAGACCTAGTTGTCAGTGTTGGCGGAACAATATCTAGGGAGGCAGCCCTCCAGGGCACGCCAAGCATAGTGATTCCAGTTTTGGGGCGATCTGAAGTCAATGAATATCTCTGCAGAAAAGGTTTTCCAATATTTTTTGCGAAGCCCGAGGAAATAGGGAATTATGTGGAACGCTTGCTTGGGAGAAAGTTTGATGTAAAGGAGAAACTCTCCGAGCTAGAAAATCCAGTTGATGTAATCGAGAGCTTAGTTAGAGAGCTTTCCAGCAAGGATGTTTACGGCCTTAAGCATTAATATCGGAGCCAACCATTTAACTGAGGAAAGTAGAGGGGTTAAATTTATGAAGAGAGTTATGGTTACTGGCGCCGGTGGGCCGGCCTCAATCAACTTCATTGCCTCCCTTAAGATTGCCCCTGAGAAAATATATGTTGTCGGCGTTGACGTAAATAGGTTTAGGATACATTTGGCTCCCGTTGACTCTAGATTTGTGGTTCCCAAGGCTACGGAAGAGAATTATATAAACGTTTTAAACGAGATTGTTAGAAAGGAGAGCGTTGATTTCATCCACGCCCAGCCAGATATTGAAGTGAGGGTTTTATCTGAGAATCGGGATAAACTTGACGCCGCCGTCTTTCTCCCATCAAAGGAGGCTATTAGGATCTGCCAAGATAAATTTGAAACCGCCAAAATATTGCTTAAGAAGGGTGTTCCAACGGCTAGAGCCATAGAAATTATGGGTGAAGAGGATATTGTGAAGGCTTTTGAGGAGTTTGGTAGACCAGTGTGGATTAGGGCTAAACGCGGTGCCGGTGGAAGGGGGAGCACACCAGCCTATAATGTTGAGACCGCGGTTTCATGGATTAAATATTGGAGGTCTAGAGGCGGGGAGATGGAGTTCATCGCCCAAGAGTTTTTGGCTGGTAGAAATATGGCTTTTCACAGCCTCTGGAAAGATGGCGAACTTATAACGTCAATGGCGAGAGAGCGCATCGAGTACATTTATCCGGATTTAGCGCCTTCAGGTGTAACTGGAACTCCAGCTGTTCAAAGGACGATTCGAAATGACGAGGTTAATAAAATTGCTGTTGAAGCCGTGCTAGCTATAGACCCAAATTTCAGCGGTATTGCATGCGTAGACTTAAAAGAAAACTCTGAGGGAGTCCCATGTGTGACTGAGATTAACGCTGGCAGAATGTTTACAACATCATTCTTCTTCTCCTACGCCAGCAAAATGCTCTACGGAGACTACCGCGCCAATTTCCCCTACCTCTACCTAAAGATAGCCTATGGAGAAGGCATCCCCCAGCTTCCCAAATTCAACATTTTACCCGAGGAGCTCTATTGGATTAGACATATCGATGCGCCTCCATGTCTCGTCAGGGATGATAGGGTTTTGGGGAGGATGTATGATTGGAAGGACATATAAAGCTTGTAATATTTGATTTAGATGGAACACTCGTCCACCTCCCCATTAAATATGAGGGACTGAAAAACGAGATATCTAGGATCTTGAAGGTTGATGAAGTCAACTCCATTCTTGAGACCATATCGAATGTTGAAGGAAACTTAAGGAGGGAGATATTTGAAGTCTGGGATAAATTTGAACTTGAAGCCCTCCAGAACTTAAAGGAGAATCGCGATGGAATGGAAATCTACAACAGGTTTCATGGCAAGACTAGATGCCTCGTCACATTACAGGGTATGTCGGCTGTTAAGAAGATTTTGGAGAAGACCGGTTTATCCTTTGATTATATTGTCACCAGGGAGGATTCTTTAAGCAGAAGTAAACAGATAAAGATGGTTATTGAAAAATTTGGAGCTAATGTAAAAGAGACCCTTTTCGTGGGCGATAGGGAAAGCGATAGGAGGGCGGCTGAAGAAGTCGGATGCAGCTTCATTTTTGTGGGCGAGGAGTCAAATTGCTTCTAAATCTCCAATTAAAGCCTTAGCCTGCTGTTTTGAACTTCATATAAGTTTATTTAAGGCATGTATAAAACCCTATGAAACCCACATTGAAGACTTAACACGCAAGGCCTTTAAGTTGCCAGCCTGATTAGGCTAAAAATATTTATATTTTTTAGCCGGAGGAATAATGCTTTTAGTTGTTTGGAGGCGAAAGGATAATTTGAAAAAAATTGTTATCGAGATTGAGGCTGAGAACCCGCATGGCATCGAAGTCTATTTAAGAGAGATTTTAAGCACTATGGCGAAAAATAACTTCTTTTCGATAAAAAGGTTCAACATAGAGGTCGTTGACAGGTAAGTGGACATGCACCTACGCTAGACTCTTAAATCAGCTCCCCCATTATTTATTCTTCTGGCTCAACAAATTTAAACGGCTGCTCGATATATTTCTGGTGAATCCTCAGTTTTTCGACAACCGGCAGAAGCCTCTCAGCGGTTCTATTCAACAGCTCGACGCCGAAATCCGGGTTCACACAGCTACTTGGAGGTTGATGCTGAAGCTCATGCGTGTAATGGTATCCAACCATGCCGTAGCGTTGGACTTCCCGGAGTTCTTTTGGAAGACCCTTACATCATCGAAATGTCCGCTACATGGACACAACTGCGGGAAGAGAATAGAGAGAGGACTCTTCAAATGCACAACACTAAACAAAGTCTTCAACGCAGACCTAGTAGGAGCATACAACATACT
>Ga0105158_1000935_pt1 | contig 11775 bp, 6 predicted proteins | sample LHCtaG_FD_81567 | JGI IMG/M metagenome (GOLD analysis project Ga0105158, IMG submission 81567) | Hot spring microbial communities from Little Hot Creek, USA to study Microbial Dark Matter (Phase II) - LHC4sed_matched | ecosystem: Environmental > Aquatic > Thermal springs > Hot (42-90C) > Sediment... | reverse complement strand
AATCTTAAGCTCCAACGGAACCCTATTCCTCTCAAAAACGCCTAAGCTCTCAACCAAAGATTTAATACTCAACATGAGAAAAACTTAAACAAGAAGACATATAAACATTAAGTTGCCACGTCCCTTATTAAAGAGCGAAGTTTATTTTCCTCCAGGCAGCCATTCTTTAATAATTTTCTTTCCCTCTGTTCGTTCAAACTTAACAGCGTCAAGCACCACGGGTCCGTCAGCTTTATTAGATACCTTAGCACAAATTGGGTTCTTAAACTCGCCTAAGTAATTCCACGTGCCCGTATTTTTGTTTTGATCAACTATAAACTCGTACTCTCCTTCACGAGTTACTACGGTGAAGCAAGCATTTGTAGCAGACTTCCTATCGGGCAGCAAACCATACCATAAATAAATTCTATAGACTCCTATCATGGGATTATTAGTACGCCAGATAGCCCCTTTATCACCATTTCCGGGCTCCATCCAATAACAAGCGTTATTATAGTTTCCTCCGCCATCCGCCATTCTTACGTATTTAGGTATTTCATCGTAATCCATTCCAAAAAATTGGAATTGCGCGCCAGTAGTAACTTCATCAATTATCTGAACAGGATGAGAGTAGCTAACCTTTTCCCAAAGACTAAGACGCTCATTTTCGGGCGGTTCATTTTCCCTCATATATTCCATAAGCTGCGCACTAAGACTCCACACTATATCGGGCTCTTGCTCTGCGAGATCCCTATTTTCTTTTGGATCATTAATTGTATCAAATAATTGTTTTTTACCAGTTTGCAAATTATAGATGAGTTTATATCGCATATTACGCACTGAGCGCAACGGTTCAACTATATCTTGTTCCGCGAAGATATATTCATTGATGGCTTCAGCTTCACCAGCGATTAATGGCAGTAAGCTCTTTCCCTGGGCACCTTTTAAAGGTGGCAAACCAATAAGATCTAAAATAGTGGGTGCAACATCCAATATGCTTACCATAGCATCAATAATTTTTTCTTTTGGGATATTTGGGCCAGTTATAATGAGGGGAACATGCACATTTGAATCGTAGAGTGATCGATGATCAAATGTGAGACAATCTACATGCTCATAGAGTAATTCTCCATGGTCGGAAACGAGCACCAAAAAAGTGTTTTCATCAAGGTTAAGCTCCCTTAATTTTTCTAAAAGTTGCCCGAAGCATTTGTCTACATAGTGAATTTTACCATCATATAAGCTGTTTAAACGTTCCACCGCTTTTTTATCTCCGGCAGTTGCCAAACGATATAAATAACCCTTCTTTCTTTCAGGGGTGTAACCGTCATTTATTTCATCCGGATAGGCTGATGTCTTGAATATGTCGTGTTCTGGAGGAGGATTATATGGGGAGTGGGGTTCCTGATAATATATCCATGCGAAGAAAGGTTTTTCATGGTGGTTATTTAGCCACCTAAATATTGTCTTATTTGCTCCCTCAGCCTTAAATTCTATTGCATATTCATCCTCACGCCATGCTTCATAATACTCATCAAAGCCACGTCCAAGTAGCCAGCTGCCTACAAGAGGATTGGTGACAAAAGCTACAGTTCTGTAACCTGCGATCTTAAACTGTTCTGTTAAGAGTGGGATGGAAGAATCCATTGTTATGCCTGCACCATACATAAATACTGTCATTTTATGTTTGGAGGGAATTAATGATGAAAATATGGAAGCAAATGATGGTGTTGTCCAGGAAGCTACCGTATAGCACCTTTTAAAAAGCATTCCCTCGCTTGCCAAATCATCAATGTATGGACTAGTTTCTCGAAAGTAACCGTAACAATGTAGATGATCAGCACGCATTTGATCAGGTGTGACAAGTATCACGTTATTTTTTCTCTGAGATTCCGCCATTTTCAACACCTACCAATACACTTAGATAATGCCCTATTGATTTAAATATTTTTCCTCATGGATATGACCTCGTTCCTATCAACGTCTAATGCTGCGTAAACCCAGTACTCTAACCCATTAACCTTAACACATGTCTCATCTAGGGCTATAAGCCTCCTAACAATCCTAGAAGGCTTAACGTTAACCCTCTCGCTAAACTTCCTAACCCACTTCCAAACAGCAGTCTTAGAAACCCTATGAATCTCGGAAAGAGCCCTAGCAGCCCTTCTAAGGCTTGAGAGCTGAATGTAGAATGCTAAGCCCAGAATCTTAAGCTCCAACGGAACCCTATTCCTCTCAAAAACGCCTAAGCTCTCAACCAAAGATTTAATACTCAACATGAGAAAAACTTAAACGAGAAGACATATAAACATTAAGTTGCCACATCCCTCTCCATTTTCCTTATGAATTAGAAGTGTATTAATGAGGAGCTTATTAAGCGTAGTAACATTCTTCCAATATAGTCTTTCTTGATAACTATGATTTTGTGCTTAGTAATGGGTATTCCATACTTGACCTATTCATATAGTTACATAAGAAACTCTGTTTTTCTATGATTTAGCTGCCTATTTAAGCAGGATTAGCTTTGAGACTTAACATGAACAGACATCTCTAAATATTTTGCTTGCTCTTTAGGACTTAAAGACTTCCAGATGAGAAGTTGCTTTCTGACAGCATCTATAAATGGTAGACATCTAACAGACCATTGTTTTGAATCGCCACTTATACGTTTCATGACCAAGTAGAAGGAATAATCCCTCACATCTAATATGCCTTGGATAAAGGCATCATGAACAATATTTAGTTCCGCAGGAAGTAATAGCACTCGTAAGGATAAAGTTTTATTATCAACATTAATGCCAAATATATTTATAACTCTAAATGTTGGCTGCTCTGAACCTATACCAGTAAAGTACTCGTGAAGATATGCTAGTACACCTAATGCCTCTTTTTCATCAACTTTAAGCGGCATTCTTATTTCCCATATGTTCTCTTTAGGCTTCGTCGGCACTCTCCATTTTCTCTCTAAAGATGGTGTAACGAGCTTAGAGAAGAATAATGACGGATAAAGCGAACTTAGCACAATTGCCGCGATTAGAACCATCATAGATATAACTACTGAAAAAGAAGTGAAGTTAAAGATAAAATGCTGTGGAAGAATGCCTGTGCTTATTAACACTCTATTTAAGGCAAAACCAACTAGATACCCCACGAGAGCGCCTCCTAAAGCAAAAGTGACGCTTTCAGTTATGTACATTATAGAAATGCCTCTTGGCGAAGAACCGATTACAGCGTAAGTCTCCGTCTCTTTTCTTCTCATCTGGAAAGACCCTATCATCAAATTTGATATTGAGAGAGAGGCTATTATTAGAAGAAGGGAAAGAGATTCCCATCCTAAAAATTGAAAAGTATACGTTCTCCATAAACTATATGATCGCCTATTGTACCCAAAATAAACTGTAAAGCCACTATATGCGATGTCTGAGGCGGTTCTCTCTAAGTCCTCAAATGTCACATTTGATTGAGGGATAAGAGCAACGCTGGAGATAAATCCGCCTAGCTTTAATGCCGTTCTCCAAGGTATAATTATCACATTATTGGGAGGAAGCGAGAATGGTGTCATATCGGTGTAAATGGGTGGTTGAAGCGAAAGATCCGCGGAAAAACCTGGATCTAATGGATATAAACTCAATCCATCAAAATCAGGTTTTTCCGCACTTATATCCATTATTCCACTGACCGTGAAAACATTGTCTAAGCCAAGTATGTAAATTTTATCGCCTATAGACACATTTAGCTGAGAAGCTATATTGTAGGGTAAAATGCATTGGTAATCGCTCACAAACCCTATCCATTTACCTATAAGCAAATTGAATTTCTCGACTTCTTCAAAAGACATGCCTAAAACAGCTGATGGCTGCATAACTACGATTTTGCTTTTGTTTTCTCTTAAGCTAATAAAAGTTAGTTGAAGCCCCTCAGGATAGGTTAGTCTAGGATAAAGCCAAATACGTGGAGAGAGTGAATACTTATTCCCTACAAATCCAGCTAGGAAATCAAGAATAGGTTCATCTAAGACTCCACCGAATGTTTCAGGAGGTGCTCCGTAGTCGCGTTTTATAAGTAAGCCGTTATAAGGCGATGCGCCCCTTTCGGCTCTCACAACAATCAATGTCGGAGCCATAGATGTTAAACCTACCTGCGATGCAGTATATAATACAACCGTGATGAATGCGAGTCCCGTCAGAAGCGGCCTGCGCTTCATATTTTCAATAGATAATGAAAACGCCTGAATCATTACTGCGAGATCCTCTTGTTTGAAGAAATGAAAACCAAGTCTAGATAGTGAAAACTTCTCCAGAATAGATCTAATATCTGCAATAAATATGGAGACAATAAAAATTAAAAGCAAAATTATGCCAACTCCTATAATTGCCATCATAGAGTTTGCCACTATAGAAAATGATGGGTGAACAAAATAGAAGACATATAACAGAATTAACATTATAAGGAAAGTTAATAGAATTTTTTTGAACCCCGACACATTAAAGAATTCTGAAAAGAAAACTGAAAAAGAAATCATTAACAGGGAGAAAAAGACAATTGTATATGCTGCCTCATCAAATGTTGACATAATCGCTCCATACGCTTCCGAAAGATAAGATAGGGCTACCAATACATTCTGGTAATATTCCTCATACATAAATGTTTGGAGCGATTTATTGGCATTTTCCAAATAAATTAAAGATTTATTAAGCATTTTTTCAAAAACGGGATGTCTAATGCCACGCGCATTTAATTGTTGATAGCGTGATTTTACAATATAAAATATGTCGTTTGCCGATTTATACATAGCTAAAGTGATTGTCGTAGAATTGTTTATAAGGTAGCCTGCTCCCTCGGGATTTATTTCTGAGCTATTACTCAGTATTATTATAGGTTTCGAAAGTAATCGCACATTTGGATTGAAAGTGAAGGTATAAGTGCAATTCGGCTTCAAAAATAACACGCCAATACCCTCTGAACTTAAATATCCCCTATAGAAAACTGGAAGAGATTTAGTAGACATATCGTAGGCTTCAATTCTAGAAAAACCTGATTCACTAAAGAAATAATGGAGAGGATTCCTTAAATCTGGAATAGCGATTCTTCTCATGGTTTTTAGATCTATAAGGTCAAAAATCGTTACAGAAATGCATCTAAACAAGGGGATCTGAACGCTTACTGTTTCCCCTAAAGCATACGCGATATTTGATTGTCCACCGGATACTCCCTGAGCTCTACCATAGAAACCGTCATCTATAGCATAGATAATTTCTCCAGTCTCATCATCAAGCTTCCAAGCTTCTAATACCCACGAAGCGAAAGGACTAAGCCCATAAAATTTAAACTTTCCATTATTATCGCTAACACTATATCTAAAGCAGAAAGGCCACGTATACTTTGTTGGCGCATATATTTGTAGCATAACAAGGGCTCCTGAAACTGGAGCATACCATCCTTTTTCATAACTAAATTCTGCAACCTTTCCGTCTAGAGTAATATATGCCAAATGACATGTTCCAAAAGTTTTGGACCTTCCTGGTGCAATCCGTGACCAATCAACTTTCAGCGACTCGATGTTCGCAATGCCTCCAGCTAGAAGCGCAACTGTTAAAACGTTAACTTTAACATTATTCCAGTTAATTTCTTTGAAGTCGTTCAGCGGTGATAACCAACGTATTCTGCGAGCTTCCTGAGTCCTTAGCGTTACACCAGCCCCTCCAGCGAGATTCAGGAATTCCGAATCTAGCATGTAAAAATCAGGTTGCGTGCCCCACCAGTAGTTTGACTCAAAGTTGTATCTTATAAGAGAGAGCTTCTCTTTAGCTTCAATAGATAAGTATTTTTCAAGTTTTTCGTCGGGAAAGAGCGCTAAAATTTCCTTAAAGAGATCTTCAATCCATACAAATCTTAGCATGTAATCTGGTCGACTGGCAAAAGCTGCACCCGCCTGTTGAATCATGGGCAAGCCACTAGTGATGCCAAATATTGGGCTAAGAATTAAAGCATCAAGGTAGGGTGTTTCATCAGAAAGATCTAAGTTTATCTGAAGCCACACTTTCTTCTTAGTCTTCAATATAATTTCTTCAACAAAGGTTGATGAGCCAGCCATGCCCTCCCAATATCCAGCATAAGCTAAAAACCATATGGTTCTTAAAGGTTTATGATTAGAGAGACACCGCGCCATCTCAAGTAGAGCAGCGATTCCTATAGCGTCCCCCGCTGCTGGCGAAAGTGAGGGAACAACGCTCCAAGAATCATAGTGAGCTGACAAAATTATCACATCATCAGAATTAGCACCTTCAAGCTCGGCCAAAATATTGTAAGCTTCGATCTCTTTCCAACGCATTTCAGAATGAATTATTACTTCCACTCCTAAATTGGCAGCTTCTAATAAAATTTGTGCAGAATAAAGATTAACATAAAGTCTTGGGAAACTAACAGGGGCAATAGATCCCTTACTTAAAGCTTCATACTTATCTGTTTCAGCAGGTTCCATGAAAATGACAGCTTTTGCGCCAAGAGAAGCCGCTTTTATCCAATTGGAACCTGAGTTAAAATCCATAAGTAGGATAGCACCATCAATATTAATCCCATTTAAATCTCTGAGATCTCCTTTTCCAACATAGTGGAGCCGCCCCCTTATTTCATTTATTACAGGCGCAGCAACCCCACCGTTTGGCCATAAAGCGTATGCCGTTATATTTTTATTTATCGGATCACATACAAAGATCCATGAGTTTATCTCGTAAGGAACTGGAATTTTAAAATCATGCACTTTGACGTTTAAGTTTGCCCTTTTAAGTTCCCCAATAATATATTCAGCAGCTTTATAAAAACCAGGGTAACCCGTAACTCTAGACCCAAGGCTAAAAAAGAAGTAAACGTCATTTTTAATTCTTGTAAAGTTTATTTCATTTAAAAGATCTTCAAGTTCTGTAAAGGCCCTAGAATTTGACGGCATCCCGGAAAATGCTGCCTTTGTGTTTGCAGAGACATCAGTCGAAGATAAATTGGGAATCAATGATAAAAATACTGTCAGCGTTAAAAAGAGAGTTGCACAATATTTGAAGAAAACTTTCTTTAGTTTTTCACGATTCATCATCCTCCACCTCACCAAGGCCATAACCATGATGCGCCGCGGATCATAATAAGCGTGACTCCTAAGAGGAGGATAAGCCCTTCACCAGTAATGTATCCAGACACTATATAACTTCGGATGCTTAACCATTTTTTGCTACCTCCAAAAAGAAGAGGTGCTATAAAATTACTGAAGAGGGAGCCGATAAAAATCGCTAATGCTGCATACTGTCCAGCGAAAACTCCCATAAGAATGCCTAGGGATGAGAAAGGAAACTTTTTTCTCCTGCTTAAGAAATCCCCTATCAACATAATTATTAGGAGTAAAATCATTGGTATATAAATCATTTGAGCAGAAAAATCCAGTTGCCTAGTTGCCACCATCGCGTCGTTGTACACTTGTTGGAGAGCTGAGAAGACGCTGTAAGGATAAGTGGACGAAGGTATGGGCGCAATACGCCATAAAAGATCTAAGGTTATGGTTCCGATAAGTTGGGCAAAGAGGCCGCCAACGATCCATATTTTAACAAGATCCATCGGCTTTGCTCCAACCATATAAGCTGCCCTGACGCTTTGAGAGAAAGATCCGGAACGCACTCCTGATAGAGGTGGAGAAAAGGCGAAAGCTGCATAACCTTGATAAGGAGTTGAATAGACCAGCGGATACCATGTTTGTGTCAATATATTGATTCCAGCGGGTATAAAGCCAACTTCGCCTGAGGATGCTGCTAAAAGAACAGAAAGAAAGAAACCTAAAATAATTGTGTAAAGAATTGGTATCCATAGGGGAATCTCGGGTAAAAGCGAGTGATAGAAAACTGTTGAAATAGTCGACACCAAAATCCATCCAATAAAAGCATATCTCATTGACGGAAGCTCTGAATATTCCTCTCTTCCACGAGCAATTTCAGCCAGGAATTTAAAAAGAGAATTTCGCGCTTTATATATGGTAAAAATGGAGGCGGCTAATGCAAAACCAATTTGACATGGAAACCATACTCTTAATGAAGACCTATTTTGAATAGCAATAAGCCCCATACCTTTCGAATATTCCTCCACCCATTTAGGAAACGTATTAGGCCATGTCGTAATAAAAAGTGAGTTTAGGAACATCCATATAATGGCAGATGTAATCAGCATATAAACTGACGCGTTAAAGGGGATCATTAAACCCGTAACGTAAGTTGAGGGAACAGTCACAAAAGCGAAAACTGCTCCCGGCAATATTTCTTGTAACACCCAAGTAAGGTCCAAAAAAGGAATGGGAACAAATGGTATTCCCAAAGAAACTGGCAAATATATTGCAGCTCCAAGAGATAACCCTACAATAAATGCGCCTATAAAATACTTTGCAATCTCTCTTGGTCTCTCACCTAGGAAAAGAGCGAGCGATGATTCTACCTCAGCTAAAGGAAAAGGAAATTTTAATCTTTCAACATAAATTTTGGCGGCAATAATGCCTAGAAATATGTTGCCCAATAAACCGATGAGCGTATATGCTGACATTATTAATAAAGCCACAAAAAAAGCAGGTTGAAAAAGGGTTCTATTCATGTATGCTGGCGAACCGGGAGGAGGAGCTAACCACTCAGGAACTAAAAGAGCTAAAGGAATATTATTTATCCTATATGACCAAGCAAAGGGAGAATTAACAAAATAAGATCTGTACACAAGTTGGAAGAAGACAGGTAATCCCATTCCACCCCATTGCGCCGCAGAATATATCATAAAGATCTCTTGCTTTGTTAATTGCACTCTAGTTAATCTGGATATCTCAGAGAAAATTAACGTTATGAAAAAAACGGCTAACGATCCTTCCACTATGCCTAAAATTAACGAAGTATATATATTCGTGGGAATAAAAACAGCCTCAGCAGCGAATAATGCAAGCCACACTTTATAAGTTAACCCGCTTTTTAATTCATGCTGTTCCGAACTGGGCCCATCTGGCATTTATTACCCGCACCCTACCTTTTAAAGCTTATAAGTCTTATAAAAATTTTTCCATAGGGGGACCTGGCAACTTAGTATATAAAGGCTTTATATGTTAAGTTGCCACGTCAGGGCGCGTACAACCCACAACCTCCTTTGTTTTAACGTCCACTACGAAGTGTATCTTAATGTAACGCTTCTTCCTCCCATATAATCGCTCAACCCATCCTCCGCATTTATGGACGCTGACGCCGCTTGAGTCAACAGCTATAACCACGGTTTCACCAGAATCCCTTATGGAATCGTATGGAGATAGGTTAAGCATTAAAATACGCCTCCTAACCCATGAGCAGTCGACTGATGGGAGCCTTGGGACAAGCCTACTTAAAGCCCTGGTGAAGCCCTCAAGCTGCCTATAAGGCATGGAGAACAGCAGCGCACTACAGCGATGAACTCAACATCCGTAAGCTTAAACGGGGGGAAGCATTTGTTTTATTGTAGTTACTTCCATAGCATTGTGAGATTTGGCAATGAAATTGTGAAGAAGCAGTATATGGCTATGAACGTATATAGGATGGCAAAACCAGCTACAAGACCAGCGTAGAATGGCATTATTATTTCTGAGGTTCTTTTTGCACCCAGAGTTCTCAGCATGATAAATTTAATAATTAACGCTATTATTGGGCATAACCATCCTATCCAATATGGATGCATAGCTGCAAGAACTAAGCCGGTAGGATGGATGAAGAACCATGGGAAGATCGTCCTGAGATACGCTACGCCAAGAATAATTATTGAACCTACAATCGCCCAACCCCATGATTCTAAGGGTGGTCTCGTCATAGCCCACTGCATAGCTTCAATACCAGTATTTAATCCGCTATTCAATATAATGTTGAATGGGAATATGGTGGTGGCAGCGGCACCAGTATTTGATATGCCAACATGGCTCATAAACCATACATCGAAGATTAATGTTGCGGGTATAAAAACTACCGTAGCGATTAACATTAGATAGAAGATTTTCCGCATATTGCAATTAGTTCCTTTAGCCACAGCATAAGCCAATATAAGATATGATTGTTGAAGAGCCCCGTTATTTGCGTAAGGCCCCGGATTACCTGAAATCAAGCCGTGGGAAAGACCCATCATCGCTAGAGATGTATTACGTTGTGGCGGATAACCCCATAAACCTAATGAAACTCCTATTGGATGAATTAATTGCCAATTATAAATGCCATGCCATCCAATCCAGTAAGTATAGACTTCAGCCGCAATTCTAGTGCCCGCCATGCTACCGAGCGTTGCTAAAACGAACCAGAGGATAGTTGTGAGCGGATCCATTCCGCTGGCGATTAATATTCCCAAAAGCATTATTATGCCAACTATCATAATAATCATACCGCTTCTCATTGATATGCCATCAACTTCGTAGTCTTTTGAGAAGGATGATAGGGCTCTCTTTATTCTGTCACGCGCTGACCAGAATGCGTATATTCCGAAACCTATTATTGCGCCACCCTGCCCAAATATCCACATCCAAGGAAACGGACCAGTAGTGCCTGGGCTGGTTGCAACAATACCGAGTTTTATGGCGGAGACGTTGTAAACGAAGCCGAACAATATTCTAAAGATGATGAATGTTAGGAGAAAGTCAAAGGGCAATAAGACGAGTATTGGGATTATTGGTAACATTATAGCTACGTTTAAATCTGCTCCAGGAAGCAATTGCGTTAATATTGGGAACCATGAAGTAAAAAGCACCTGAATATGCCCATATCCGCCTCCTACAAACAATGTTCCAAAGGGTATGGCTGGAATTATTTGCTGTATAATGTTTGGAACGTTCAATATTAATCCCACAATAAACATTATCCAAAACACCCTATTGACGCCCTTAAATTGAAATAGTCTGCCAAATTCTTTTGCCTCTTCTGTCGGATAAATATTGTTGATAACATAAACTGTTGGAAGTGCAGCTGGAAAGAGGAGTCTCTCATCCTCATACCATTTCGGTCCGAAGATAAGAAAGCACATTGGGAGAGAGATTAGGAAGATTGCAACCAATATTATTGACCATGCTGTAATGCAACCAATCAATGGTTCCCATATTGGTTCACCGCTACCAAAATAGTATCGGGCAGTTGCATCATAATCTCTAGGCAGTATCCAGTCAGGAACTAATTTTTCAAGTATATCCATAGCTCCCTTGGGGAAATGTCGCGCAGCAACGGCAGCCTGAAAGCTCCCAGCCAGCGTAGTAACCCAGCTTGCCTCCGTGGGAGACCCAGCAAACCACGCCTTACTAGAGTTAACGAACATGAAGATCATGAGGAGAACAAAGAAATTTTTATTCATTACAAGTCGGGGACTTATTTTACCTATAGTTGCTACGATTATCGGTGGCCAGATAAAGCTTAACCAAAATCCAATAGCCCAGTATTTAGCCATTACCATTGTCTGAGTTACGTATGCGCAGAGAAATATTAGGAACAAAGACACTATAGCCGCAATACACTCCCACAGCGATATTCTCTCTTTAGGAACCACAACCTCCTGAGACATAATTTTCCCTAAAACTTTTTAAATATATAAAGATATATATAAAGATTTCGGACGTGGCAACTTAACTTCACCTCCTTAGGTGGTTGTATTATAGTTTGAATAGTTTTTCTCCTCGGACGTGGCAACTTAATGTTTATATGTCTTCTTGTTTAAGTTTTTCTTATGTTGAGTATTAGGTCTTTGGTTGAGGAGCTGGGTGTTTTTGAGAGGAATAGGGTTCCGTTGGAGCTTAAGATT
>Ga0105158_1000932_pt1 | contig 11805 bp, 7 predicted proteins | sample LHCtaG_FD_81567 | JGI IMG/M metagenome (GOLD analysis project Ga0105158, IMG submission 81567) | Hot spring microbial communities from Little Hot Creek, USA to study Microbial Dark Matter (Phase II) - LHC4sed_matched | ecosystem: Environmental > Aquatic > Thermal springs > Hot (42-90C) > Sediment... | reverse complement strand
CCCTGCCCCCTGGTGGACCCCTACCGGGAGGGCGGGCTACTCGTCAAGCTGGTGAAGCACGAAGGGAAGTACATGGTGGCGGCGGGCGTGGCGGAGCACGGGGGGCTCGTGGAGGAGTACTACGTCGCCGAAGTAGAAGCGTTGTAGGGAGCAGAGCGCACACCTAGCACGCGCTTAAGGCTCTTCGACACAACCTATCCAGCAGAAACAATCTTAGCTATCCGTTCTAAGAGCTCTTTTCTCAGACCCTTTCTAGTCCATAGCGCGCGCCCATGGAAGAGCTAACCAAGCGCTACGGGTTTTTAAGCCCAAGTGATCTCCAGAAAACGTCGTTGAGAACTTTAAAGACCTTTACAGGTGCATAAAGCGAGGGGTGCCGAGAACAGCGGTTATTAGTGACAGTTCACGTAAAATATGAAATATCCTTTGGAATGTGGGGATGCAACTTGAACGAGTGGAGGCGCGAACCTGTCCATAGGATTTGCGTGTTTGCAGAGCACGGGCTATCTAAGCCCCTTGTGACTGAGTTCTTTGAGAAGTGCGAGGAAGCTGGATGCGACCTAGTGTTAGATCCATTTGTTGGCTCGGGAACAGTATTGGTCGAGGCGCAGAGTCGGGGCTTAGAGTCGGTAGGTGTGGACTCGAATCCTTGGGCTTTAGTAGTATCTAGAGCCAAAACCTCTCCCCCCGAGGGGGTATGCAGCTGGATTGATATGATTCAAGGAGAACTGTACAGCCAGAGACCTTTCGTCCCCTCTTCTAGGCTCGAAAGGTATCACGAACCGCTGGTCCTCGAGGCGCTGGGGAAGATAAGAGCTGCCATAGAGAAAGCCCCCCTCCCCTCTAGACCCTTGCTCTTAACCGTGCTAGGCGAGCTAGCCCACGAGCTAAGCGGATTTAGGAAGAGCCCCGCACCTAAGTTCAAGAAGTCCAGACCCGTAGCTGAGCCGAGACAGGTGTTCAAGAGGTTTTTCGAGCTACTCTCGAGAGGTATCGAAGACCTAATAAAACATGCAAGAGACACGCCCCCGGCACACCTTGTCTGGGCCGACGCGACCGCTTGGTTGCCGGATAGGATAGAAGCAGTGCTGACAAGCCCTCCATTCGCTAACAATATTGACTACGTTAGGCACGCGCAACTGCAACTCATGTGGTCTGGTCTCGCTACAAGCAGTAAGGAGCTCGGCGCACTGAGGAGCATGCAGGCACCGTCGTGCGAAGCTGCTGCCCGTAAGTGGAGGCCGGAGATTGAAGAAGAGCGGCTAGCCGTCATACTAGGTGCAATCAGAGGCAGGAGACGCAAAGGCTATGTCAAGTTCCTACGCCAGTACTTCTACGCGATGAGAAATCACCTTAACCTTCTGGCGGAGAGACTGGAGTGGGAAGCTTGGTACACGATAGGGGACTCTATGCTGGGAGGAGCGTATGTGCCTACCCACGAAATCTTAGCAAAGTTTGCAAAGGATGCAGGACTAAAGGTGAGGATTAAGGCAGTCTCAAAGCGTATCAAGCCCGGCGAGAGACTTTTCTTGCTTATAATCTCGACTAACCGGTAACATCTACTACGACAAATTTACCCTCATCTGCCATCTCAAGAATCCTTTTCGCGGTTTTTCTCAACCTTGAGTCAGCATTCCCCTCGCGGGCGAGGCTGTATACATCTCCTATTAGGACGTAGAGACACCTATGCCTGCTAGACTGGACGTTGAACACCTCCGGCTCCCTGAAGTAGAGGGTCTCCTGATCCTCTGCGTAAACTGCGTAGCTGGGAGAGTAGTAAGAGATCCTTCTAGCTCCCCACTCCTTCCCCATCATCGCGATTACCACGTCATCCTCCCCCCCAACTAGCGACTGTACCGTGACAGCTAGTGGAGCATCCTTTCCCAGGGAATCTCCCAACTTTCTATACCGGAGCAAGAACGAGGTCACTAAGTCGCTGTAAGGTGCCGTGACGGTCACTCCGTAGGCAATCCCGGAACGTCTTGACGCCTCCTTGAGAGCGGCTGAGACCGCTATGGCGTGTTGGATCCTTATAGGCTCGTAGGTATCACCCGATGGGAAATGTCTTGTCCTAATTACGAAAACGGGAGAGTGTATGGAGAGCGCTTCTTCCAGCCCATCCAATACCGCTTTAATATCTCTCCTCTGAATATCAATGCCTACTCCGCTTAAGCTGCGCTCCACTGAGCTCCTGTGATCCATGAAGGCCTCTTCCACACTCCTTAGTCGCTCTCCGGCTCGGTATAGCGCATGTAGAGCTCCCTTATAGTATCCGTGGCTTATCGGCACCTCAGATGGACCGGGTAGCCTGAACGTAGTATCAAGCATGTGGAAACACTCCTCCTTCATTCCTTTATCTTCCAATATCCTCTCAACGTGCCTCATCAGAAGGGGGATTCTATACGCTTTCATGGCCTCTGGCACAGTTATAGCCTGCTGCGGATCGCCCAAGACCGTGAGAGAAAGAGGATAACTCTCGGGATTTTTCACGATTTCTTCGGCTATCGGGAGGAACACCCTGAAGAAGGGAGTCTTACTGGCCTCATCTGCGACTACGTGCATCCGCACAGGCTCTCCCGCTCTCTCGCCGAGTCTTACGAAGACTCTCTGGAACTCCGTGGCAAACACCATCTTGACGTTATCCAGCTCTAGGCGTCCTGTGAGCTTCTTCAGTTCATCATAACCGAAAAGCTCTCCCTCTACTTCGACTCGCTCCTCGCCTTTAGCCGGGTAGATTTTAGAGCCGTAGACCCTGACGCAATCTAGAATATCCCTCACGCTGTAGCCTTCCTTGAGGAGGATGCTAGCCATTCGCTGGAAGGCCTCAATGACTAGATGGTTAGTAGGAGCTACGTAGATGAGCAAACTCCCCGTGGTCATCAGCTCATTTAGTCTCCTCTCAGCAAATCCTTCCATCACGCTGGTCTTTCCAGTACCTGGGGGTCCCTGTATCGCTACAAGGCTCAGCTCTCCAAAGATCGATTTTTCTGTTAAGTCAATAGCTTTTTTATGCGATTCTAACAGCATAGAAGGAGTTCTCACTCTTGCGCGGCTCGCCGCCCGCTCTAGCGCCTTACTTAAGTAGTATACACCCATCTTATCGCCTCCTAGGCCATCTAGGGATCGTACCGAATAATTCAGCCAGCGCCTTCTCCTTGAACTCCTCGATACTCTTAGGAGCCTCTCCAGTTTCTTTGAACGCCTGGATAGCGTGCTTAGTCCCTCTCTGGAATGCGTCTATCGCCTTGAGCTCTAGCTGTGTCAAGTCCACGTTCGTCTCTAAGGCTAAGACAGCGGTAGAGAGCTCGGGCCACTTCGATAAGTACAGCTCGAAGAGCACATCAGTTAATTTCGAGGTGATATTGGGGGCGCACACATGCACAGATAACTCACTCCCTTCGATCGATACTTCTCCCACTCTTCCTGTGTAGGTCAAGAGGAGGAGAGGATCCCTCACGTGCATTTCTCCGAAGAACACCGCGACAGGCTTACCCTCCCTCACGGTCATTACCCTCTCCTGCCTCTCCTCATACTCCCTCGCCTTCCTCAACAGCACGAGCCCACTCCCAGTCGCGTAAGCCTCCTCAAATACGTCGAATCTATTGCCGGTCCCCAGCTTGCCAGCTAGCCTCTGCACGGCCTCCTCCACTAACCTAGACCTCTCCTCGCTTGGGAGTCTCCAGATATCCTCGCCAGCTAAGAATTCCCGAAGCGCTTTATAGGGCTCTAAAGCGTTCTCCCTCACTTTATATATTGCGTGCCTAGTCTTCCAAGCGAGTCTATCCAGCTCGTCGGGCTCCTCGCTGCTATAAATGTAGAATAGGCACTCCTCCCTCATGTTGCAGGCCTTACACGGCCAACGAAGCACCTCATTCTTAGGATTCCCCCCACGCAGCCCTTCGGGTACTTTTCTAAAAGCGCTTATCAACCTCCCCCTGTAACCTTTGATCCTGCAAAGCACATCAGCCTCTCTCCCAACGAGCTCTTGTACGTTGCACACTATGAGAGTCAAATGTTCAGCAGCCAAGACTACATTATCGAGTAACTCTTCTAAGCTCTCCCTCCTCTCGCTGGTCTTATACTTCGGGCTTATCGAGTACACCGGGTATCTGCCTCTAGGCTTCACAATTGCTGGAACGACGTAGCCCTTCAGCACGGCATCTTTGGGATCCTCGTAGCCCAGTCTATCTGCTTCCATTAGCGCGTAGACGTGCACTTGCGCTAGCTCCCAGTCGTGTACTGTCGGTGCCTTACCGTTCTCAACCCCACTCTTCCACTCAACCACGAGCGCTCTTCTGCTGTAGGGATCTTCGACCAGCGCGTCCAGAACCCCCCAAACGTGGAGCCTGTAGCTTATTAGCTGCATCTCCGAGTACACCCTGGCTCTCATTAGGTCAAGGCCTACGCGGTTAGAGGCCTCAGAAACGAAACGCGCCGCGTTCTCCAGCATGGCAGCTGCGTCTCTCCTAGCCGCGTCTAACACTCTCCTCTCCGCCTCATCCGTTATCGGTATGTCCGCACTCTCCAGCCTCTTTTCAGCCTCTTCGATATAACCCGCAGCATCCCTCGGCAGTGCATGGCTCGGCCCCCTAGCTAGCTTCTCTCTATTTTCTAAGATCATAAGGGGGAATGCCACAGCCAGCAGCTTATGCACTAAGCTACCCTTTCCGGGGAGGATGCTGTGCCAGAAACCAGTAACCCCCATGGCCTCTGCCAGCCTAGCAGCGTAAACGCAGAAGCTAGCAGCGTAGGCCACACTTCTCGCCTTCACTAAGTGTGAAGTTTTGTCGAGGACTTCCCTAGCCCATTCACCGCACTTCCTCCGCCCGGTTATCTTTGAGATGTGCTCTTCAATCATGACGGCTTTACCGTTACATATATTGGACAGGCTAAATATATAGTATGCGGTGCCAGAAATGCAGGAAGAGCCTCTGATAAAACACTATTTCCCGGCTGAGAGAGCTTCGGAGGAGTCGCTGAGAGAACGAGGCGCTAGATTACCACCGCTTTTCTACCTCCACTTGTGGTGGGCGAGGAGGCCGCTGATAGGTTGCAGGGCTACTATAGCCTCGGCTGTTGTCAAGGTGGAGGGGAGACCCGATAAAAGCTTCGTAGAGGAGTTTGAGAGGGCAGTGAGGCTGTTTTTACCAGAAGGCTCGAAGCCAGCTTACAATTATCAGCCGGATCTGAGCTGGATAATATCTAAGTCAAATGTGAGAGAAGCTCGCTTACTGGATGTATTCGCGGGGGGCGGCTCTATCCCGTTCGAAGCGCTTAGACTCGGGTTTAAAGAGGTGGTCGCTGTCGAATACAACCCCGTAGCTTACGTGATACTGAAGGCAACGCTAGAGTATCCGCTCAAATACGGAGAGAGGCTGGTCAAGGATGTAGAAAAGTGGGGCAGCTGGCTACTGGAAGAGACTAAGGAGAGACTCTCTAAGTACTACCCTCCCCACCCCAAGGGGAGACCAACTAATTATGTCTGGGTTAGGGTTTTTAAATCTAGAAGCGGTGCGCTCGTACCCGCGCTCGCAAACCCGATCCTCTCGGAGAGAAAAAGGTACGCGATGAAGGTGGAGTACGAGAATGGAAATCCCAAGATAAGGGTCTTCAAGTTCACGGGCGACTCGGAAGAAGCCAAGGCGGCTTGTAGCAACTTCAAGGGAGGTCTACTGGAGTGTCCAGATGGTACCACACTGAGCAGTAGAGAGATGCAAGTCCAGTACAGGAAATGTATGGAGGCCTGGGAAAAGGAGGGAATGTACGGGTACCATCCAGCAGTGCTAGCTGCAGTCAAGCTAGAAGACGGATCGTTCGTTGAGCCTACTCCAGAGATGGTGAACGCGACTAAAAGAGCAGAGGAAGAGCTAAGAGATGGGTGGAACGAGCTAGTAGAGGAGGAGCTAATACCCACAGAAGAACACGAGAAAGGAGATGCTGACAGGGTGGTCAATTGGGGCATTAATAAATTTTACAAAATGTTCAACGCGAGGCAACTCCTCTCTCACGCTACCATAGTCAAGCTCATGAGGGAAGCATACGAGGCTATCCTCTCCGAGACGGGAGACGAAAAATACGCTAAAGCTGTAGTGACCTACTTGGCACTAGCTCATGGCAAGCTTCTAGATTACAACTCCGCTATAACCACATGGCACATAAAGGGAGTTATAGGTCATACTTTCAATAGGCATGCCTTCACATTCGGTCGCGACTTCGGAGAAGGCGATCTAAGCGCGCGTGCGCTTGACTGGGTTCTTTTCAGCAACACGGGAGTTGTCTCGGCTCTCAGGAAGATCGTAGAACTTCTGAAAGGTGTTGGGGGCAAGGTTAAAGTGGTGCTGGGTGACGCGGCGGATCCCAGTCTCTACGTCGAGCTGGGGGAGTTCGATTACGTGATCACAGATCCTCCCTACTACTCGAATGTCCAGTATTGCGAGCTTAGTGACTTCTTTTACGTCTGGTTAAAGAGGAGTATAGGCCACCTGTACCCAGAGGCCTTCTCGACCGAGCTGATTCCGAAGGACTATGAGATTGTGGTGAATAGAGCTAGAAGTAAAGATGAGCGCTGGTTTGAGGAGAGGATGAGAGAGACCCTTTCTCTGATCAAGAGCTCGCTCAAACCGGGAGGGCTTGCAGTGTTCATGTATGCTCACAAGAGTGCTAAGGGGCTCAGAGCGATGCTAGAAGCTGCGCTCGAGGCGGGCTTAAGACCCGTAGCTGTGTGGAGCTTCGCCTCAGAGCAGCCTAGATCGCAGCACCTAATGGGTAAGGCCGCCGTGAGGAGCCTGCTCGTAATAGCGCTAGAGCCTAGAGAGAAAATGGGGGAAGGTCTCTGGGACGCTAGGATGAGGGCTGAAGTCAGGAAGGCTGTAGAGGAAGCAGTGAATGCAACTCTAGAATATGGTCTTAGGTACTGCGACGCTATGCTGGCTGGGATGGGCGCTGCTTACAGAGTGGTTGGGGGTTCATGGCCTTTAAAGACGATCGAGGGGAAGAGGGCATCGCTAGGAGAAATTCTGAAGTTCGCGTCCGAGATCGTATCCCGCGTAGTGTGGGAGAAGATTGTGCAAGCGGAAGTAGACCCCGTGAGTGGACTGTACCTGTTGGCTAGGCTCGTGTACGGCGAGGTGGAGCACGACTGGCTCAGGATAAACTGCTACGGGTTGGGAGTAGACCATGAGCAGTTTATCGCTAGGTATTGCAGGAAGCCTAAAGTGCGGCGTGAGGATCGCACCAAGGCGTTTCCAATACGCAATCTCCTCGAGATCGACGTGAGGGAAGCTGATGAAAAGGCCCTTATCGACCTCTTGGCTCTGGCTGCCCGAAAGTACTCGTCTTCTGAGTCGGATGCGGCTAAGGAAGTTTTAAGTCAGGCGCGTTACAGCAGGGACGTGGTGGCCCGCTACCTAGAGTTGCTCCTCCAAGAAGCTGCCGACCAGAAAGAAAAAAAGGTGATTCAGGGACTGCTCCTAGCTCTAGAGAACTCTTCATTCTCTCGCGGTTCGGATACGGAGCCTCTGAGCTCTAAGAACCAGGCAAGCATCACTGACTTCTTCTAGGCTTTAGCCTAGCTACCGCCCCAAACTTATACCCTCTATACCTTTCTTCGAACAAGCTCCTAATTATTCTAGACTCCAGAATCTTGGCTACCTCTGAGCTCTCCAAGGGCTCGCAACCTTCAGCTAGTGATACGCGCAGGTCATACTTCAACCTCCTAACTCCGAGCCTGTCAAGCCCTTCTAGAACTTCCTTGCAACTCTTGGTAGTGCGTGTGCTACCCGATACCCTTAGATCTATTGTTTTTCCATCGTCGAAGACCTCAGAGGTGAGAGCTAGGCTTACTTCATAACCTCTCTGCTCTAAGTGCTCGAGCCTAGCAACGATCGACTTCAGTATTTTGACCGCCCGCTCCGCCTCTTCAAGCTCTTCGACAGAAAGTCTGAGCTCAAGCAGTCCGCCCTCTAAGCCTTCAAGCTTCTCCACCAGCTCACCGTAGCCCACAGCTCCTAAATTAGCTGATCTCACTGCCTCGGGTCTTGGTGGCGGCGGTAGAGGAGGCGTGGGCTGTAAAGTGGGAGCGGGTGGTGGCTTAAGCAACCCGCGCTTCTCAGCCTCCTCCCTAGTTAGCACCACGTAGTCTCCTTCTATCCCCTCAAGTTTTTCTACGAGTTTTCCCTCCCGCAGTAGGACTAGCTTGCCTTCTCGCGTCAACGCTCTTATCTTGCTCGCGATCACTTCCTGCGCTTGGAGCAAGTAGGGCTTCTCCGGATCCCTGGCGAAGATCCCCGCTATATCGCTCACCGCAACCTCTTTATTCACTTCAAACAGCTTTTCGACGAGCTTAGCAACTAGTTCTACGCTGACATCCCTCATCACCTTGTTGTGGCTCATCAAGATCTCATTAGCGGCTTCTATTGGGTTCTTGCCCGCCATGCTTACCATTTCGTACTCGAACCCCTCTTCCTTTCCGCCTACAGCAAACGCTATCTTTACGTATACAGCCGGGAGCTCAGTCTCCAAGAGCTTCTTCTCTAACTTCGCCTTCTCCTCCTCTAGCTCCTCTACGTCTTCATCGGTTAGAGCGTAGGCTTTTCTAGCCGATAGCAACCTATCGCATGCGATGAGGAACTTAGCATCAGCGAGCGCTCCCGCGTAAGCTCTCTCGTCTGGGACGAAGAACACTAAAGTATTCCTGTAGTTCCTTAACTGCTGCCTAGCCGAATCGGCATATCTGAGGTAGAAATCGAAAACCCTCTCGACCTCTTTAGCTCCTCTCAAGGCGGCAGGATCTAAGAACACCGCCTTTAAGGCCTCGTTATCTTCAACGACCGCCGGAGAGGAGGGCCACACGCATACCGACCGGAATATCCTCCTTCCCCATTTTCTAACAGCCTGTTCTAGCAGGGTCTTTAGTAGTTGCCTAGCCTCGTCATCGGTAACTCTCTGCGCCTCCAACTTAGCCAGTCTCCTCCAGTTAGCTCTCTCCTTGACTAAGTAGCATATCCTGTCTCCGACAGTCACTCTATGCAAGTGTCCCACCCTGCCACGCTCTATCATCCAATCTAACACGCTCCTAACGCTCCTGGGCTCAACCTCCGGTCTCGCAGCGGCGAGCACTACTTGGTCCGCCGGAGCAGGTCCACCGGCTAGGCTAAGCACGAGAACGGCTGAGTAGAAGGGCGCAGCTAGCCTCGGTAAACCCCTCAAGATATTCTCCTCATCTATCCTCTTCAACTCCTCCAAGTCGGCTTCTACAGCCCTTCTAAGGTCTATGTAGCCGTGCCTGTCGAGGAGCTCGCTGAGGATATCTCTGTCCAGAACATCTATATCCGACACGAGCACGAGATCCCCTCTCGCCCCTCTTTTCAACATCGAATACAGAACTCTAGCTGTCAGCCTCAGCACATCTCTGGTGGAGTGGAAGGTTTCGAGCGAGGCCAGTTGCTCGTAAAGCATTTTGATAAACTGTGGGTGAAACGGGTAACTCTCCTCCATCTCCCTCTTGTAGTCTTGAGTAGAAGCCTCAGCAGGGAACTCCGTCAAGTGCTCTGAGTACGCTTTCCAGTACTTATCAACTACCCTCCTGCCGTAATCGTAGTCTACCTCTTTTAGCAGTGCTCTCTTGAGGACGTGAGCAGCATCTTCCCTCCCTACGATATTCTCGGGCTTCGCGTATCTGTCAAGACTCTTTAGAATCTCTAACAGTTCCCCTTCCAGAAAAGCGCCCTCTCTCACGGCGGCTATTAACGCGCCATGTCTAGTCCCGCTAATCGCCCTAGTTAGGGCGTCCACAAACCTAGTACAGGCACTGACGTACCCTCTATCCCTCTCCGCCAGCCTCCCTAAATACTCAGGCAACTCGTCAAGGAGCAGGATAGGTGCGAACCCTCTTTCCTCCGCATCTGCTAGTGCTTCTCTCAAAGGTTCTGCTCCTGGACTCTTTGAGGGATCCGAATACGTGATAGCTACTTCTTTACACCTCCTAGAACCCGTGAGGTTGGCTAGCGAATCGAAGATAAACTCGCATAGGCTCCCAGCACCGTACCTTTCGCGCAGGTGTACAGGATCAACCTCAGCTCCATCGAATGCTACTACTGCTGGCCTGAGCCTCTTCTCCCGTGCTTTAAGAATTTTTTCCGCATACTCTCCAACTAGGGGTACTTGCGCTGCTTTATCAGGACTCATTAACAGGTGGTATACCGCTAGGAGGGCATGGGTCTTCCCGCCTCCGAACGTTGTATACAATATCACTACGGGCTCTCCACCACCCTCCAAGAACCTGTTGCAGACGTTAGAAAGAACGGACTCCAACCCGTTGGAAATATAGGTTCTCTCAAAGAACTTCTTTGGATCCTTGTACCTCTCGTCGACGTTGGGGTCACCGATGTATACTCTCCACAGATTTGCTACGAAGCTCGCATCAGTTATTTCGCCCCGCTCTATCTCTTCAAAAGCCCGCCAACCTGAAGCTGAACTCGACATATTCCCCTCAAAACAAAGCACCGAACTACGTTAATAAGCATTGCAGAGCTTTGCAAGTGCTGTAGCGCTCGCGCGCGCAACAATCCGATACACTCGCTTTGGACCTTGTATTATCGATGAGTTTGCTCGGTTTCAGCTTGGAGAGGTTAGCGGAGAAAATGTTCGAGATTTTCTCCCAAGTATACGATGAACACGAGGGTATCAGGGATTATATCAAGCAATTGAAAAGGAAGAAGGAGTGCTTAGATCGGGATCCGTACTGCCCCGAGGTCTTCGAGAAGCTGGTGGCGGCTATTGTGACTTAAGGCTACTACTTCGAGCGCTTTGAGAGAAGCTTGATGGAAGGGTTGGAGAAGCTAGTGAGCACGTATGGGGTTAGGGGCTTCTTGAGGGTAGGGGGCGGGAGGAGTTCTTGAACTTTATTGAGAGTATAGTCAACAGGAGAGTCTTGGAGAAGGTTAAGGCTCTAGTGAAGGTACGTTACGTCTCGGACACCCTCGAGCTTGTAACTCTAAGGGAGTGGGCCGACAAGGGGCTCAAAGACTTCACAGGCGAGCTTGCTATGCGAAAGCTCAGACTCCTGGGGATAAAGGGCTTAACGACTTCTTAAGAACAGCTGGACGCTGGGACAGGGTTCCAGTAGACATTCACGAGCGCGCAATCAAGAAATAGTAGAAAGTCAACGGCCGTGTACCTGCTCTAAATCATAATCTACCTGGGAGACAATGAAGAGATAGTAGAAAGTCTCAATCTGTACGGCGCGCGATCTCGAGAGAGGGGTTGGCGCTGATGCTGCGGCGCGCTGTTAATTAACCGTTGGAGCTCGCTGACCCCCTGTTAATTAACGGGAGCGAGGATAAGGGGTGAGGGGAAAGCGTTTTTGAAGTTAGAAAGTAGTGGGTAGAGTTGCGCGCGTGAAGGTGCTGTTACGCCGCTCTACGTTCCACTAGCGCGCGAGCGGAAGATCCCATAGCGCAATGGAAGCTAGCAGCAAGTTCATCGCTTTCGCTATTTTTCCCGGGAATTGCTCCTCGACGGCGCGCGCTTGAGGCGCAATAATGTTATAACCGGTGAGGCATAGCCTACAAGAGTACCTACAAAATGGCTTATCACGCCTATTATAATCTCACCTTTATAATATATGAAAGTAACAGGATATAGCGAATCTAGCATGAGAGCGAATGCAGATGGGTAAAATAGCAAGTAAAATAGCAGAAAGTAAAGCAGGAAAAGGATACGAATAACTTTATTATTGGTTATACGGGCTTTCTCAGGCTCTTTTGCATGTATTATTCTTGTTGCATTTTTAACATTTTTGGGGTT
>Ga0105158_1000925_pt1 | contig 11846 bp, 12 predicted proteins | sample LHCtaG_FD_81567 | JGI IMG/M metagenome (GOLD analysis project Ga0105158, IMG submission 81567) | Hot spring microbial communities from Little Hot Creek, USA to study Microbial Dark Matter (Phase II) - LHC4sed_matched | ecosystem: Environmental > Aquatic > Thermal springs > Hot (42-90C) >... | reverse complement strand
TGATTCCCACAATTTTACCTCCTTATTGCTTGCTCATCTCAGCTATTTAAAGTTTTGGATATTGGAATTGCACTCGATTAAGCGTAGATGCCTCGGGGCCCGCACCTCGTTAGCGTTGAAAAACGAAAATGGCTTTGAAATGACAATCGCGAACGGGCCGCTCTAGGCGCCCGCTCACACGATCAGCGCAGGGGCTCGCGGCCGGATCGATGCACCTGACCTTCGATGGGGCGGCCGAAGATCTAGAAGGCCCGACCGCCATTTCCTGAACCCCTCCTCGCTTTCTTTTTTCATATAGTGCATTAGCATTATGCTAGCATGTGCTGAAGTGGATGCCAGCGCGTCCTCCCAATTCTCTGCATCGCATTCGCCATACTTCGTGGATTGAGGCTATTGAGGCTTCAGCTTTTCCAGAGCCTCTTTGATATGCTTAAGGGCTTTGAGTGTTGCCTGATACTCATCCTTAACGTACTCGATTATGCTGTCGTAGTCCCCCCTCGCGAAGAGGACGGGCACGTCAGCGCCCCTCGTTCTTGTCTCTGCACGATACATGTCGACGAACTTGTCGTACTTTTCAAACCTCCCCCCGTTTATCATCACGAGAACCGGCTTGAGGTCTATGAACGGCTTCCAGTGCAACACCTCTGCGAGCGGCTTGCTCACCAGCCTGTAGCGCTTAGCTCTAGTGTAGATGAAAGCGAGGTCGTACGTCGTGTTGACGCCGACGGGGACGAAGGCGAATTGATCCTCGAAGAGCTTCGAGGACTCCAGGAACTCCTTAACGAGCTCCCTCTCAGACTTGAACTCCCAGACCTTGAGGACTTCGAGGTCCGTGACGGGCTCGAGATCGTCGGTAAGCTTTGCGTATTAAATGGTCAGAACCATGTTTATGCCTGGCTTGGCCCCCGTTGTCTCGACGTCGAAGTAGTAGAAGGGCATTAAACCACCTGGATCGCGGTCTTATAAGAGCGTAGGAGGCGTGTAGGCTTCATTCGCGGCGACACCATCAAATCCATCACACGCCTCCTATTGCGGGCCTAGAATAGGGGAAGAGGCCCTTGAATAAGCGCCCTTTGTAGTGAGTGGACTCCGCGAATAGGCCCTAAAATAGGCGCCCTATTCATGGAAAATAGGCGAGGAATAGACCGCTCCCTCGCACTGCCAATCGCTTGTTCGACTCTGACCTCGCGCTGCAAAGCTCATTAGCTATCCCCACAAATTTGTGGGGGTGCGAAGTGGCCACTCGCAAGGGGCGATGCGTGATGGAGTTCTAAGGCCTGGCCTTCAGACTCCATCACCTAAGGATGGCCGCGCCCCTATGGGAAGGGCTACCCTGCCATCACTTCCACGTTACGTAGCGGGCGTGATGGAGGGGCTCTGATGAGCTAGGGCTCGAGCTTCCGAGCCTAAACCGAAATTCAAAAGAACTTTCAATCCTCCCTTCACGAAATTCGATCACAAGGTGCCCGCGACAATCCAGTTTGACTCAGCCCTCTTTTAATCTTCTCTTCACGAGACTCCCTTTGAGAGGTTCCTCGGTGGCTGTTGGCTAATCCTCGGTCGACTTCTCCTCCGCTCTGGTCCCCTTTCCCTCCTTATACCTCTTATGCTTCCCTCTAAGCCCCATAACGGCATTCTTAATCTTTGAAACCAGCTCATTGATGTTTGCTATTGAGCCGTCCGGTAACCTCTCTATCTCTAAAGCGTAAGCGAGGATGTGGGGATTTAATCTGTATTCCCCAGCGCCTAGTACCTCGTAGAGCCCCAAGGCGCTAAGCTTACGAAGTAGCTGGCTGACCTTCTCCTTACACTTCTTGAGGTCTGGGACGTCCATTTTTAAAGCCTTCGCCACCTCAACGTAGTCTTTACTTCTCAAGGAGAAGTAGCCGTTTCTCAGAAGTTCAACGAACCTCTCGTGCCAGCGCCGCTGGGGGCTCGCCCAGAGACGACTAAGCCCCTGCCAAGTATGCGCTTCGCTCGCGCTTCTTTCCTCCATAATTTTCCTCTCACAAAAAGAGAGGGCAAAGAGGCCTCTTTTTCCCTTCGCTTTTTGCATGAAGGCGAATGAAGGCCCAACGAAAAAGGAGGGAAAGGAGGGCTCGGCAGCGGAGTTCATTGAAGTGCATTCAATGGCAATGCGGTGAAGCGATGGAGTCTGAAGACGAGGTCTTCAGCTTACGTCACTTCATCGTGAAGTCGGTGAGGAGGTGAAGGCTGGCCAGGCTCTCCATACGACGCGGGATGCTTTAATGAAGCGATGAAGTGAGGAAGGCGCTCAGGGATCTGGCCATCGGCCTTCACCTCCATAATTGGAAGAGCAAACAGTGATGGGAGCCGAGGGCGAAGGCCCTCCATCAGGTCGCTCACCACTTTCAAGTATCGTCTTCGCGTGTTCAAGTCATGTTCAAACAGGTGTTTAAACGTGTTTACTCCCGCGTCCTTAAAAGCTTTCGTTGCCGCTTGTCCATTCATGGAAGGCCCTAGGCTCTGAAAGAGCCTCGAGCATCTTCTTCAGCTTCTCAGCTGTGTCTAAGATTCTCGTGATGGTCGTGTAGGATTGAAGTGCGTCCTCCTCCCCAACGGAGCTCTCTAGGACCTCGACCCAACCTTGCTTGCTCGGACAAGCCTAAGGCCTCACTCTAAGACGTAAGCTCAATTCAAATTTAACGTTTGGGCTTGGGATGAAGTTTAATGCGAAAGGAAGGAGTAGGACGTTCGAAGTTGATGACCAGGTGAAGGGAAAGGGTTTTGGCGCTAACTTCGGAGCTACAATGCTCAACGCTGGCGCTTGACGCGGCGAGGGCGTTCTGTCTCGCGCGGCCTTCCAACGCTTTCGAGCAGGAAGCGCCCCATTTGATCGATCGCACTATCTATGGTGAGGTGTTTGAGCTCAGGCCTTTCAATGGCGGTGTATCGGCCTTCCTCCTCGCGATAGAGCACCACTCCCACGCTGTTGTTGTACTCAGTTAGGCGCACGAACTTGCTAGCTATGAGGTCTGGATCGTCTTCAGCTCCGATCCTGCAGGCCCAGAACGAAAAGAACTTCGGAATGGAGTTTGCGATCCAGTCCCTCCAGCTCGCCCATTTTCTCAAGTCCGTTCCGCTGTACTTCAGTTTGAGGTCGAGAGGCGTGTACTTCACCTCCTTCATCCTCTTGTCTATGTCGGCCCTAGTCGGCCTCTCGGGCATGCGCTCGCCTCGAAGGATGTGAGGAGGGCCTCCTATCATCTTTACTTGGCCCCCCACGTAAAGGACGCCGTTGAAGTAAAATCCCAAGTCGAGGTCGTGCTCGTCCGTAAAGCCCTCGACCCTCATATCGCGCAACTTGAAGCCGAAGCGGCTCTCAATCAATGCGAGTATTAAATCCCTAAACGCATTTCCCTTCTGCCTGTACTCCCCCTCGGGTACGGTCCCTTCCCTTCTATGCTCATCTAGCTCGTGGAGAATAGCCAGGAACTCCTCCTGTATGTCGCCGAAGCGCGTATTGGGCCTCGATGCTAAGTTTACTAGCCTTCTCCTGACTTCCGCGATAAAGCGTCCCTCAGGCATTGATCATGCCCCTTTCGCCTTCGCCCTAATCAACCTCCTCCGCTTAAGCTCTTGATATGCTGCCCTGAGGCGGGTGAGCTCAGAGTCCCCTAGCTCCAGATAGCCGCTCAGCAAGATGTCGTCGACTAGCTGGATTGCTCGATCGTATTCCCCTTCTCTAATCAGGCCATCTAGCTTCGAGAACCTTTGTTTGAGTTGAATCGCGAAGTCGCCATCCGCCTTGATTATCGCTAATCTCTCGGCTTCCTTAGTCTCCAACTTCAACACCCCCCCTCCATAGCTCCTCCCAAACAGCTCAGCGCTCAACAGCGTCAGCGTGTTGTAGAAGCTGGCGATGAAGCAGGCAGGGTCGACGGATTTAGATAGCATCACCCTGTGGATCGTGTTGGTGCTCACAGCGCTCGCCTCATTCAGCGCTAGCTTGGGGACCTCGTGGGACATGTAGCTCAAAAAGGCGTCTGGAGCGTAGACCGAGGGGACGCTGTACCACGGGCGCCTGGTCCTGACCTTGAACCTCTTCACCACTTCCGAGCTCGCTCCACGTTGTAGGTAGTTCCAGACCTTATACCCCCTGAGCAACCGCTCGTCTAAGTCAACGAAGAGCAAGTAGCACTTCTCCCCCGACTCGTAGAGCTCTCGATGATCCTCTTCGGTGAACCTGACCCCCTTTATGTGAGAGGCCTTGGAGATGCAGGGCCTGAGGAACTGAGGCTCGACCGGAAATTGGGCGAGGTCCTCCTTGCTCAACAAGAAGAAGCTGTTGTCCCCCGTCACAACTCCAATGTCGACTTTAGCCACCTCTCCGAGCTTCGCGACCCTTGGATGGAGCAGTAGTTGGGAGAGCAAGCGCAATTGGTCGTCATTTAATAACAGTCCGGTCCACTTCTCACTCTCTAAGCTAGGAAATCGCTCGCTGGGCTCGGCCAAGGCCGACCAAGCCGAGCTCAGCTGACGGAGGTCGTCGATTTTAATCAACTTCAAGCCCTTGCTCTCCGACAGCCTCTCGGCCAACAGCAACACAACTTCCTCTAGGACCCCCGGAAAGACCCGTCGATCGAAAGCTATGATGGAAACTCTTTCGAAGTTGTTAATTAACCACTTCCTCACGGGCTCGGCGTAGTCCACTTGGAGCAGCTCGGCCGGGACCACCATCGCTAGCCTGCCGTCTTTCCTGAGAAATTGAGCGGAGTGAATTATGTAGGGAGCCCAAGAGCTCGTCAATTCAGTGAGCTCGACGCCAGCTCGCCTCGCAGCCTCTAGGGCCTTCTGGCGAACCTCTCCCTTAAAGAGGTGGTACCTTACATAGGGGGGATTGCCAACCACTGCGTGGACTTTGGGGATCCAAAATCTAATATCAAATGGCTTTACGTCGAAGAAATCGACGTTGAACAGCCGAGTTGGTTTGATTCCAGATAAGGACTCGAGGGAAGCCAGGGCCTCTGCGTAGGCTTTGGGTTCAAGCTCAATCCCGTAAATCCTCTCTACGGCTTCGCTCGGAGTGGCCCCGAGCTCTATGAGCCTCTTGAACCCCTCTTCGAGGAAGACGCCCCTCCCAAACCCGGGATCGAGAATCGTGTCGTCTTTACTGCGTACAGCCCACTTCACTAGGAACTTGGCTATATCTCGGGGGGTGTAAAAGGCCCCCAGCCGCTTTTCTTCACTTGCCGTCCTCAGCGAGGGCCTCGCCGCGCACATAAGGTCTGGAGATAGATTAGGATTAAATCGCTAAAAGCGTTTCCTTAGTTAATTTAATGCAATTCTCCTCATTTTGAGGAAGCTTATCGACTTCGAAGGCCATCGCTCTGATGGCGCTCAGCCCTGCTGACAGCATTGGCCATCGCCCTGCGCTCCAGAAATTTCTGGGGGTAAGAGGCAAGGGCAGGCCACGTTGCGGAGGCGCTGGCGGGTTCGGAACCCCGGTCCCATTCCTGGGGGTCTTTGAAGCCTCCACAAGCCCTCGGGCCCTCGAGGCCCATTTCCGCTTCTGTGTCCCCCAAATCTGCAGAGATCGGCGAAAAAGGTGCCGCTCATTTATCGCTAGAATTGCTTTCTTTTCGGTGTTTCGTTGTTATTTTGGTCGAATCTCTGTGAGCAGGTCACTTAGAATGCTTGCAGTCATGCCTATTAGTATAGAAATTGGAAGGCTGGTCATGTCGTATGGCTGATTTTGGGTAAAGAAGGAATACGTCCATTTCAAATATTCTGAAATGGCGAATACTGCGAAAAAGATTGCTATGTCTGCAAGAAGCTTTGATTTGTACTTGGCTTTAAATCTGCATATCATTACTCGCGTAATCCAGTAGGGACCAGTTAGTATGATGCATAATGGTGCTTGAAGCTGTCCGAGTAGTGTGAATAGGTCGTCTACCCACGACACGAGTGATTGGCAGAGCCTGTAAATGAAAGAGGGATAAAACTCTAAAAGGAGCATGTTGCTTGTTAAGGCTGAAAATAAAGGCATCATCATTGTAAACGCTGGGAGAATTACAAATAATCCTAACACAGAAAGGCTCATAGTCTTTGCTTCTATTTCCATGAAATCGATGAGGTTCTCGTTGAAACTATCGCGCCCTAGGCTTGTTTGCAATTGCTTTATCTTTACGTGACATGCTATAGCTAGTAGTAAAGTTGGAGAGACGCAAATTATGATCCCCAAGCTTATTTTTGGTTCAAGTCCATAGGCACACATTATAACTGCAACTACTAAGATTATAAGCGCTAAAGGAAAGATTGTTTTTTCTCCTTTAAGCAACTTAGAGGCTTCCTCATGTATTTTTAGAAATTCCTGACCTTTCCTCTCTAAAATCCAAACCTTGACGCTTCGATGCAGTATATAAAAAACGCGATGTATAACCGTGAAGAAATAGCATAGCAAAGTCCCTATTAAGGCTAATCTTTCCCTACAGTCAAGAACATGACTTGCAACGTCTTCACTTAAACTTAGACCTTGTCCATAGACCATCCGTTCATAGACCGTCAATGCGTAGACGACTATGCATAATAGCATCGGAACGAGAGTTTCAAGAATAAAACCGGAAGTTGCGATTGCTTCCAAGAAAGTCTTCCGTGTATCAATATTTTTTCGACGAAGCTTGAAGGCGATTCCATCAAGAATGCTTCCTATCAATGTGTCTCCGTTTGCGGCTACGGAGAGAAACTGCAACGCTAACAGCGTTGCAATGAAGATTATAAAGCCAACATGCGGAATGGTGAAATCTGCAGTTTTAACCGTCAGAACACGTTCAATGTTTATTCTAACATTCGTGGTTGCATCAGCTTCATTTTCCACGACAAGCCTGTCCTTAATCCCCACGTCGGACAAGCTGAGACTATAAAACAGTGCATGTTCGGCGAGTTTTACAGCCGTGTTATCCTTGAGCTGGTAAAGCGTGAATGGCCTGGAACCGTTTATCTCCACCAAAACGACGTCTCTGAGCACAAGGTTGTGCGCGAGAGCCATGTAATATGCCTGCTCAAGCAACAGGGGAACGTCTATTGTTTTGTTCCCACGCGGTTCTAACGTAAACACGTAACGACTTAACTTAGTGAAGTCTTTGTTCATGGTTTTTGGCCCAGCTAAGAAAAGGGCCAAACCTAGCAGCATTAAAACAGACAACAAAAACATGAACTTCTTAGATTTCAGGAAACGCAACCAACTGGAGACCATCTCAAAGCACCATTAGCCTTTTCGGTCTTCCAGGCTTAATATCAATATACTGCTCATAACCTCTATAAAGGGTTAGTTGCAGGCGCCTTGTCAGGCCCTACCCAACTCCATGAACAACTACTTGTCGAGGAAGAGACCCGGTCACTGGCAGAGGTAGCCCCTGCGACCACGTAAGCGTTGATGCTATGAAGGCGAAGCCCATGCCGGCCTCGGTAGTTACCTCACCAAAGATCTCTGCTACTGCATACACCGGGAAAGCCCCACTAAGCCTAAGATCATGAGAGCACCTGTTGCAATAGTCGTGGTCGCAGGCTTAGACTTAGTTATAAGGACCATCAACCCAATTAGCATGCCGATTAAGTACATGTATGTGAGGCCGGAGAATGGTAATAGTACAAAAACCTCCAGCCCGTGCACGTCTCACCATCGATGCTGGCCCAAGGTACTGAAAAAGCTACAACAGTTAGTAGCCAGAGAGCTACGTATATAACACGGTACTTCACGCGATGCACCTCAACATAACGAGCAAATCCAGGTCTAGGTTTATATCTATGACTATGTAGCTTGGGGTTGAAACGGCTGACAATGTCGAGAAATGAGCGGCTCCCGCGAAATTTCCTCGCCTAGCTCCGCAGGACGCGCCTTTAGGCTTTGAGTTCCGCTCCTGGGCAAATTCGGCACTAAGCTCAAGAGCCCAGAGCTGAAGGATATTTCCGGGTTGGTGGTTGAGATGAGCGAGAGCAGAACTCGCCTCAAGCTTGAGGACGTCCCAAGGTTTGAAGCCCTGTACTCTGCAATCCAGAGGGCCTACAAGGACGTCGAAACGGCAGATACAGGCTGAGAGACCTCGCATTGGCTCGGTTTTAGTGTTTACAGGATGCAGGCTCGGAAAGGCCTTGAAACTAAGGCTGAGCGACTTGGACTTCAAGGAGAAGACTGTAAGGATAATGCAGGAAAAGAAGAAGGCCCAGCATCCTAGGATAGTGCCCGTCCCCAGCAAGCTGGTTTGGGAGGTAATGGAGAGGTACTCTCGCAGGATAGCGAGCAAAGACGACTTGCTCTTCCCGATAAGCGAGAGACAGGCAAGGAACATAGTCTCATAGTCTATAAGTTCGCGAAGCGCTACCTCAAAAAGAAGCTCAGGCCCCATGCTCTTCGACATGCCTATGCGATTTTCGTGTTGAAGCGGATCAAGGACTTAGAGGCCGTTAGGAGATTGTGGGAGCACTCCACTTACAAGTGGCTTAAGGTGTACTTAGACTACACGCAAGAGGATCTAGCCCAAGAGCTCGAGAGGGCCTTTAGGGAGATAGAGGACTGAGCAACTCACCGCGCGAGGGCTCGCTCCGTTAGCTCACTACCAAGGAATTGCAAAAATAAGGACGCCACGCCAAGGATTAAAGCTGCCGCATCGCTCACTGCCCTTGCAGGCCTCAGGCCCGAGGCTTTAGGGCCCATCCATCAACTCCTTCATGCCCCACACTTCTACAGCTTTCCCTTCATCTACGTCGGTGACTAGGACGAGCCTCGCCTTAGCCTTGGAATACCTCTTCAGCTGATCGCTCGGCTTAACTTCAACCAACACGTACTCGTCGCCCTTCACAGCTATTATGTCGGGATCCCCGACGGCCTTGATCCAGTCGGGGGCCTCTTCGCGCTTTATGATCTTGTAGCCCATCTTCCTGAGCTTCTCCCTTGCCTTCTCCTCTAAGAAGCCAGAAGGCATCTTTCGATATATCTCGAGAGCCTCCCAAACGCTCGGCACTTCCAACTCTCTCACCTCCTCACCATTTAGGTTCAAACCTTCGTATAAGAAAAGCGGTAATGGACCTTATGGAGATCGAAAAGTGCGAGGGGTTCCCCTCTAACAAAACTCATTGGCTACATGTCTGAGCCTCACTCATTGGGACGAGCGCCTTGGGCCTTTTTAATTATTATGGCGCAAGCCCTCGAACTGGTGGGCCTCAGAGCTTGTCGTCAGGGTAAAGTAAGCACCTAAACCCTCAACCTAGGAGGCTCAAGTGGTCTTCTTTCCGTTTCTCGTTGATCTTGGAAACCACGCGGCTACGGTTTGCATTGAGGGTGAAACATCAGCTCCACATCGACAAGTTAACCTCAGCTCAACGCTGTATTTGGAGGTTAAACATGCGAGGCGCGGGCAACAACGCTTATAGCTACCGTACTACCGTTCTGAGATTAAACAGCCCCATGCATGAGGTATCTCGTTATGGCTTCAACAGCTGGAGGCTTCCTCTCGGGCTTCGGCCTCTGCCTCCTCCTGGCAAGCCTTGGAGCCTATATCATTCTAGGCCAGTACTACGGCCAAGTCATGGAGTGGAGGGGCACGGTCGAGCAGATATATGAGCTCACGCACTCGCCGGCCTACGAAGGCTCCATGAGAGCTCTTGAAGAGCTCTCGCCATATGCGAACCAATTAGCTGACCTCCTAAGGAAGTATGGCTGGATGCTAGGCATAGGATGGCTTTCTCATTAAGTCCGCTCATGATGAAAGAAGTAGGGACGACCGCCTAATAAAAGTTGAAGACCGGGGGAATCTCCTTGCTCGTGGAGCGTCAAAAAGAGATGAGGTCGGCTGGAATAAAGTTGTCCTTGTAAGTTTTCGAGGACTTCTAAACCGCTTGCGACTCCTGATTCTTTCTTAAGAGGGGAGTAGCGCCTACATCGGACAGCTCACTACTTTACCGAGGAAGCTTTTGTCCTTCATGGGATGGCCCTCCCTTTTCCTCGCGTAGTTTGCTCTCATGAGGGGCCCTTCAATGGGAGATCTCTATAGCGGCATTCCACTTTCTTGTAGCCTTTGCCCTCAGTAGTGTCAAGCTTCACATAACCATCAAATCACCTTACATAAACTATCAAAACGCTTTACGGTAGCCATGAGCCCGCTTTACGGAGCCCCTCCACAATCACCTGCGCACATGGCATTGCCCTTAGCGTTAACGAGAATGCGCAAGCACTCCACTGGCATGTGCTGAGCGCATCCTAGCATATGCTAATGAGTGGCTTAGGTGTAGGTGGTGGAGAGGGGCTTTTGCTATAGTTCATCGCTACCCCAGGGGCCCTTCAATCAGCGGAGGCGCTTTCACCACTAGAGGTCCTGGAGGAAGGGCTCTCGCGAGAGCGGGTCGAGCTCGCTTCTAGCTCGCCATCTTCAATTGGACAACGAAACCTGCCCCGCAGACTGCGGGGACAGGGCATGCCATCGCACTTGCGATGGAAATGAAGGTCGGGGCTTCAGCCTCCATCACCCATGAGATGGCCTTCGCATGACCTGACGGAGACTGAAGGCCTGGCCTTCAGATCCTATCACTACATCCTACTCCCAGAAATTTCTGGGGATATGAAGTGGCCACTCATAAGGGGCGATGCGTGATGGAGTTTGATGGCCTAGCCTTCAGTCTCCATCACCCCTTCGCTCCACGATGTCCATAGGGGCAAAGGAGGGTCTCGCCTGAGGGGGCCCCTCTAACAAGCTCATTGGCTACGTGTCTGAGGCCCGCCCCTCGGGACAGCCCTCGAGACAGGGCCCTGTGGGGCTGGAGGCCCCTCCCCCACTGTGTTGAGGCCTGTCGTAGCAGCGACGGGGCTGGACAGTTTCCTGTCCGACTTGCTAAGGCCCTTCGGCTCCTCAATCGCCCGAAGTACTCGGCCGAGGAACAGGCTACCTGTAGGCTACGAGCGATTGGCGCCAGGTGTGGCTTATAGCTGGGGTCCCGAGAGAGCCCTCCACGACTAGCACGGCTCACTCGGGGGAAGGGGTGAGGGGCGTGTTCAAGGATGAGCGACAGCTGGCGAGGCACATAGCCAGCAAAATGAGGTCCGAGCCCTCTCTCGGCGTTAAGCTTGCCATTTCAGGGGACGAGATGTCTAAAAAGGGCTTTGAAGACGTCCTCAGCAGGTACTTTGGCGCTCATGCGCCGATGTACGTGGCGAGGCCTGACGTCGTGGTCGTAGTTGAGGACGTTAAGAGGGTGGTCGACGAGTGGCTCTTAATAGCCATAGAGCTGAAGTATTTTAGGGATTTAGAGGACGCGAGGAGGTTCGGGAGGAGATTGAGGAGGGCATTTAGGGAGATAGGCCAGCCCTTGAGGTACTACCTGTACGGCTTCGACTCTGCGGTCCTCTGGCACGTCTTCGAGGAGGGGGCTGGCGAGGAGGTCCTGAGGTCCTACGGCGACCTCATTTCAGAGTTCATCGAGAAGCTGAAGCTCCCAATGGCCTTCTTTTTAACGAAGATCGTCGGCGAGGACAGCTTTCTAGTCTTTAAGCCGTCAGAAGTGGGCTCGCCATACAGCTGCGGAGACATAACCCGATGGATTCTTGATTATTGTAGGGGGCGCGCGAGGAACCTGCTCTTGCCGCACGACGAAGAGATAAGGGAGCGGAGGAGGGCTCTAAAAATCGCCCTTAAAGTGCCGTAAGCACGCTTTTAACGAGCTTTGAGCCTCGAAGCCTTTCATCCCTAGTCTCGATTTCATAAATGTGGTAAAATGAGCCTCGCAAAAGCTCAGGCGCTCTGGCCACCTCCTACGGGACCCTAATCGCCTTCATGAACGCCTTGTTGACGTAGACAGTCCTCTCGCTCGAGTCCCTCACCTTGAACCAGTAGCGC
>Ga0105158_1000922_pt1 | contig 11854 bp, 11 predicted proteins | sample LHCtaG_FD_81567 | JGI IMG/M metagenome (GOLD analysis project Ga0105158, IMG submission 81567) | Hot spring microbial communities from Little Hot Creek, USA to study Microbial Dark Matter (Phase II) - LHC4sed_matched | ecosystem: Environmental > Aquatic > Thermal springs > Hot (42-90C) >... | reverse complement strand
TTTGGTGCAACATATTCTGAAATTTCGTTTTCTTCTTTTTTAAGCAATAAAACAATCGGTGATTCAGAAGAACTCAAAACTTTTTCTTCATATGAAGAAACATAACAGTATTTTTTAATAGTTTCTATGCTATCTGCCATCATAGCAAAAGGTTTATATTCACGATATTTTGATTTTCTTAACCTTAAAACAACATTATCATTTGTTGCATCACATACTAAATGGTATCCACCATAGGATTTTATTGCAAAAATTTTACCATATAAAATTTCTTTAACTACAAACTCTAAAATTTTTTCTACATCTGCTGGATTTTTTGCTTTAGAAAATATAACCTCAAGTTTGTTGTTTCTTAACTCAATATTAGGGCCGCATTCATAACAAGAATTAGGTTGTGCATGAAACCTTCTATTCGTAGGTTCTTCATATTCACTTTCACATTTCTTACACATAATAAATACATCCATTGTTGTATTTATTCTATCATAAGGAAGATTTTTTATTATTGTGAATCTTGGTCCACAATGAGTACAGTTTATGAATGGATATAAATATCTTCTGTTGTGTTGATCAAAAAGTTCCTTTAAACATTCTAGACAAGTTTTTATTTCTGCAGGAATGTATAAAAATTGTGGCTGAGATTCTTCGCTTTCTAAAATAAAAAAATCGTCAAATTTTGCATCAAAATTTTCAATTAAAAGTTTATCAATTTTTGCTGGATAAGGTATCTTTTTAAGTTCTTCTAAAAAATTTTCAATATCTTTTGAGTCGCCATTTGCTACAATTTCTACATACGAAGTTTTATTTTTTACATAACCTTTTATACAAAACTTTTTTGCAAGGTTGTAAACATATGGTCTAAACCCTACTGACTGTACCCTACCATAAACTTCAATTCTTTTTGATACCATAATCAAAAAAATTTATTCTTAACTTTTTATATAGTATTTTGCAAGTTATGTTTCTGTGCAAGCAGTATTCCAGCAAAACTATTCTATTTCAATTTCTTTAACATAAACTTGATCACCAGCAATAATATCAAAATCTTCACCACCACAATCACATTTTATAATTTTATCACTATATTCTTTACCACATCTTTTACATTTTATTCTTGGTTCTTCAAAAACAAATTCAAGTTGTGCGTTTTCACATATTGTATTTTTGAAAATATGTTCTTTAAACGAATGTTCTAAAAATTCTTTATCTATACCAGACGCTTTACCTATAACAAAAATTATTTTATTTACTTTTTTAGGTTTTTTTTCGTTTATTTCCTTAAATATTATATATGCTAAATTTTTTGCTAGTGAGTATTCGTGCATCTTTTTTTTACTCCTTTCTTACTTTATTATTTATAATAAAAATGTATTCCTGCTGAAGCAATCATTGCAGCATTGTCAGTAGTAAGTTTTTTTTGAGGAAAATAAACTTTTATTTTTTTTATTTTTGCTAAACTTTTCAATTTTTTTCTTAAATAAACGTTTGCTGATACACCACCACTTATACAAACAATATCACAACCTAACTTTTCTACAGCATACAAAAGTTTTGTAGAAATAGTATCAACAACTGCCTCTTGAAACGATGCACAAATATCATACATTAGTTTGTAATCAGAAGTTAAATTTTGTAACTTAAATGTTTCTAATGAGTTAACATGATACACAACTGCTGTTTTAAGACCACTAAAACTAAAATCCCAACTGTCCAACATATACGGTCGTGGAAAATTTATACTTTTTGGGTTCCCAAATTTCGCAAGTTTTTCAATCACAGGACCTCCAGGATATTTAAAAACTTTATTTTTAGTTTTTTCATAAAGCAACTTTGCAACTTTATCAAACGCTTCACCAACTGCATCATCTCGTGTTTCACCTAAAACTTCTCTTTCAGTAAAGGACCTAACAATGCTTAATTCGGTATGTCCACCAGAAATTATCAAAGATATAAATGGAAATCCTATTTTACCTTTCTGCGAAAGTATAACAGAATGTATATGTCCCCATAAATGATCCACACCTATAGTTGGAATTTTAAAAATATACCCTAAGGTTTTTGCTACTGTTTTCCCTATTAACAAAGACCCTTTAAGTCCAGGTTTTTCTGTATACGCTATAAGAGAAATATTTTTTATATCAAAATTTTTTAATGCTTTATCTACAACATAATTTATTTTTTCATAATGTGTTCTACTTGCAAGTTCTGGAACAACACCGAAATATGGTGAGTGTAATTTTTGCTGAGAAAAAATTATATTAGAAATTATTTTATAACTACTGTTTACAACAGCAGCAGCAGTTTCATCACAGGAAGTTTCAATACCTAAACAGTTTATAATCTTTGCCATTATCTGTTTGAATAAATCTTTATGGCTTTAATAATTTCTATAGCACGGTTCAAAACAACATCTTCAACTTGTTCTTCTTTTTTTACAGCAGAAGTTGGCTCTTTACCAGGATAAAAAATTTCTTCTCTTTGTTGATAAAGTTTTGCTTCAATTTCTTTTGGTACTTCAATTACAATGTCAGGAACAATACCACCAGTATATGTCTGTGTTGAGGATTTTACTGAATCATCCCGTTGGATACACCTTCCTGACGGAGTGTAATACCTTGCAGTAGTAAGTTTTAGCCCATATCCATCACCTAAATCAATTACACTTTGTACTGATGCTTTACCAAAAGTACGTGAACCTATAAGTATCGCACGTTTGTTATCCTGTAGTGCACCTGCAAGTATTTCAGATCCTGACGCGGAACCACCATTAACTAATACAACTAACGGTAGATCTTCATACAAAGCTGTTGCATCAGCACGATATTCTTTCCTTGGCGATTTCCTCCCTTCAGTATACACAATAAGTTTATTTTTACCTATAAAAAGTTTTGCAATGTTTACTGCTTGGTCTAAAAGACCACCGGGATTGTTCCTCAAATCTAATATCAAACTTTCCATACCTTGTTTCTTAAGTTCTTCTAATGCTTTTTTCATATCATTATAAGAGTTGCTGTTGAATTCAAACAAAGCAATATACCCGATATTGTTTTCTAACATCTTATATTTTATAACTTCAATTTTTATTATATCCCGTGTTATAGTAAAATCAATCGGCTCTTTTACACCTTCACGAGAAATTGTTATCGTAACTTTTGTTCCAGGTGTTCCACGAAGACGTTTCACCGCTTCTTCAATACTCATACCATAAGTTGACTCACCTTCAATTTTTATAATTTTATCATTTGGTAAAATACCAGCTTTGTATGCAGGTGTACCAGGTAGTGGAGTAATCACTGTTATCCATTCATCACGTACAGCAATTCTTATTCCCAACCCGCCAAACTGTCCTTCTGTTTCAACCTTAAGTTCTTTATATGTATCAGGTTCCAAAAACTGTGAGAACGGATCCAGCGGTTTTAACAATCCTTTTATTGCAGAAATTAACAATTTGTTTCTATCAACTTCATCAACATAATTTTCTTCTGTATATTTTAAAACATCTAACAATAAATTTATTTGTTTATATGTTTCATCTTTTTGTGGTGCTGAAAAAAGTATTGATGCTGAAATTAAAATTACAAAAATCATAGATTTTATTTTATTCATTTTTTTACTCCTTTTTAAAAATATATATAAGCAGACCAAGGTCTGCAACTACATATTATAAATTAAAAATAATATACAATTATACCTTAAACAAGAAATTGGTGCAAAAACTACATCCTATTAATCTGAAAAACATAACAAAAAGTGTGATAAATCACACCGCTACAAAGTATATTTTTTTACTTTTTCACCTATCTTATCCCGACCAACTTTTTAACATCATTTATTGTTTTTTTTGCTACAGAAGAAGCTTGTTGTTGTCCTTCTAAAAGAATTTTTTCTATTTTTTCTTTTGTAAAACTTTTCCTTTTTTCTCGTATAGGGGTAAGTATTTCGTTTAACAGTTTTGCAAGATTTTTTTTATCTTCAACACAGCCAAGTTTACCTTCTCTACATAAAGATTCTATTTCTTTTGCTTTTTCTTTATTAAAAACTTTATGAAAAGCTAACACTACACAGTTTTCTGGATTACCTGGATCATTTTTTCTTATTTTATTAGGATCAGTGAACATTTGATATACTTTTTTATCAATTTCTTCTTCTTCATCTGTAAGATAAATACAATTGTTATAAGATTTTGACATTTTCCTACCATCAATACCAGGAATATATGGAGATTCGGTAAGTAATGCTTGTGGTTCTACAAAATAGTTGCCATAAAAATTGTTGAACCTTCGTGCAATCTCGCGTGTAAGTTCAATATGAGGTATCTGGTCTTTACCTACAGGAACATATTCTGCGTTGTATAACAAAATATCAGCTGCTTGTAACACAGGGTAACCTAAAAACCCGTATGTTTTTAAATCTTTTGCAGATTGTTCTTTTAATTGTTCTTTATATGTTGGACAACTATAAAGCCAGCCAAGTGGTGTTATCATCGAAAAAATTAGATGTAGTTCAGAATGTTCAGGGACATCTGATTGACAAAAGACCACTGCTTTTTGTGTATCTATCCCACAAGCAAGCCAATCACAAACTATTTCATATACATTTTGTTTTATCTCTTTTGTATTTTCATATTCAGTTGTTAATGCGTGAAGGTCTGCTACCATAAAAAAACATCTGTAAGTATCCTGTAATTTTACCCAATTTTTTAGTACACCTGCATAATGTCCTATATGAAGTTTTCCAGTAGGACGCATCCCTGATAGTATTGTTTTCATAGTAGCAAAGGTATTTTTGGTAAAAATAATTTAACTAAAAAGTTCACAATTGGTGAAAGTAAGTTCCATAATATTCCTGAATATAATAAAAAAATTAAAATAAAAAATCCGTAGTGACGAAATATATTTTCATAATTTCGTGCAACAGAATACGGTAGTAATCCTTCAAGAACTTTACTACCATCAAGTGGTGGTATAGGTATAAGATTAAACACAGCTAAAACAATGTTTATCACTACTGCATAAATAAAAATTATATCTGCACCATATAAATCTATACCAAAAGAGTGAAATAAATAATAAATCAAACTAAACAATCCTGCTGTAAAAAAATTTGCAATTGGTCCCGCAAGACCTACAAACATAACCTGTTGTCGTGTCATAATATACATATTTACAGGGACAGGTTTTGCCCAACCAAAAAGAGGGACACCACTTATCATCGCTAATACAGGTAAAACAACTGTACCAATAATATCTATATGTGCTATCGGATTTAAAGTAAGCCGTCCTGTTACTTTCGCAGTATCATCACCAAAATGTTCTGCTGTTTTCCCATGAGCATACTCATGAACTGTTATTGCAAACAAAAGTATGGGATACTGTATAAAAAGTTTGGATAAAAGATTCATTATTTATTTAATAAAATATAAAAAAATTGATACTAACCCTACTATAAAACAATAATAAGAAAAATATCTAAGTTTTTGTTTATTTACAACTTTTATCAAAAATTTTAGTGCCAACAAACTAAAAATAAACGCTACAATCATACCATAAATATAACTTGTTTGAAACACTGCTTTTCCTTTAATTACTTCTTTTAACTCTAAAAAAGTTGCACCTAATATCGCAGGAATAGAAGCAATAAATACAAACTTTACTGCTTGAAGTTTTTCAACATTCATTATTAACGCACTACCTAAAGTAGAACCTGATCTTGAAATACCAGGTAAAACAGATATTCCTTGTGCAATACCTATAAGTAAAGATTTTAAATAACCAATGTTATCAACTGAAATTTTATATTTTATTTTTTTCGTATAAATAAATTCTGCCAGCCACAACCATAAACCTGTAATTATTAAACATACACCTGAAATCAAAATATTATCATAAACAAAACCAAAATATTTTTTTATGATAATACCGATTATTGCTGTAGGCAAAGTTAACAATATAATATAAAAAATTATTTTTAGGTTTCTTATATAATCAATTATTTCTTTATAAAAAAATAAAACCATTGCTAATAAAGTCGAAAAATGTAACAACACATCATATAACAACATTTCTTTTAACCCAAAGATGGATTGCAGTAATACAAGATGTCCTGAACTTGATATTGGCAAAAATTCAGTTGCCCCCTGTATCATCCCCAATATCAGTATTTGTAGTATCATCTACAACTTTTTCTCCTTTTTCTTCAACATAATTTTTGTCATATATACAATATGTCATATATGCAACATCTGCAATAATATCTTTTGCTAATTGAGGGTTTATATTATATGTCAAAACACAGATAATAAAGTCGCCATTGTTTGTATAAACAATACCCGCATCATGACAAACATTTCTCATTAAACCTGTTTTATGCGCAACTGCTACATATAATGGTAATCTTTTAGGTATACGGTCAGAAATACGTTGTTTTAACATCGTTAACAACATCTCAATAGACGCTTCTTTAGAAACAAGTTTTCCTCTATACATCTTTTCCAACAACAAAGACATATCCTCAGCAGTTGTATAATTTTCTATACCTTTATCTCTTGCAGATAAATCCATCACAAACCTGTCAATATTAGTATTTTTTAATCCTAAATCTTTAAATATTTTGTTCAAATTTTTTATACCAATACGGTCAATCAACATATGTGTCGCTACATTGTCAGATAAAGTAATCATTAGATCAACTAATTCTTTTACAGTAAATTTTGTTCCATAACGACTTCTTTTTATTATACCAGACCCCCCACAACGATATTTCTTCTTATATACTAATTTTTCATTCAATGATAATTTACCTTGATCAACTAAATAATATACTGCTGCCATTATCGGTATTTTTACTAAACTTGCAGAAGGTATTCGTTTATCAGAATTAATTTTTATTTCATATTCTGTTGACAAATCTTTGACATAAACTGCAATTTCAGAACCATTATTTTGTGTTATAGAATTTACATATTCCTGTAAACTTTGTTCAAGTTTTTTAAACTCTTCAACTTTTAAGGCATATTTGTTATATACAGAATTTATTTTTGTTACAAAAACAAAAATGATAAGAAACAAAACTATATTTATTAAAGAAATAGTTACCTTAAACTTTTTTATCTCATTATTCATACAACATATTCCCCTTTTATTTTTTGAAATTTATAATTTTGTTCAATAAAATATGACAACTGTAATAACAATTTTTCTTTAAAATGAGAAGATAAAATTTGTAGTCCTATAGGCAACCCTTTCTCATCATAACCACACGGAATAGAAATTCCAGGCAATCCTGCTAAATTACAAGGTATCGTAAAAATGTCAGAAAGATACATTTGTAATGGATCATTTATTTTTTCTCCAAGTTTAAACGCAGTAGTAGGCGTTGTTGGTGTAATAATAACGTCAACTTGTTGAAACGCGTTAATAAAATCTTCAAAAATAAGTCTACGAACTTTTTGTGCTTTTAAATAATACGCATCATAATATCCTGAGGACAACGAGTATGTTCCCAACATTATCCTTCTTTTAACTTCAGGACCAAACCCTTCTTTTCGTGTGTATCTGTACATATTTATCATATCAGAATATTGTGGTTCATCTATTTTACCAAAATGTTTATATCCATACTTTACACCATCATATCGTGCAAGGTTTGAGGATGCTTCTGATGGCGCTATTATATAATACACAGCAACTGAATACTCAGTATGTGGTAAAGATATTTCTTTTATTTCCGCACCTTCTTTTGACAAAAAATTTATTACTTCAAAAATTTTATCTTTTATTTCTTTTTGTATTCCTTCAATAAAATATTCTTTAGGGACACCTATTTTTATTTTTTTAACAAAATTTTCGTCCACCTTTTTTAGTTCTTCAACAAAATTTTCTTGTGGTAGGTTTACACAAGTTGAATCTCGTTCGTCATATTTACAAATTATTTCTAAAACTTTAGCAGCGTCAATAACATTTCTTGCGAAAACTCCTATTTGGTCTAAAGAAGAAGCAAATGCTACAAGACCGTACCGCGAAACTCTCCCATAGGTAGGTTTTACTCCTACAACACCACAAAACGCTGCTGGTTGTCTTATTGAACCACCAGTATCTGAACCTAATGCAACTGGTACTTCACCTGAAGCAACTGCTACCGCTGAACCACCTGAAGATCCACCTGGAACACGTTCTAAATCATATGGATTTTTTGTAGGACCAAAATACGAAGTCTCTGTTGAAGAACCCATTGCAAACTCATCCATATTTGTTTTACCAATAAACACTGCTGATGATTGTTTTAAATATTCAATTACTGTAGCGTCATACGGTGCAACATAATTCTCAAGAATTTTAGAACCACAAGTTGTTTTTTTATTTTTAATACATATATTATCTTTTATAGCAATAGGGATGAATTTTCCGTCAAAACTATTATCTTCAAACTTTTCTATATCTTCTTCAAACACAGATATAAAAGCATTTAGTTTTTTATCAACTTCTTTAATACGACAAAGAAGTGCAGTTAGTACTTCTTTTTTTGAAACTTCTTTTTTTATTATCAATTCTTGTAGTTGAGTTAATGTTAATGAGGACAAATCCTTCATCTTCTTCAACCATTTTTTTCTGTTAAGAAAAAACACTTTGATTTTTTTATAAAATAAAAATTTAAATCTCAACAATTGAAAAATTATTCAAAATTAAATATTTTAATTCAAAGTTTATCTATATAGGAGAAAAAAATGAAAAAACTAAAAATTGGGTTACCAAAAGGTTCATTACAAGAAAATACTTTTGAATTGTTTAAAAAAGCAGGGTTCAAAATTTATACTGAATCACGACAATACAAACCTTATTGTGATGATGAAGAAGTTGATATAACATTAGTTCGTGCACAAGAAATACCAAAATATGTCGAAGAAGGTGTATTTGATTGTGGTATCACTGGATACGATTGGATCTTAGAAACAAATGCTAAAGTAAAACAAATTTGTGAACTTGTATATTCAAAATCAGGATTTAGACCTGTAAGATGGGTTGTTGCAGTACATGAATCTTCAAACATTAATTCAATTACACAACTTAAAAACAAACGTATTTCTACAGAATTGGTAAACTATGTAAAAAAATATTTTAAGAAAAAAAATATTCCTGTAAAAGTAGAATTTTCTTGGGGTGCAACTGAAGCAAAAGTGCCAGACCTTGCTGACGCTATTGTAGAACTTACTGAAACAGGAAGTTCACTAAAAGCAAACAAACTTAAAATTATTGAAGAAATACTTGTATCTACTACAAGATTTATTGCAAATTATAATTCACTAAAAGATGCTTGGAAAAAAGAAAAAATTGAAAATATTGCTTTACTTTTAAAAGGTGCACTTGAAGCTGAAGGTATGGTCGGATTAAAAATGAATGTTGAGAAAAAAAATTTAGAAAAAATTGAGAAAATACTTCCTTCACTTAAAAATCCTACAATATCACCACTTTCTGACCAAAACTGGGTCGCTGTAGAAGTTATACTTAAAGAAACTGAAGTTAAAAAAATTATACCGTTACTTAAAAAATTAGGTGCTCAAGGTATTATTGAATATCCATTAAATAAAGTGGTTTATTAACCAACATGGTTTAGTTGTTTTGTTTTTTTGTAAATTACATAATAAACTTTTTATGAAACAATTTTTTCTTCTTTTAACAACAATCAATTTTTTATTTCCACTATATCTTTATTCACAAAAAGTAAAATATAAAGAAGCATTGTTTTGGGAAATAATAGATGAAAAAGAAAAAATTGTCCAATGTACACTTTGTCCTCGTGAATGTATTTTGAAACCAAACCAAAAAGGATATTGTACAGTAAGAATAAACATTGATGGCAAACTTTACACAATGACTTATAACCATCCTGTATCAATTGCAGTTGACCCTATCGAAAAAAAACCTGTGTTCCACATGTTACCAGGTTCAAAAAGTTTTTCTTTAGCAACTGCTGGTTGTAACCTAAGATGTATACATTGTCAGAACTGGGAGATTTCACAACGTCCTTTAGAAGAAATACCTTTTTATGAATTAACTCCGCAACAGATCGTAAAAATGGTAATTGAATCAGGTTCAAAAAGTATATCTTATACTTATACTGAACCAGTAATATTTTATGAATATATGCTTGATATTGCAAAAGAAGCTAAAAAACATAATCTAAGAAATGTAATGGTAACATCAGGATATATAAATCTTCAACCTTTAGACGAACTTGTAAAATACATAGATGTATTTCGTGTTGACCTAAAAGGATTTTCAGAAAATTTTTATCGTAAACTTGCTGCTGGTAAATTACAACCTGTATTAGATGTTTTAAAATACTTAAAACAGAAAGGTGCGTTTATAGAAGTTGTAAATTTAGTCATTCCTACTTGGAATGATGATCCACAAGATATAAGAAAAATGTGTCTATGGATTAAAGAAAACTTAGGTGATGAAACACCATTGTTTTTCTCACGATTTTATCCAATGTATAAACTTACAAATTTACCTCCAACACCTGTTGAAACTTTAGAAAAAGCATACTCTATAGCAAAAGAAGTTGGATTAAAATATGTATATATTGGCAATGTTGTAGGACATCCATACGAGTCAACCTATTGTCCAAATTGTAAAAAAGTATTAATAAAACGTATCGGATACAGTGTTTTAGAAATCAATATTAAAAACGGTAGATGTAAGTTCTGTGGCCAAAAAATTCCTGGTATATGGCAGTAAAATTTATGAAACAAAAATTTATCCTCATACTACTACTAATATTTTTTTTCATAATTCAAATTGTAGAATCTGCTCAAGAAATAAAATTACCATCTGCTAACAAAAGAAGTAATGTCTCGTTTGAAGAAGCAATTTATAAATGGTCTGCTACAAGAAGGTTCTCTAATAAACCTTTAACATTAAAACAAATAAGCCAACTTTTATGGTCTGCTTTTGGGACAACAGTTGATGGTGTCTCTTCTGCAACACGAGTGTTTCCTTCAGCAGGTGGTATTTATCCATTAGAACTTTATGTTGTAGTTGGAAATGTTGAAAATTTATCTCCAGGAGTGTATAAATATAATTATAAATCACATTCGTTAATACAGGTTAGAGAAGGTGATTTACGAGAAGAATTATCTTCTGCTGCTTTAAACCAGTTTTTTATCAAACAAGCACCAGTAAGTTTTGTATGGACAGCAAAATATGGAAAAATGTTTTATTATGGAGAAAGAGGTAAAACAAGATATATACATATTGATTTAGGACATTCAGCACAAAATTTAACTATACAAGCAACTGTTTTAGGTTTAGGTACTGTACAAATTGGTGCTTTTGATGACGATAAAGTTAAAAAACTTCTTTCTTTACCAAATGATGAAACACCTGTATATATAATGCCAGTAGGATATAAATTGTAGCGGTTTACTTCATCAAACAATATATGTAGCGGTTTGATTTATCAAACAAATATAAATGAAAAATATGCCAACGGCTGGTAATGTACACATATTCTCAATTCTGCTGATGACATAATATAATATCTCATCCCCTCTATTAAGAGGGGACATTAGGTTTTTCTTTGGTTACTTTCTTTTTTCCTAAAAAGAAAGTAATCCCCCTATTAAAAGGGTAGATGCGAAGCAGATGGGAGGGTAGCTTCCCCTCTATTAATGTAATTATCACACAAATACAGCAAATTCGGCTTTTGTTTTGATATAAATAATAAATTGGGGGATCAATAATTCATGACAGTACGTGTAAGGTTTGCACCATCACCAACAGGTTTCTTACATGTTGGCGGGTTAAGGACAGCATTGTTTAATTATCTTTTTGCAAGACATAACAATGGTGTTTTT
>Ga0105158_1000920_pt1 | contig 11861 bp, 14 predicted proteins | sample LHCtaG_FD_81567 | JGI IMG/M metagenome (GOLD analysis project Ga0105158, IMG submission 81567) | Hot spring microbial communities from Little Hot Creek, USA to study Microbial Dark Matter (Phase II) - LHC4sed_matched | ecosystem: Environmental > Aquatic > Thermal springs > Hot (42-90C) >... | reverse complement strand
TCCATATAGGTCTTCATTCCAAGAGCCGTGGCGTACAGTTCCCTCAATAATGCCGGGGTCAACCTCACCTTTAACCAGTAAAACAGGCCAATTTTCAGCGGGCATAGTGCTTGTAATAACTTCCACAATATTGCCATCTTCCTTTGCTGAATTCATCAACGGGAATGAATCGTTAAGAAACATCTTGAAGATGTATCTACCAGCGATTTTTGGAGCGCCCATAGCGTTAACTCGCACATAGTACCATTCCTTATAGTCATTTTCCTCAGTGAATGTAAGCGCCCAAGTAGCATCAGCCTCTATTCTTATAACCCACCAGTTTGGCCCAAATGGATCTTTAACATCAGCTCTAAAAACTGAAACTGATACGCTTTCTCCATCTATCATTGGTGAGCTTTCCATTGAAACAACTATGTTGCTTGTATCGCCCGCTTCCCAATCAACTGGCGGAATAAACTCAGGCGGAATATAAATGATCCAAGATGTATACTTATAGTCACCACTCAGCGAACCCTCAGTCGCAGTCTCGGTTGTAAAGTTTATTGCAAATATTAAGTCTCCTTTATTTATAAAGTCTTCTGTGCTTGTTAATATTGCACCGAAAGGCGCATAGGTGTTTGTTCTAAGCTGCCACCAAGTTGGCCATGGTGGTCCAGGCGGGTAAGTGGTCCAAGGTGATTGATAGCCTGGAGGCTCATTAAGATCCCCAGGTCCAGTAGCTATATCGCCTTTATACCAGTCTTTTCCGCTTCCAGGCCAAACATAGCCTGTTGGACCTGGAACATGTCCCTTAGGAGCGGGGCCTGATTCATCGCTATCTCTTACGCGGTAGGGCATAGTGCCTGTAGGTCTTCCTAGGGTTGTATGGGCTTGGGTTGGAACGGCTACTAGGGCTATGCTTAAAATGAATAATGCAGCTAGCAAAGTTGCAAATATTTTTTTACTCATTTTTAATTTTTCCTCCCTTAAAACAAATTTAAAATTTTTATTTTTCAGCGCTTAAAGCGCTTGAGAAAACTTTAAGGATTAAAGGGGTATTTAAAGGGTTATGTCGATTCTCGATATACTAGTAATACAAAAACTAATCTATAGATAATACAATTTTAAAAATAACTAGAAAAAATTAAAAATACAAAATTTTGTATTTTAAACCTTGAAAAGCCTTTTTCTAAATTTCAAGCTTGTATAAACGCGTTAAATCAAGCGAAGAATAAAAAGCTTATTTAAAATAATCATGTTGCATTATTGCCATTCTCAACAGTTTCAAAATAGAGGATAGATTTATAAAAATATTGTCCATACTGTCTGCTTGGCTACTAATATGGAAGAAACTTAGGCCTACTATTTTGATGTTATTCATTTGGAACTTGCAAGTTTTAAGGTGTTAAATGTTAGCGTTGTTGCTATAGTATGATGAGAGATTTAATGAAGCGATAAGCAATGAAAATTAATTTTAATAAGCTGGAGTCAACTAACGTATAAAAGGACAAAATTGAGTGGTAAACGCTTTAAAGATTGGTTTTCAGAGGGCTTTTAGAAGATTTATCTATAGCTAAAATTCTTTTAAGAAAAAAGAAATATGCAGCTTCATGTTTTCACTCTCAGCAAGCAGCTGAAAAGCTGTAAAAGCTTTATTATTGTTTTTTGGAAGGTTTGAATTTGAGCATAGCGTATCTGAATTGCTTTTAACCATGCGAAAACTTGAAATAAAAGTAACTAATGAGCATATTCAATACGCGAGGATTTTAGATAGATATCATATTCCTGCGCGTTATCCAAACGCTTTTGAAAGAGGCACTCCGCATGAATATTTTTTGGAGAGGGATGCTGAAGAGGCTGTGAAGTTCACGGGGGAGATAATTAAATTTGTTGAAAAAGAAATTAAACAAAATTGAAGGGTTAAACGCATCAAAATTAAACCAGTTTATAAACAGTTTAGCGAAAAAGCTTGATCCATTAACTTTAATACCGCATGGTTCATTGGTTAAAGGAGAATTTGTTGATAGGCTTTCAGATATAGATATAATTGTGATTTCGTCTAAGCTTGAAAATATTGAATTAAAAAGAACGCTTTATTTTGGTTTTAAAAGAAGCCCAAAACATCTTCTTAAGGTTGATGCAACCGCTTATACGCTTTAAGAATTTCTTAAAATGATTAAAGAATTGAATCCATTTGCCTTAGATGCAGTATTTTATGGAGTTCTATTACATGATAAAAATGAATTTTGGAAGAATGCAGTTAAAGAATTTAAAAAATGCAAAAGGAAATATAATTTAAGGAAAACTGAAAGCAATGGATGGGTTTGGAAAAACATTTGTTAAAATTTTTAAGCAGATTCGCGAAACTCTTTATAGATAGAGAGGTATAAAACAGTTGATATTAATATGACTGAGATAAAGTTGTATCTAAAAAAGAATAAAGCTGCTAAAAAGAATAAAGTTTTAATATTTAATTTATTCGTTAAAGCGAATGTTATAAATGGGTAAACAGAAAATCTAAGATAGGGAATAGTTGTTGAAGCGAATAAAACATATGGGATTAGGCTCAAGGTTGCTAAAGATGCCTCATCAAGATTGCGCGTTAAAGTTATTAAAATTGAGGCTAAAAAACAAAATATTGTTAACGGTAAACCTATATAAAGGTTGAGTGGATAAGCCAAGCTTAAAACTGGAACCTTAACGCCATAAGAATATTGAATCCAACTAATTAATGAAATAGATTTTTCAGCATGAAAACTGTAAATAGCTAAATAGTTTGGGAATATAAATATTGGAGAAATTAACCCAAAAATTATGAATAGCCAAAGTGTTAAAGCAGATACAACCATGAGCTTTTTATCTCCTTTATAACAGTAATGAATAGGATAAAGTAAAGCTGTTAAAATGCTATACCATTTAATGGCTATGGATAAACCTAAAAAAATAAAGGATAAAATTTTCTTTTTACCATTAAATCGATTAAATTGAAAGCTTAATAAAAGAAAAAATAGAAAAAGTAAATCTGTTGGATGAAGTGTTATAACCCCCAGCCTTAATGTTGGAAAAGTTAAAAAACATAGTAAAATTAAAGGTGCTAAAAGCTCATTATGAATTGTTAAAACGTTATAAAAAAGAAGAATATTTAAAAGAAGAAAAAGAAAAAATATTGTTTTGAAAGCTTCCAGTGAAGGGCTTAAAGCTTTAATTAAGGCTATTAAAGATAAAGCTAAGGGTGGATAAGGGGATATGTAAGTGTCATTATCATAAAAACCTTGCAAGCCTTTATTTAAAATTCTTTCAGCTCTAACATAATCCATTTTTTCATCATAAAATTCTTTAAAACCTCTAGAAACGAAAGCATATATGTAAATGCATATTAAAACAATTGAGAGAGAAGCCAGAATTAACTTGAATTTTTCATTTTTAAAATTTATTTGTTTTAATTGGTTAATCATAAAATTTCACTTTTCCCATTCTTTTACCGTTTTTAAAGCAATTTTTAATCAAAAATAAAGTCTAAACACCATGATGGTAAAATTTTAATCTTTTTTTCTCCAATATTTTTTTCATCAAACTGCTCTAAAGTGAAGATGATTCCTTCTTTCGCTTGTAAATCCCTTAATAAACCTGCAAATTTTTTTATATCATTTGCTTCAACATTTTCTTTAACTTCTATAGGCAGTAACTCTCCATTTCTTTTAAGAATCACATCTATTTCTTTTCGATTTTTTCTAAAATAAAATTCTGCATTTAAAGCGTTTACAACATAAGTTTCTAAAATTTTTCCAAAAAACTCTTTTTCATAAAAATTATTTAAGTAAGAAAATGTTAATGATGTGGTAGCAGGATATATCTTTTTAAATTTTCTTGAAGAGGTTAAAGCTTCTTTTCTATAGTTTGAAAGAATTCTTATGGTTAAGCTGTATTTCAAGTAGTTAATATAATTTGAGATTGTTAATCTATTTTTACCTAAAGAGTTTGCAATAGAGTTTACATTAAAAATTAAGCCTGGATTAGAAAAAACAAGTTTAAGCAAGTTTTCAATTAATTCAAAATCTTTAATGCCAAATTCCAATGGTATATCTTTTAAAATAACTCTGGTTACCACAGAGTTTTTAATATACTCTTTTATTTCCTCATCTTTTTCCCAATCAATAATTTCTGGAAAACCTGCTTTTCTAAGATAATCCATAAATAAAGGTAGGGCTTTTCTTTGATATAATTCTAAATTTTCCTTTTTCACATCTAAACTTTTCATTTCCAGAAATTCCTTAAAAGTTAAGGGTTTAAGTTGAATTTCAAAAAATCTTCCAGCTAAATATTCTATTGCTTTTTTGGAAAGAAGTAAAGAGGCTGAGCCTGAAAGAAAAAACTTTAAATTTGGATAAAGATCATAAAATATTTTTATTATGGAAAACCAATCTTTTGCTTTTTGAATTTCATCCAGAAAAATCCAGAGTTTTCCGCATTCCTCAAAATTCTTTTTTAAAATTCTTTTTTCATAGGTTTCTAAAACATCCTTTAAGCTATATTTTTCTTCATCAAAAGAGAAATAAAAAATTTTTTCTGGTTCAACCTTATTTAATAGATAATCTATCAATTGATAAAATAATGTTGTTTTTCCAATTCTTCTTAAGCCTGTAAGCAAAGTTATTTGTCTTTTTTCAGTTTGCGCCAGCATTTGAGGGAAAGCATATCTTTTTTTTGGTTTTGCTAATTCCTTTCTTACTTTGCCAGTTAACCACCATTCATTAAATCTTTCTAAAATATCGATTTGCATTATTTGTATATTACAATATACCAATATTTAAGTTTTTAGTATATTATATTAAACAAATCTCTTAATTTATTAACCCTATTTCTTTAAGAATTTTTTTAAATTCCTCTTCTTTAAGCGAAGCTTTTCTTCCTAACGCGTAAATTTCCTCTATTTTCTTTTTAACTTTCATTAATTGAGTTTCAGTTGGTGTTAAACCAGTTAACTCTTCAATTTTATATTTTATAGCTGCTTTTCCAGATTGTTTCCCTATTGTTATTCTACGCTTGTTTCCAACAAGCTCAGGTGGATAAGGTTCATATGTTAATGGATCATTTAAAACTCCAAAGGCATGTATTCCGCTTTCATGAGCAAAAGCATAATCACCAACTATAGCTTTATTAGGTGGTGTAACATAACCTGTAGCTTTTGAAATAAAATCGGCTAATTGCTTTAATTTTTGGGTTTTACCCTCATATTTTTTAACATTATAGTGCATATAAAGATTCATTATAACTTTTTCTGTTTCAGCATTTCCAGCTCTTTCGCCTATGCCTAAAAAAGTTGTGCTAGCATAAATTTTATCCCAAATTCCTGAAGCTGCAATTATAGCTGCCATAGTATTTTCAACTGCATTTCCAAAATCATCATGCGCATGAATTTCTATAGATTCAATTTTTGTTTCAGCTTTAATAGCTTTAATTTTGGCTGGTATACCATTTGGTAAGGGGGCATTTGGATTAGATAAGCCTATGCCTACAGTATCGCATACTCTATAGCATTCAGCTCCAGCTTCAGCCACAGCATTAATAAATTTTTTTTCAAAGTTCCAATCAGCTCTAGTGCTATCTTCACCATGAACAAAAACTTTTAAACCTTGGTCTTTAGCAGCATATTCTACAACTTCAACAACTCTATTAAGAAGTTCATCCTCAGTTTTATCAGGCCATTTAGCTTTAAAATGAATTTTTGAAACTGGATGTGAAATTCCAATTTCATCAAAACCGCAGTTTAAGGCGTCGTCCACATCCTTTTTGACAGCTCTGCACCAACCTGCCACCCTAATTTTTAAATTTAAATCTTTGATTAGCTTTACAGCTTTTTTATCTGATGGATGATAATGATGAATTTCCATTCTTTCAACTCCAATTTCATCTAAAAGCTTAGCGATTTCAGCTGCATCCTCAGGTGTTACAGCTAAACCAGGCATTTGAACCCCATCTCTTAAAGTTGTATCATCTATTAAAGGTTCAGTTTTTAAAGAAAGCTTATTAAAGAAAACTTTGTAATCCATATAATCCATTTTTATTTCACTTCTTTCCCCAACTTATTTTTTAATCTTTTTTAAGTTTTTCTTTTTCATTTATTTTAAAATAAAAGTCAATTTGTTTTTGGTTGCTTTTAAAATTTTGTGATTTTTCAATTTTAATTTATTTTTAGGTCTCATCTTATTCGATAAAAATTGGTTATTTAAATCTTTCATATATAAATTTTTCGTTATAAAAAATAAATATTTATAATGTTTAAAAAATATTGAATGAATATTTAATGTGGAGATGTTAAATTGAAAAATGTAAAAAGTATAGATAAGCTTGATTTGCAAATAATAAATTTACTTCAAGAAGATTGCAGATTAAGCTTTAATAAAATAGCTAATAAACTTAAAATTTCGGTTGGAACAGCCTATAATAGAATTAAAAATTTAGAAAAATTAGGTGTAATAAAAGGTTATTCAGCCATTATAGATTCAACAAAAATCGGTTATAATTTAACAGCTATAATATTAATTCAAGCTGAAGGAAAATACATTTTGGAAGTTGAAGATAAAATAGCTAAAATAAATAATGTTGTTTTAGTTTATGATATAACTGGGGATTTCGATATTGCTGTGATAGCTAGGTTTAAAGATAGATTTGAATTAAACAATTTTATAAAAAATATTTTAGCTATACCTTATGTTAAAAAAACAGTTACAAATGTGGTTCTTAATATTATTAAGGAAGATTTTAAGATTCCAAAAGTTTAAGGCTTAAAACTTCAAAAAACAATTAAAAATTTTTATATAGCTAAGTTTAAAAGCTTTTTTTAAAAAAAAGGGAAATTAAATGATGGCTTTTAGAAGGCTTAAAGTCTTTAAGGAGGCTTTAACAGCTTTATTATTTGATGTTTTAGGTTTAGCAGCTGGAGGTTTAGCTGTAGCTTTTTCCAATTTAATTTTGTTAAAGCCTTGGAGTCTAATGCTTTATCCAATGACTTTAAGCGTTAGAGGAGCTGTAAATGGTGTTTTCGCTAGTAGGCTTGGAACAAACCTTCATTTAGGCTTAATTAAACCTCAATTAAGAAAAAACACGGTTTATTATCATGCTTTAGCATCCTCATCCTTAACGCTTTCCCTTATCTTAAGCTTAATAATAGGTTTAATTGTTTTCGTTATTAATAAAGCAGTTTATAACATTGAATTTAATGAAGCTTTTTTTATTTTAAGTATTTGCATAGCAACTCAAGGTTTAACAGTAATTACTGTTGAACCTATAACTGCTCTTTTAGGTTTTTTCTCTTTTAAAAAAGGTGTAGATCCAGATATTATTGTTTATCCTGTTTCATCAACGATTGCTGATATTTTAGTTACAGGATTTTACATTTTTTCTTTAACTTTAGGGTTTAAACTTGGTTTTTTTGGAAAGCTTATATTAAATCTCATAGCTTTAGCTTATACTTTTTTAACTTTATTGATTTTATTAAAATTTAAAGAGGAAGCTAGTTATTCAAAAGTGGTTAAAGAAGCTATTTTCGGGATTTTAACAGCTGCAGCCATAAGCGCTATTTCAGGTTTTTCGCTTTCAAAAGTAAAAAATGAAATTGAAATGCGTAAAGGCTTTATAACCGTTTATCCAGCCTTAATAGATACAATAGGTGATAGCGGCGCTATTTTCGGTTCCTTATTAACAACTAAATTGGCTTTAGGAGAAATTAAACCTAAATTAACTTCTATAAAAAATAATTTAAATGAGTTAAAGCAAATTGCAGCTGCCACTCTAATAATGTATATGGGTTATGGGGTTTTAGCTTCTTTAAAATCAACCTTTATAAACTTTTTCGTTGTTACCCTAACTTTTTTAATTGTTTTTCCCTTAATAATGATTTTATCTTTTTTTACGGCTGTGGCAACATGCTATAAAGGGTTTGATCCAGATAACTTTACGGTTCCAATTGAGATGGCTGTAAGTGACAGTTTAGTTACATTAGTTTTGGCATTATTAATTGCTTTAACAGCAGTTTAAAATGGAAAAAAGGGAGATTAAAAATGTTAATTAAGGAAATTGAAGAATTAATTAAAGCAAAGAAAGAAGAAGAGTTTATTTATCCTCTTTACAATAGTTATTGTCTAAATAAAATTCCAGAATTTATATTAAACCTTTTTAACATTGAAAAAAATGAGAATTTAATTTATAAATTTTTAAAAAATGAATTAGGCTTAGAAAATGTTAAAAAAATAGTTTTGCTTCTATTGGATGGTTTAAGCTATAATTACTTTATAAAAAAATGTGGAGAGCTTAATTTTTTTAATGCTATAGTTGAGAATGGTGTTTGCTTTCCTTTAACAACAGTTTTTCCTTCAACAACAACTTCTGCGCTTGCAACTATTGATACAGGTTTAACACCTCAAGAGCATGCACTATTAGAATGGTACATGTATCTTAAGGAATTTGATGGTTTAATTGTTACAATGCATTTTACACCTTTTAACGAGAAATGCGAAGATAAACTGCTTGAAAAAGGAATTAAACCAACTGTTTTATTTAATGGTGAAACAATATATCAAAAATTGAAAAGAAAAGGAGTTAAATCTTTTTCTTTTATAAACTCTTCTTATGCTTCTAAAGCTTATGCTAAATTAATGCGAAAAGGAAGCGAAATACTTCCTTTCATAAACTTTTCAGATTTAATTATAAACCTTAAAAAGCTTTTAGAATTAGAAAAAGGCTCAAGCTATTTTTATGCTTATTGGGATGCTTTAGATGCTATAGAACATCGATATGGATTAAATAATGAAGCTCAAAATTTAGAATTTAATACTTTAAACTTTTTATTAAGTAAAGCCTTAAAAAACATTCAGGAAAAAACTGCTGAAGAAACATTGATTATTTTAACTTCAGATCATGGTCAAATAACAGTTAACCCCAAAGAAACAATTTATTTAAATAAATTTAAAAGGCTTAAGGAAGGCTTTAGAAAAAGTGTTAAAGGAAAAATTATTTTGCCAAGCGGAAGCCCAAGAGACCTTTATATTCATTTAAAACAAAATAAAATAAATGAAATTAAAAATTTTCTTTTGGATAAGCTTAAAAATAAAGCAAAAATAATTGATGTGAATGAAGCTGTTAAAAAGGGATTATTTGGTTTATTAAATAAAAAACCTAAAAGAAAATTTTATGAAAGAGCTGGCGACTTAATTATTCTTCCCTTAAATAATAATACGGTTTGGTATAAGCATTTTAAAGGGGAAAAACTTCGTTATACAGGGCTTCATGGAGGATTAACCGAGGAGGAAATGATTATTCCATTTGCTGCTGCTAAACTTTCGCAAATTCAAAAGGCATTTTAAGTGTTGTATGCAATAAAATTTACCTTTAGTTATTTTAAAAATTCATTATTCATTTATATTTTATGGCAAGTTTTGAAATGGCTTTAAGTAAAAAATACCCTATAAGATTTATTGCGATTAAGCTTCCTGCTAAAATGCTTAATAAAGAAGCATATAATGGAACATTAAATATAAAGCTTAAATAAAAGCCTACAATGCTTGTAATTATTAATGTTTCTATAATTGAGGCTAGCAACCAGCTTCCTTTAAATTTTAATTTCCCAATTTTCCATGCAATAAATGAAGCTATAAAATTGGCGAGGCTTCCACCAACAATATCTATTATCCCTAATCCACCGAAAAAATTTGCTATTAAACAACCTATGGTTAAACCTATGATTGTTGACCAACCAAAAATAATTGATAGGGGAAGAAGAGCATCTGCAACTCTAACTTGAAACAATTGAAAGCTTATTGAAGATAAAGCAACTACCCCTATAGCATATACAGCTGCAAAAACAGCTGTTAAAGAAATATTAAATGTTTTGCTTTTCAAATTTTTCCTCCTTCACCCGGGGTTTATATAGCGGAACGGGGGGAGGACCCCTCACCCGCTGAAAACATTAAGACTAACTAATATATTTAAACCTTTTTAAAACAATTAAGCCTATTATTAAGGATATATATAAATCAATTAAGCTTTGAAGAGTGTTCCAAAAGGTTACTTCAACAAAATAAGCTGTAAACCATGTTAAACCTAGAAAATGACTTATAAAACTTTGAAATCTAGGATTTGTAAAAAACTCTAAAACCTGCTTTGAGCTCATTCCAAAAAATACGGGTATAGCAAAGTATAGATTAAGAAAAACTGTAGCTAAATCACGAATTAAAGTAGCTGTTAAGCTTGCTAAAATAAATAAGCGTTTATTTTTAAGCAGATTAATTGAATTTTTAGTTTTTAAAGTAAATAAAGCTGGGATAGCAACCATCCATATGCTTGCTGAAATCTTCATTAATGCACCAACCCAGCCTCCTGCAAAAGGCCCTAAAAAACCTATAAGTGGAGCGCTTATAGCCATGCAAAGTAAACTAGCTTTAAAACCGAAAAACATCCAACAAATAATCCATGGAACAGCTGTAAAATCAAGCCTCATAAACCAAGGCGTTAAAAATATTGGTGGAAAAACTTGAAAAAGAACAGATATGGGCGCTAATGCAGCTGCCCCAGTTAATTTTAGCATTGATTTACGTGAATTCGCCATATTTCATCGCCTAACTTTACTATTTAATGAAGATGCAACTTCATAATTACATAGCTAGCTTATATATAAATATTTTTGAGTAAAAACTCAAATTTGAGTAATTAAATCCATTTAGAATAAGCTATCGCTTTAGAAAATTCTAAAAATTAATCATTATATTATGGGCAAAGTATCATTTTATGTAATGGTGTACCCCATAATTTTTCATAAAGTTTTGTATCAATTGTTATGAAGTTTATATCTAGTTTTTCCGCTAAAGCCAAATATGATAACTCATAAATTGTTAAAGCATATTTAATTGAAAATTCAATTGATTTTTCCTTTACTTCCTTATAGTAATGCAGAAAACAAAGGTTATCTAAAAACTTCATACTCATTTAAGCGTTCTTTTTAATTCTGTTTCGCTTAATTCTTTTAAAAAATAGAATTTTTCCATAAAGCATTTGTAACCTCATAAAGTGTTAAATCAAGTATGTGAAGTTTATTATATTTTCTAATTGTTTCTTTTATCCATCCACTATGTTCTTCTGGTGTATAAAGCGCAACTATCGCTGAAGAATCAAGAACAGCTTCAATAGGCATGTTTTCTATCCTCGCGTATAAGCTCAGCTGCAGAAGTTGTTTTTCTTTTTGTTATTGATGTTCTAATTTCATCAGCTTCCTTTAAAACTCTATTTCTTAATTCCTCATTAACAAGCTCTTCAAGAAACTTTTTTACTTTATTATACCATTCTATATCGAGTTCATCAAGAAGTTTTTTAAGTTCTTTAGGAATTCTAATGCTGATCGTAACGCTCATAAACATTCACTATTTACTAATTTTGTATACAATTAATATAAACATTTTAAATAAACATAAATTATCTTATCTTCATTAATTTCCTAATTAAACACTTAAGAAGGCAAATGAAGAAATATGATTTAGGGAATAATGTTGAACCTTAAAAGATTTGAGTTAATTAAAAATCAAATTTATGAAGCTGTTATTTCAGTTTATAATGAAGATAAGGAGCCTACAGCAGCACCTATGGGTGTCACAATAATTAATAAATCAACTTTTTTTATAAAACCTTTTAAACAAACTTCTTTGCTTAAACATTTAACATATTCGAAATGCGGCGTTGCTAACTTCACTTTAAACCCATTAATATTTTATTTAACAGCTTTTAAAGAGAAAAACCCTCAAAGAAAGCTTCCCTTAAACCTTTTTAAACCAGCAAACCATGTGAATGCTCCAAAACTTAAAAATTCAATTCTTTATATGGAATTTACTGTAAAT
>Ga0105158_1000918_pt1 | contig 11872 bp, 15 predicted proteins | sample LHCtaG_FD_81567 | JGI IMG/M metagenome (GOLD analysis project Ga0105158, IMG submission 81567) | Hot spring microbial communities from Little Hot Creek, USA to study Microbial Dark Matter (Phase II) - LHC4sed_matched | ecosystem: Environmental > Aquatic > Thermal springs > Hot (42-90C) >... | reverse complement strand
GCCGCTCTACGAGATCAACGTGGGCTATGTAGCCAGGTGCATGAAGAACTTCGGCCTCTCGAAGCTCGTGCTCGTGAAGCCGAGGTGCAGCGTGGGCGGCGAGGCGTACAAGTTCGCGGCTCATGCGCAGGACGTTCTCGCTAGAGCGCGCTTCGCCGGCAGCTTGAGCGAGCTGAGGGGCGAGTACAACCTCGTCGTGGGGACCACCGGCGTCACCACGAAGGACTTGAGCCACGTTCGCCGCTGGATAACCCCCGAGGATTTAGCGCGGAGGATCGCGCAGCAGGACGGCGAGGTTCTGCTGGTTCTGGGGAGGGAGGACATCGGCTTGACGAACGAGGAGCTCGCTCTCTGCGACATAGTCGTCACGATACCGGCGAACCCGGAGTACCCCATTCTGAACGTCTCGCACGCGGCCGCGATACTGTTCTACGAGGTGTACAAAGCGTGCTCGCGCGCCAAGCCGTTGGCGCGGCTGCCCGTAAGGGGGGAGGTGGAAATCCTCCTGAAGTACCTGAGGGGTCTCATGGAGCTCTTGGGCGAGAGCGAGGAGCGCGCGGAGCGCGCGTGCCTCATGGTGCGGCGCGTGATAGGGGGTTCGCCGCCCACCGACGTGGACGTGCGGATGCTGCTCGGCGTCGTTCGCAAAGCGTACGAAAGGATTGCTATGGAGGGGGGCGCGCGCTGAGCGGCGCGCCGCGGCGAAGCGGTCGAAGCGTTTATAAGCAGCGCACCGCGCAGCCACCGCGATAAGCGATGCCCCTGCGACCCGGGCGTTGCTACAGGAGGTTCGACACGCCGCCGTACACTAGGCTGGAATACATAAAGAGCATACCGCCCGTCACAATTCCGAAGTTCGACCTCGGCAACCCGAGGGGCAACTTCGACTGCACAGTGAAGCTGGTAACGTTGAAAGCGGGGCAAATCCGCCAGAACGCGCTCGAGGCCGCTAGGCAAATGGCTAACAAGTACCTTTCCTCGAAGCTTGGCGAGCAGAACTACTTCATGAGGATAAGCGTGTACCCCCACCACATCCTTAGGGAGAACAAGATGATGGCGATGGCAGGCGCCGACCGACTGCAGGACGGCATGCGCCTCTCCTTCGGGACGCCCATCGGCAGAGCCGCTAGGGTGGACGTAGGGCAGGTCGTGATGTACGTGCGGGTGAAGAGCAGCAACGTCGAGCATGCAAAGGAAGCTTTGCGCAGAGCCGCTTCGAAGCTCTCCCTGCCCTGCCGGATCGTCGTAGAAGCCGGGGGTACGAGTGAAGCTAGTGCACGCTAAGAGGGTGGAAGCCTGCATCGACCTGATCTCCAGAGTTCTGAGGGGGGATATCGGATCGCGGGAAGAGGCGGTCAGGGAGCTAGAGAGGCTCTACCGGGCGCTGGGGATCGAGCCGATTAGGGGCTGGTCGAAGATCAACCTCTTCGAAAAGGAGTTGTGCACGGTTTACGTGGTGGCGAAGTACGGGTTGGGGCTGGAGGTGGACGAGTACAGGGACCTGTACGAGAGAGTGCTGTGGCTGGAAGCAGGAGCTGAGAGAGCCGCCGAGAGGATCAAAGCTGGCGAGGGGGTCGAAGCCGTGCTGGAGGAGCTGGGCTCCGCCGACGAAAACGTGGTTTTCCGCACAGCGCGGTTGGAGGCGACGGCGGTCCTACTCGGCTTTAAGCCGGAGGAGGAGCTCGCGCTGCTCCTCAACAGGCTGAGCGAGCTCTTCCCGGCGCTCGCGCAAAGGATCGTAGGCTTCAAGCGCTTCTACGTGGCGTTCAGAGTGGCGCAAGCGGTCGCTGAGGGGGTCATCAGAACGCGCTTGGAGAAGGAGGCGATAAAGCACGCTCTCTGCGTCAAGCTGGGGGCCGAGAGAGCCGCGCCCCCGGACGAGTTTATCAGGGAGATCGCGCTCAACGTCTTGAAGCTTGAGGAGCGCCGTGTGGCAAGGGTGGTCAGCACCAAAAAGCCCAGGGGCGCAACGAGCGATTGAGGGAAGCAGCCTCCAGGAGGAAGGTTTTTCGCGGCCGTAATGGAAGGGCAATCGTGGAGCTCGTTGAGACCGGCATCGAGGGATTGGACAGGTTGATAGGCGGCGGCTTCATAAAAGGGAGGACATACCTCGTAGCGGGCGAGACCGGAACCGGAAAAACGATCTTAGCTCTCAACTACCTCCTCCACGGAGCCTCGAAAGGCGAGCCTGGCGTCTACCTCCTGGTGGACGAGGAGTACGAAAGCTTCGTGGAGGGGGCTAAGGGATTCGGCTGGGATCTCCAACCGCTCATGCGGAGCGGGCTGCTCAGCGTGGTTACGCTGCTTCCCGACTTTGTCGAGAGAGTAAAGAGTAAACCTGTGGAAACCATCGTTGACTCGATTGTTGAGAGCCTGAAAGAGGAGGTTGAAAGAATAGGCGCAGAGCGCCTCGTGATCGACCCCATAGCCCCTTTAGTTGTCGGGGAAGAAAGCATCGTGAAGATGAGGGAGTACGTGAGGAGCCTGTTGGCGAGCATCGAGCGCAAGATTCGCACCACGACACTGGTTACGTCCGAAATCCCCACGGGCACCGTGCAACTCAGCCGCTTCGGCGTCGAGGAATTCCTCGCGACGGGAGTCCTCGTCCTCGGTCTCAGGAATGTGGGAGGGAGGTTCACGCGAACCCTGTGGATCAGGAAAATGAGGTGGAGCCCTGCTGAGCCGGCGATGTACGAGTTCGAGATAGTTCCGGGGAAAGGGATAGTGGTGAAGCCTGAAAAGCGCCTCGCTTAGCGCGTCCACGTGTTGCCGCGAATCCCTCATTGGCGCGTTGAGTGAGCGCGCGCTTTTTACCCCTCCAGCGCACGTCGTTACGGAGCGATCGATGCCGGTGGCGCGAAGCATGCAAAGGGAGGGGGCGATGTGTTACGTGAAAGTGCACAAGGTCGGAAACGATACCGTGGTGGCGCTGTGCGACGCCGAGCTATTGGGTCAGGAGATACTTATCGGCGACCGCTTGAAGATACGCATAAGCCGGGAGTTCTACAGTGGGGAGCTGATCCCCCTGTCCTCTCTGTGGGAGTACGTGGAGAAGGCCACGGTGATTAACGCCTTCGGCAACGCGGTGGTCGAGGAGCTGGCTAGGCGTATAGCCGCTGTGCGTCACGCCGCTGTGAACCTGGGCGGCGTGCTCCACGTACAGCTCTTGCTGAGGTAGTGTAGCAGAGGTTATTTAAGCGCGCTTTCCGCCACGAAAGCAAGATGGCCGAAGAACACAAAACACTGCTCTCGAGGCTGTGCCCGATTTGCGGCAAGGAAGTCGAAACGCTCTACGGAGGCATGTGCGGAGAATGCTACAGGAAGCTCCACCCGCTAGCTGAGCTACCGAATGTTCTGGAAGTGAAGCTGTGCCGAGTGTGCGGAGCGTACAAGCTGGGCGGCAAGTGGATGAGGCCGAAGGGCAGCGATCCCCTGCGCGAGGCAGTGGAGGAGGCGGTTAAGCGCTCGATCCGAGTGCGCGGCCGCGCAGAGAGAATGGCCGTCGTTGGGATCGAGGGCGAGCGCGTGCGCGTGCTCGTATCCGGCTCCGCGGTCGAGGGGATGCACGCCTACGAGGAGGAGTACACCGCCCTCTTCCGCTTGCGGTGGGAGATGTGCCGCGAGTGCGCGCTATCCAAGTCGAAAAGAGAGGTGGCTCGAGTGCAGGTTAGGGCCAAGGGTAGGGGTTTAACCTCAGCCGAGGTTGCAGCAGCGAAGGAAGTCGTGAAGAGGTTCCTTAGTTCGCGGTGGCACGGCGATCTGGATCTCGTGGAGATCGTGGAGGAGGGCGGCACTTTAGATTTCATTTTCTCCTCTCTCCCGAGCGCCAAGCTAGCTGCTGACGCGCTGAGGAGGGAGTTCCCGTCCACGGTGCTGGAGACGCGGAAGAGCATGGGAGTCGACGCCAGCGGAAAACGCCTCGCTAAGGCCACTTTCAGGATCCTGTTGCCGGAGTTCAAGGTTGGGGACGTGATCGAGTTCAAGGGTAAGCTCTATTACGTGACGCGCTTGAGCGGCGAGGGGGTTTGGGCGATGGACCTCAGCAGGCTAGAGGAGGTCAAGCTGGGGAGGGGCAGGGAGCTCATCGAGGGCAGCAAGGTCGTCCGCAGGGAGGAGGAGATGGAGCCCGTCATCGTGGCCTCCCTGAGGGGCAGTGAGGTGGAGGTGGTAGCCCTAAGGAGCGGGAAGAGCTTCTCGCTGCACCTGGAGCGGTTGCACCCACAGCTGAAGGAGGGGGGCAGCGCCCTCTTAGCGGTCATCGACGAAAAGTACTACGTGCTGCCGCCTGCCTCACCGTCTCTGGCCAATAGCGCGCGTCACTAGCCACAAAGCAAATATTGCACCTGGTCGCGGAATCGCTCGTGCCGAAAAGGGGAAGGGAGGGCGAGGGGCGGAAGGAAACGCCTCTGCCGGACAACAAGGAAACGATGCTAGGCATCATACAGCAATTCCTAGGCTACGATAGGGCTCGCGTCCTGTGCGCGGACGGCAAAGTGAGGCTGTGCAGAATCCCCGGTAGGTTGAAGAAAAGGATGTGGATGAAGGTGGGCGACATAGTACTCGTCGCACCGTGGGAGTTTCAGCGCGACGAGAGGGGTGATATCATATACAGGTACGAGAGCGGGGAGCTCCGTGAGCTCGAGGAAAGGGGCTTCCTCGCTGAACTGAAGCGCGCGATCGAGAGCGCGGGCGCTTGAGCGGGGATCTGCTCGCCGCAGGGGGTGGGTGCTGGACCCCACCCGTTACCCGCGCAAACGCGCACTCTAAGAGGCCTTCTGAAGCTTCGACTTCAACGCTCGCACGAACGCGCGAGGGTCGCCCACTTCGACGCCCAGCTTCGAGAAGTACGCGAACACGTTCCTCACGTCCCTGTACAGGAACTCCTCCGCCATCGGGTGGTTGACATCCACCGCGGAGCCGAAATCTATGAGCACGAGCTCGTCGCCCCTCACCATGATGTTGTACTCGGAGAGGTCGGCATGCACGAGCTTAGCCCGCGTATAAAGCAACTCGATGTACCTCTTCACGATCTCGAAGGCCTTTTCGGGATCTTCCAAGCTCACCTCCCTGAGCAAGGGCGCCGGTCTCCCCCTCTGCTCTGGGTTGCTTATGAACTCCATCACCAAGACGTTGCCCCGCCTCGCGATCGGTCGAGGGACTCTGACGCCTGCTTCATAAGCTCGAACGAGGTTCCTGTACTCCTTCGAGCACCACAGCTCCACGAGCTTCCTTATGTCGCCCCGAACTTCTCTGAACCTCGGATCCCCCTCGATGTACACCCGTCTCCCCCTCCTGAACTCGGCTGTTTGAACCAGGTAGATCTTCAGCGCGATGTCTTTCCCATCCGGCGCCTCGGCCCAATATATCCTAGCCTCCTTCCCGGACGCGACAGCTCCGTGAACCACCTTTACGACGCCCGCGTTCAAAAGCTTGTAGAGCGCCATTAAGGTTTGGAAATCAAAAACTTCTTCTACTACCTCAAAGAGCTCGCTATCTTTAACTTTTTTATCGCTTTTTATCCTGGCTATCTTAGCTTTTACCTCATCGAGATTTTCTGCCATGCGCGGCGTACACGCGCCGAGATGGCATAATTAAACGTTTCACTACGCAGCGACCGGCGCGGCGGAGCCAAGGTTGAACGTTTGCGTTGCGATTTGCAATTGAAGGGGATTTTAAGTCAGCTATGGTGGGGCCGCCGGGATTTGAACCCGGGTCCCTCCGCAGCCCGGCGGCTTACGCGGGCCCGAGCCGCGCATCCATTTGGGCGCGCCCCGGCCGCGTCAGCGGTCCGTCCGCTCCTCCAGGCGCGCATACCAAGCTGGACGACGGCCCCAAGATCCGGGGCTGCAGGAGGGGTTAAAGGCTTTGCGGGAGGAGCGGCTACAAGCTTCTCTTTTTCAAGCGCTCCTACTGCTCTCTTTCATTCTCCGTAGTGCGCCACGAGCACCGATACCCTCGCTCCCATCCACCTCATAGGGGCATTCTCTCCTAAACGCGCACGCGAGCCCGCAAGCCCCGAACGCGCTATCACGGCACATCAACCGCTCCTCAAACATTTCTCTCCCTTAGGGAGGCTGGTCGAGCGCGCTGAGCGCGTTAAGCCGGCGCTCGGCGACCTCACCTACTGGGAAAACTATATTGGCCCAAGCGTCGAGCGCAGCCCAGTATGCTGGACGAGCTGGATCGGGCTATCCTCCACTCGCTAACTCTCAACGCCCGCGCCCCCCTATCGGAGATCGCTAGGAGGCTTAACGCGGCTAGGACGACGATCAGCGAGAGGTTGGAGAGGCTTGAGAGAGAAGGTGTAATCAAGGGTTACCGAGTAGACGTCGACTATAGCAAGCTAGGGTACCGCTATCTCGCGTTCGTTCTCGTGAAGGTGAGGAGGGGCGGATTGAAGGGCGACAAATCCAACCAGGAGGCGCTCGCCGAGAAAATAGTCTCGGAGTGCTCGACGAGGGAGGGGTTGCCGTGGGTGGAGGAGGCGCACATAATAACGGGCGAGTACGACCTTTTGCTAAAAGTTAGGGCGCGCGAGTGGGAGGAACTGACGAACTTCCTGATACGTTACATGCCGGAGCACCAAGACGTCGTGCAGACGCACACAATGCTCGTTCTCAGAGCAGTCCACGAGAACCACTCCCCACCCTTGACCGCTGGGGGTGGCGGAAAAAGAAAATAGTTAATTTTCGATTCGCGCTCCAGCCCCTACTCTTTTACGACCTCCAACACTAGCGATGGCATCACGTCCTTTACGCCGTACTTGGTCCTCAGCTCGTTGACGAACTTCTCAAGCTCGGCATTGTCCTTAGCCCAGTAGTCGGCTATCACCATGTGGTCACCCGACGTTATCGCGACGAATTTCACGTCCGGGTTCTCGGCGAGCGCTCTAACGACCTCCAGCAACCGCGACGCTTCGACGTTGAAACCTATGAAGGCGCGAGCCCTATAACCGAGCTTCGTGTGATCAAGCGCCAGCTTGTAGGCTTTTATCACGCCCTCCTCCTCCAACCTCTTCAGCCTCTTCCTTATCGCCACATCGCTCATGCCGATCTTTTCAGATATCCTTGTGAGTGGCGTTCGCGCGCTCTTCTCCAGCAACCTTATTATCTCCAGATCCTTTTCATCAACTAGCGCGCTCACAGATTAACATTCGGAGTGGAGAGGTATTTTAACCTTTTCCTTCTGCCCCCCTGCTAATCATTAGCGGTGCAGAAGCTTAAACGGCTCGTACCGATTCGAGGTTCTCGGGGACGTAAACCTCGATGTTTGGGAGCATTTTTGATATCGCGCTCCCGAACGCTTTCGCTTTACTCCTCTCGCCGTGGTTCAACACCAGCTTCTTGGGCGTCGGGCTGACGCGCTTAAGGTAGGAGACCAGCTGCCTCCTGTCGCTGTGCCCCGAGAAACCTTCAACCCTGTACACGGACATCTTCAGCCTCCTATACTCGACGCGACCGCGGGAGTCGACGAAGGCGAGGTCCCTCAGGCCCTGGAGGATCTTCCTGCCCAACGTCCCCTCAACCTGGTAGCTGACGAACACGAGCGAGCTCCTCTCGTCCTCTGCCAACAGCTTCAAGTACTCCATCACGGGTCCGCCAGTGAGCATGCCAGAGGTCGCTAGCACCACGCACGGTCTCGCCTCGATAACCTCCTCGCGCTCCTCGCCCTTGAACACGTGCACGTTGGGGGCCGTGAACGGGTTGACCTTGCGGAATATCATCTCGCTGACCGTGCTGTTTAGGTGCTCCGGGAACGCGGTGTGTATCGCGTTGACATCGTCGATCATACCCTCTATGAATATCGGTATCTGAGGCAGCTGACCGCTCTCCATCGCCATCCTAAGCGCAAGGAGCACCTCCTGGGCCCGCCCCACCGCTAGTACGGGCACCAACACCACGCCGTTCCTCTTCACGGTCTCAGCAACTATGTCCACCAGCTGCTTCACCGCTTCATCCCTGCTGGGTAGGATGTCCTCTTTGCCGCTGTACGTGGTCTCCATGACGAGCACCTCAAGCCTCGGGAAGCGGTAGTCCGCCGGGTCCAGCAGGAGCGTGCGCTCGAACTTGAAGTCGCCGGTGTAGACTATGTTAACCAGCCCCTCCCCGATGTGCAAGTGGACCAGCGCGCCCCCGAGTATGTGGCCCGACTTGTAGAACGTCAGCTTAACATCGGGGGCTATGTCGGTGACCTCGCCGTACGAGAGGGTGTACGAGTGGACGATCGCGGTGGTCACATCCTTCTCGCTGTATGGCAGCGGCCTGCCCTCCTTCCGCGCCACTCTCAGGTAGTCTTCCTGCACGAGCTTCGTTAAGTACAGCGTCGGTTCAGTCATGTACACGGGGCCCCTATAACCGTACTTGAACAGGTACGGCAGTGCGCCGCAATGGTCCAGATGCGCGTGGGTAACCACTACAGCGTCGAGCTTCTCTACGTCGAACTCCGGTACTTCGAAGAACGGGTACTCGTCCCCGTTCGACGTCGGCTTGATGCCCGCGTCGAGGAGCACTTGGCTCTCCGGCGTCTGTATCAGTATCGCGCTGCGCCCGACTTCCTGGAAAGAGCCTAAGCCGATTATCCTAACGTAGTTGTTCTCGAACAGCTTGGCCCGGAAGATCCTCTGGCCCATGGCGCGCAGCAGCCTGGCCCGCTCCTCCACCCGCGACCGGAAGAGCTCTCGGACTTCAACTACCGCTTTGGAGTGTATGGCGGGTGTCCGCATGATCTTGGGTTGCCAGCCAGTGAGCTCGAAGATGGCCCTCCTCGTCTCCCCGCTCCTCCCGATCACGTAGCCCGGTTTTTCCGCTTCAATCTCCACCTCCCCCAGCGCCTCATTGAAGAAAATTTTCTGTATCCCGGCTTCGGGAGGCACCACCGCTCTTATAACTTGCTCGGCTTTTTCAGGCTGCAATCTAACATCGGGGTCAGCTCTAACAACGATCCTTTTCTTTATTGTTTTCACGATATCTTTTATCAATTTTTCCTCATCTTTAACGAACACTGAGGGTTTCCTTGTGTAAATAGCTATCTTAGGTCCTTCAAAATCTATCTTTGTTATTTCAGCTTCCGGAGGAATTTGTTCTAATATCTTCCTTCTTATGTCTAAAATCGTACCACTAAGCAGCTCCATACCCTCGTGCTCCCCCTCAGAGCAACTCCTCGCCCCTGATTATCCGGACACCGTTAGCCCTATCGATCACTGCCAGGTCCACTCCCTCGCCGCTGCCGGGATCTCTCAGCATCGCAGCTCTCACGGCGCGCGCCACTAGCTTTAGCGCCTCCTCCACGCTCATGTCCTCCCTGTACTCGCTCTCGATCAAGCTGATGGCGAAGGGGGTTCCCGAGCCGGTAGCCGCGTACTTCTCCTTGGTCACCGTGCCGAGCCAGTCGACGCTGTAAAGGTTGGCCCCGCGGCTGTCGACGCCGCCTATCAGCATCTGCGCGACCAGGTACGGGCGGTTGGCGAATAACAGAATAGAGGCGAGCGTAGCTAGGGAGTGGATGCTTATGGGTTCGCCAACGCTGCTCCTGTAAAGTCTCGCTTCCGCCCTAAGGCGCTCCACCAGCCACTGAGCGTCTCCCGCATAGCCGGCTATTGTGGCGGCTACGTGGTCATCGATGCGGTGGATCTTCTCCGCCCTTTTGTGAGCAATGAAGTAGCCGCTGGTGGCCCGCCTGTCCGCAGCCAAGACAACGAACTCTTTGAACGCTAACCCTACCGTGCACGTCCCTTTCAGAGCTCCGTAACGCGCGCTTGGCTTAGAAGCAGAGAGCATGCTCGTCGCGACGACGGGTCGCGCTCGCTTAAAAACCTTCCCCGCGAGCCCCTGAGAGGTGCGCAGTGGTGCCGAGCGCGCGGAAGGTGGCCATGGTCCCGAGAGCTCAAGCGAAGGAGGGGGCCGTGTTCAGGGTCCTGCTGGATCCGCGCTGCTTCAAGTGCGAGTTCCGCAGAGCTTGCGTGGGCGCGTTGAGGGCTTGGGGACGGTACCGCGTAATCGGCGTCCGGCGAACTTCGCACTTCTGCCCGATCATAGGGGACGAGATGGTGGTCGTCGAGGTGGAGGATGAGCCGCTGCTAGCCGCCGTGGAGAGCAAGGTGGCAGTCGAGGGGGTCACTCTCAGGTACGCTAAAGTCAATTGCGATGCCCCTTGCCCTTACCGCGAGTACTGCACACGCGCCCCCCTGCTCGAGGGCGAGGTCGTGAAGGTGGTTAAGGTCCTGCAGCGGCTACCGTGCCTCAAATCTTACTCCTTGACCTTGGTGGAGCTCCTCCCGGTCGCGCAGGAGAAACAGATTTAAACTCAAGGGCAGCGCGTCCGCCCGTGAGCTTCGGAGAGAAAATGTACAAGTGCGCTAAGTGCGGCAGGGAGTTCTCGAAGGAGGAGATGGAAATTCTTCCGGGTGTGAAGTGCCCATACTGCGGCTGGCGCATAGTGATCAAGCTGCGCGCCCCCACCGTCAAGCGCGTGAGGGCCATTTAGCGCGCGAAGAGCAGTAGGAGGGCTCTCGCAAGGAGCTTCGCCGCAATGCGGCTGGTCACGTCGTTCACGTCGACTAAGGGGTTCACTTCGACGACGTCGAACCCCACTAGCCTGCGGTCGATCACCTCGAACAGCAGCTCCGAGAGCTGGTTGAACGTGAGGCCCCCGGCTCCGGGCACCCGACCCCCGGCGCCGCTGAGGGGTCTAGCACATCGACGTCCACCGATACGTAGATGTTCCTGCCCAAAGTGCTCAGCTCGTCCCTGAACCTGTCGAGGTTCCACGGGTAAATCACGCGCACGCGCTCGTCCTGCCGCAGTGCTGCGGCCTCCTCCTTCGAGAGGGCTCTCGCGCCCACGACCACCGCTTCCTCGACAAGGCCCTCCCTCGCCCTCCTGAGCACGGTGGCATGACTGAGCTTCTCTCCCTGCGGGTACTCGTCCCTGAAATCCAGGTGCGCATCAAACACCACCAGTGAGAGCTTCCCCCGCAGGCCGAGGAGAGCCCCCAAGGTCACCAGGTGATCCCCCCCGATGAGCAGCACGACCTTGCCAGCCGCCGAGAGCTCCCGAACGACCTTCGCGACGCTGTTGACGGCGTTCGCCGGGGACAACGCCTCCCTCACGTCCCCCAAATCGGCCGTGGGGGTCTCGGAAGCGTCGGCCCCTAGCAGGGGATCGTACGTCTCCATGTCCTGAGACACCTCTCTAATCCTTCTCGGCGCGTAGCGGCTCCCCGGCCTACAGGTGGAGCTGGAGTCGTAAGGCGCGCCGACGATCGCCGCCTTCGCGGCGCTCGCGTCCCTGGGCAAGCCTATGAACGTGGGGAGCCTGGGCTCGACGAGGAGGCTCACGTAGCCCTCCACGGCCAGCCTCACCGGGTTCCTAGTTACTTGACCAACAGGAGCGGGCCGTTTGTCCCCGCGCGCTCACCCCCACGCACCGAGCTTTACACGCCTCGCGAACTCGGTGATGATCTCGTCGAGCTTGCCGCCGTCCTCGCGCAGCTCAAAGCGCACTCTCGCTACCGGTTTGTTCAGCTTCATGTACCTCGTTAGGTCGGTAGGCGTCCCCAGCACCACGCTGTCCGCGGGGACCCGATTGATCGTCTCCTCCAGCTCCCTTAGCTGCGCTGGGCTGTAGCCCATAGCCGGCAGAACGGGCCCTATGTGCTTGTACTCCTCGTAGACCTTCCGCAGGCTGCTCACAGCGTAAGGCTTCGGGTCCACGACCCTCCCCCCGTACTTCACAGCCGCTGCATAGCCAGCTCCGTGCGGCATGTGGCCGTGCGTTACGGAAGGCCCCTCCTCAACCACTAGGACGTCTCTCCCTTCGACCAAGGCCGGTCTGTCGAGGTGCACCTCAGACGCGGCCTTAACGATGACCGATCT
>Ga0105158_1000917_pt1 | contig 11878 bp, 9 predicted proteins | sample LHCtaG_FD_81567 | JGI IMG/M metagenome (GOLD analysis project Ga0105158, IMG submission 81567) | Hot spring microbial communities from Little Hot Creek, USA to study Microbial Dark Matter (Phase II) - LHC4sed_matched | ecosystem: Environmental > Aquatic > Thermal springs > Hot (42-90C) > Sediment... | reverse complement strand
TTGTTGAAGAATGGCTTCGTCCTCTGCTTGAACGATGAGTATGCCGATTCTACTAGGCTTCTATCTCCGAAAGGACTCAGCATCGTACGGTAGGCCCAACTCTTCCAGCGCCCGCTTAAGCCAAGGAGCGTCATCGACGGTGAACTTCGGCTCACCATCACAGTACTTCAGAACCTCACGTATGGAATGCTCTGTGGCGAGGGCATTCCTAGACGGGTAAACCCCCATGGATAGTATCTCGTTCCTATCGACGTCTAATGCCGCGTAAACCCAGTATTCTAATCCGTTGACCTTGACGCAGGTCTCATCCATGGCTACGAGCCTCCTATGCATCCTAGAAGGCTTGACGTTGACCTTCTCGCTGAGCTTCCTGACCCACTTCCAAACAGCGGTCTCGGAGACCTTACGTATCTCGGATAAAGCCCCAGCGGTCTTCCTGAGGCTTGAGAGCTGGATGTAAAACGCTAAGCCTAGAACCTTAAGCTCCAAAGGAACCTTGTTCCTCTCAAAAACGCCTAGACCTTCAACCAAAGCCTTAACCAAGAAGGCGTATAAACCTTAAGTTGTCACATCAACTTACATATCGAAAGACTTATATACATTTTTTAAATAAAAGAGCTGTGAAGGAGATTATCTATGAAATGTAAAATTGGGAGCTTCCTTATGTTGGCTTTGCTAATGAATATTACAATGCTAGGTGCAGTAAACTTCATACATCCCTCGTCCGCTCAAGTCGCATTACCAGTACCTAGAGAAGAGGCAGTTATATGCGAAACAGATACGGCTTATACTGTTTGGGACAAAGCGAACCAATTCATCCCCATGGGAACGCAGTGGGGGTCAGGGTGGCATCAAGTGTGCCAGGAGTGGGATTGGTACATAAATTACGCTACTGGTGAGATAATATACTGGCGTATAACCGGCTGGGAGTATAGTGAGGATTGTAAAACGTTTACGATGCATATAAGGCGTGGCGTGAAGTGGAATGATGGCGTCCCATATACATCTAGAGATGTAGCCTTTACTATAAATATGCTTAAGGCTAATCCTGTACTTTTCGGCGCCGCATATGTTAATGAGTGGGTCGAGTCCGTCGAAACACCTGACGATTATACCGTAGTCATTTATCTCAAAAAGCCTAACCCGATGTTCCACCATACATTCAGAATGTGGGGACCATTTAATGCCAGACCAGAGCATGTGTGGAAAGATAAGGATCCAAAGGAGTTCGCGAATTGGCCGCCGGTAGAGACCGGTCCTTATAAACTATATAGGACTTATCCAGAGCTCAACATGTTTATATGGGAGAGAGATGAGAACTATTGGGCTAAGGAAGTATTCGGTCTATTCCCCGCTCCAAAGTATGTTATATGGAGATATGCCCCTCCACCAGATATAGACCTCGCTGACTTCATACATGGCATGGTAGATGCACCGTTACCCCATCTCTTTAGCTGGGATATGATTAAGATGGCTATGCGTCTTACTACAAATATAACGTTAGCGCCTTACTTAGACCCCTGTCCGCTCGGTATATCAACCTTTAATTGTGAGAAGTATCCCCTAAACATTACAGAGGTTAGATGGGCTATTGCTCTATGTCTCAATAAGGAGAAGCTAGCGGCTTTATATCCGATGGCTGAAAAGACATGGGTTTCTCCATATCCGTGGCCGATACCTCAATATGCGGTCTTCGATAAATATAAACCTATTGTTGAAAGAGTGCTTAAAAGGATAGAGGGTGAACTTGGCGTTAAATATGAGTATAACCCTGCTAAAGCCGCTGCCATACTTGATTCCCTCGGCTTTATTGATAGAGATGGCGATGGCATAAGAGAGACTCCTAGTGGCACCAAATTATCATTAGAGATATTGAGTAGACCCATGACGGTAGTCCAAGAATACTATATAGCAGCAGATTTAGCTGAAGAGCTTAGAAAGATAGGTATAGATGCAATTGTCAGAACTGTAGATCCAGCAATGTGGCATGAACTTACAGCGCTTGGCGACTATGAAATAGCAGGTGGTTCTCTATGCTCAAGTGCGTGGTTGCCAGGTGAAGTAGTTTATATGTTTAATGATTTCCATAGCAAGTGGTATGTGCCCGTAGGTGAAAGATCCGTAGGTGGGGGTGTTCATGGTGCCAATCCGAGATATCGCAACCCTGAGCTTGATGAGATTGTAGATGAGCTATGGACACTAAGGTCTGATGATCCTAAAGCTCAGGAACTTATAGAGAGGGGTATTTACATTATAATGAGAGATATGCTTAGCGCACCTGCGGTAGAGAAGATGTTCGTTCAGGTATTTTCAACGGCTTACTGGGAAGGCTGGCCCTCGGAAAAGAACATGTATCATGTGCCGTACATATGGTGGCCTGAATTTATCTTTGTGCTTTTCTCTATAAAACCCAGAGCTCTCCCACCCGCGATATCTTACGTGGGTGCATACTTCCTTAAAGACGTGGAAGCATTTACTGGTGTTGACGGAAAAATATATGGTCCATTCACCGAAGGAGCCTTTGCTATGATACCCAAGGATGACGCCGAGAGACTTGTAGCTCAAGGATTTGCCTCGTATAGTCCACCAACCCCAGCCGAATTGACGGAAATTGCGAGAGCGGTTTCAGATCTATCGGGAAGGGTTTCAAGAATAGAAACTACAGTAACAGATCTGTCGAGTGATATATCTGATTTAAGAAATCGTGTGGATGCATTATCAGGTCAGATAGCAAGTATGACGTCTGTCGTTGAGGGTATAGGCGTAGTGACCATAATACTAGTCATTGTAGCCATAGCAATGATAATGCGCAAAAAATAATCTTCGATCACATCCCTTTCTTTTTTATTATGAAAAATTAAAAATGTGGACTTTATACCCACCAAGTATTACCTCCTGCTTCAATACAAGTGACAGGCAACCTTTCTTTCCAAATTGATGTTTTTCAATTCGGGGTTATCAGTTAAGCACTTCTCCATTATATATGGACATCTTGGCGAGAATACGCAACCCTTTCCTACTCTAAACTTCCCTGTTGATTCTATAGACGTTAAGTCTACTCTTTCGGTCCACCTAAGATTGGGATTGGGTATTGGTATAGAGTCCATCAGCAACTTAGTGTACGGGTGTAAAGGCCTCTCAATTAGCTGGTCTTTAGGGCCCTCCTCGACGACTCTGCCATAGCACAAGATAATTATATTATCTGCTAAGTAACTAGCAGTATGTAAGTCATGTGATATGTATAGGCATGAAATTCCATTCTTTTCCTTGAATGAGAGTAAATGTTCTAAAAAGATTGCTCTAAGTGAGACATCTATCATAGATATAGGTTCATCCGCAACTATGAGCCTAGGTTTGATTAAAAGTATTCTCGTTAACATAAATCTTTGCCTTTCACCTCCACTAAGCTGATGGGGATACCTTCCGAGGAGATCCTCAGGTCTAAGCCCTATATCCTCCATGGCATCGATAATAAGTTTTTTTGCTTCTTCTCTGCTAGATGCAAGCTTAAACTTTTTAACGATAACTTCAAGTACCCGATCAATTTTATAGAAAGGATTATAAATGCTATAGGGATCTTGAAAAATGGGTTGAACTTCCTTTAAATATTCAATTCTGTTTCCTCTAACCCATTCAGATACTCTCTTACCTTTATATAAAATTTCACCCGATGTAGGCTCTAAAAGCCCTAATATCATCCTAGCTATCGTCGTTTTGCCGCTCCCGCTTTCGCCTATTAGGGCCGTTATCCATGGTTTATTTGGCATGCTAAATGAGACCATATTTACAGCCTTTATAATTCTCTTAGAAATTAACCCTAACCCTCCACCTATTCTGAACTCCTTACTAGCATTCCTCAATTCTAACAGTGGTTGATCCATAACTCCTCACCCATACAAATGGCAGGCTACAAGCCTTTCAGAATTAACTTCCCTCATAAGTGGCTCAATTTTAGCGCAAATATCTGTTGCATACTGACATCTAGGATGGAATCTACATCCTGAAGGCCAGTTTAAGGGGCTTGGGGCTAAACCAGGTATTCCCTTGACGTACTTCTTTCCTATCGCTGGTATGGCTGAGATTAATCCCTTAGTGTAAGGGTGTAAGGGTTCTTCAAATACATGATGAATTGATCCTATCTCTACAACCTTACCAGCATACATTATTGCTATTCTATCCGCTATCTGCGCGTGTGCTGCCATATCATGCGACACAAGTATGACAGTCATGCTATAGTTTTCTTTAAGCATTCTGAGAAGCTGAAGTATACCTCTCTGAACAACAACATCTAATGCTGTCGTCGGTTCATCTGCTATTACGAGGCTGGGCTTAAGAGCTATTGCGGTTGCTATTATAACTCTTTGTTTCATACCTCCACTAAGCTGGTGAGGGTACATCTCCAGAACTTCAGTTGGTAATCCAACTTCCTTAAGCATAGAAGTCGCAAGATCTTTAGCTTTCTCTTTATCCATGTTACTATGGTCTATTATTGCATCAATCATCTGCTCCTTAATCCTTATAACAGGGTTTAGTGAATTCATAGCACCCTGAGGGACGTAGGCAAGTCTAGTCCACCTAATTCTTCGAAGCTCTTCTTCGGGGAGTTTTAGAATGTCAGCTCCTTCAAAAATAACTTCACCAGTAGGTATATAACCTGGGGGTTTAACGAGCTTGAGAACCCCCTCAACCAGAGTTGATTTTCCACATCCAGATTCGCCTGCTATGCTAAGCACTTCATTCTTATAGGCCTTAAGGGACACACCGTCTACGGATTTATAATCGCCCCAAATACTTTTATAATAAACCCTAAGATCATTAACCTCAAGTATGGGCTCCATAATTAACGTTACCTTCCTCCTTCTTTGGATTTATCTCCAAGCCATTTAAGCTTTTCTGAGAATGATTTTTATGGAGTTTCGTGAGCTTAGTGGTAGTAAGTGAGAGCTTATAAGGCCTCTGCTTCTTCCTAAGGCTGGGGTTAGTAGGACTATGAGTAAGCCTAGCTGGAAGACACTATAAATTCGATTCATACATATAGCATGATAATATACTTGAGGTTTTGCAATGAGCTCTTTATAAAGTTGCAACTTAAAAGGAGTCAAGAAATAAAGACGACCTTTGCATAAAGTAAAAGAAAAATGTGCTTTGTGGAGTACAAATAATAACAGCATTGGAACAATCCTTATTAAGTTCATTGATTTTATGATGCCGAAATGTATTTTTGCCTCCCTTTTAGCGGTAAAGAAGATCAGAGGAGGAGTTGATTCCTAATCACATTGAGGAAAGCGTAGTTTCTTTTTTCGAAGAAACTTTGTCTCCTGAAACAAATTCAAGGCAAATCTCAAGCTGATAGCAATACTCGCTGGTCATTTCATAACCGCTAGGGTTCCAATGCTTGTGTGGGTCTTCAATTCAATTAGTCTTGCCTCTATAGGAATAGAAAACTTCTGATGCAGTTGGTTTAATTCAACGTTAGGACTAATACTCAAGTACATATTAAATAGGACAGGGCTTCATAGAGCAATGGAAGTTGCGATAGAGTTTGTTTCAGGACTCGCGATTGGTTTTGGATTGCTATACGTAATTTTAGGAGCCTATGTATTCTTTGGGTCCTCATCACCAAACCTAGCACTAGTTTTGCGATAAGTCATCCCTTTTTTATTTGGATAGTGTGGGCTAAGAGTGCTGTGGAGAGGAAGACGCCGCACAAGCTGTACAGTCAGTAGGCTGTATGCTTTAAGTTAAGAGCAGGATTAGGCATGCGGTTGCTAGGAGCATCCCACCGGTTAGAGGTACTATCTTCACTTTCTCCGAGCCTCTGAAGAGCTCAACCTTATCGGCTATCCTACTGGAAGCCGTTAAGGCCGTTAGGATTATGAGAAGGGGTGTTACAAATACTAGGTTGTATATTAGGAGCAGTGCATACCTCTGAACGGCGTCTTCAACCGTCGATAGTAGTCCCAAGCCTAAAACGTACGGTCCTCCACTACACGGTAGAAGTGTAAAGCTGGCTATCAAGCCGAAGGTTGTGGAAACTAGGGGGCTTGCGTATGCTCTCTCGACGAAGAAGGACATGAGCCTCCTGACAGACCTAGGCGTCCTAGGCTTGAACTCCCGCCTAACACCACGCACTATGCTGTCTAAGGCTGAGGCTAAGCCTAAGAACCCGACCGCGTACTTCAAGTATTCGTAGGGTATGATCGAGACGAACCTCAGCAGCCCCAAGCCTAAGATGTAGTACCCCACGGATACGGCTATTATGAAGGACGCCCCGACAGCTAAAGCTCTAGCCCTGCCGAGGCCTAAGGCTAACAGAAGCAGGGCCGTGTAGAATATGAACGTGCAGGGGTTTATGGAGTCGATGACTGCGAGGGAGACTATGGGCACTATGAGGCCTAAAGCCAGACTACACCCCTCGACCGGTGCGAGCCTCTCAACCCCTCTTATCAAGGACTCGTCTCTCAAAACGTACTCCCCGTGGTTTGTGAAGACCTTCACGCCAGGCTGAGGACTCCACGTGATGGCGGCGTTGAGCATCTTCGCGTCTGAGACAGCTACGGCTATGGAGGTGAGCCTACCGCTCCTGAAGACGAGCGTTAGCGGTGTAGCGAACATGAGCTTCAAGTCCTCCCAACCGTAGCCTTCAGCCATGTAACACTCTAGGCACACGCCCGGTGGGATCACCTCTACGCCCGAAAGCCATAGAATATCGACTATCCTGCTGAAGACCTTAACGTTGTCTGTTTCGTTGAGCTCGTAAAACGCGAAGTCAACTCTCCTATCGGATAGCAAGCTCAGAACACTCTCAGAGCCCGCAGAAGACGGGAGGCCGTAAACCAAGACCCTGACGGGCTCTTCGGCGTACACTCTCATGACAATCACCATGATAAGTGTGAGTGCAACTAACACGGCCTTACCGTTCATGGGCAACCGTTAACAAAGTTTGACGGACTGTTATTTAAATCCTTTTCTAGAGAAGGTAAGACGAGCTTTAACCTAGTGTCGTCCGACTACTGGAATAGATAAACATTCGCATATACGAAATATTTGTCAGCTTTCTCAGACCCCTAGCGTCAGTATCAGGAGGCGATAGTGGTGATGCTAAAAAGAGGGTTTAAGCTTTTTATTTTCGATCGAAAAACTGAAAAATCGAAAATTTCGCTTAATTGGCATTAATAGAAATGAAAAAGTGGCATTTTCCATTTCATTCTGGAAATCCAATTTGGAAAAATCCGTGCGGCCTTATAATATTATCTTTAAGCGTTTATTTAACCTTATATGTGATTTAACCTAGGCAATAAAATTTAGCGTAAGCAATGACATTTAGCCATATGCTAGTGAAATGGTTTTAGGAGGTTTTTAATCTTATTGTCTTACCTGTCTTAGCTGATTCATAGGCGGCTTCCATAATTTCCACAACATGTTTTCCTTCATCCGGCGTGCCTACTGGTTTTAAATCGTTGAGTATTAAGGCTTTAGATGAACTTAAGTTGCCATGTCCCCAAAGTCGAAACCGAATTTTTACCACTGTATTGACAAGCAAACTTAAAAGTTAAGTATAAACTGCTTAAGTATGAGCCGCTTAAATCGAGCAATTTAACTACTGTAAAGTATCCATTAAGATCATAGTCATTAAAGTTGACCAGCTGAAATCTGGAGCTCCAAGGGGTTCGCCAGTTAAACTATTGTAGTTTTCGTTGCAGGTAGGTCCTGACGACATAATGTTAAGAGCTCTCTCCGCTAGTTGTTTAGCCTCTTCCATAAAGCCATACATTTTTAATCCATTATAAGTGAACCAAAGTATATTTACCCATGAACGTCCCCTCCAGTATCCTTTTGGATCGTATTCCTTATGGTCAGCGCTAACTGTGGGAATTGGGAACTTAGTCCAGAACTCTTTAGGATTAAGTAAATGTTTTACTAAGCTTTCGGCTTGCTCTTTTGACGCTATACCAGCGTATAGTGTAAGGAAAGCTGCTGGGCTCTTAACTTTAATCTGCTCGTGGTCTTCTTCAAAAACATCAAAGAAGAAGCGGTTTTCAGAGTCCCACATGCATGATACTACTTTGTTAGCGGTTTCATTGGCAAGCCTATTGTATTCTCCAGCTTTTTCGCGTAGACCTAGTTTTTCAGCTAATTCAGCTAAAACTTTTCTCTGAATATAGATTAGACAGTTAAGGTCTACTGCTTCTACCGGTGCCATACGGACCCTTTCATACCTAGACCTATATTTGGAGGGATTTTTCTCGAATAGTCTTATCGCTTCATCCCATCTAACAGCATTATCCCATCCCGACTCCAGATAATCCACGTAAGCCATAAGCTGATCTTCATCAGCATCTCTGGCGGCTCTAAACCATCTATCGTATCGGTCTAATACCTTGAAGGCTTTAGTAAGGAATTCTTCCTCACTACCTAAATCCATTATATGTTTGACGGCTATAGCCAATACAGGGGGTTGGGTAGTCCACGGAGAATAGTCATCTACAGTCCAAAATAACTTGCAAAATTCCTTGGATAAAAATATCTCGTGGGGGATCCGCCCATCTGGTTTTTGGTTTTCAAATAAATTTAAGAGCTCCTCTTCAGCCATTTTAATATCATATGATGAGAGAACTATAGCGTGGAAGGATGAATCCCAAAGCCATTGATGCCTAAAGGCAAATTTGCTGGGCATGGTGAACGGGTTCTTGAGAGCGGGATTATTCCAAACAGTAGCTCTATTCGCCAATATAACGTACCATAGATATTTCCATAAAAGCACGTATTCGGGTTTTGGAATATCTAGCCTAGGTATCTTACTGATAATATCCTTTATCCACCTTTTCTTCATATCCTCTACAATTTGAGGATTAGCTAGGGCTGCCCTAGAATAGGTAACCGCCCTTTCCTTAGAGCTATCCCCTGAAACTGCGAAAACGAATGACTCCGAAGGGGAAAGGGTGGATTTTATTTCATAAGTACCGTAGCCATCTTTAATATCAGCCGTCATAGAACTGTTTGAAGTCACGCAGATAAAGTAGGAATCTCCATAAGATCCTTCTAAGATTCCACCATAGAAATTAAAGTGCACATTAGCCATCTTTGCTATCTTACTCATGAAATCGGGATTAAACCAGCTAAAAGTGCTTAAACCACCTTTCAGCCTCAGATTTATTCTCACTGGAGACAAATTTTGTATAGAATATACTAGTGTATTATTATGCACAGCCATCTTTATCTTCAATATGACATCGTTAGATGTTAATAAGCTATGAACCACACTGTCAGACCAGATCTGATGTTTCAGTTGTACATGGGGCTCTACCATCTCCAATAAAGGATTGGCCTCAAAATACTCTCCAAATGAAAAGAATTCAATATTTCCTCCAGATAACTTAGCTGCCATCAGATTTCCAACAACCTCCCCCTTTCCCTCCAAGATTATTTCTCCCCTCTTCATGAAGATGCTCCCATCCTTCTTCCACAAAAGAAGATTACCGGATATAACAAATACAACATCAGCTTTGTGGCTTAATTAAGTTTTACGTGTAGCAGTGCCTCGATTTGCCTCCATACCTGAGTTTTGTTCGAAATAACCTTCACTTAACAACTGAAAACGGAGGAGAAAACCGAAAACAAGAATTAAGCCACAAAGCATAAAAAGCAAAGCAACATCAATATTGCAATGATTCTTAATAACACATTAAAGTTTGTTATTAAGTCCTTTTCACTTATAATCCCGTAACTTTTTTGAGTCTAGGGTTAAATATCTCCTCAAGTCCTACATTTATGAGGTTTAAAGAGATAAAAATTGATATTAAAAATGCGGCTGGAGCTAAGACCATCTGATAGTAGCCTTGAGCTATAGCTCCAAAACCCATAGACCAGAAAAGGAGTAATCCTAATGAGGGAATGTCGCCTGGCCCAAGTCCTATAAGTCTTAATCCTGTCTCAGCAATCATTGCTCCAATTATTGCATTAGCGAAGCCTACCCCTATGAAAGGCATAAGATTGGGTAATATCTCAAAAAACATAATCTCAAAACTGTTTAATCCCGAGACTTTAGCAAGATCTACATAAGGACGTTCCTTTAAACTTAGGATTTGCGCCCTAATTACACGTGTGGGCCAGGGCCAGCTGAAGGCGGCCAAGGTAAAGCTCATCATCAGCAAATTCATCCTTACATATGCGGCTATAGCTAGAATTATTGGCAAGGTTGGTATTACTAGAACAGAATTAGTCATAGCATTTAAGATTCTGTCTACTTTCCCACCTAAGTAACCGGATGCTGTAGCAATTATTACAGCGATTAACGTCGCTATCCCTCCGGCTAATAAACCTATTATAAGTGAATATTTAAGGCCAGTTAATTGAAGCGAAAAAATATCCCGACCGAAATGATCCGTGCCCAAAGGGTGCTCAAAGGAAGGTGGCAGAAGTTTGGGAAATAAGCCGAATTCCGTAGAGCTATGCCCTTTAAGTAAATGATTATTAATATATGGTTCAAGTACCGCTAAAATAGTTAAAAATAGTAGCGTGAAAAAGCCAACTCTAAAGGTCAATGTGCCTTTAATTAGTAGAGGGGATCCGCCTTTTATCTTTTGTATAAAAGATTTTTGTCGAGTCATCAGTCATTCGCTCCTTACTCTAGGATCTATAAGTGGATACACTAAGTCTATAATGAGGTTGGCAGTTAGTACAGTAAAAATAGAAGTTAATATCACCCCCTGGACAGTATTGTAGTCTAAAGCGTTAATTGCCTGAACTAAAAGTGTCCCCACGCCTGGATAGGAAAATATCCACTCCACTAAGTAAAAACCATTAACGATGAATCCTAGAGACATAGCTAATCCCGTGGTTTGAGGCAGAAGAATATTTCTGAGTATATACCTGTTTAAAATTCTGAATTTTCTTAAACCTTTAGCCTGAGCAAAAAGCAAATAATCTTCGCCTAAAGTAGTTATTGTTATAGACCTCGTAGATATAAGCCACCCAAATGATGAAATTAGTATGAGAGAGAGGGATGGAAGTGTAGCATGATATATTAAACTCGATATAAAAGCGAGATTAAATCCCGGTGTGACCGTGGGTGAGAAAGCCCATCGGGAAGGAAATATTGCGAAGATGTAAGCTAGAAACATCACTAAGAAAAGTGCGAGCAAGTAAAATGGTATCTGAGACATACAAAGTGAGATACCAAACACTATAGAATCGACTTTACTACCGCGCTTCCACCCAACTAATGTGCCAGCTATTATGCCTATAATCCATGAAATAAGGGTTGCCACCCCTAGAAGACCTATAGACCAGGGTAAACGCCATGCTATAAGATCTTGAACAGGATTTGGAAAATTTAAGAAAGAGGGGCCCAAGTCAAACTCTAGAAATACTCGTCTAAGATAAGAGATATATTGAGTCAGTATATCGCCTTCAAGACCAAATTTACGCTTATACTCTGCTATTATCTCTCGAGTGACCTGAGCTAACTGAATCGAGTATCTTTGCTCTATCTGCCTGATGAAACGCGAGACCGGGTCTCCCGGTATTAGTCGTAGGAAGAAGAAGACAACAGAGAAAGCCGCAAACAAAGTGACTAAATAAACGAGAATCTTTACACTTATATATTTAATCATTCTTTTACTAATCATTTATATCCTAACGATTTTATTGCTTTGTGGCTTAATTAATTTTTCTGTTCGGTTCTTTTTTCTTTATGGATTGGAGGTATGTTGATGGGAGGCTTATTAGGCGTGGTGGGCTCCTTCTAAGCCTAGACTCCCTTAAAGGCTATGAGTTTGAGCTTAAATCTATGAATGATTGTAAGCCTCTACGGAGAACACTCCATGGCTAAAAACATGGAGAGCATAGCTAAAGAACCAGCGGCTAAAGCACACAT
>Ga0105158_1000915_pt1 | contig 11928 bp, 8 predicted proteins | sample LHCtaG_FD_81567 | JGI IMG/M metagenome (GOLD analysis project Ga0105158, IMG submission 81567) | Hot spring microbial communities from Little Hot Creek, USA to study Microbial Dark Matter (Phase II) - LHC4sed_matched | ecosystem: Environmental > Aquatic > Thermal springs > Hot (42-90C) > Sediment... | reverse complement strand
TAGGAAACGCCGGAGATCTTCGCAACCTCGCCAGTCGTGTACAGCTTCTCCGGCATCAAAATTACAGAAGTTATTATAGTTAATAAACTTACGCTAAACAGAAGCAGTTTCAGAACCCCATTGAGGCATTTAACACACATGCTAGATTAGTTTGGCTTGTTTCGCTGTCTTCTTTCTTAGGAGTACTTCTTCTTTGACTCCGAAGTGTTCGAGTACTCTCATGGCTGCTGGTATCACCTGGTTGGTTATGTAATATTCTGTGTCGACTTCTTCGGGTTTGACCAAGCTGTACGGGTATGCCCTGTCGGATATTTTCTCGCTGCCTCTCGTTATTATATACCCTATTTTGCTTCCCGCTTCAAGCCTTCCTCCCGCTTTGATAAGCCTCGCCGCTGCCACCGTGTGAGGGGCTTTAACCTTGTACTCCTCAGGCGACTTGGTGAGGGTCTCCCAGATAACGAGCTTTTCCAGGGGGATCTGCCCTGCAGCCACAACATCTACGACGCTTCTCACGTAGTTTACGGCTTCCTCGACGTTTTCGCTCCTCAAGATGATCTCTACGACTTTTTCTTGGACTTCCCTCGCTATCTCCGGCCAGTCCCCCCTCACCACCTCGAAGCCCACTATGTCTAGTGTGCCGTCTTCGAGCAAACCTGCGTAGCGTTTCTTGGCGCCTGAGAAGAAAACTTTCACGTATACTTTGTCGGGTTTTATCTCTAGCCCTAAGCTTGATTCTACCTCGCGGCTAAAGGCCTCGACTTTTTCGGGAATGTTGTTTATGAATACGCTGTCGGTGTCGGCGTAAAGCACCTTTAATTCGTGATTTTTAGCGATTTCTATGGCTTTCTTAATGGTTTCCCTGCCCCACGCCGCTGTTGCCTCCGCCACTTGGCGCAAGTACCACTTGGCGCCCGTCCAGCCACAGTAACCGTAAACCGCGTTGGTCATCGTTTTAACGGCCCTCTGCCTCTCGTCGAGGAGAAGGTAGTCCTGGCTTCTGGGGGAAAGTTTCTTCATTCGCTCCCTTATTTCTCTCCTCACTTTGAGGAGCTTCTCTAGAACTCTTTTGTAGAACCCCGGGGGTTCCTTCCTGAACCTGTGGTTAACCTCGGGGGCTACGTAGACATCGTTGTCTCTTACATTTTCGTCGGGTGGAACATACGTGTCGGGTGAGACATTGAATTTTATCATTATGTTGGGGTACATGGAGGCGAAGTCGAGGACGGCGACATCCCTGTAAATTCCGGGCCTCGGCTCGAGAACGTATCCTCCGACGTAGGGCTGCCTTGCTCGCTCACCCCTAGCTGGGACGAGTTCCCCTGAGACGTGAGCTTCCCTCATCAGCATGTTCTCCACTCTGAAGCCTACGCCAGCCCTCATAACTTGGTCTAGGGGCATGCCTGAGACTTGGGACATGGAGACGGCTGTCGGAAGGAGTTTCTCGGCAACCCCAAGGAGGAGTTCCGAGTCGTGGTATGACGACTCTAAGATCTTGCCTTTCAGGGACGGGTTGTCCCAGTAGCGTGGAAGCTGAGTGAGGTCGACGCTTACCCTTGGAGACTCGGCTTTAACTTTAAGGTAGTCCGCGATGTTCCTCAGCGTCTTCAGCTTGACCTCTGGGAGCACGCTGGCGACGTCATAAAGATCAACGTGGGCTCTCCCTACGATGGAGACGTGCCCGTAGACGCTGATGTGGGGCTCCGACCCGTCCCTGTTTATCGTGAACTTGATGCCGAGATGCTTTGCCCTGTTGGCGAGGTATTGAAGGTCGAAGAAGTTGGAGTAGAATCCCACCACGACGTCTGGGTTATACTCTGAAACATACGAAACGAATGACCTTAATGCTTCCCTGTCGTCGTGCCCATCGGCCTCGAACTGCCGCACCACGCCTTCCCCAGTTACGGTCGATATGAGTATCACCGGGTCTATTTCGGGGTTCATGGAGCCCGTAGGACTGTAGACATCGATCTTGAAGCCAAGCAGCTTGAGGCTTGGCGGCCGCTCCTCGCCCAATGGCTTAGGATGCTCCTCAGCCACGTAAACATCGTAGTGGTCTCCGCCCTCGGGGGAAGCCTTTACAGTATGCCAGCAGCACGGTGTGACGCCCGTATAGTTGAGGTACTTAGTGTAGAACCTTATGTCTGCCTCGAAGCAGCCTTCAACACCAGGAATCCTTTCAAGCTTCCTAACGTACTGGTTAGAGTAGTCTGGATCATCAAATGACATCATGATGCACTTCACTGGCTTCCCGAGCAGGCGCCTCTCCACAACTTCAACCGATGTTATTGGGGAAGCCTCAATGGAGGACAGCTTAACGGTATTAAGAAGAGAGTCAACGGAGACGCTTGGCTTAGGGACGACATAAATGTGGGGGGTGAAAGTGTCGAACACTAAAACCCGTCTCCCCTTGTCGTCGATGCCCCAGAGCAAGACACGTGGGTTCCTGCCAGTCTTCTGACCAACGTCCAGAACCCAGAATGAGAGATTCAACAACGACCCTCCAGTCCCTCTCTCCAGAAAGAAAAAGAAGTTAGACGAAAATAAATGTTGGTGTTGTGCCATGTGACGATGAACCAGGAGACTGATGGGCGACAGGATATGTTAAAGTGCTTCGCCGTTCAGGAGGCAACATGTCTTCTCAGCTTCTCCCTAATATGAGTGTAACGGTAGAGTAGGGCAAGTGCTTTAACTGCCTCTTCTATTGTGAAGAAGAATGGGACTTCCGCTTCCTCCAAGGCTTTGTAGAGGTTTATGACGTCATCAATCCTTGGACCGTAAGCCCAGACAGCCACAGGCTTGCCTGTTTCCCGGAGACGTGAGATCTCCTCCGCGATCTCTTTGTGAGGGAACCAGCGGGTTGCGTAGAGTGTTATGAGTGCGGCGTCGACGTTTTTGTCGTTTAACACTACGTCCCATGAGCCCCTGTAGAGTTTTCGTGGATCGCCGGAGACAGGGAAGGCTGGCCCCACGTCGACGGGATGGGACGCCATCGATGGATGAATTGATACCAGCCTCTCGATGGACTCACTTGAAAGCTTGGCTAGTCTGAGGCCCATGCGGGAGGCTGCATCTATCGCCATGACGCCGCCTCCTCCAGTTATCGTCACTATTCCGAGGCGGTTTCCGCGTGGAAGGGGTTGATAGGCGAAAACCTTCGGGATGCTCAGCAGTTCCTGAAAGGTGTCGACGAGGAGTACGCCCGCCTGCTTCATTGCTGACTCATAGACAGCATAGTTTCCCATCATCGCCCCGGTATGAGACTGCATAGCCTTAGCGCTCTCCTCGGTTTTCCCAGGCTTGAGGACTATTACTGGCTTCTCTGAAGCCACCTTCCTCGCCACACGAATGAAGCGGCGACCATCCTTGACATCCTCAAGGTGCATGGCGATCACCTTCGTGTCCGGGTCTTCTCCAAGGTACTCTAGCATGTCGGACTCGTCTACGTCGCATTTGTTGCCAAGGTCACACACCTTGCTCAGGGGAAGGCGCATGTCATGGAAACTCATTGCCTGGGGCCCAATTATGCCCGTCTGAGCCACAAAGGCAACGGATCCACGCCTAACAGACTCGTAGTCAATGTGGTAAGGATTGGTAACGCTACCGCTCCAAGCGTCCAGCACGCCTATAGTGTTCGGCCCAAGAACCCTGATCCCCCACTTCCTCGCAGCCTCAACAAGCCTCCTCTGCAGTGAAGCCCCCTCGCTTCCCCTCTCGGCGAAGCCGTCAGCCACCACAACCACTGCCCTCACCCTCTTCTCCCCGCACTCCTCAATCAGCCCCGGAACGACCTCGGCAGATGTGACAATCACCGCTAAGTCCACTTCGCCAGGGATATTTCTGACGCTGGGGTAGACTTTGAAGTCGCCCACAGACTTATACTTCGGGTTAACCAAGTATATCTGTCCTTTGAAGCCGAACTTCTTCATGTTAAAGGCTACGACGTGAGCACCAAAAAACGGGGAACTCATCGACCCTATGACCGCCACGCTATCTGGCTTAAAGAAGATGTCTAAGGAAGAGGTGTCCTTCGATGACGGCATTTTTTCTCCCTCAACGTTGGTTTCTGGCGGACGAAGCTTAAAAACAATGTTAGAAGGCCGCTGAGACGCCCAGCGGATGCTTCCAACGGTTGCTCGCACAACGTCTGCGGCGCCAGCGACAGCCGAAAATAGGGAAGCTGTAATTTCAGAATGGATGACTACATGGTGCTTCTTATTATTTAATTCAGAATGATTACTTTTTATAGGCTTGCTTTATGTCCCTCCTTGTGAGGAAGAGATCTAGAAGATGAGGCATTTACTTTTTTCTGGCGACGACGATGGATGAAAAGTATATTCTGCCTTTGAGGCCAGCGTTCCTTAGTAGTGCGAGTATTTCTTCCTTGGAATACGTCTTGTTGGCGCCGAAGAGGCGGGTGGTTACGTCTATGGATGTCTTTTTTCGTTTTCTTCTTATTGACGTGGCGAGGATGAGCGTCCCATTTTTCTTGAGGACCCTCGCGAACTCGTTCATCATTTCTTGGGGTTTATGGCTCCACTGGAACTGGTCGAAGTTGAAGACGAGGTCGACGCTTTCGTCAGGAATCGGCCACTTGGATTTTATTAAAGGGTCGAGAAGGACAAAGTTGACGTTACTCAGCTCCTTAAGTTGCTTCGCAGGGGATCCGGGGGGATTAACTAATGTATGTGCACACTCGTCGAGGATATTAGGGTAGAAGTCTGCACATATCACGTGGCAGTCGAAGTTCAAGTAGTCGAGTATGGTTACTACTCCAGCTCCAAACCCGCAACCGACGGCGAGTATCACTTTTCCTTTAAAGCGTTTTCCGCCTCCAAGTTCTAAGGAAAGACGGCGCGCAAGGTTGAAGAGAGGATGTTGCCTCTGAAAGTATAGTACAGTTGCAACTTCCGGCGAGACGAAGCTGACGTCAGCCCCCCTGAGAACTTCGAGGGCGGCACCATAAAGCATGTTCTCGATTCCTTTCAATAGAACTTCGAATATGCGTATTGTTGGGTTTTTCTCTCTCATAGCACGAAACTTTTCCACTTTTCGCCAGTCGACACGAAACCTACCGTTTTCTCCAATGAAAACCCCAGCCTCTTTTAGAGTTGAAAAAATGTCTTCTAGCAGGTCAAGTCTTCTAACCCCTCCGAGAAAAATTGAAACATCATCGATGCTACGTGGCTCCCTCATGAATTCCAAGACGCCCAGCTTATCGAGGTAAATTATTAGCTTTAAAACGGCGAGGAGATCAAGAATCCGACTTACAGAAGAAACAAGCCATATGTGGCGGACATTCTTTAAGACCACGCCCAACAGCCTAAAGATAGACATGTCCACCCCCTCTATTCGAAGACTGACAACGAAAGCACGTTAAGTCATTATTAACTTCCTCGGCTAAGCTATCAATTTTTAATTTTAATCCTTTAACCCTTTCCACGGTTAAACCATTAAAAGACCACTTGACGTTTTACATTTTACAACTTGGCGTTAGAAACGTGGCAGGTGTGGGTGCTGGAAGGCTGTTTGTTCGAAAACGACGCTTAACGGGTTTTTAAACAATGGTTGAGACGGCCGGGCAAGAATAGATAGCTGAGGGGTGAATAGAAACAGTTTGGTGGCCGACAAAGTTTATAGAGAGTGACTTCAGTTTTCTTTCCTGTTGGAGGAGGTATGGTAGGAATGAGGAAGCCGGATGAAGAGGTGGTTCCGCTTCACGCTCACACTTACTTCAACGTCTCGGAGACCGGCGAGTTCTGCCAATACCTGATTTATGATTACTACGACCCAGAAGGGTATTATGCTTCTTTAGAGGCTGACCCTGATGAGTACGCTAGGGAAATGGGTAAGCTTTGGGATAACATGCAGGGATTTTTGGACGAGGAAAGGAACGAGGTTAATGGGGAGCCAGTTCACCCTGAAGTGATCTTCATAGATCTGGGGTTCAGGGGGAGAGATGAGCTACCGTTTATAACGTGGGTCATATCTTTCAGAGGGAACCTTGTCTCCGGGATAAACACATATAATACTTGGAGCGAGGAAGAAGAACTGGAATACGACTGCGAGGCAATGTGGGTTTTCCCAGAGGGAACAGAGATAATCGACGTGAGAACGCTAATGGAGTATGAAATACACGCCAACATACTTTCACTCTGGGCGAGAGAAAGAGATCATATTGGCGGAGACGAATCGGTGATATTTAGGATACCATGAAGTCTGCAGCGGTTAATGAAATGTTTCTTCTCTTCATTTCCCGCCTCAAACTTTTGGGGGCCGAGTGAGCCCATGAGCATTATCACTTCCTCGCCGATAATGTCTTTGAGGTTCTCGTCGAACTAACTCCTCGTAGGCCCCCCTCTGCTAGTTCGGATCTTCCACGGCCCGTACTCCACCCACCGGCGGTAGGTCTCCTCGACAAACATTCTGGTCTCTCCTCTTCATCACACTCTAGCCTTCTTTCCAGGTTCTCGTCTCCTCTTCTTTCTCCCCCTTTGTCCCTAACCTTCCAGAACAATATCAATTATCTTCCGAAGGGTTGTGGTCACGTAAAGCTTGCCACCGGCCTCTTTTTGTCCCTCCCAAAAGACCCTTTACATTACCGGCTCTATTTGCATGAGACCTACCCTTCTCTGGGAGCTCCTCACCTTCCACCAAATCCCTCTAGGAGGAAGCTTTTATATTGATGTCGCTGTATTGAGTTGGTTCAGCTGGTTTGAGGGAGGGTGATTTAGATGGGTAAGGTTGGTAGGGCGCCTAATATTACTGTTTGGCTTTACGGGATTCTGCTTTGCTCCGGACTGATAGCATTCCCCTTTATACTTGCTTTGTGCTACGTCATACACTTGGTGCTGCCGGACTTGCCCGTCTATGTGTGGGTTGCCCTCGCTCCAGCCGTGTACGTGGTTGCCAAGTGGGTTTTTAGCTTCGCCGCTCTAGGGTTGATCAGGGCGTCTCTGAAGCCTGTTGAGGAGGGGTACTATGAGATGGATCCTTCGAATCCGAACGTCGGAAACTGGATGCTTAACGCGTCGCTGACGTCGATGGGACGCTACCTCGTGGGCTTTCTGCCACTCGGCCAGCCAGGGCTCGCGAGCCACGTGCTCAGGATAATCGGGGCTAAAATGGGGCGCAACGCCATAGCCTCATCAATCGTAGACCCACCACTAGTAGAGATGGGCGAGGGATCCGTTGCAGGAGGTGGATCGATAATTTCGGGGCACGCCCTCGACGGGAAAAAGATCTACGTTGGAAGGGTGAAAATAGGGAAGAACGTGCTCATAGGTGGAAACACCATAGTTCTACCCGGCGTCGAAATAGGGGATGGAGCAGTTATTGCGGCGATGTCACTCATCCCGAAGAAGGCAAGGATACCGCCAAGAACAGTTTGGATGGGAATACCGGCGAGACAGGTTGGCTACGTGGACGATGAGGGGAACATAGTCATCGAGCGAAAGGAAGGCGAAGAAAGCATCAGCGGACATATTTAGCTGATTACTATTATTTTAAGACATGAAGCCTTCCAGAAGAGAGGATTTTTTCAAACCACCTTTTAAGCCACTTTGACTGTTCAGCAACTTATTCACGGGGGTGACAGGTGGCGCCGGATGATGTCCTAAAGAGGTCGGAAGGGGCTTGGTGAGGTTGATCGATTATGGGTTCCTCATTTGGGAGAACTTGATTTTCTCATGGGGTTGTTGCCGAGGTTCTTTGGTCGGATTTTTCTTTTCGAAGTTCTTTTAGGGAGGGCCCCTCTTTTTTCGGGCTCTTCATTCGAAAGATGGCTATTCCTAGTATTGTTACGGTGGCGCCTATGAGTTGTAGTGGAGTCACGTATTCTACTCTCAGGGCTGATGCGAAAATCATCGTGAAGATTGGCTGGCTTAGAAGGAGAAGGCCAGCCGCCGTTGGTGAGAGGTAGTTGAGGCCATCTATGAGGAGATATGTCGGGAGGATCACCGTTAGGAAAGCGAAGATAAGTATTCCAACTAGAATCATCGGGGTGAGAGGCGTCCTTATCGAGATGGGCGATGACATTTTTGCTAAGAGCTCAGGTATCGCTACGGGTGCTAGGGCTACACTGCTGATGGTGAAGATCAGCATTGTAAGCATTGCCTCGTCAATGTTTTCCAGCGCCTTCTTTGTTATCACGTTGTTGGCTGAGAACCCAAACATGGACAGGATAGCGGCGGCTTCAGTCAGCAGGTTTCCCGAGTTCATTGGGAAGCTTGAAGCATGAAAGATGAGCATGCCGGCTATAGCGGCAAGCATGCCTGCCACCTGTTTCCTGTTCAACTTCTCGTTGAACAGGAAAAAGCTGAGGATCGCAACCATTATAGGAGAAAAGGAGTTTACAACAGTGGGGAGGGATGGGGAACCTTGGTTGACCGCGTAGTAGAAGAGGATTCTAGCTGAGCCGAAAAGGAACGCTGGGGCCAGCGCCCACTTAATGAAGGGCTTGATTTGCTTCATGCTTCCGTCAACTATCTTGAGAGGTAGGATCGCCACTCCGGGCGCAGCCGCTAGGAAAGAGTAGGCTAATATGCTGAAGTCGTAAATGTTAAAGAACAACTTTGACATGACTGTTGTGAGAGCATATAGCGCTGCACATGTCGTAACTAAGAGAACGCCAATAGCATGCATGCACACTCCTTCCTGAGAGAAGGTATTGTGGAAAACTTAGGAGGGAAAATATTAAAAATTAATTTCTATTGACTGGAGAAATATTCCTGCAAGCCAAAAATGCTGAGAAAAGCTACTGAATTGTTGCTCGGAGCCTTCTTTGAAGCCGTCTGAGTCCACGTTATGAAGGTTCCCTGTTCTTTTACTTGGTTATGTTGAAGAGTTCTACTAGGGTTGAGACTTCGTAGTCTGGGATTTCCTCGGGGGCTTTCGGTTTCTCTGAGCGGTGAGCTCCCCGCTTTACGCGGACAGTTAATAGTCCTGCTGTCTTCGCGTGCGCCAGCTCCTCTGAAGGCGAGCATCCCACGAACAAGGATTCCTCAGGGGTTGAGTTTAGCGTTTTGAGTGCTTCCTCGAACACACGCCGCTCAAGCGTTTCGCATCCGACCTCCTTGGCTATGACCACGTGGTGGAACAGGTGTTGAAGTCCTAGACGTATGAGCTTCTCCCATTGTTTGACGGGGTTTCCAGCAGACACCACGCCTATCTTGCACCCTTGCTCCCTAAGCCTTATCAGGGTTGGAACTGTTTCAGGGTGCGGTCGCAGGTACGCGAACTTTGTATCATGATATGCTGCAACCGCCGCAGCTATAATCCTCGAGCTAACTCTTAGTCCGAGGCGTTCAAGCATCCTGTCGAAGTGCTTGTCGTAGTCCTCCCCGTACTCCGCCACGACTGCCTTCAACGTGTTGAACGCTGTTTCGGGGTCAACTGGTAACCCAGCTTCTATCATCGCCCTCACAGCATTCATTCTTGCAAGATATTTTTGGAGGGATGCATCGTAAAGAGTATCATCTATTCCAAACAAAAAACACTTAACAATCATTCATCTCCACCTCACTCCGCAATCTGCTCCTACCCCCTCACAACCGAGATATAACACGAGAGGAGCTGCAAGGGTATAATAAAGAAAATGGGGGAAAGAATTGGATCGTTAACCGGGGCAAGTAATTGACTGTCAAATCCGGTCTCCCGATCAGCTACAGCGATCACGCGGGAGCCGAGCTTCTCGAGGCGCCCAGCCAAATCCATGCACATGTCAGCTTGTCCTTGAGGAGGGAAGAGAAGTATCGTTGTGGTTTTCTCGTCGACCAGCCGCATTGGACCATGGATGAACTCTCTGGTGGAAAACCCCTCCGCGAAGACGCGTGCAACTTCTTTGAGTTTGAGGGCTGCTTCGAGCGCTGTGGCGTAGTTTGACCCAGAGCCGAGGACGAAGAAGATCTCGGCTTCAGAGTGTTCCTCGGCGAGCCGTTTAGCCTGCCCTTCCGATAACTTGATCGTCTCTTTCACCTTCTCGGGCAACTCTTTGAGGAGGAGTTTAAGTCTTGCAGCCTCGTCGCGTCCCTTGACTTCACCTATGAATGCTGAGAAAAGGCATAACGCCGCAAGCTGGGAGACATAGGACTGCGTCGCCACGCCGGACTTCTCCTCCCCAGCCCTCGTTAAGAGGACTAAGTTTGAGATACGTGCAAGACTACTCCCGGGAGCGTTTGTGAGCGCTAGCAACCTAGCCCCATTGTTCCTCGCGTACTCCGCTGCCTCCAGCGTGTCTGCCGTTTCACCTGACCGGGAGACGGCTACTATAAGCGTGTCGGGATCCTTTACGGATACCCACTGGCTGAACTCAGATGCAGGCACCGATGAGGAGAAAGAGGAGGAAAGCCGGCTTAAGGCGTACTGCCCCACGATAGACGCATGGTAGCTGGTTCCGCTCCCAGTAAAGTAAGTGAAGCCGACGGGGAGCAGGTTAGAGGTGATCTCATCCAGGCGTCTGGAGACAGAGTCTAAGGTCAACTTAACCGCTTTTTCTTCTTCCAATATCTCTTTTAGTATCAGGCGCGCTTGATGACCGGGCAAGCTGACAGCTCCACTAAGAAGGCCTAGCAGTATTTTTCCAAGAAGGCCTTTAAAACCTCGTCATATTATGTTTGTCCCCTGAGATCTATAATTTTTTGCCTTCCTTCCCATTTCAGGTATCTACCCCAATCCACCCTGTGCGTAAATGTTGGAGTAAGCAGACGGCCCCTCCCAGCCGCTCAGTTAAGCAGCCAGAACTTCGGGTTTTTTCCTTGTCTGCATCTACAAATGGGTCTATTCTATCTACTCTTGAATTTCCCTGACGAAAGGAAACAGTCGCGTATTCCCTCGTGCCTGAAAATCGCCGCACCTATCTAAAAGGGGACTTGTGAGGGCACCTTTATCAGGCTGTCAAGCCTGCGCTCAGGCGGGAGAAAACAGCGGGTCACCTGCAACTAAACTTGTCAGCCACTATCCAGGAGTAATCTCTTGAGCGGTAGCGAAGGGCGAGGTGCCTGTGCGCGTGAGGGTGGTGAAGACAAGCCAACCTTTCCCCTCTTCGCCAAGTCTCTCACCCGTCTCAGGATATATGACCTCGAAAAATGTGTGGTCTTCGGGCCAGTGTACTCCATAGCGCTCCTCACACTCCCTCCACTTCCATCCTCGCAACTCTCCTTACAAGCCTGTTCTGGTGGTCTTCAAGCTCGCTCCTCGACATTTTAGGCTCCAAAGCTAATGCCTAACCGTTCTAGTCCAGCGTTAACTTTCATCCCTTCCCCCCTCCTGTCATGGGGGGGGCTTTCGGGGCGAACGGATGAAGCCCCCACATCCATCTGGCACCTGCGCAGCAGGTTCCTCACCGCCACCGCGTCCCTGTCCCCCTCCAGCCCGCACGCGGGGCACCTCACCAGCCTGTACCCATTCGGGCTTAGTCTTCCCCCACACGTCGGGCACAGGCTCGACGTGCCCCTGGCGTCGACGTACCTCACGCTGAGGCCCGCGAGCCTCGCCTTGTAGTCTACGATGCTCTGGAGCCTCCTGAAGCTCCACCTGTTGAGCCTCCCGTTGAGGGCTTTTGAGCTTCTCTTCTTCCTCAGGTTCCTGAGGTCCTCCAGCACGACGGCTGAGGCCCCGACCCTCCTCGCCTCGGCGGTTATTTTGCCGGCGATCCTGTGGTAGAGGTCATTGATCCTCCTCCGCTCCCTGCCCCTGTATTTCGCCAGCAAGGGCCTTTCGTTCAGCCTGGGCGCGGACTGGAGCCTCCTGCGCTTCAGGAAGTAGGCCGTCCTTATGGCCCTCTCCCCCGTCCTGATGCTGGTGATGCTGTTCCCGGAGCCGAAGGCAGCGTTGTTCTCGTTCACATCCACGGCCACCGCTCTGCCGTCCGGCTCCGGCAACCCGACCGTCCTGGAGAAGACGGCCTTCAGGTAGAATCCGTCTTTTCCCTTC
>Ga0105158_1000914_pt1 | contig 11934 bp, 10 predicted proteins | sample LHCtaG_FD_81567 | JGI IMG/M metagenome (GOLD analysis project Ga0105158, IMG submission 81567) | Hot spring microbial communities from Little Hot Creek, USA to study Microbial Dark Matter (Phase II) - LHC4sed_matched | ecosystem: Environmental > Aquatic > Thermal springs > Hot (42-90C) >... | reverse complement strand
TTTCAGCCGACTGCTGAGCTGAGAAGCAAGCCCAATCGTAGAAGCCCGCTCTCAAATCATTCTTAGCATGCTCTAAGTCGCCCTCAGCCTGATCAAGCCAATCTCTACTCCTCTCAACCATAGGCATCAATTTAATAGTTAAATTCACGAATTATTTAAGTTTGTCAAACATTTTATGCGAGGTGAGAAGCAAGAAAAATAAAAGAAAATAGGTGCTTGACTGTAGTGCTTATTATTAGCTCATGATAATACCTACCTGTTTAAGTGTATAGTTCTAGAGAAAGAATGATTGAGGTGCTGGATGGGCATGAAAGGAAATACTGGAAGGCGGAGCAGCTTCTTTCTTAAAGTTTATATTCTTTAGATGCGCTATTTATTGTTGCGGCTGTCTAAGGTCTTCGATGAGGAAAGCGGGTATTACTGAGGGCGCCGATGATGATCACGCCAGAGGCTAAGAATTTATTTAGATAGGGTAGCTGCGGTGAATATTAGAGCTGGCAACTTAACATGTAACTTTTTATATACTAAGTTGCTAGTTCTAATATTGAGCGATATTTTTATATTTAAGTGTTAATTTATGCCTCTAATTGTGTGCAAAATGAAAGGTGGGCGCCAAATTCTCAAGTAAAAATATAATGTCTGCATCACCTGCTAGAGATCTATATTTATTTGACCAGTGCTTTTATTTTTATCTTTAAGGGAGGTGGCGTAAATGTTTAGAGAGACCCCGCCAGTACCGGATTTTCCGCAGATCGAGCATAAAATACTGAAGTTCTGGAAGGAAACCGATGCATTTAGGAAGCGCGTTGAATTAAATAGAGGAAAGAAACCTTACTCCTTCATAGATGGGCCAATAACAGCCAATAACCCTATGGGTGTGCATCACGCCTGGGGCCGAACATACAAGGACTTATTTCAGAGACTTAGGGCTATGCAGGGCTATGATCTAAGGTATCAGAATGGCTTCGACTGCCAAGGGCTTTGGGTTGAGGTTGAAGTTGAGAAGGAGCTTGGCTTTAAGTCTAAGAGGGATATTGAGGCTTATGGCGTAGCGGAGTTCGTTAAGAGGTGTAAGCAGAGGGTTCTACGCTACGCCGCCAAGCAGACTGAGCAGTCTATACGCTTGGGCTATTGGATGGACTGGAATGACCCAGACTTCTTACGATACTTGGCAGACGCTTTAGAGAACCCAAGTCAAGAGATAACAATTCGGGGCGCAAACGGTCAATTAATAATCGATACGGTTGAGAGGATAGTTGGTCAGCTTGGCTCTCCGGAGATAGGCGGCTCATACTTTACATTTTCAGACGAGAATAACTACATGATATGGGCGTTTCTAAAGAAGTGCTATGAGAAGAACTGGATTTATAGGGGTAGGGATGTTATGCCGTGGTGTCCAAGGTGCTCAACAGCCCTCTCAGAGCATGAGATAGTTACAGAGGGTTATAGGGAGCTTGTCCATCCAAGCTTAACCTTGAGGTTCCCACTTAGGGGCAGGGAAAAAGAGTCCTTATTGGTCTGGACGACGACGCCTTGGACCCTCACTTCAAATGTCGTGGCTGCGGTTCACCCAGACATAGTTTACGTGAAGATTAAATACGGAGATGAATACTTCTATCTAGGTAAATCGGCCCTGGACAGAATTCTTCCTAAGGGAAGCTATGAAGAGGTTGAGGAGCTTAAGGGCAAAGATATGGAGGGCTGGACCTATGAGGGGCCATTCGATGAGCTCCCAGCCCAAAAGGAGTCGGGTGCAGTTGAGGCGCATAGAGTAATCTTATGGGATGGCGTCACCGAGGAGGAGGGTACATGTATAGTCCACATAGCCCCCGGATGCGGAAAAGAGGACTTTGAACTCGGCAAAATATATGGTCTACCAACTATAGCGCCTCTAGACGAGTTTGGTATATTCACTGAGGGCTTCGGCAAGTATATTGGCATACATGTTTACGACTCCGCTAAACCTATAATTGAGGATTTAAAGGCTAAGGGTCTGCTGTTTAAGGTTGAGGATTACAAGCATAGATACCCAGTCTGCTGGCGCTGTGGAAGCGAGCTGGTCTTCCGCCTAGTTGATGAGTGGTTTATCTCTATGGGCAAGAAGCTCAATAAGCCCCTTGAGGAGATAACTGAAGAAGAGAAGTCTCAGAACCTCCGATATCAAATAATAGAAGTTGCCAAGAAGGTTAGGTGGATACCTGAATATGGCCTTCAGCACGAGCTTAACTGGCTGGAAAACATGGAGGACTGGATGATATCCAAGAAGCGCTATTGGGGACTAGCACTACCAATATGGATGTGTCAGAGATGCGGAAACTTTGAGGTTATAGGGAGCAGGGAAGAACTCAAGGCTAGGGCTGTTGAAGGATGGGAGATATTTGAGGGGCATACGCCGCATAGGCCTTGGATTGACGCCGTCAAGATAAGGTGCTCTAAATGTGGTTCACTAACATCCCGTATACCGGATGTTGGAAACCCATGGTTGGACGCTGGCATAGTGGCATATTCAACTCTACGCTACAGCACTGACCGAGAGTACTGGAGAAGGTGGTTCCCAGCTGAGTTCGTCTGCGAGTCTCTTCCGGGGCAATTTAGAAACTGGTTCTACGCCATGCTTGCCATGAGCACTGTTATGGAGGGCAGTCCGCCGTTCAAGGTCTGCTTCGGCCACGGTCTCGTCTTAGATGAGCAGGGCCGTGAGATGCATAAGTCTTGGGGTAACGTGATATGGTTTGATGAGGCAGCTGAGAAGATGGGCGCAGATGTAATGCGCTGGATATATTGTACAGCTAAACCTGAATCGAACCTCTTATTTGGCTATAAAAGAGCTGAGGAAGTTAAGAGGCGCTTCCTACTACCACTATGGAATATATATAATTTCTTCGTCACATACGCGAACCTAGACGAGTGGACTCCGAAAAATTCAGTGCCGTATGAAATGCTCTCGCCACTTGACAGGTGGATTCTCTCCAAGTTGAATGTTCTCATCAGGGATGTAACACGGTACCTCGAAGACTTCAACCCATATGATGCTGCGATGGCAATAGAAGGGTTTGTTGATGAGTTATCTACATGGTATGTTAGGAGGTCTAGGCGTAGGTTTTGGAAGAGCGAGAGGGATGAGGATAAGAGCGCCGCTTATACAGCGCTATATATATGCCTAGTAAATTTAATCAAGCTTCTAGCGCCGTTCACGCCATTCCTAACGGAGGAGATCTACCAGAATATTGTGCGGAGCGTCGATCCAAGCGCGCCGGAAAGCGTTCACCACAATAACTGGCCTATCCCAGACGAGAAGATGATTGATGAGGAATTGATGAGGGACATGAATTTAGTGATTAAGATTTGTAGTCTAGGCAGAGCAGCGCGCAATAAAGCTGGAGTTAAACTCAGACAGCCGCTCACAGAGGCTAAGGTAGTAGCCGCCGAAGATATACTTAAGCGTATTGAGAAACTGAAATGTTTGGTGGTGGACGAGCTCAACGTTAAGAATTTGGCTCTAACATCTGACAGAAGCGAAGTTACAGGCTACGTTATTAAGCCTGTTCCAGAAGTTCTAGGCAAGAAATATGGCAGGATGTTCCTGAGAATTCAGGAGACTATTGCCAACATGAATCCGCTTGAAGCCGCCGAGACCATTAAGAAGAGCGGCTGCCTAACGATTACAGTTGATGGACAGAAAATAGAAATATTGCCGGAGGAAGTTAGGGTTCTCGAGCAGCCAAAGGACGGATATGAGATAGCGGAGGAAGATAATATACTTGTAGCTGTGAACACGGTTATACCCCCAGAGCTTAGGCTTGAGGGCCTTGCGAGGGATATAGTTAGGCGGATACAAAATCAGAGAAAAGAGGCTGGATTTAATATATCAGATCAGATTGAAACCTATTATGAGGCTGGACCAATGTTAACAGAGGTCTTCGAGAACTTCGGCGAGTATATAGCTGCTGAGACGCTATCAGTAGCTATAAGGAGGGGAAACCCGCATGGAGAAGCCCACTACTCAGCATATCAGCTGGCCGGCGAGACGCTGAAAGTGTGGCTTCGAAAAATCATTTCTTAGCATAACATACAATTCCTTTTGCCCCTAAACTGCCATTTTTGGCATCTTTCAGGGTCTCGCCTAGCGGCTTCTCCCGCCCACCCCCTCAATGAGGACACGGCTACCTCTGGAGCGGGTTCGCTGGGCATTGAGGTGAACGCCACGCATCGCTGTTGAAAAGTTTTGCGGATTCATAACTCCAAGCTCATTCAAAAATTTTGATCCACTGTAAAACCGTAGGCTTTCCTGCCGAGTTTTAGAGGTAAAGAGTTATTTACTTGATGAACTTTAATAATCTCTGTGTGGGTTAAGAATGGCTAGCAATCTAGATTTTGAACTCCTTAAAGATGAGAAGGTAGAGGCATCTCTTAAACCTCATCCCCTCTCCTTCATAAAATATTATCTTATCTGCCTCTACCTAGCATTTTTAGCGGTTGCGCTTCAAATGTTTTACCGGTGGCTTCACCAAAACTTTTGGCTAAACCCAAGCGTCTCCAGCTTCCTAAACTTAATTGCCAGTTTTGCTCCAAACATGAACCTAGAGAATTTATTTTCCCTGATAATCTTTTGGCTAGTTTTAGCGGCAAGCGGCCTTTTAATCGGCGTCTTATGGATTAGTAAAATGCCCCTCCTCTACATGGTTCTAATAGGGGTGGTGGGGACTTTAACAGAAGTTTACTTGTTTCCAACTCCGATAACCAAGCTCGCGATCCTATTATTCTCAGCGGTAATAGGCTTAGTCTTAGTGGAATTCTATAGGCGTGGGCACAAATACTTTTTGACGAGCTACAGGGTTATAATGGTTAAGAAGTTTATTGGGAAAGAGGTTCGGGAGATAATGTATGATAAGATATCAGACGTATACATCGGCCAAAGCCTACTTGGCAGAGTATTCAATTACGGCACGATTATACCGATATCTGAGTCAGGTCTGGGACTTGGCGAAGATGCCTCTTTAGCAGCTCTTTCCACAGGAGTCTCAGCTAAGGGAGGTACGCTCGGAGCCATTTTTGGCGGTAAGAAGGGTGTGAGCAAGCCGAGGGCTGCAACATACTTCTCCCTCCATGGCGTTAAAAACCCGAGGAGAGTGAGGGGGATAATAGCGAGTAAAATACTTGAAATGAAGGAGGCGCCGATACTGAGGAGAATCGAGGATATACTTAAAGAGAAGAGGGATGAGACCCCGGAAGAGAGCGAGAAAAAATAGAGGCTGAACTGGCCTTCAGTTGTAAGATCGTTTAGCTTAAACGATCTTAAAGCTTAGACTTAGATTACTTAGACTTAAATTATTGGAACCTTCTCCCCCCTCTCATTATACTTGAAGACCCCAAGATAGCTCTCGACTTCCTCAAGCATCTTGACGTCGAAGACTGGGCCATCCTTACACACTCTATATCTGCCTATTACGCAGCTCCCGCAGATCCCAACTGCGCATCTCATGTAGCGCTCTAGGCTTACTTGGAGATTAACCGAGTAGGCTTTAGCTATATTGTAAATCTTCACAAGCATCTTCTCGGGACCGCAGGAATACACTGAATCTATCTTCTCCGAGCTCAGTATCCTCTCAGCTACGTCCGTGGCAACCCCCCTAAACCCATAGCTCCCATCCTCCGTTGTAAAGAAAACTTTAATCTTGCCAGACTCCGATAGATCTCTAAGTCTCTTCAGAAAAAGCATTTTGCCTATAGACTCAGCTCCCTCAATAACCGTTGTTTTTATTCCCTCCTCGATCAACTTATCTATGAGCAGCATTAATGGAGCCATGCCTGTACCGCCGCCAACTATAAGGGCTCTTCCTCCAGCAATCTTAAATCCTTTACCAAATGGCCCCCTAACACCTATTAAGTCGCCGGCTTTCATGTTTGTGAGAGCCTTCGTCGCCTCACCAACCTCAGCGACGGTTATAGACGAGGTGCCATCTCGGTAAACTGATGAAATGCTTATCGGCACCTCATCTATGCCGGGTATCCAAACCATAATGAATTGCCCAGGTTCGGCCATAGAGCATAGTTCATCCTCAAAGAAAATTGTTTTAACGCGGGGGTTCTCCGGCTCAACATCGAGTATCCGGACTACGCGTAGTACGTTATTTTTTATGTGCCAACCCAACTACCTCACCAACCCTCCTAAAGCCCTTCCTCAAAAGATACTTAGATACTCCATCGCATATAGACTTGAATATGGATAACCCTTCCAGAGCTATCGCCGAACCTATCTGGATGGCACTTGCACCTGCGAGCATGAATTCAACAGCGTCTCTCCAACCCCTTATTCCTCCGCATCCAATTATCGGCGCGTCCACAGACTCATAAATCTCATAGACGCATCTAACTGCTATAGGCTTTATCGCCGGACCCGATAGCCCGCCAATCTTATTGGCTAATATCGGCCTAAATGTCTCGACATCTATTGCCATAGCCCTAACGGTATTTACAGCGGTGATAGCGTCGGCTCCAGCTGAAGCAGCTGCCTCAGCCAGCTTCACTATATCAGATGTGTTTGGGGTTAACTTAGCGAAGACCGGCCTACTAATGCTTCCTTTAACCGCCTCAACCGTTAACTTAATCATTTTAGGGTCTTGACCAATCTCCAACCCTGTTCCCCGGACATGTGGGCATGAGAGGTTAAGTTCTACTGCGCTTACGCCGGCGTCGGCGGCTAATCCGGCAGCCTCAGCGTACTCTTCAGGCGAGAAACCGAAGACGCTAACTATCACTGGCACGCTTACATCCTTCAGCTGCCTTATCTCCTCAATAAACCTATGTATTCCCGGATTCGGCAGTCCAACGGCATTTAGAATCCCACATTCAACCTGTATAACTGTTGGGTTCGGGTATCCGCTGCTAGGTTTTAACCCAACAGATTTCGTCACAACTGCTCCAGCCCCAACTCTAGCAGCCTCCCTTAATGTCTCAGCGGACATTCCCAGTATCCCGGAGGCAAGCATTGTTGGGTTAGGCATATATAGCCCAGCTATTCGCACGCTAAGATCAATGGAGCTGGCGTCAAACATTCTTCCCACAAACCCATGTATGCTTTAGACAAATACATATTTATTGGTCACGGCTTATCTTTTATAGAATAGCGTCTGGTGAGAGAGTTGAAGGTTGCCATTGTACCTAGCGTTATTGGAATTCTAGCTCTAGATGAAGAAGGCAGAATAGTTGATAAAGAGGTGTTTAATAAAGACGCCGCTGAAATCGCTGAGAAGATCTTCACCCTCGAGCAGGGAAGAACTATACCAGAAGTCAAAAGTCTAGTGGAGAGGCTGAAAAAGCAAAATTACACCCTACTGCTTGATAACCCTGAGTTAGCTGACGCTGTTAGAGAGGAGCTTAAAGTTAATGCCGAAGTAAAGTCCCTAACAGACTTAACTGGGAAGATGCAGGAAAAAATGGGCGAGGTCGGCGTTGAAGTCGGCTTCTTAAAGGAGCCCACGGAGATAAAAAGGTGGATGCGGGAGGTAACAATAGAGCTTTCCAAAATCAGGATTAAGAAGGCCACTGAGAAGAGGGATCTCCTAGTTGTTCAGGCAGTACATGCCTTAGACGACTTAGACCAAACATTAAATTTATTCTCAAGTAGACTCCGCGAATGGTATGGGATCCACTTCCCCGAGCTAAGCCGCCTAATAGATAGGCATGAAACCTACGCTAGACTTGTATATACGTTTGGGAGGAGAGAAAACTTTACGGTTGATAGGCTTGAGAAGGAGGGTTTCCCAAGGAATAAAGCTGCGCAAATATTTGAGGCTGCAATGGCATCTATGGGGGCGGACCTTGAGGACACGGATATAGAGCAAATGAAGAGAAATGCAAAGGACATTCTGCAACTTTATGAAACTAGAGCTAGGTTGGAAAAGTATCTTGATGAGATTATGGATGAAGTCGCACCTAATCTTAAGGCGCTGGCTGGGTCATCCCTGGGCGCTAGGCTCATCGCCCTAGCAGGCGGTCTAGAGAACCTTGCTAAGATGCCAGCTAGCACCGTTCAGGTTTTAGGCGCTGAGAAGGCACTCTTTAGATCTCTTAGAACTGGTGCTAAACCGCCGAAGCATGGAGTCATCTTCCAACACTCTCTAGTCTTTAGGGCTAAGAAGTGGCTTAGGGGTAAGATCGCTAGGGCGCTGGCTGGTAAGCTATCTATAGCTGCTAGAACCGATGCCTTCACAGGCAACTATATAGGTGATAAGCTTAGAGATGAATTGATGGAGAGGGTTAAGGAGATAGAGGAGAAGTACTCTGAACCGCCTAAAGTTAAGAAGGCTGCAAAGAAGGCGGTTAAGAAGCCCAGAGGCAGGAAGTAATTGCTTGGGAGGATTTTTTCATGAGCGTTAAGGTTGAGCCCATGTCAAACCTTGAAGGGGTATATCAAGTTATACTTGAGGATGGAAGTAGGAGGATAGCCTCAAAGAACCTTGCTCCCGGCAGGGATGTTTATGGAGAGCGCCTAATAAAATATAGGGACGCTGAGTATAGGCTGTGGGATCCCTACAGAAGTAAGCTTGCGGCAGCCATAATTAAGGGGTTAAAGGCGCTCCCGATAAAGGCTGGGTCAAAAGTTCTATACCTGGGAGCAGCGTCCGGGACAACTGCCAGCCACGTCTCAGACATAGTTGGCGAGGAGGGCCACGTCTACTGCATAGAGTTCGCTCCGAGACCTCTAAAAGAACTCATAAACAACGTTTGCAGGCATAGGTTTAACATCTCACCTATACTGTCAGATGCACGTTTCCCAGAGAAGTACGCCAACTTGGTTGAAAAGGTTGATGTAATCTACTGTGATATAGCGCAGCCAGAGCAGGCGCAGATACTCGCCTATAACGCAAAGATCTTCCTCAAGAGAGGTGGGTGGATACTGCTCGCTATAAAGGCAAGAAGCATAGACGTTACAAAAGAGCCAAGCGAGATCTATAGGAGGGAAAAAGCGATTCTAGAAAAAAGTGGCTTCCAGATAAACCAAGTTATACATTTAGAGCCATACGACAAAGACCATGCAATGATCCTAGCACAGTATCTACCGCCTAACCAGTGAAGCTGGGGCTTCCCGCAGATCCCTCAATCCGCTCCTTCCGCTTCTCTTCGAAGACTATTGGCAGGCTGGTCTTCTTCCCCTGTTTAGGCTTAGCGTCAGCTAGTATGGCGTTAGGACGTTTGTCGTCTTAGAGATGGTGCAGCATCTTTTGCCGAATCGTATGGGTACCCTCTTAAGTCTCAAGACGCTATCATCCTTCCTAGCTTCCTCAAAGCCCTTTAGGATTTCAATAGCCTTATCCCTCGCAGTCTGGATTAGGGCTGTGTTAAGGCTGAAAATCTCTTCAGCTTTCCCATAAACATTCTCGTGGAGAAAGTCGGACTTAGAATTGAAGCTGAGATACAATTCCACAAGCCTAAAGTATTCACTGAGAGACCCGTTTAAAGCTAAACCTTCAGCCCATTAGGCTTAAAAAACTAAAAACCTCTCCAATAAAAAGGAGGGGTCTGAGGCCCTATGGCCATATTCCAAGAGTTTTCAAGGCTTCTGCGACCCTTCCTACGCCGAGCATAAGGGCGGCTGTTCGCATGTCAACATTCTTGTCCGCCGCCATTTTACGGACATCCCTGTAAGCATTAACCATTTTTTCTCTGAGCTTAGCATTTACTTCTTCTAAACTCCAGTGTTCTCTATGTAGATTCTGTATCCACTCGAAATAGCTTACCGTTACACCACCAGAGTTTGCCAGAATATCTGGGATAACGAAAACCCCCATTTCGTCAAGAATTTTTCCTCCCTCAAGCGTTGTTGGACCATTCGCTCCTTCCGCAACAATTTTAGCTTTAATGTTCCCGGCATTCTTCTTAGTTATTTGATTTTCAACGGCTGCCGGAATTAATATATCACATTCTAACTCTAACAGTTCCTCATTAGTAATGTTTTTACATCCCTCAAAGTTTATTACGGAGTCAGTTTTCTTTTTGTATTCAAATACTTTATATGGGTTAAGGCCCTCTGGATTATAAATTCCTCCTTTTGAGTCGCTGACGGCTACTATTTTAGCCCCCTCCTCATAGAGAATCTTGGCAGCGTTCCATCCAACTTTTCCAAATCCTTGAATAACAACTCTTGCCCCCTTAATTCTCATCCCAATGTCCTTACATGCTTCCTCTACACAATATACGACGCCTCGGGAGGTAGCCTCCTCTCTTCCCTCAGACCCTCCTAGGTGTATTGGTTTACCAGTAACGACTTCGGGAACAAGATAACCATTCATCTGACTATAGGTGTCCATAAGCCAAGCCATCGTTTGAGCATCTGTATATACATCTGGCGCGGGGATATCTGTGTAAGGACCTATAATTGGGTAGATCATAGCTGTGTACCTTCTGGTTAATCGTTCAAGCTCATTAAGAGACATTTGCTTTGGATTGCAGCAAACTCCACCTTTGGCGCCGCCAAAGGGTATATCGACAACAGCGCATTTCCAAGTCATCCACATAGCCAAGGCGATAACTTCATTTAAATTAACCTCCGGACTATAGCGGATACCGCCTTTATATGGCCCCCTAGCATCATTATGCTGCACTCTATAGCCGGTGAAAACTTTTACTTCACCGTTATCCATCTTTATTGGAACCGCAACAATAAAGACTCTTTTTGGATGCTTAAGGTATTCATGAATGTTTGGATCCAGATTAAGCATCTCAGCGGCCAAAGCGAGCTGATCAAGCGCAACCTTTAAAGGATCTATTCTAGACATTGCTCTTCACATCTTTTTAGACTATGAAATTTACTAAGAAGTACATTGCCTCAGTTTTATTAACTTTTCCGAGTTTCAGGGCGTGTCCAACTATTATTTTAGTTCTTTGAGCTTTGTGGTTTAATTCTTTTGGTTTGGGTTCCCCTTCTAGTTTTTAGCTGCTTTCCCCCATCTTAGCTTTCCAAGTTTATTAGCATGTTGTATATGTATGCTTTAGCTGCTAATTCTCTAGCTATGGTCTCAATGTTTTTGGACATGCAGTATTGCTCGTATAGGCGTTTGAATGTTGAGAACGCTGTCTCCAGCGCCCACCATAACCCATCACTCCACATCTTCCCCCAAGCCTCTTGAATATTATGGCTGAAAAGGCGTCTCTCTGGAGGGTCTCGATCTGCCCTAGCGTTTCTTCTAGGCTTAATGATAGGCTTTACACCCATTCTCCTAAGGAGCCTATAGGACTTTATTGAATCGTATGCTCCATCCATATATGCCTCGGATATCAGCCTATGCCTTGAGGCATCCATTATTAGGTTTGGCAGAACCTCAGAGTCATGTATATCATCTGTTGTCATCTCCATTGCTAATATCTCCTTTGTTTTAACGTCAACTGCGAAGTGTATCTTAATGTAACGCTTCCTCCCGCCGTAGAGCCTCTCAACCCATCCACCACACCTATGGACGCTGACTCCGCTTGAGTCAACGGCTATAGCAACCGCCCCATAATAGCCGCTCAAAGATTCATATGGGCTTAAATCAAGCCTAAGTCTCCTAGCCCACGAGTAGACTATTGTTGGAAGCCTTGGAATAAGCCTGCTTAAAGCCCTAGTGAATCCTTCAAGCTGCCTATAGGGCATGGAGAAATAGGTAGCGGACAATAACTAAGAAAACAATATACCTATCCGTAATCTTGAATGGGCGCCCAACCTTACCATCATTCAAGAGGCCGAGCTCAAAATCATAGCCTTCAAGAAAATCTAGGCTGAGCAGGAGCTCGCCGCTCCTAATAAGCCTCTCATCAACAAGCCTCCAATCCATAAAAAAAAAAAAAAGAGCTAAACAGGGAAATTAATTAAGCCGCAAAGCAAAAATTTTGCAACAAATTTTCTCCTCACATTCTTTTTCACAGCTAAGTATGCTTTTATTCGATTTAAAGTAT
>Ga0105158_1000913_pt1 | contig 11937 bp, 10 predicted proteins | sample LHCtaG_FD_81567 | JGI IMG/M metagenome (GOLD analysis project Ga0105158, IMG submission 81567) | Hot spring microbial communities from Little Hot Creek, USA to study Microbial Dark Matter (Phase II) - LHC4sed_matched | ecosystem: Environmental > Aquatic > Thermal springs > Hot (42-90C) >... | reverse complement strand
GTGGTGGATTAAAATTTACTGTAGTAGAAGCAGCAACTGGTGCAATTGGAGGAAAGTTTTCACATGAATTTATGGTTGTTAAAGAAGGGGATGAAAACTTTATTGGTGAAGAAACATTAGTAATTTGCAGTAAGTGTGGTTATTCAGCAAATATTGAAAAAGCAGAGTGCAAATATCCTGATGAACAAACAAACAATAAGGAAATTGAGAAAAAGTTAGAAGAAGTTTATACACCACAGATGCGAACTGTTGAAGAAGTAAGTAGTTTTTTGAAGCAACCAAAAGAAAAATTTATTAAAACTTTGGTATATGTTACAGAAAATAAAGAAGAAGTTTATGTTGTATTAGTTCGTGGTGATTACGAAATAAATGAAACAAAACTTAAAGATGTTCTTAATGTTAACGAAATACAATTAGCAAGTTCTGAACTTGTAGAACAAATTTTTGGTGTTCCTGTTGGATTTTTAGGTCCTGTGGGGTTAAAAACTACCTCTCAGAAGTATAAATTGAAATTTGTAGCTGATTATTCTATTTCAACAATTAAAAATGCAATTTCTGGCGCTAACAAAATAGATTATCTTTTGATAAATATAAACTACATACGAGATTTTGTAGTTGATATAATTGCAGATATAAGAAATATTACTGCTAACGATATTTGTCCACGATGTAAAGCAAAAAACTCGTTAAAATTTTCTAAAGGAATTGAAGTTGGACATACATTTAAACTTGGCACAAAATATTCAAAATCAATGAATGCTACTTTTTTAGATGAAAACAATAAAGAACAGGTTTTTATTATGGGTTGTTATGGAATAGGTATTTCAAGAATAGTTGCTGCTGCAATTGAACAGAATCATGATGAAGATGGTATTATTTGGTATCCTACAATTGCACCGTTTACAGTATATATTTTGCCGATCGATTATAAAGATCCTGAAATAAAAAATGTTGCTGATAATGTATATAAATTGTTGAAACAAAATAATATAGAAGTTTTGTTAGATGATAGGGAAGAACGTGCGGGAGTAAAATTTAAAGATGCCGACCTTATTGGTATACCAATAAGATTAACCATAAGTAAAAAATTATTACCTGATAAATTAGAACTGTATCTTAGGCAAACAAAACAAAAAAGTGTTGTTTATATCAATGAGTTATTAAACAGAATTAATGAAAGTATTGTATACTTATTGAAATTTTAGTATATAAAAAACTTTATGGATAAAAAAACAATTGAAAAAATTGCAGAAATTGTTGAACCGATACTTGCTGCTAAAAATTTTGATTTAGTAGATATAGAAACTAAACCTTCACCTGAAGGAAATATTTTAACTATATATATTGACAAAGATGGAGGTGTTACACTCAAAGATTGCGAAGATGTAATTATAGTTTTGTCAGCAGTGTTGGATACATACGATTTTATTGATGAAAATTATATTTTAGAAGTTTCTTCTCCTGGTTTATATCGTGAACTTAAAAAAGAAAAAGATTTCAAACGTTATTTAGGTTATAGAATAAAAGTTAAACTTTATGAACCGATACAAACCAACAGTTTTGGTAAACAGAAAGTTTTAATAGGTAAACTTGGCGATTATTCAAATAACATCTTAAAAGTTGTTTTAGACAACAACGAAGTTGTAAATATAGATATGAAATCTGTTGCAAAAGTTAATTTAGAACCAGATATCACAAGTCTGTTAAAAAATAATTACGGAGAAAACTATGGTTGAGATAAAAAGTGAAATACTACCAGCATTAGAACAAATAGAAAAGTTACATAAGGTTTCAAGAGAAGATATTATAAAATTAATAGAAACATCAGTTACAAATGCAGCATTAAAATTTTTTGGTTCAGAATATAAAATTATTAGTGAGATGGATCTCGAAAATGTAAAAGTTAATACATATATTTTGAAGAAAGTGGTAGAAAATGTTAAAGATGAAAAACAAGAAATTTCGTTACAAGAAGCACTTAATATAGAACCTAATTGTAAAGTTGGTGATGAAATAAAAATTTTAGTTAATAACGAGAAGTTTTTTCGTATTGCAGCACAGTTAGCAAAAAAAATTGTTGTACAAAAATTGAGAGAAAGTTATAAAAGAAATGTTTATGAAGAATATTGTTCAAAAATTGGTGAACTTATATCTTCTTCTGTGTATATGATAAAAGGAAAAGATATAATACTTGATTTAGATAAAGCAGAAGGTATACTACCATATCGTGAACAAGTGTATAAAGAAAAGTTAAAACCTGGCCAACAAATAAAAGTTTTAATAAAAGAAGTTCATCAGAAGAAAAAAGGTGTTGCAGTTATTGTTTCAAGGTTTGATAAAAATTTTATTAAAAAATTGTTTGAGTCAGAAATACCTGAAATTAAGGATAAAATAATAGAAATAGTAAATATATCACGTGCTCCTGGTTACAGAACAAAAATTGTTCTTAAATCCAACAATCCGAAAGTTGACCCGGTGGGTTCTTGTGTAGGTATTCGTGGGACAAGAATTAAACCTATAATAAATGAGCTGCAAGGTGAACGTATCGATCTTATACCTTATACTGATAACATAGAAAAATTTATTGCATTTTCGTTATCTCCGTGGAAAGTTGATAAAGTAGAAATTGTTGATGCAGAGAAAAAAATTGCGAAAGCATATATACCACAGAAAATTTATGATGCTGTTGCTGATAAAACCAATATAAATCTTAATTTAGCAAAAGAGATTACTGGTTGGGAAATTAAACTTGAACCATCAAAGGAACAGCAATCTGATGATAAAAAAGATGAAAAACAAGAATAGTCAAAGAAAATCTAAAGACTCAAAAGAAGAGCAAAAAAAATTACAAAAAAAAGTTACTGGTGAAAAGCACAAAAGAAGAGTTAAGGAAACAGAAGAAAAACCAAAAAGTAAACCTATAAAAATTCCTTTAGATGGCCTTTCTCCTAACGAAATAGCTAAGAAAATTAAAAAAGATGTTTCAGAAATTATTTCTTTCCTTATAAGTTTACATGTTTTTGTTTCTCCAGATCAAAAAATTACTGATCGTGATGTGTTAGAACTTACTTTTTTACATTTTAATTTCCAACCTATATTCGAGGAAAAAAAAGTTAGAATAACATCAAAAAAAGTTTCACCTCAACCGTCTTCACAACAACTTGAACAAAATATTGTAGTAGAAGAACCAAAGGTTATACCTATAACTGTCCAACCTGAAAAAAAGGTTGAAGTAGCACCACCTGAAAAGAAAGAAATACCTCCAAATTGGGTTAGAAAAATTCCGGTAGTAACTGTTATGGGTCATGTTGATCATGGGAAAACAACTTTACTTGATACAATACGCAAAACAAATGTTGCTGCGCAAGAACCTGGTGCAATTACTCAACATATCGGCGCGTATAAAGTTTCTACTCCACACGGTGATATAACTTTTATTGATACACCGGGACACGAAGCGTTTTCTGAGATAAGATCTCGTGGTGCAAAAGTTACTGACATAGTGGTGTTAGTGGTAGCAGGAGATGAAGGTATAATGCCACAAACTATAGAATCTATCAATCATGCAAAATCAGCTAATGTTCCAATAATAGTTGCTATAAATAAAATTGATTTACCTCAATGTAACCCAAATTCTGTAAAACAACAATTTGTATCAATGGGTATGATACCTAAAGATTGGGGCGGTGATGTTGAGTTTGTTGAGATTTCTGCAAGAAATAATATAAATGTAGACAAGTTGTTAGAAACTATACTTATGGTAGCAAAATATTTAGAGTTGTATGTACCGATAGATGTTCCTTGTGAAGCAACTGTTATTGAGACCAAACTTGACCCCAAAAGAGGATTTATAGCAACAGTTATTGTTAATAAAGGCAAACTAAAAATAGGTGATAGTTTTGTTTGTGGTTTATCTTATGGAAAAGTTCGTGCAATGTTTAATGATAAACAAGAAAAAATTAACGAACTTTTACCTGGAGAACCCGCAGAAATTTTAGGGTTTGAGAAGCAATGTTCAGCAGGCGATATATTAAAAGTTGTCCAAAATGAAAAAGAAGCAAAAAGAATTTATGAAGAAATTGAACGAGAACAAAAGTTAGCTGCTGCTAAAAAAAAGGCGTTTAAAACAATACAAGATATTATCTCTGCTAAAAGTAATGTTCTTTCTTTAATTATAAAAACTGATACACAGGGTTCTGCTGAAGCAATTAAAAAAATGTTGGATTATATCAAAGAAGAAAATAAAGACAATACAAATTTACCTGAATTAAAAATAGTCCATTTAGCAGTAGGGGAAATAACAGAATCGGATGTTTTACTTGCTACTGCATCTAAATCAGTAATTATTGGATTTAATGTAAGGCCTAATCTTCAAGCGTTGAAGCGTGCAGAAATGGAATCTGTAGAAATTAGAACATATAGAATTATTTATGAACTTATAGATGATATTAAAAAAATTATCCAACGAATGGAAGTAAAACAGAAGGTAGAAGAATTTTTAGGTCGTGCTGTGATAAAAAAAGTTTTTGAAATATCTAAAATAGGTAAAGTTGCTGGATGTGTGGTTGAGGAGGGAAAAATTGTTCGCAACGCAAATGTTCGTATACTAAGAGATAACGTAATTGTTGCTGAAACAAAGATTAGTTCATTGAAACATTTCAAAGAAGATGTTAAAGAAGTACAGAAAGGGTTTGAATGTGGAATACGATTTGAAAATTTTCAAGAGTTTAAAGAAAACGATGTAATAGAATGTTATCAGGTAATAATTAAATAGAGAATGAAATCATTACCATTTAAACGAGCAGATAGAATAAGAAAGTTGTTACATAGAGAAGTTGCAAATTTAATTTCTTCTATGAAAGATCCGAGGGCTGGAAATGTTACAATTACTGAAGTTGAATTGTCAGAAGATTTAAGAAATGCAAAAGTTTATTATACAGTTATAGATGAAAGTAATCTTGAACAAACAAAACAAATGTTTAATTCTGCAAAAGGGTTTATCCGTAGCAAGATTGCAAACAAGTTAGGTTTAAGACACGCTATCCAGTTAGAATTTGTTTATGATAAATTTTTAAAAAGAGCAACACGTGTTTTATTTTTGTTAGATAAAATTAAAGATGAAAAAAATATCAGTAAATGAAGTAAAACAAGTTGTTAAGTTAATTAAATTGTCAAAAAAAATTTTTATTACAGGACATATTAATCCAGATGGAGATGTTCTTGGTAGTGCTTTAGCGTTGTATTTATGGATTAAACAGAATTTTAAAGATAAACTTGTAGATATTTATTTTAACAGTTTATCACAACAATATACATTCTTACCAAATGCTGATAAAATAGAAATAGTTAACGAAAAGGATGTTAATAAAATAAAACAAAAAGAATATGATTTAGGAATTATTTTAGAATGTTCTGATATATCTCGTGTAGGTGATATTACAAGTTTTGTAAAATTTAAATATTTAATAAACATTGACCATCATCAAAATCATAAAAATTTAGTAAATTCTGCTTTAAGTATAATTTATCCCGAATATGCCTCTTGTGCAGAAATAATTTTTGATATTTTTGAGCTTAGTAAGATAAAGATAAATAAAGATATTGCAATATGTTTATATACAGGGATTGTTAGTGATACTGGCATGTTTCAATGGTCTAATACAAACGAACATAGTTTTTATACTGCATCAAAATTGTATTCTTATGGTGTTCGTCCATATTATATTTATAAAAATCTATACAGACAAAAATCGTATAATTCTATTCTTTTATTAAGCAAAGTTCTTTCAACATTAGAGATTAAAAAAATTGGAAAATATAATGTTGGGAGTATATATGTGACACAAAAAATGTTGAAAGATACAAACACAACTCTATTTGACACTGAAGATTTTATTAATTTTCCAATGGAGGTTAAAGATGTTAATATATCAATTTTTTTTAAAGAGATAGGTAAAAACTTAGTTAAAGTAAGTTTTCGTTCTGATGTTATAAATGTAGAAAAAATTGCTGGGAAGTGGTCTGGCGGTGGACATAAATATGCAGCAGGCGCAACTATTTTAGGAAGTATAACTTCTGTTAAAAAAACTGTTTTGAAATATTTAGAAAAAGTTCTATGATATATGCAAAGAAAATATGTTTGTACAATAGGAATTTTTGATGGTGTTCATGTTGGTCATCAAAAATTGATTACAGTTGTTAAGAAAATAGCAGAAAAAAATTCTCTTCAAAGTTTGGTTTATACATTTGATAAAGGTGGAAAACTTAATAAAAATTATATTTATTCCTTAGATACTAAATTACAAATTTTAAAAAATTTACAAGTTGACAAAATATGTGTGTTAAAGTTTGATAAAATACAGTTTTTATCACCACAACAATTCTTTGAAAAATTTATAGTAAATAAAAATATTTCTGTGATAGCAGTAGGTGAAGATTTTAGATTTGGTAAAAATGCTGTAGGTGATGTTAAACTTTTATGCAAACTCTCACGCAAAACAGATGTTGCCACTTTTGTATTAAAAGATTTTTGTGTTGAAGTTAAGGGAAATTTGTATTCAGTATCTTCTTCATTAATTAGAGAGAAAATTTTGGAGTGTAAGTTTGACGAAGTTGAACTTTTACTTGGTAGGAATTATTTTATAAATGGTAGAAAGGTTAGTGGATTAGGATTAGCAAAAAAATTAGGTTTCCCAACAATAAATTTTTTGCCAGATAAAAATCTTTTAGTTCCAAAAGGTGTGATTGCTGGTTTTTGTAAAATAAAAAACAAAATTTTTCCTTCAGTGGCAAATTTTGGGTTCAAACCTACAGTTGAGAATAAAGAATTTGTTATTGAAATACATATAATTGATAAAAAAATCTTTGTTGACAGCGAATATATCTCTTTTAGACCAATTAAAAAAATTAGAGATGAACAAAAATTTGATTCTGTAGAAAAACTTGTAGAACAAATTAAAAAGGATGTTTATACAGCTAAAAAAGTATTTAAACAAATTTTATATTAATTTGAGGGGAGAAAAAAATGCAAAGTACTAATGAAATAATAAATGTTGCAATTATAGGTTCTTCAGCTACAGGTAAAACTTCGTTTGTAGAATCTATTGCATACATAGCAGGATTAACTTCAAGATTAGGTTCTGTACAAAACGGTAATACTATTTCTGATTATATGCCGGAAGAAATTGAACGACAAATGTCAGTAGGATTATCTGTTATAAGTTTTCAGTATAATAATAAGAAAATAAATCTTATAGACACACCTGGATTCCCAGATTTTATTGGCGAAGTTCTTTCTGCAATTACAGTTGTTGAAAACTGTATTTTGTTAGTAAGTGGAGACTCAACTACTGATGCTCAAACAATAGATTTTGTTGAAATGTTACAAAAATATGAAATTCCTTTTATTATTGTAGTTAACAAATTGGATAAAGAAAATATTAATTTTGAAGAAAAAATAAAAGAGTTAGAGAATAGTTTAGAAATAAAAAATTTGACTCCTATAGTTGTGCCTAAAACAACAGGCAGTAATCTTGAAATTATAAATTTTTTAGATACAGAACTACAAGATTCTGAATTGTATAAAAAATTTATCGAAAATATTGTTAGTTATGACGAACGATTATTAGAGATGTATCTTAATGGTGAAAAAATCCCTTCTCAGCAAATATCAAAAGTAATAAAACAAAATTTTAAAAATAGAGAAATTGTACCTTTGTTTAGTTGTTCAGCAATAAAATCTGTTGGTGTGAAAAATGTAATAGAATTTATGAGTTCAAATTTTGTTTCAGCACAAGAAGTTATGTCTGAGAAAGGTTTTTCATTAAATACTCCTCCTTTAGCGTTAGTGTTCAAGACTACCAGCGAGCCTGGTATGGGACAGATGAATTATGTAAAAGTATATAGTGGGAAATTTGTAAATGGTATGGATATAAAAAATGTTACAAAAAATGTTACAGAACGGATAGGACAAATGGCTTTTTTACAAGGAAAAAAACGAATAGAAACTTCAGAAATAGGTAGTGGAGATATAGGTGTGTTAGTAAAGCTTAAAGATACTAGGACAAATGATATTCTTTGTGATGATGTTTCTTTAGCAGAAAAAATTAAAAAAATTGAATTCCCAGAACCATTAACAGAAATGGCAGTTATTGCAAAATCAAAAGGTGAAGAAGAAAAAGTTGGTAATGCATTAAGCAATGTATTACTTGAAGAACCAACAGTGAGGTTTAGATACAATCCTGAAATAAAACAGATGGTTCTTTCGGGTATAGGGTTGTTACAACTTGAGATAATTGTGAAAAGAATAAAGATGAGATATAATGTTGATATAGAACTTGTAAAACCAAAAATACCATATAAAGAAACTATTAAGAAAAAAGCTGAAGCTGAAGGAAAGTATAAACGACAATCTGGTGGTAGAGGACAGTATGGTCATTGTTTTTTACGTGTAGAACCGCTTGAAAGAGGAAAAGGATATGAATTTGTTGACGAAATTTTTGGTGGTGTGATACCTAAAAACTATATTCCTTCGGTTGAGAAAGGAGTTTTAGAAAAAATGGCTGAAGGTGTTATTGCAGGTTATCCTGTTGTAGATATAAAAGTTACACTCTTTGATGGTTCATACCACGAAGTTGATTCTTCAGATATGGCATTTAGAATAGCAGGTAGTATGGCGTTACAAAAAGCAGTGCTTGAAGCATCACCTTGTATTTTAGAACCAATTATGGAGGTTGAAATAAAAACACCTGAAGAATATCTTGGCAATGTTATAGGTGATATAAACAGTCGTAGAGGACGAGTTTTGTCTTTTGAAAAAGAAGGGAAATACCAAAAAATAAAAGCGTTAGTTCCTTTAAGAGAGTTTCAAAATTATACAATGGACCTACGTAGTTTAACAAAGGGTGCTGGAAAGTATACGATGAGACTCAGTCATTATGAAGAACTGCCACCGCATCTTGCTCAACCATTAATCGAAGAATATCAAAAAAGTAAGTCACAACAAACTGAATAGTAGCTCAAGGTTAGAATTTTTGGTAATCAAAAATAGTGTTAAAATAGTGTTATTTGTAGGTGCAAACCTTGGTCTGCTAAAATAAAGCAAAGCAAGCTTTACAGCTACAATTTTTATTTATTTTTTGTAGTCGCAAACCTTGGTTTGCTAAAGAGGTGATTTGTTCCATAGAAATGCAACAACATGGTTGTTGCAATCCAAAATAATTTTGGAGTGCAATAACCGCGTTATTGCTAAAAATTGCAACAACCTGGTTGTTGCAGTCCAAAATGTAAGTTTAATTTTTAGTAGTCGCAGGCTTTAGCCTGCGTAATAATTGCAATAACATGGTTATTGCAGTCCAAAAAAATTTGTAGCCGCACATTTTAGTCTGCGGATAGTTTCCATGAATATCATAAGATAGTTACCTAAAACTAATAAAAAAGGAGGGATTTAAAAACAATGAAAGGGATAAAAATTGTCTCAGTCATATTATTATTTATATTATTAGTTGGATGTGAAACAGTTAAAGTATCTCGTATAGATGTTGAAGAACAAATAGACTTAAGTGGTGAATGGAACGATACTGATTCCCAACTTGTTTCTAAAGAGATGGTATCTGATGCATTATCACGTCCATGGATTGATGAATTTATTTCTAAGAAAGGACAAAAACCAAGAGTTATTGTGGGAACTGTAAAAAATCGTTCTCATGAACATATAAACACACAAACTTTTGTTAAAGATCTTGAACGAGAGCTAATTAATTCTGGTAGAGTAATATTTGTTGCATCAAAAGAGGAAAGACAAGAAATAAGAGAAGAAAAACTTGACCAAATGATGCATGCCTCTGCTGCTACAAGGAAACAACTTGGTGAGGAATGGGGAGCTGATTTTATACTCCAAGGACAAATTAATACTATTTTAGACCAAGTTGGGAATAAAACATTGAAGTATTACCAAGTTGAATTAGAACTTGTTAATATTTTGACAAATGAAAAAGTTTGGATTGGACAAAAAAAGATTAAGAAACTTGTACAAAGAGCTAAAACAAGATTTTAATAACTAATTAATATGAAGATTTTAATAACAGGTGGTGCTGGGTTTATCGGCTCTAATATTGTAGATGAGTGTATTAAAAGAGGATATGATGTAGTAGTGATTGACAACCTTTCTTCTGGGAAAAAAGAAAACATAAATAAGAAAGCAAAGTTTTATAATATTGATATCACTGATTATAATAAACTCAACGAAATTTTTAAGAAAGAAAAACCACAAGTTGTTAACCATCATGCTGCACAAATTGATGTAAGAAAATCTGTTGCAGCCCCACAATATGATGCTAAGATTAACATAATCGGTTCTTTGCATCTGTTAGAATTATGTGTAAAATACAATGTTGAGAAATTTATTTTTGCATCATCAGGAGGAACGATCTACGGTGAATGCAAAGGAAGACCTGCACCTAAAGAAAATTCTCTATATAGTCCACAATCACCATATGGATGTGCAAAACTTTCTGTAGAGTATTATATGAATTATTATAATAAAGTATATGGGCTAAAGACAATATCGTTAAGATATGCTAATGTTTACGGACCTAGACAGGACCCATATGGTGAGGCAGGTGTTGTTTCTATTTTTATAAATCGTATGTTGAACAATGAAGATGTTATTATTTATGGTGATGGAGAACAAATGCGTGATTTTGTTTTTGTTTCAGATGTGGTTGAAGTGAATATCAAATGTATATCTGAGAATTTAAATTTTGGGATTTATAATGTTGGTACACAAAAAGCTACTTCTGTCAATAAGTTGTTCAATATTATAAGCAAAATTTTAGGGTATAAGAAACCTCCAATTTATCAACCTCCAAGAAAGGGAGAGTTGATTAAGAGTTATCTTTGTATAGACAAAATAAGAAGAGAACTTGGTTGGTATCCAAAAATTTCTCTCCAGGAAGGGATTAAGAAAACTATAGAATATTTCAAAAATGGAAAAATCTAAGATTCTTCAACAGTGTATTAATTTGTTTAAAAACCTGCCTTCAGTAGGACCAAAAACTGCAGAACGATTTGTCTATTTTTTATTAAACAACGAAAAACTGTTAGATGACCTAATAGCAGTATTATCACAAATAAAAGAAAAAATTGTTAGGTGTAAATACTGTAACGATTTTTCTGAAACAAACCCATGTACAATTTGTTCCGATGAAAAAAGAGATAAAAAATTACTTTGTATTGTAGAAAAACATAGTGATTTATATGCAATAGAATCTTCAGGATATTATAAAGGATTATACTATATTTTATCATCAATAATATCACCGCTTGAGGGTAAGATGCCAAAAGATTTAAATATTGAATCTTTATATTCACGAATTTTTGAAGTTGAAGAAGAAATGAAACCACAAGAGGTTATTATAGCATTAAGTTTCACCACTGAAGGTGAATTAACTACTAATTACATTGTAGAAAAATTAAAAGAAAAATCAGCAAATATAAAAATTTCAAGAATAGCATATGGATTACCAACAGGTGCAGAAATAGAATATGCTGACCCAAAAACATTATCTTTTGCAATAAAAAATAGAATGTTGATATGAAAAAAAATGTTGTGGAAGTAAAAGAATCATATTTTTATTTTTTGTTTGATAATCTCATAAAATACGGTATTGCAGTATTGTATTTTTTGATTGCAGTAATGTTTTATTTGAGAACTTATGATTCTTGTCAGATTAAGATCACCCTTACACAGATCGGTGGTAGCTTAATAATTTTGTTATGGTTATTAAAATACATAGAAAATTTTAAACAAACAACAAAGTTTTATTTACAAAATTGGCAGATTGTCCTTCCTTTTATTTTGTTTTTGTTATCAGGTATTCAGTCACATGTTTTTATGTCACCATTAAAATATGCTTCTGGAGCAGAACTTGTCCGCAG
>Ga0105158_1000911_pt1 | contig 11942 bp, 13 predicted proteins | sample LHCtaG_FD_81567 | JGI IMG/M metagenome (GOLD analysis project Ga0105158, IMG submission 81567) | Hot spring microbial communities from Little Hot Creek, USA to study Microbial Dark Matter (Phase II) - LHC4sed_matched | ecosystem: Environmental > Aquatic > Thermal springs > Hot (42-90C) >... | reverse complement strand
TGGAAGAACCTGAGGGTTTCCCACCACCCCAGGAAGCCAGGCCTTCTTCAACCAACGTCAAAAGCTCTTTGGGAACGTTGTTTGTCCTCGCCGGAATAAGAAGGGCGATCACTTTGCCCCGGTAGGTCACCTCGATCCTCTCCCCGCTCATCACCCGCCTTAGGTAGAAACTGAGTCTATTCTTGAGCTCCCTTATCCCGACCGTCGGCATAACGCCCCCTTAAAGGTTTTGTGTAACTACATTTTATGCGTTTGTAGCCACTTAAGCGAACAACGCTAGTACTGCTTTAGGAAATAGGTCAGAGATCAGTCTAGTGCCCCATTTACTGTGTAAGGGCAACATGGTGGTTTCCCATCAGGATTTCAGCAAACCCCCGAAGCCTGCGCTCCCATACCACGTCCAGATAGCTCAAGACCAAGTATAAAAGCCTCGCCACAGCTTCTTCCCCAAGATCTCTACGACTTTCGTCCCCCCTTGGCTTCCTTGACCAACCGTTTCAGTTGGTTAGTGGTGTATGAGTCACTATCTATGTATCCGCTTAACTCGCTTCCTGCGCCGAGAGCCAAACGCCCTCCGGTGCTTTTTGCTGGGCTATTTCAAAGGAGGAAGGCTGGCAGCCGCGATGGCTTGTCCCACCCGCCGAGCCTTCTCGTCCGGGAGGTGAAGCTGCAAACGAGGGTAAAGCTCGGGAAATTCCGTCTCAAGTACCCTTTCCGCCCACTCCAGTATCAGCTCCCCGCCTCTGCCCGAGGTCACTCGGCCTAAAAGCAAGATGTGCGTGGCATCGTAGAACTCAAGGTAGTGAGCTAAGGCATAACCCGTGTAAACCCCAATAGTCTGCCAGATCTTCTCCGCTCGAGAATCGTGAGCCGAGAGGAGTTCCTGTACAGCCCTTAATTGTTCAGCCTTTGGAACATCTTGGGGGAACTGAAGGCCGACTTCGACGGCTAACCGAAACACCGCCTGTTGGGAAAGGTAGGAGGCGCCACATCCCCGGTCTTTCGACCATTCGTCCACCGGAGCATGGGGGGAGTAATCAACGGGGGCGAAGGCCAACTCGTTCAGCCAACCTGTGATCGTACCTTCGGGAGTCACGTAGCCAGCGGCCTCGCTTGAGCCCATGGCTATACCCAGCAACCCCTTGACCCCCAACGAGAGCGCCCCAGCTAAGGCGGCCACCTCGCCGTCATTCACGATAACCAATGGAACCCCCATCTCCTTCCCCAACCTGACGAAGAGGTCCCGTACTTGGGCGTAGCGCTCCTTGGGTACCCCACGGAACAGGGAGGACACCCGCACTCGGTTGTCCACGTATACCCCGGCGGCGCTGCCTCCGATAGCGTCTACCCGCGGGAGATGGGCGGCGGCGCGTTTGAGCGCCCCCAGGATGTGCTGGTAATGGTAAGCTGGATCAGGCTCACGGGTCGGTTCCCAGATGATCTCATCGGTGAACACTGGTTCTCCATCGACCAGAGCAACTACCTTAATATCGGAGGCCCCGAGGTCGAAACCGATTCGGTATCCTTCAAAGTGTCCCCCCATCGGCTGAAAGCATTCCCGCGCAGGTGGCACTTCTTGAGGACTGCAAGCGATAACTTGAAAGGGCTCCCCGTAAATTTCCTCCATCAGGTGCACGTCGAAGGTCCTGGCTCCACCTAAAGAGTAGACCTCTTGAATATTGCGCCCGATCTCCTCTGGTCCTCCTACAAAAGCTCGGTATCCTCCGCGTTGCCACAGTAGGAACTTGAAGATTCTTTCCGCGTAAAACTGATTAGATGAGCGGTAAAGGTGATCATCGGGGAAAAGGGTCGTTTCGTAACGGGAGATGGCTCCGTCCGGCCGTTCCAGGGCGATCACCAGGGGCACACCCGCACCGGCTTTCTTCGCCGCCTCTTTAAGGGCCCTTTTAACCAAGGCTGCTGGGGTCAGCAATCCCCCTAAGGGTGGAACCACTTGCGGCTGGAGCTCGAATCCTTTGTCCATCTTTCCTCCTCCATGGGTTCGGGTTGACTTATCGGGATAGACGACTTATAATAATAATGTTCGTATGTATAGACAAGTACAGAGCGACTTAACTAGCTTGGACCGCACCAGTCCGGTTCCCCTTTATTACCAGCTTAAGGAGATCTTCCGCTCTTGGATCACCTCAGGGGCCTTTGACAAAGATGGCCGTTTCCCATCCGAGGCGGAGCTTCAGCAGCGGTTCAAGGTGAGCAGGGTGACCATCCGTCGCGCTCTCTCGGAACTGGTACAGGAGGGCTTTCTGGTCCGGGAGCAGGGGCGGGGTTCGTTCGTGGTTAAGCCCCGCGTACAGGATCAACTGCAGCGGCTGACGAGCTTCACCGAGGACATGCAGCTACGGGGGCTGTCCGCGAGGTCTCGCATCTTGGACTTTCGGCTTGTCCACGACCCCGAGGTAGCCAAAGCCATGGGCATCCCGGATTCCGAAGAACTCGTGCAACTGCGGCGCTTGCGCCTGGTGGAGGGCGAGCCGATCGCGATTCAGAACGCCTTTATCCGCCATCGATTTTGTCCTGGGATTGTGGAACGGGGCCTTGTGGGCGGATCGCTATACAAAACCCTTGAGGAGGTATACGGACTTAAGCTTGGACGGGCGCTCCAGACGGTGGAGGCCAAGCCCGCCGATGAATACGAGGCCATGCTGCTCGCGCTCAAAGTTGGCCAACCGGTGTTAGTGCTGGAACGGCTGACCTTTCTCAAGGGGGGTGAGCCGGTGGAGTACGTGCGGTCAGCTTACCGCGGGGACCGGTACCGGTTCACCGTGGAGCTAAGGCGTCAATAGATCCCTTGAAAGGGGGTGATAGGCGAGCCGAGGAGATAGGAAAGAATAGGCGGGTTGCGGAAACGAAAGTTAACAATTCAAAATAAGGAGGTGGGAGATGTTGAGGCGAACTGAGATGTTGGCTTTGGTTGTTCTTTTGATGGCCTGGGCGATCGCTACCTTTGGTGCTGAACAGGTACTACGAGTTCTCATGCCCATCGGCGGCGGCTACACGATCGAAGACCAGGAGGCCCTTGCTAAGGAGTTCGAGCAGGTGTACCCAGGCGTTAAGGTAGAGATGGAGTTCGTAGGCTGGGCCGAGCTGTGGAACAAAATTATTACCTCTATCGGGGCTGGGGCGGCCCCGGATGTGATGTACATCGGCTCTCGTTGGGTCCCAGCCCTGGCGGACATGGGTGCCATCGTGCCACTGGATGAGTATATCACCGAAGAGAAGAGAGCTATGTACCCCCAGACCATTTGGGATACCGTGACCTATCAGGGCAAAACCTGGGGTGTGGTGCGTGCCATGTCCACCAAAGTGTTCATCTACAACAAGGATCTGTTTGCCAAGCACGGCCTCTCTGTGCCTACCAGCTGGGATGAGCTTCTCCAGGCAGCGAAGACCATCCACGACCCGGGCAGCGGTGTCTACGGCATTGCCATGTGCGGCAAGCGCTTTGTCTCCACCGTCACCCAGTTCCAGCAGTACCTTTATGCCAACGGTGGCAGGATCGTGGACGAAAAGGGTAACGTGGTGATCAACGACGCGAAGGCGGTGCGCGCTCTGGAGTTTTATAAGGAGCTTTCCAAGTATGCCCAGCCCGGGATTACAGAGTGGGTGCGGGAGGACCTGATAAAGCTCTTTGAGACCGGCAGAGTGGGGATGTACATCGATCATGTACACAATGCGAAGCGGGCCATGGAGAAGGGCGTGAACGTAGGATTCTTCCTTATCCCCGGCGGTCCAGACTCCGACAAGCCCTATGGCACCTGCATGGTCACTGACTGCGTGTCCATTACTGCTCAGTCCAAGAACCGTGAGCTAGCCTGGAAGTTCGTGGAGTACATGACCAGCTTTGAAAAGCAGGCCGAGTGGGACCTCAGAATGGGCTTCGTGCCGCCCATGCTGAAAGAAAGGGACCTGCCGGAGTTCCAGACGTGGTACTGGAAGCCCTACATTGAAGCCATCGACTACGGATACCCTGAGGCCGTGGGCATTAAAGACTGGGAGGGGACACAAGACGCAATCCTGGACGCAATCCAGGCGGTCCTCCTAGACCAAGCTGATGCTAAGACTGCCCTCGACCAGGCTGCTAGAATCATAGCCATCTTGCAGAAGAAGTAGGAGTTTTAAGGGGGTACCCCTTCCGGGCTCTATAGCTCTATTGGGGTACCCCCCATTCCGATAGGTCTGATGAAAGTTCTTAGTAGGAAAAGCGTTACTCCTTATGTGTTGCTGGTCCCGCTTCTCGTAGCGCTGGGGACGCTTATGGTATATCCCTTATATAAGGTCGTCGAAAACAGTTTTTACGAAGCCAGTTTCCTAGCCCCGTTCCAGCGGGAGTATGTCGGTTTGGATAATTTTCGTTGGTTATTCTCTTTTAAACTCTTCGATCCGAGGTGGTCTTACTTCGTGTCGGCCCTGGGGAGAACCTTGCTCTGGGTTACAGGCTCTGTAGCCATCAAAGTGATAATTGGTCTCCTCGGGGCATTGCTTTTAAACAATAGACTCCTGGCGGGAAAGAAGTTCTACCGAACGCTGGTCATAATACCCTGGGCGATTCCATGGGCAGTAGGTGCCATGATGTGGGCTTGGACCTTCAACAGCCAGTTTGGCATCATAAACTCGGTCCTACTGCGACTGCATCTGGTTAGGGAGCCGGTGCCTTTCCTCTCACAACCAACCTCTGCTTTTCTGGCCACCATGGTGGTGGACGTGTGGGCGGGCCTCCCGTTCATGTTCATCATGCTACTTTCGGGCCTGCAGACGATCCCCGAGACGCTTTACGAGGCTGCCTCAATCGACGGGGCTGGGGTCGGTACTAGGTTGTTCAAGATTACGCTTCCCCTCTTGCGCCCTATCCTCCTCACCGTGAGCCTTTTGTCCTTGATCTGGACCTTCAATTCCTTTGACATCATCTGGATCCTCACGGGGGGCGGCCCCCTCCGGGCCACGGAAACCCTCCCCCTAGCCATATATAAGACCTCTTTCCTGTACCTCAGATTTGGAGGAATAGGCAAAGCGTCTGCTATGACCATTGCTCAAGTCACCCTCGTCACTCTTTTGGCCGTCTCTTACATCAGACTTCTAAAACGAGGAAGTGAGCAGTCGTGGGGTTAAAAAAGAAGCTGTACAAGGTCAGTGTTCTCATTCTGTACCAACTCCTTGCCATTGTTATCCTAGTGCTTCCCCTTTACCTACCCGTTTACCAAATGCTCATCACTGCCCTGCGGCCAGCTGATCTTCCCTGGCTTTCTCCCGCCTCCCTATTCCCTGAACAAGTCACGCTAAATAACTTCAACTTGGCGTTTAGGCTCGTCCCACGCCTTCCTAGGTACTTGTTGAACAGCTTTATATATGGCGTCGGGGTCGCTGTGGTATCTCTTTTGATCGCGATCCCTTCGGGTTATGCCTTGGCCCGGTTTCGGTTTCGGCTTAGGGAACCCCTTCTTATGTTTATTCTCTACGCCAACATGTTCGCTCCCATAATGCTATTGGTTCCCATTTACGTGATCATGAGAATGTTCGGACTTATAAATACCTACTTCTCGGTCATACTTTCGGGAGCCACCTTCACCATACCTTTCTCCACCTGGTTAACGGTGTCTTATATGCAAACTATCCCGAAAGAGCTGGAGGAAGCCGCGTTAGTGGATGGGTGTTCTTACTACTCCCTGATCCCGAGGGTGCTCCTCCCGGCCATCAGCCCGGCCTTGGTGGCCATCTTTATCTATGCATTCGTCACCGGGTGGAGCCAGCAGTTCATCCTTGCCCTCGTGCTAATAAAATCAGACGAGCTGATGCCAATAACACAGGGACTTTATCAATTTTTTAGTAGGAGCTCCGTCCAATGGAATGAGCTTATGGCAGCGATTCTCCTCTCTACGTTGATACCAGTGGTCCTTTTCGTCTCGGTGCAAAAATACATTACCAAAGGCCTTACGGCCGGGGCGTTGAAGGACTAGGGTCGAAATGTTTGCGCAGGGGTTGCCTCTGGAAGTAGTGGTCGAATCGGCGGATCCCCTGCGAGGGCTGGGGAGAGTAAGCTTGCGTGGGTTACCAATCTGCCAACTTTACGCCTATCCCGCTCCACAGCGCGCGCCAGATACCCCAGCTTTCATTAAGGAGAACGCCATTGAGTTCGGGCTCAGAATCACCTCCCTGATCTATGTCTTCCCAGGCAGGAAATACAGATCGATTTCTACTATCACTTGGATAGATGGGTTGGCGCCTCCCGCGATACGAGATACCCGCTTCCGAGAGATCCAAAACGTCGCAGACTTCGCGCGCAAGCAAGGAGTGGGCGCTGTGCAGGGACATATTGGGTTCCTGCCCGAGAAGTCCAGGAGAGCCAAAAAGATCGTTAATCTTGTTGAGAAAATCGTCGATCACCTAGCGCAGCACGGAGAATTTCTTGTACTCGAGACTGGGCAGGAATCAGGAAAGACCTTGCGGCGCTTCGTCGAAGCCGTAGGGCGGAACAACGTTCGGGTGAACTTTGACCCAGCCAACTTCGCGCTCTACGGAAGTTATGTCCCCTTGCAGGCGTTCGAAGTGTTGGGAGATTTTGTCATGGGTTTCCACTGCAAGAATGCGGTTCTTCCGGGAAAAGACGCGCGGCTGGGCACGAAGTTTTGCTGGGTAAGGGCAGAGTCGATTTCTCCAAGCACCTCGCAAAGCCCAAAGCCCTGGGAGCTTCGGGCCTCCCTACGATCCAGCGGAGGTTCGTAGATGAGGTGCAGCAAAAGCGCGATATGGGGCGCGCCTGCGATTACCTCTGCCAGCTCATGATCGAGATTTTTTGAAGAGGAGGGAAAAAGTATGGCTGATAAGCAAAGGGCACTGCGAATTGGATTGATAGGTGCTGGGTTTATGGGGAACATGCACGCGGCCTGTTACGCCCAAATCAAGGGGGTGAAGCTTGCCGCCGTCACTGATTTGGTACGGGAAAAGGCCGAAAAGATCGCGAACTCCTATGGCTGTCGTGTATTTGATGACGCTGAGCAACTTATTGGAAGCGATGTAGACATCGTAGACATTTGTCTGCCCACATACCTACATCCCAAATATACCCTGCAGGCCCTAGAGGCCGGAAAGCATGTTTTCTGTGAGAAGCCGATCGCCCTCACGGTAGAAGATGGAAAGAAGATGGTGGAAGCAGCTCATCGCGCGGGCAAGCGCTTCATGGTAGGGCATGTAATCCGCTTCTGGCCAGAGTATGTAGAACTCAAGCGCTTTATCGACTCTGGCGAGTTGGGAAAGCTTAGAGCCCTACAGCTTTCCCGCTGGACAGCATATCCGCACTGGAGCAATTGGTACACAGATCCTGAGAAAAGCGGCGGCCCCATCGTCGACCTCCACATCCACGATGTAGACGCATTGATCTGGCTTTTAGGCAAGCCCAAGGACTTTTATGTTCGAGGCACTCTTAATCAGGTATTGGTCTTCTATGACTATGGCCAAGACGGACCGGAAATTGTGAGCATTGGAGGGGGGTTCCTTCCCGGGCCTGTGCCCTTTCGTATGGCCTTCCGGGCAGTGTTTGAGAACGGGACCCTGGATTACGATTCCACCCGAGAGACGCCGGCTTCCTTGCTTATCTGCCGCAATGGTGCTGAAGCGCCTAAGCCGTGGCATTTCACACCACCGCGCGAGCTCCAATCCGCTGGGAATCTTGGCGGGAACATTAGCGAAGTGTGGCCTTACCTCCTAGAGCTTGAACATTTTGTAGATTGCGTGCGCCAAGGGAGGGATCCAGAAGTGGTGACCGGGGATTCCGCAGTGGCCGCTCTGGAGCTCGTACTCCGCGAGCGGGAAGCCCTAAACGCTAGGTGAGGAGGACGAAGATGGTGAAGTTCGGGGTCAACATTTGGTCTTATCCTTATCCAGCTGAGGTCAGTATTGAAAAGGCCATGGGCCATGCGGCCGAAGTAGGCTATCAAGGGTTCGAACCCGCCTTGGATACTGGGGATCTAGAGTCATTCTCAACGGAGAAATGGGCGCAGATCAAGACAAAAGCGAACCAGTTGAAACTTGAGATCCCCAGCATAGCTACGGGGCTTTTTTGGCAATACAATGCCATAACTGAGCCGGAAGCAGCTCTAAAAGTTGTGGAGGCGGAGTGCCAGGCAGCGCAAATCGTAGGCGCACAGGTGGTGCTCGTCGTACCCGGTACGGCTGTGCCAGACCTCTCCTACGAGGAACATTTCAGAAGGGCAGCGGATTGGCTACGCAAAGCAGCTTCCATTGCCAGGGAGTACGGAGTCAAGATCGGCGTGGAGAACGTTTGGAACCGTATCTTCCCAGGGCCGCTCGACTTCCTCAAGCTGCTCGATATGGTTGGAGATGACAGCGTGGGTGTTTACTTTGACGCGGGGAATACCCTTCCCCACTCGTTACCGGAGCACTGGATCCCGTTGCTGGGGAAACGTATCCTGCAAGTGCATGTAAAAGATTACTGCATTACCGCAGGTGGTCTCACGCGGGGGTTCGGGATCCCACTTAACGGCGATGTGAACTGGCCTGCAGTCCGGAAGGCACTTGTTGAGATAGATTATGAAGGCTATCTCCTACCCGAAGTACCCCCATATCCAGGAGACTTCTACAAGGCTGCTGAAGATGCATTAAATAGCTTAAAGAAGATTTTTGGTTGATGAGAGGAGCTCAGTATTTTCGGTATTTGTAGTCAAGCGAAAGGAGAAAAGGGCTGAAGGAAGCCGATAGAGGCTGTGCCTTCCCCTTGAAGGAGAAGAGAGATGCCGAGGTTCGCCACCCCAAAAGTGTTGAACTTGGGGCTACCGGAAGGAGTCGTGGCATTGCTTTGGCAAGACCAGCTCAAGGCGATGAAGGTCGTTAGACAAGGGCCGCAACAAACCGCTGCAGCCAAGATTTTTGCCCAAACTTTAAGAAAGGAGGGTCGGGGCTTCTATGTTGGATCCGGAACGAGCGGCAGACTGGGCGTCCTGGACGCGGTAGAACTCCCTCCCGTTTTCAGCATCAAATCCGCAAGGCTTCGAGCCGTCATGGCCGGAGGGGAGCAGGCTTTCAGCCAAGCACGCGAAGAACGGGAGGACAACAAATGGGCAAAGTGAAGATTGGCTCCAAAGACATTCGCCTGGCCGACTTGATGATTGGGATAACTGCCAGCGACCGCACACCTTTTATGCTGAGCACAATCTCTGAAGCTCACCCCCGTGGGGTTAAGACAACAGGGATAGCAAACAACTCTGGTCCCCCCTGGGAAAAGTTGTGAACCTTGCGATGGTGGCCCCAGCGGTCCAAAGCTGGTGGCCGGGTCCGCCCGGCTGAAGGCTGGAACGGCTCAAAAAGATGTGCTTAACTTATCAACACTGCGGCCATGATCGCCCTGAGCAAGGTGTACGAAGGACTTATGGTGGAGTAAAAACGATCAACGAGAAGCTGAAAGCGCGGGCGGAGAGGATCGTGGTCCGGGTCACGGAAGCGCTCACCGAGCGGGTGGAGGAGGCATTGGCCGAGGGCGGGATGGTAGGCGAAGCCGACGGTTCTAGTGCTTAAGGGCGAGATTAGCTATAAGGAGGCAGAAAAACTTCTCAAGGAGTGTGGCGGCTCCCTGCGCGTGGCCCTGGGAAAAATTGAGGCCTGGGGACAGTGAAAAGGAAAAGCTATGGAGGCGTGGGGAGAGGCTCGTATGCTCTGAGAGGGAGGTGAAGCCGGGTGGGCTGTTTCTGGGAGAGGGACAGATCTTGGAAGTTGCATATGGGCTCCGGGCTGCGGGGCGGAGGTGCGCCGGGCCGTGAAGACGGCTTGGTACCTCGGGATCCGCAACATCATGATGGCGTGGAGCTTCCTCAGGACCCCTTACATAACCTGGGTGAGGTCGGACAGGCCGGAGGTAGTGTGGAATGAGCTCGTAGTAGCCTACCAGGCTATCAGGGAGAGGGAGCAGCAAGAGGCTCGGGAGGCTACATGACCGAGCGCTACGAGCGAGCGAGCTATACCGAAGGACTCCATCCCAAGAGCCCCGGGCTGGACACTAGATCCGCCGAGGAGCTGGTTCGCCTACTGTGGGAAGACCAACTAGAGGGGCTTACTGCTCTCGAGGACGTCCTTGACCGCATAGCGCGCGTGGCCTCTGTGTTCGCGGAAGTGGTCGCCTCAGGCGGGCGGGTTTTCTACGTGGGGGCGGGCACCAGCGGCCGGCTAGCACTAGTAGATGCAATCGAGCTTCCCTCCACCTTCGGGGTGGATCCGGGTCTGGTCACGGTCTTGTTCCCGGGAAAGCCTTTCTCCGAAATCGTCGAGGCGGAAGCCCAGGAGGATGACCTGCAAGCAGGACGTCGAAAGGTGGAGGAGGCCGGGGTTTCGGGGGGTGACCTGGTGATCGGAATCAGCGCCAGCGGGCGCACCCCGTTTGTCTTGGGGGCGCTTGAAGAAGCGAAAGCCAGGGGGGCGGCCACTGCTGGGATCACCAACAACCCCGGAACCCCCCTCGAGAGATTGGTAGAGTACTCGATCGTCCTCTCTACCGGCCCCGAGCTCATCTCTGGCTCCACCCGTCTCAAGGCCGGCACCGCCCAGAAAGCCGTCCTGAACATATTGAGCACTGCTGCCTTGATCAAGTTGGGGAGGGTCTACGATGGCTACATGATCTCCCTCCGGGCTAACAACGAAAAGCTGAAAGCACGGGCCCTGCGGGCCCTCACTGCTCTGAGTGGCCGTAGCGCAAAGGAGGCGGAGAAAGCCCTTTCGGCGGCAAATGGCGAGGTGGATACAGCACTAGTAATGCTAGTGGGCCGCCTTCCGGCCCAGGAAGCGAGGGCTATGCTAGAAATGCACGGGAGGAACGTCCGGAAAGCGGTGGAGGCCCTCCGGAAAGGAGGAGGGGAATGAGCCGACTCCTCATCCGGGATGGCATTTTGGTCCACCCCGACTCCGGCACCCTTACGTCGGGAGACCTGATGGTGGAGGATGGGAAGATCGTACCCTCCCGCAGCGAGGCAGGTACAGCGATCGACGCCCGGGAGTTTTATGTCGCCCCAGGGTTTATCGACCTTCAGGTAAACGGAGGCGTGGGACACAACTTCGAGGACGCCTCGCCTGCAGAGATCGCGAAGATTGCCGACTTCTACGTGTCCTACGGGACGACTGGCCTCCTCCCCACCGCGGTCACCGCGCCCATCTCCCGGATCAGGAATACGATCGACCGAGTGAGGCAGGCTAGCCACCCGGCTATCTTGGGGATGCACATAGAGGGACCGTTCATCTCTCCCCAACGCAAGGGGGCCCACAACCAGGAGCATATCCTATCCCCCTCCCTGGAGCGGCTAGTGGCCCTCCTCGCCGGTCACGAGGACTTCGTGAGAATCGTAAGTCTGGCACCGGAGCTTCCTGGGGCCCAGGAACTCGTACACAAGCTGCAAGAGCTGGGGGTAGTTGTCTCCTTGGGCCATTCCGATGCTAGTTACGAGGAAGCAATTCGGGCAATGGAATCGGGGGTAAAACTTTTCACACACTTGGGTAATGCCATGCGTGGCATTCATCACCGCGAGCCGGGAGCCGTGGGGGCCGCCTTGGATTCCGATGCCTACGTAGAACTCATTTGCGACGGTGTACATCTGCATCCCGCTTTCGTGCGCCTCGTGGCCAAGGTGAAAGGATACGACCGGATTTGCCTTGTGACCGATGCTATCTCCGCCGCGGGCCTTCCCGATGGAGAATACTCCCTCGGTGGCCTCCGCGTTTTCGTGCGCGAGGGAATCGCGCGGCTTTCCGACGGAACCCTGGCTGGGAGCACCCTCACCATGAATCGGGCAGTAAAGAATTTCATGGAATTCACCGGCTGCTCACTGCCCGAGGCCGTCCGCTGCGCTAGCCTCAACCCGGCGCGGCTCCTGGGAATCGACGACCGCAAAGGGAGCCTTGAGGTGGGGAAGGACGCGGATCTTGTGATATTC
>Ga0105158_1000908_pt1 | contig 11974 bp, 11 predicted proteins | sample LHCtaG_FD_81567 | JGI IMG/M metagenome (GOLD analysis project Ga0105158, IMG submission 81567) | Hot spring microbial communities from Little Hot Creek, USA to study Microbial Dark Matter (Phase II) - LHC4sed_matched | ecosystem: Environmental > Aquatic > Thermal springs > Hot (42-90C) >... | reverse complement strand
GTCGAAAAGTGTCCATGCAGCAGCTATAATTCCATGTTTGGCTACGTTTGGTGTGTCGGCACCACTAATAATTATTACGTCATTTTCCTCCGGCTGCAAAAGCTTTAGGATTTGTTTTGCGACAGTTGGGAAATCTCTTTCAAAGTTTTCGCTCACAGAAGGAATTATTAGGCGGCCATTTTTGAAAACAATAGTTACTGCCCCCTTCGCCCCAACCTTGACTGCGGCGTCACGTTGCTCAATTCCAGACCTAATTTTGTGTCCACGATTTTTCGCCAAAATTGCAAAGTTATGCTTTGCGTTAACGAGTTCACATTCGCCGATTTCAACTTTTTCTTGAAATATTTTCCTGTATTCTCCCCAAAGTTTTAATCCTTTTCTTGTGAGGACGTATCCCATTTTTGATGTTGAAATTAGACCAGCTTCCCTAAGGCGGTTGATTATTGTGCGTGCGGCACCTTGCCCTATTTTTAGCTCTGCAGCGAGTTTAGTACGTCCTATGGGGTTTTCGGCACCAAGTTCCATTGCCTGCAGTAGGTGTAAAACTGAAAATGTTGGGACTGGCCCAGGAGCTTTTTCCTTTGCAATTTTTTCTAGAAGCTGCTTAAATTTGTTAGCCATAAACTCCACAATTATATAGCTTCTACTACTGATTATAAAAATAATTTTCAAGTTGAAGTTAACTCTCTATTTCCTCGCATAATATTCTCTTACTATACCAGCTGTCAGTGCGATAAGCCCTATCGCTAACAAGTATAACAGAGGGTAAATGAATATTGAAAGCAACGATTCATATGTTATTGTCGCTGGCAGTCTTGGGGAGAAGAACACTACAATCCACATTATTATGAAGGTTGCAATGCAGCCCATACCTAAACCCACGGACAACCCATGTATGAAGCTGCTCCTATCCTCTTCCTCCACCAGCTCGACCTTGTTCTTTTGCTGCTCTTCGCCTACCTCAGCTTTTTCTTCAGCTGATAGGTTTTCCTCTCCGGTTAGCTCTTGGGCCTCATGCTCCAGTTCTTGTTCCTCACTAACCTGCATTTCCTCAAGTTCCATTTGCTCACTTTCCATCGTGAATTGCCCTTTCTTGTGATTTGTTCCACATGAATTAATAAAACTATTCAATTCTGAATTATTATTCAGAATAAGAACTTGAAATTCATGAATTTAAAATTCACATTGACAGAAGTTTTTGACGATATCTTGCCCCTCCTCGTTAAATCTTCTTATATTTTCACCTACTGATTTAGCATATGGATAGCTTTCCCTGAGCTAGCTCCATGCAAAATTTGTCTATATTTTCCAGTTCGTATTCCAAGACTGCCGCTATTTTGCTCCGAACATTGTCTATGGAGCTGTTCTCCTTCATGACTACTTGGGCTGCGGCTATTGCAGGCTGGTCTATCGGTCTTCCAATTTCGCTTAAAAGCCAAATGTAAACTTCTTCTAACTCAGGCACTTCTTCGTATACATGCTGGGCGACTCTGAAGGTTAAAACGTTGTAAATTTTCCCAACATGGCTAACCGGGTTTTTGCCGGCCGCAGCTTCCGAGCAGAAGGGCCTGTTTAATGAAATTAAACCATTTACGCGGTTTCCTCTGCCCACTTGTCCAGAGTCTCCACTGTCTGCACTAGTTCCCAAAACCGTTAAGTAGACTCCACCAACTCCTCTGCCACGAGCATCCAGCGTGTTTAACTGGACATTTATGTTTTCAAAATCCGTGTTGGATTTAACAAAATCGTTGATTTCCTCAAGTATTTTCGCTTTTTTCTCGAAGTATTCCTCTTCACTGCTTATATAACGGTCCACAAAGGCCATGGAAATTATCAAGTTTAGGCTATTGTTGTTTCGGTATCCCATAACCTTTATGTCTTCACCTGATTCTGGAAAGCGCCGCTTAAAATCTTTAGAGTTTAAAAACTGTTCAGTTTTTAAGACAATTTTCTCCGTTCTAGTCATAGGAGCATAGCCTACAGCAGCTGAAGTGTCATTAGCGCCCAGTACTTTACCCTTACGCTTGAATATATCTACGAGACCTACAGAGCCCGGTTTAAGTTCAACTTGATATTTCACGTGTTTTTCTGGATCTACAAAGCGCATGTTTTTACGAAACCATTCTTTCGCAACGTTTACAGCTATTTCTTCTACATCTATTTTTATGCTGTCAAATTCCGTTGTCGCTCTGTCGCCGAAAACGAAAAGCATGGGCTGCTTAATAAAACCCCCACCAAATCTAACTTCTGATTGTCCGGCGACAAGCAATGACTTGTCCACATTATGATGTAGTATAGTGCCTGCCTTTTCTAGATATTCTCTGCTTAGGCGGAGGGATATTTGCTCCATTATTGCGTCGCATATATAGTCTGGATGCCCTAGACCTTTTCTTTCGACGATTTCAAGCCTCTGTTCTTCGAGGGGTGTTTGCCTCAGCCTTTCTACTATTATGTTCCTCAATTTAAGCCTCCAACAGCTAGTGAAGTTTTAGGTGTATAGGGGGAAAGCAAATATATACTTTGCTATATCAATTTTATATTCAAAAATAACTGGTGGTTATATTTGATCATAACAGGTTTCACCTTAAGAAAATTGAGGACGGAGGCAAAGTTAACTCAGAAAAAACTGGCAGAACTCGTAGGAATTTCACAAGCGCACATAGCAAAAATAGAGCAGGGCAAGGTTGACCCTAGGCTTTCAACCGTTAACAAAATTCTGAAAGTATTGACAGAAAGTAAGGAAAAGAGGTGCAAAGACATAATGACCAGAGGTGTGATTTTTGCAAAACCAAGCGACAGCATTTTAAAAGTTAGTGAAATAATGGTGCGCCATGCCATATCTCAAATGCCAGTGCTAAATGGCTTTAAGGTAGTAGGCACAATAACGGAAGAGGGAATAATCCGAAAGCTGGGATCAAACATAGCTGAAGAGAAAGTTGAGAATATCATGGACCCGCCACTTCCAACAGTTTCCGAAGACACAAGCATAAGTGCAATTCGTCCGCTGCTAGAAAGGCGGCAAGGGGTCCTAGTTGCAAAGGGCCGAAAAATTGTCGGCATAATAACTCGTTCAGACCTCTTAAAAACAATAGGGTAGGGTGATGCCATGTCATTGCAGGATTTTAAGCAAAACGCCAAACGTGCAATTGCCTTGTTGAGAAAGGAGTCAACGAAAAAAACCATTATAGTGCATCATGACGATGCCGACGGTTTATGTTCCGCTGCAATAACAAAGAAGGCATTAGAACGCGAAGGAATAGTTGCCGAGGTCTTCTGCTTGGAGAAGGTTTACACGGAGGTTATAGCCGACTTGCACTCAAAAGAGGGTATAACCTTTTTCTACGTTGACATAGGTTCATCCCATGCTGACTTGATATCGGAATTAGACAATGGCAGAAACCTAACTATAATCCTTGATCACCACGACCCAAAGCCATCAAGAAACCCGAAGGTTTTAGACTTAAACTTGGAACATTTTGGTTTTAAAGGCGAGACCGACTTTTCAGGGGCGACATGCTGTTATCTCTTCGCCAAAGAACTAAATGAAGGAAACAATTATTTGGGATATTTGGCTCTTGTGGGAAGTAGCGAAATACCTGAAGGTTTTAAATCCATAAACGAGATGGTTTTGAAGGAAACATTGGAGAAGGGAATTATTCAAAAGAAAGGTAAAAGCTTGGAAATACCGCAATTAGGCGTTAAAGTTGACGTTTTATTTTCAAAGCTCCAAATCTTGGGTGCGGTTGGCTACTATGAAGGGGGTCCGGATACGGGAATAAAGGCGTGCCTAGAAGGAATAGACAAAGCTGTGGAAGAGAAGGTAAATGCTTTGGAGGAAAGGCGGAAGGAGGTTAATCGAAAGCTTCTTGGAAAACTTTATCGTGAAGGGCTTAAGGAAACAGAGCACATCCAATGGTTTGATGCTGAAGACATGTATAAAAATATGGGGACAAAGGTAATTGGACAGTTTTGCTCATTCCTATCCTACCAAACGCGCCTAATAAAACCTAACAAGTACATACTGGGCTTTATCAACGTGCCGCGGAAAATACCAAAATGGGGGGAACTAAAGGAAAACTTTGTAAAAGTTTCTGTAAGGGTGCCGAAGCCAATGCAAGAAATGATTGACGAGGGGAGACTTCCAGGAGCAGTTAACCTTCTCGAAAATGCTTCTGAAGGTTTTGGCGTGGCTGACGGCCACCAATACGCCGCAAACGTAGTTTTGCCAACAACTAAAAAAATGGAACTTTTAGAAAACGCTGAACATATACTCAGCAAGCAAAAGCCTTAGAAACCTGCCTTAACTGGGTTGCGAGGCTTCATAATCTCTCTCAGAATAATTGTAGCGTAGGAGCCACGATAAAGCATAAAACTCGTGGTCACCTTATTTTTGCGCTGGCTCGACTCATCTCTTGATATTTTATGCAGAGAAAAATCTTTCAGAGTTGATAGGGCTGCACGTAACCCTCCCTTTAGGCTTAGTTCAGGCATTTCATTAATTTTGAAATCTTTTAGCGAAAGGCTTTCCTCTTCTAAAATAGCCTTTTCAATTTCTCCTTGATATCCTTGAGAGAGCGTTTGCCTAAAACCAGCGAGAGGAAGAGCTAAAACAACCTTCCCACACTTTATCTCTTTGTTGATTTCCGATATTGTTTCTGGACTTGCGACTTTGTATTTTAATGGGTTGGGCAATCCAGAAGGTTCAACTTCTATTACGTAATCTCCAATTTCAGCCTTATTAAGTGGAAGTTCTTGGGTTATTCTTCTGCTTAAGGTTTTGTTAAAAAGATAAGCTTGGTAGGCTTGGGGGAAAAGTATCCGCAGTTTTGTTGGTAACCGTCTAAAGGCTCCTCTGAAATCTTCTGCTTTCTTCGCCAAGTGCCTCAGCATTATACATTCGTAATGCAAGCTTTTGGGAAAGTTTTTCGCCGCTTTTTTAAAATTTTGAGTTTTCCACAACTCCTCTCGAGCCTTTCTGGATTGCGGATGCTCATTTAAGCTTGGCTTTGCAAGGAAAAGCATCGCAGCCTTGCGGAAGTCTCTTTTAATCAATGCCTTTCCAACTAAATGCGTTATTGGACGTATTGTTCCAAAGCGTTGATGCCCAAAAAAGTTCGGTGCACCGCCTAATGCTTCGAGTTCTCCAACGACTTTTGATATTCGCTCTTGTATTACTGTCTTACTGTGGCTTATAGCGCGGACCGTGATTTTGAAGGCGTTTCCTAGAAGGTGGTAAGGTGAAAGCTTTATATGAGAATAGCGTAATGGGCGAATTTCCAAGTCTTTTATGTGTAACCTCCGTATATTTTCAGCTGTGACTCCTTCAATTGCAACGTGCTGCGCGGTGATGGCCCCAGCATCCTTTATTCCCGCGATACTGATCTGCCGCATATTAATGCGCAGCGAGTGAGCAATCGTCTTAATAGCTTGAAAATTATCCCAGTTTCGCTTAACCAAAACGCAAAGCAGATACCGCTGTAACGAAGGCGCGGCTTTCTGTGCTTGCAGTTGTGCCATTGATGAGGGACTTATCTCCGCCTTTGAACCGTCTATAAGAACCTCCTCTACTAGAAAATCTTCTGGAAAGCGTCGAATAACTCCTCCAACCCCTGGAGAGCCGGTGGCGTAGACTTCGATTCCTAAACTTTTCTCAAGCTTCGAAACAAGCAAGTGTAAGCCCTCAAACATTAAAGAAGCGGAAGTTTTCTTGTTAACTTATCTATCTGTTCAGCTGGAGCAGGTCCTATTCCCAGACATGTTATTGTTCCCGGTGGGATTTCTGTGAGCCCGCGGTCAGTTATTAGCGCACATGGAAGCTCAGAGTCCTTTGCTTTTTTCTCTAGCTCCAGAAGCTCTTTTTCATTTTTGACCTTAACAACTATCTTACATTGTCCCTCATCTAGCCAAGCTTTAAACCAATCCTTATGGCTTTTCCTAGTTTCCTCCGCAGCTGAAACCGCCGCGTGTCCAGCTTGAGCTGCTATTTTGCCTTTGCTCATTTTTAAATCGGTTCGGAATACGATTACTTGTTTGTAACGAAACTCGTTCAAAGACTTCCATCCATTAATAGTCTTATTGCACTTAATGCGCGCTTAAAACGTTTCCAAAGCTAATTAACAAGAAGTAGACAAGCGCGGCCATAATCCTCGGGTTTCGCCATGCATTAAAAAGCGTTCGCCCTTGAAAGTCTATCTCTCTCAAATCTTGTAAAGCCTTTTCTAAACGAACTTTGCTGCAGAAACCGATCAAATCATCCAATCCTTTGTCAGAAGTCATGTTCAGCATTTTTCTAGCTTCGCGCATTACCTTCACATCAAAGCCTAAAAGCTTCGTGAAGCGCCTTTGATACACGCTCAGAAATTTCGAAGAGAAGTCCTTAGAGTTTACGGCTTCTACAATAACTTCTGCAGCAATCCTTGCACAGTTCAACCCAAATATAACGCCCCCACCAGTGGTGGGCTTCACTTGTGATGCAGCATCGCCAACGGCTAGAAAACCATCAGAGTAAGTCTTTTTTATTGGTCCATCTAGCGGTATTGGATGAAAATTTTCTTGTAAAATTGTAGCTTTTCCAAGCTTTTGGGAAGCTGCCGGGTGTTCGTGCATGAGTTTTTGAAGGAAAGCTTTGGGGTTTCCAATTTTAACACCAAGACCAACCTTTGCTTTGCCTTTTCCTTTGGGAATGAGCCAAGCATAAAAGCCGGGCGCATATGCATTTCCAAGAAAAACTTCCACGATGTTAGGCTCAATGTTTTCAACATTTTCAACTTCAGCATTAACACAATAGACGAAGCTGTCCCTTGATGGTGGAGAAAGCCCCGCCTGCTTCAAAATTTTGTAAGCTATTCCCTCAGCATCCACAATCACCTTACCAAAAAACTCAAGCACTTCATCTCTATCTCTCGCCACAACACCCCTCACGTATTTTCCTTCAACTATCAAAGCCTCAACCCTTGAACCTAAGAAATAGCGAGCACCAGCTTCTTCGGCTAATTGCGAGATATGCTTGTCAAACAAGGCGCGGTTAACAGCGCATGTAATAGGTGAAGTAAATCGTATGGAAAGTTCTAAACCCTTTGGTGAATAAATTTTTATTCCATGAAAAGTGTTTTCAACGATTCTCTTAGGTAGAGGATAAAGTCCAAGGTTTTTTAGGCCGTTGATGCTTAAGTGTCCAGCGCAGTGACAAGGAAAGCCTATTTCAACGTGCTCCTCAAAGACTGCTACGTCGACGCCTGTTTTCGCCATGTTTAAAGCGCAGAAAGAGCCGCTTGGGCCACCTCCGATGACTATTACATCCGAAGAGCATTTCATTTCTTTGCACTGAAACTTGCCTAGCTATGTTATAAGCTCAACTCTTTTCTTCCCGCGGGCAAGCGAAGTTGTGCGTATTTTCCCTGCAATTTCAAGTCGCATAAGCAGCTCATTAAAGTCCTTAAAGCCTAAATCCTTGTATTCTTCGGCTATGTATTCAAAAAGTTCTGTGTCCGTCATGGCACCCTTCTTTTTCAGTACTTCAAGTATGACGTAGTATGTTGGATGCGTCTTCCAAATCTTCAATGGCACAGTCCATTCTCCTACGCTACTGGTGTTGCAGGCTTTTGTACTATGCGAACTTGTTGCATAAAACTCTTATACCATTTTTCCATGTCGGGCGTTATCGACGGACCTATCCTTTTCAACGCCTCTTCAAAGTCCCTCATCGTAACTTCCTTAGCATTTAGATCTCTTCTTAACGCCTGCATTGCAGCTTCTCGGCATAAGGCTTCTATGTCCGCACCTGAATAATACTTTGTTATCGCAGCCAAATTTTCTAGATTCACATCTTTTGCAAGCGGCATGTTCTTCGTGTAAATTTTGAATATTTGGAGGCGGCTTTTTTCGTCGGGTTCAGGCACATAGATTAGTCTATCAAATCTTCCTGGTCGGAGCACCGCTGGATCAACGATGTCCGGTCGATTGGTTGCCGCTATTACAACGACGTCTTCCAGCGTCACTATGCCATCCATTTCTGTCAAGAGTTGGCTTATAACACGTTCAGTTACACCGCTATCTGCAAATCCAAGCCCTCTGCGGGGAACAAGAGAGTCTATCTCGTCAAAGAATATCACAGCCGGAGCTGCCATCCTGGCTTTTCTGAAAACTTCCCTTATAGCTTTCTCAGATTCGCCCACCCACTTCGAGAAAACTTCCGGCCCCTTAATTGTTATAAAGTTAGCTTCGCTTTCTGTTGCCACAGCCCTAGCCAGAAGGGTCTTACCGCAACCAGGGGGCCCGTAAAGCAGTATGCCTTTAGGCGGCTTTATACCCAGCCTCTTAAAGATTTCAGGGTTTTTTAAGGGCCATTCGACAGCTTCCTTAAGCTCTTGTTTTACATCCTCCAGTCCGCCTATATCCTCCCAGTGGACTGTTGGCACTTCAATGTATACTTCCCGCATGGCGGTTGGCGTAACTTCTTTGTAGGCGTTTAGAAAATCTTCCATTTTAACCTCCATTTTCTCCAGAACTTCTGGCGGGATGCGCTCCTCCTCAAGGTTTATTTGCGGTAAATAACGCCTCAATGCTTTCATGGCGGTTTCTCTGCAAAGCGCCGCCAAGTCAGCGCCGGTATATCCATGAGTCATTTCGGCAAGCTTCTTAAGGTCTACATCTTCGGCCAGCGGCATTCCCCGAGTGTGAATTTGGAGAATCTCATATCTCCCTTGCTTGTCTGGCACCCCTATTTCGATTTCTCTATCAAACCTTCCTGGTCTACGAAGGGCTGGGTCCAATGCGCCTGGCCTATTCGTGGCTCCTATAACTATGACGTTTCCTCTTCCAGACAAGCCATCCATTAACGCGAGAAGTTGCGCTACAACGCGCCTTTCGACCTCGCCCGTTACTTCCTCTCTTTTTGGCGCTATGGCGTCCAACTCGTCGATGAATATTATGCTTGGAGCGTTTTGTTGGGCTTGTTGGAAGATTTCTCTAAGTCTAGCTTCAGATTCACCGTAGAATTTACTCATTATTTCAGGTCCGTTAATGGAAAAGAAATTGGCTTCTGACTCATTTGCCACTGCCCTAGCCAACAGTGTTTTTCCACAGCCTGGAGGCCCATGTAGTAACACTCCTTTCGGTGGCTCTATGCCTAGTCTTTGGAAGAGCTCCGGATGTCTTAGTGGCAGTTCCACCATTTCTCTTACTCTTTGGATTTCTTCGTGCAAACCTCCTATGTCTTCGTAGGTGGTTCTCGGAACGCCTTTTCCCTCGGGGGCTGGCTCGCTCAGAATTGTAAGTTTTGTTTCCGTCGTAACCTTTACGATGCCGTGGGGACGCGTTTTTGTTACAACAAAGGGTATGGCGTGGCCAAGCATCATGACTAGGGTTGTGTCTCCTTCAACTAATGTTCTTTCCATTAGACGATTTTTAACAAAATTTGTGAAGTCCTCATCCACGTTTAGCCGCATGTCCACTGGTGCAAGAGTTACGTTTAATGCCTCTTTAACCTTGGCTGGTCTAACTATCACATACTCGTTGATGGCTACTCCAGCATTTTTTCGGGTGAATCCGTCTATGCGTATTATGTCGCGGTTTTGGTCTTCGCTGTAGGCCGGCCACGCTATGGCTGATGTCGTTCTTTTGCCAACGATTTCTATAACGTCGCCTGCGCTTATGCCCAGCCTTTGCATTGTTCTCTGGTCTATGCGGGCTATACCCCTTCCGACATCCCTTTGCCTCGCATCCCCAACACGGAGCTGAACTTCGCTTATTTTTTCGGTCACCTAAAACCCTTCCATAAATGGGCTGCTCTGTTTCGAAACACGTTTAATTCCTATATAAAGATTTAACCTTACCGGCTTATTCGTCTAACCATCAACGTTTGCACCTGGCTGATTTCGCTTATTTGCTCAAGCCTTTTCTCAAGTTCTTCAAGCACTCCTGTTTTGTCCTCTGGAATTTTAATGGCACATAATAGGGCATTTAAACCAAAGGCTATTGGTTCCTCGCCATAACCATATACGGTGGCGAACTCTGGCAGAGAAGCTTCTATTCTTTTCTTTAAATCCTCAAAGTTCACGGTGATATCTGTTGGGAATATCTTATAGGTGATCACAACGCTTCCCATAATTTATCCTCCATTAAGGCCCATAAAAACCGCATTTCGGACACTTATATGGACGCCCAAATTTTCTACACTTCATACAACGTCTTATCAATATTTCTCCACAGTTTGGACACAGAAACTTTGTGGCTTCTGCCCCAGGCGGAATGGGTTTACCGCAACTGGTGCATGTAACTAAAGTTATTGTAACCGTTTTTTCTGTCATTACCTTTATTCCTCGCTGATATGATGGTTGTAAATTGTCAAGCTTACTTATATTTTATATGGTTCTAGAGTTGTGCCAATGTTGCCAGTTATAGATGAAATTTATCGAAAATTCAATTGTCGGTGTGGTGCAAAACTTTTATGGACTAACCGCCCTTTAGAGAATTGGGCGCTTTAGGATTTGGGCGTTAATCTTCGTGATTTAGTTCCTAAAACCACTATTAGGCTTGAAGATTTGAGTGGAAAATCCATAGCAATAGACGCTTATAACGCGTTTTACCAGTTTTTGGCGATAATCCGCCAGCCTGATGGTACACCTTTGAAGGATAGTAGTGGCCGCATTACAAGTCATTTAAGCGGTCTCCTTTATAGAACCAGCAATCTTGTGGAATTGGGAATCAAGCCCATTTATGTTTTTGACGGTGTTCCTCCTGCCCTTAAAGAGGTTGAAATTAAGAGGCGTATGAAAGTCAAGGAAGAAGCCTTAATAAAATATGAACAAGCCATGAAGGAGGGAAGAATTGAAGAGGCACGGATGTATGCACAAGCCACTTCCAGCCTCAAGGATTACATGGCTGAAGACAGTAAACGTCTCTTAGATCTTATGGGAATTCCTTGGATTCAAGCTCCAAGCGAGGGGGAAGCCCAAGCAGCCCATGTTGTTAAGCGTGGAGACGCAGACTACTGTGCAAGCCAAGACTATGACAGCTTACTCTTTGGCGCGCCGAGGCTTGTGAGAAACGTTACAATTTCCGGGCGGAGGAAGCTTCCCGGGAAAAACGTTTACGTTGAAGTTGTGCCTGAAGTTGTGGAACTCGAACAAGTCTTAAAGGAGTGCGGCATAACCCACGAGCAGTTAATCGATATAGGAATCTTAGTCGGAACGGATTTTAACCCCGATGGCGTAAGGGGACTTGGCCCTAAAACAGCCTTAAAGCTCATAAAGGAGTATGGAAGCTTAGAAAGAGCTTTGCCCCACATTGAAAATGCAGAGTTTCCGGTTGAACCGCATAAAATTAAAGAAATTTTCCTACATCCAAAAGTTACTGACAACTATAAAATAGAATGGAGAGAGCCAGACATGGAGGGTGTTATAAACTTTATTTGTCGCGAAAGGGATTTTTCAGAAGATCGTGTCAAGAAAGCCCTTGAGAAAATGCGGAGAGGCATAAGTAAACTTAAAGGGAAAACAACTCTAGAGAAATGGTTTGGATAGGAAATTTTTTAATCCAACTTACCAATAAAGCAGTCTTCTAAAACGGTGAAATGGATATGAGCAGACAGATTTCGCTTCAGCTAGACGAGCTTCCAACAAAATGGTACAATATTTTACCAGATTTACCTGAACCGCTACCCCCTCCAAAAGAGCCGGAAACGGGGCCTTCGCGGATGGAGTTTTTAGCAAGAACAATGATAAAGGAGTGTTTAAGGCAGGAAATGTCAAGTGAGCGTTGGATTCCTATTCCTGAGGAAATCCGTGAGCTTTACTTGCATATGGGAAGACCAAGACCCCTTTATCGTGCGAAAAGGCTTGAAAGAATTTTAGGGCTTAAGAAGGTTAGGCTTTATTATAAAAGGGAGGATCTATCCCCCACGGGTTCTCATAAAACTAACACGGCGGTTGCACAGGCCTATTATGCCATGAAGGAGGGGAAAACAACTTTAACC
>Ga0105158_1000907_pt1 | contig 11990 bp, 11 predicted proteins | sample LHCtaG_FD_81567 | JGI IMG/M metagenome (GOLD analysis project Ga0105158, IMG submission 81567) | Hot spring microbial communities from Little Hot Creek, USA to study Microbial Dark Matter (Phase II) - LHC4sed_matched | ecosystem: Environmental > Aquatic > Thermal springs > Hot (42-90C) >... | reverse complement strand
TCACCTTAGTCGGGGGCATGCTACCCGTAGCGACTAGTTCTCCGTTTAAGTATACAGAGTAAGAGCTAACCCAGAACGTGGGGGTATCGAAGCCTGAGGGGTTAGTGAACCTAAGCTTGATGGCTATATCGCAGCTACTGAGGCCTAGTCTAGTGATTGAGGCGCCCGTGACCTCAACCTTCAACCTCTCAACAGCCTCCCTCTCCTTAGAGAACTGGTAGTAGAGGAGGCCGGTAACTACTAGGATGACGAAAAGAACTATCACAACAGCCCTAGAACCTATCAATGAGGTTACCCCTATTTATTACACTTCAACCAAATTAATGTTGTTGAGCTTCAGCTTCTCCAGAACCTCCTGTTTAACTGCTTTAAGCATTACCTAGTGCTTGAGGGTGTGTGGAGGTAAGCAGTAGAAGGGATGTGTAGGGTAAAAAAGAGGTTAGGTATCACATATACTTAGGGGAACTTTGGTGGGCCTATATTTATAGGCAGAGGTGTTGGGAGAGTTATGTTTGTAGATATAGCTGGAGGTATAAGTATGAAGTCTACGTATACGACTAGGGACCAGTCATACTTTCTAACCTCATTAGATAGAACGTCTATAGGTTTCGGAGATGCTAGTTATCGTTTTAGTGCACACTGTTATTGTGAACACGGAGAACTCTGGAAACACCTGAATGAATCTCTCGCAATGGTTTGCTAATTCCTTAAGCGTCTTCACGTGTGCGTAGTCTCCCTAGATCTCCGTGCAATACCCCCTTTAACCCCTTGCAAAAGCCCCGCAAGCTTGCAGTGGTCTCCACCACACGTCACTAAGTAGGCGACGAGGAGGGGCGGGTAGTAGAGAATTGAGTGAATGCGCTTCACTGCGCCGCAGTAAGCCTCATTAATACTCCCCTCTTGAACGCCCTTAACTCTTTCACCCTTCTATCCCAGGAATGGGCTCTGGCATTTTGCGAACTAGCTGAATAGACTCAACAACTTCATCTACAATGACGTTCACGTTTATGGTCTTTTCATCCCCCAGCTTCTTCCGCCTCAGAGGTACCAGGTCACTGTTGTAGGCCCCTGAGCTAACCCTGCTGAGATCTCTATGGGCGATGAAGAGAACGCTAGCTAACCTGTAAGCTAGCTTAATTACTAGCGACGGCATTAAGTTCGCTCCGCGATCGAGGTCTATGGCGATCTCCGGGTAGAATAGTTTTGTGCAGAACCTCCTAACCTCCCACAATACGACGGACTCGAGGTTTCTGGCGTCATCATAGAACCTCCAGTTACCAGTCGGACCTACAACTATCTTCAGAGACTTCAGCACCCTGCTTAGGCGTGGCGTTAACTCTCCACCAAAGGAGTCTTCGCCGACGCACTTCAGGAACCCGTAGACAAAGTCCTCTATTTCGCGCCTCAGCTCCGCGTATCCCGGCGTGTCGCTCACCTCCTTACGTACCCTTCGAGCTCTCTCTAACACTTATAGCACATCCTAGAGCTTCTGCCCCTAGGCGAGTACCTGTCTACGAGGCTGTCAAGCATCACTACGATCACATCCACATCGAAGTCATATGCTTTCACCGGTGGTAGCAGGCGGTATACGACTTTAACCGGCACTGAGAAACTTCCGTACTCAGTACGCGTGCTCAACCCCACTAGGCTAGGACTCCCAAGTAGCTATGAGGTACCTGTGCGCGTCTCCGTCAAGCTACTAGCCTCTAAGCCACTTGGTGAAGTTGCCTAGGTCTATCGGCGACGTCTTAAAGGGGTTTGCAATAAGTGCCCCACTTGGGTCATGGGCGTACTCGACTACGTGGAACTTGCTGGACTTTAGCAACAAGAGACCGCAGCCAACACTCTTACATCCACCCACGCTTAAGCCTATTTCCCCAATAGCCTCAAGTACTGATGCGAATAGCTTAGACGCCGTGTCACCTCGCTTCTTGACCTCACCGACAATCACGAGTTTTATAGAAGTCATCTGCGGTATCAACTCTACGAAATACAAGACCTCTTCTTCTATTGTAAGCTTCTTTCTGTTAATGCCCACCCCCGGTTTCAAGGTCGTCTCAGTGCTTATGTACGTGTCTAGGAACCTAATGCCCGCCGCTCTTACGCTGTTACCAAATAACTTACCCACGGGGCAGTAGTATTCGAGGTAATATACGAGCGCGTCTAGTGGGTTCTCGAGGCGCTGTAGCTCCTCTTCGCTGTAACCCACTTCCACGAGAACGCGCTTAACGTCCTCTGGGTCGAAGTGCTCGGTCTTCTGCCCCCGAAGTGTCATCGTAAACTCATTTACAAGCCCGGCAACTACTCTCCTTTTCTCGGCCATGTTCTGAGCTAAAGAGACACTTTCAACCGCTAGCTTCTCGACATCACTTAATTGTAGCGTTTTCGCGAGCTTTTCCGCGAGGGACCTGAAAGCACCTTTCCACGTGCTGGACGGTATAACCAGCTGTCCATCACGTAGTCTTAATGCGTAGAGGACGTTACCAGCTCTCTTAGCGCCAACGCGCACTGGCCCTACACTAGTAAAGGTCAAGATCCCCACGAACTTTGCTTCTGGGACGTTAAACACGGCCATCTCCCCTCAAGTCCAAGTACTCCTCGACAGGGACTACAACGTTAAAACCCGTAATCCAAGTGTAACCATGTTTAAGAGGTACGCCTCCGTGGGCTAGCAACGCTATGAACTCACGGAGGGATTTATTATCACTACAAACTACATTTGCCTTAAGCACAGCGCCCTGCCTAATGGCCGTGACAATGGGCCTGTGAAGATCTGCAACCATATCCCAGCCACTGAGGACCCTAAATGGCCTACCGTAAGCTACATTAATGGTTAGAGCGCAAGGACCCCATTTGAGCTCCCTGAGGGGTAATAGTGAGGATAGGGCTATAAACACGTTGGACAATTCAGCACCAGGGGCAGTACTTTCACGTACGATTTTTACTTCTGCACGACCGAAGCCCCTAGAGCGCCCTCTGCCAATGTACACCTCAAACGCTCTTGGCATTTTGTCAGCAATAGTAACGGGTACAGCAAGCCTAGCCCAGAACCTCGTATTAGCTGCTATAGCCTCGTAGTTGAATAACATACCCTTCATGGCAGTGCACATGGCTTTATTTATTGCTGTTGAAGCTGCATAAAATACGTTATGCGAGTAGGTTTCTAGCCCTCTCACACCTCGATACACGTGTAATGCATATAGGGGCTTCATGGGGCCGTGCTGAGGGCACTCAGCAGACAAGTCTATGCTGTCATATCGCTTCCCCTTAAGCGCGCTTACGAGTTCGTGGAGCATTGAAATGCGTCTACCGCACACTTTGCACTCGAAATCGGCCGGCGTAGCGGGGAGAGTCCTCTGTCCAGTCTCCGTTAATGGGTGTGCTGGTGAGACCAGGAGCTTCGGCTCTTTCCACTCTTCCTTCAAATGGTCTTGGTTCACGTAGCCTTGGTAATACAGTGCCGTGAGTAGAGCTCCCCTCAGCGTAGACCCCGGTATGTAGTTCAGTGGCTTTAGATAGCCTGAGCCAGTTACCCTAGATGCCAGTATGGCCGGGCTCTTCAAGGTTATCTCAACCTCGAGGAATTCTAGGGAACTCATTACACTATCCCCTCCCACAGCCACTCTCTCAACCCCTGTAGTAGTGGCCTCCATTTGTCCTGTATGTACTTATTGAGCAGACCGGCGTCTTCTATCTTCATATCAACAAGCGATCTGCGTCCAAACGCACTCATCCTTAGCTCGGCCATCCCTAGGAGCAGTAATGGAAGCAGGTCAACTGCTTCTTCCCGAAGACCAATTAAACCCTCAAAGAGAGTTCCAGGGGGTAAGTGTTCTACGGTGTAAAGAGCTCCCTCAAGGGCGATAAGGCGCTTGCGATCCAACCCTACGCGTGTCACTAGTTCTGGTTTAACGCTACCTACCACAAGCTTAAAATCGCTCACAAATAGTGGTGATGAATTGCCACCTCGCTGATCTGGGTAACCAAATAATCTGCACACATCACATATACCTTTAGCTGAGTGAGCTCGTTTAATCCTGCTCGGCTCTATTTCTCCGCACGCCGTAAATCCATAGTGCCTCGCTATACGAGTTGTTGATGTGCGGAGAGCTCCCTTAACGCTACTGCCAGGTATGTAGGGTTCAGCGCCGTTTTCACCAGACAATTTGACGAAGACTACGTCTGCTCCGTGCACCTCGGGTACGCCACCACCCACGGTTAAAAGGGTCACGGAATTCAAGAAGACCTTAAATTCTATCACCACGCACCACCCTTGACGAACTTTATAAGTGTAAAGATGTCGAGGAGACCAGTGCTTGCATCTTCCCTGAATACACCTGAGGAAGTAAAGAGCACCTTGCCCAGGAACTTGAGTAGCTTTTCATAGTAGGGCTTGAGCACCTCGGCCCCCTCACCTCTAGCCTGCTTAGCTAGGTATATGTAGAGTAGCTCTTTCTTGTGAGCGTACCCTGAGACCTCTCTAAGCGAGTTCAGTAGAGCCCTTCTGAGGAGCCTTATGTGCTCTTTTACCTCCCCTGCGCGCTTACCGAGGTCGCCTCCATCTTCAGCCCTCGACGCGAGAAAACACGTCGCGAAAACCTCTTTGAAATAATGACTTGAGTTCGCCTCCAACCATTCCGCTCTAGAAATGGCCTCAACGTCTAGGCCGAGTACTAGTGGTAGTAGAGTACGCCAAATCTCAGGACACTTCTTGGCCGCACTTTCATCTAGACGTATCTCGTACGGCTGGTTGCTATCCACCACGCCATACTCCTTTCGAGCCTTGCCACCTAACTTAACGGAGGCCTCAACTACACGCCTTGAGGCTTCTCGGCCAGAGGGTGCTAAGCCCTCGTAGAGGTCGAAGATAACGCCTCCTCCCACCGTCCTTAAATATTTTTTAGCACTATTCAAGAGGCTGTCCGCGGAGTCCACGAGAGCCCAGATGTTCATTTTTGCATGCCCACCCGTGACAGCTACTGTTAAGCCGGCTGTAGTTCCAAGCTCTCTGCTAAACTTCTCTGCTATGAAGTGCGCAAGTGGTATGGCTACGTAGGCCGGCACTATTAATAAGCCGTCATCTCCGCCCATGTACACCGTGCCAAGGAAGATCCTCGCGACTTCTCTCTTAGCGCGGTTTTCTCCGGCTACACTCTTAATGCCCTCAAACACGAGTTCCAGTGCCTTTAAATAAGACCTCTTAATAGCCATGTCCACCCTAAAGCTCTTTTCAACAGCCTCTGTAAACGAGATGGAGTCCAGCATGAAGAACCCTATGTTATTTCCGTCGAACTTCACGACTGCATAGTCGCGAAGCCTCTCAACACCGCGCTCCAATTCTTCGGGATCGTGCCCAGCAATAACCTCCATTGTCCACCGAGATACCTCACCCCACTCCCTCCCAAAGGCGTCGTGCGCTGAAAATTTGTGATCGTCGATCTCGAGAATAGACGACCACTTAGATGCGAAATGAATGTTAAGACCAATTTCGTAAAGGTCTTTGCAGAGCTTGCAAACAGCTATATCGCCCTCCGGCGTGCTAAGCCTCTCAGTTGCAACGCTACTGTAACATAGCCTGCAGAGCTCGATCTTTGTTGTTGCAGAAGGCTTGATGTTGTGCATGGGGACTACTACATCCTCTAGGGACTCGTAAAGCTTAACGCTAAACTTCTGCTTAGCCAGCGCCTTTCCGAGGTTCTTACTCAGCACTGTATAATCGCTCTTAAAGTAATCCGCAGAGTAGTTCACACTAAGAGGTAGGTCGCTCTCTTTTAGGCACCTATTGTATTCCTCTACTAGTTTGTCGACGTCTATGTTTGCTGGTAATAGTAGCAACATATTACCACCTCCCGAGTACACAATAGCCTCAGGAGGTACTCCCACTTTGCTCACGAGGTAGAAGTAGAAGCCCACGTGCGTTACGAGGTCTACGACAGTGCTGGCAACCGTTATTGCCTTTAGGTCTTGGGCCCTGCACACAAAGTCCTGTATAGAAGCTAAGTCCACGAGCATGACTCTTATTCTCCTGTCCTCACTTACTACCCCACCTGCTGTCTTGACTTTTTCGAGGAACTCTTCTGAAAGCTCCTTAACCGGGTCATCAGTCTTCACTAAACCACTTTCTTCGAGCTCTTTCACCCTTCTATATAGCTCCTTGTAGAACTTCCACTCATACCTACTCGCGCCGACAGCCTCTTCCAACTTTTTCAGTTTATCACCTAGCACTCTATCAACGAGGTGTTCAAGTCTGTCGGTCTCGGATACCAAGGCATCTGCCAGGTGTATGGTAGAACTAGGTACGTGGTGTTCTCTAATGTATTGTAACACCTTGTCGAGGTACACTTCTGGCACTACATCCTTTAAGAGCTCCTTGGCTAACTTAACAGATGCCTCGACGTGGTTTTCGGGGTCCACAGCCTTGCCTATGTCGTGTAGTAGTGCAGCAATGCGAAGAACACTCATTTCACATTTATTTGCGTAAAGTGGATAATTTAGTGCCCACGCGATCGCCGATGTGAGAAGCAAGTGTAGTACTAAACTCGAAGTGTTATACCCCGGCCTAGTGTCAGCTGGAAATGCTATCCACAGCTTGTAAACTAAATCGCTAACTTCTTTGCTAAAGAGCTTATTCAATGGCGTTGACTTTAAGATCTCGGCAAAGGTCTTTCCCGCAATGGCTTTTGCTAACTCCAGCGGGTTTCCCACAGCCTTCCCTAGCTCGAATTCGTACCCAAGTACTCCACTCTCGAGCAGTAGTAACAAGCTGAAGGCCTTTAGAGTGCTTGGAGCAACCGGTGAGACCTCAATTATGAGCGGAGCCTTGTAGAAAAGTGTTATAGTATTTGCCACGCGTTCGAGTTTCTCGCAGATATTACAACCCTCTAAGAACGTGGACTTAACCAGATCGTTTAATACACCCTTGAGGATTTCGAGAGCCTTAGCGAAATCGTCAACATCTTGCTGAGTTAACCTCCTCACGCGAACTAAGGTCTCGTTCTCCCATATGGGTACTCTTAGGCTCCTATAAGTGGGGTAAGGCTCATTAAACCTCGATCTGCTCAAGCGCTTTCACCTCGTCTATGTCTACGAGCTCGTTTTCTAAGTTTTCGCGAACAAGCTCGAGAGCAACATTTACAGCTCGCTCTAGGTTCTCACCCTCGACGGAGCCTTCCGGCTTAACCTCGACCGCTACCTTTAGCGGAGATGATAACTTAGAGAGCTGTAAGCGCTTAACGCGGTAGCGCACAATACCTAGCTTCACGTCGCCGTACCTCCTGTACTTGTGCTTACCGAGCAGCACAGGCCTGCCGATTGCTTTGTTTCTTAAACCCATTCCATAAAACAGTAATCCTAGCTCCCATGGCTTAACATTCATGAACATCACGTGTCCAGAGAAAACGCTTCCTGGCTTAGCTACTAGGAGGCTTTCCCCCACTGGTAGGCTCAAGGGCATGGCACTCGAGATGCTCGGCCCCTCGAAGTCACTGAAGTGTATAAGCCCAGCCAAGCCAGCTGTACCGAAGAGGTCGCATAAGAGGCAGACATTCTGCATTCGCGTGTAGTCACAAGGTCCTTCCCGTATAAACTTCAGCGATTTCTCCCATATCCTGAAGTGCCTCCACCCGAGCATTCCACGGCTAGGTGGCTCTATGGGGTAGTCACCAGCCCTAATTAGGCAAGCCCTTATCTGATCACCTTTGGGTACGAAACTAAGCTCTAACCTACTCCTCACATTGCCCTTAACACTACTACCCGGTATGACTAGCCTACCCTTAACCACTACAGGAGCTTCGTATTCTTTGAAAACCCTAGTCGAGATCGTGCTTATAGCGCTTCTGAGGTTTTCCACGGACTTATCGCTCTTGATTGCCTTCTTGAGCTCTTCGACGAGATTTGCAGGCATAGACTTAAAGCCGGACCCTATGTACAAGTAGCTCTCCGCGACTATGTCGACTTCAATGCACCCTATAATGTCAGTTAATGTATCTCGGCTCCTAGGGGGGTTACGCACTACCCTAGCTCTAAGTGAACTTGACACTGTCCCATACCTTTTCAAATTTATTCAAACACTTCCACGCGTTAACGCCCCGAGCTATGAGCCACGTTCCCGAGATTTCTGTGCAGTCTGTTAAATCAACTTCGATGTCAACGTTATCTAGGCCCAGTAGCTTAGCCCCTTCGTTCTTACCCTTTATCTTTAACTCGAGATCCTCAATGCCAACCTCGCCAAACCCCCTGGTCTTAAAGCAGCCGATCCTCATGTAACCCTCATTGATTAACATTAACGCCTTTGCGAGAACGCCGATCGCGTAATTTGGTAGATTCGTGGCTAGTACCATGGTTCTGAATCTCGCGCCCGGCTCTATGTACTCTACTTGGTAAAGTGCTCTTTCGTAGACAGCACCAGTCCTCCTGTCGATAGCTATACCTGTCCTTACACCTAGAGGAACTTCAACAACATTACCATTGTTGTCGACGGGATACGCATCTGTGAAGGTTACATGGCTAGAGAGGCCAGGTGCACCAAATATCTTGCAAAGCAAGCACGCGTTTTCGCTAAACACTTTAATAGCCTCATAACTATTGCCCTTCTTCAGCAGGGATTCTAAATACTCTCCTAACGATGAACCCTCCACCGTAATTAGTTGCATGCAGGTTTCTTTGCCTACACCCTGACAGACTTTCAGGCCCTTTTGCTTAGCTAGTTGCATAGCTATGCTCCTGAAGACGCCTTTCAGGCTACTACCAGGAATGTATGGAACACTCTTGCCCTGTAACTTTATTCTGACGACTGCTAGTTCTACTAGGGAGCCAAGAGGAGGTTCCTTGCCTACACCAACACGCAGTGGGCTCTTGGTGACGATATACCACTGCATAATAATTTCTCTTAATATCGTGCTGTGCGAAACCCAGTGCATGCTAGCCACAGATTTCACCCTCAAAACTCTTTACGAGCTTACCGTCTTTGACTTCGTAAGCAGTGCATTTGGCGCTTTCAAGCCTTATGAATCCGTAGCCCACAGTCTTCCTGGCACCTACTTGGATTAGGCCCTCTTTGAGAGCGTTGAGAAGATCCCGCATTAGCTCGCCGAGTTCGTCTCGTGGTTGCGGGCAGATCCATATGTTGATCACATCCATCATAAACTTCCACTTCACATAGGGGGCGACATACTCCTCGGTGAACAGAATCCCTGGGCATGCTACTTTAAACTCCCTATTTATGCCAACGGAGATCTTTGTCTCGGTGAATACAGCGCCTTCAGGATACGCATCATACACACGTGTGTGGCTAGCTAAAGCCGTACTACCAAAGATCCTACATATCGGGCAGTACTTGCCACTTTCGGCCTCTTCCTTTATTTTATTAAAGTCCCATGGTGAGTGTACCTCTACTCCGCGGGCCCTTAGAATAGACTCTGCGAAACTCCGTAACATACCTTTTAGGCTACTCCCCGGAATGTAGGGTACGTAGTTCCCACCTAGCCTCGTTCTCAAAACCGCGATGTCTAGGCTAGTGCCGAGCGAAGAAGTCTTACCCGCCCCAATTCGCAGCGGCCTTTCATTAACGAGAACCCCTCGGATCCGCGTAAACACCTCGAGTTTATCAAAGTAGTTGTACGACATAGGGTTACCTCGTGAAGCCGCTTTTACCTACTTGACTGAACTAGGTAGCTAAGTAACTCTTTCAGTGTTAACTTGCTTAGATCTTCTAGTCGGGGTTTACGAGCACCCTGAAAGGCGTCAAAAACCCACCTAGCCGTGCCTAGGACTATTCTAGCCTCATCTTTACCCAAGCCCTTCTCGTAGAGGTCAAGCATGGCCTCGGTAATTATTCTTGCTAAGTTACGGCCCGATCCAAGCCTCTTAGACTGTCTCTGGGCAAATGTCGCGACGAGAAGTAATGCTTCTCGACCTTGAATAGCATCAAGCGTTGCAATAATGTTCTCCAGCTGAGATGACTTAACACCATCAAAGTAAGCGCTTGCCCCTATCCTAGCACCCCAGTTGAGGAGGTCATTAATAGTAGTACTATTACCTGTAGTAGACAAGGCGACCTGGGGCCCGCTTGAAGACATAAACCTCCTAGTTAGTTTTTACGCTCACTAACTTAAAAGCTTATTAACAGCCGACAACAACTAGATGTCTCAAAGGGTTAAGCTATTTATAGGGTTATAGGGAGATTGCTAGTGCGATTAATGAAACTTGCGTGGCACTTCAAATACCAGTTAGGCTTAACTGCTGATGGGACCGACATAAAAAGAGCTCCTAAGGGACATTGATGCCGTGATGATTAGGAGTGGGGTAGGCAATAGCTCAAATAGTCACGCCGTTGATCAAAGGCAATCATAACCCCTAATCTCAATTAGCTACGAATCGTGTAAATAGAGCACTAAAAGTATAGTAATCGGTGGTAGAGTTGCAATGATCCCGAGGTTTCCCTTATTAGGGTTTCGCTTAGGGTTTCTGGGTTTAAGGGCTACTTGTTACCGGTAAGTTTACTAAGACCGTCGTTGTTAAGGCGTTGCCGCAGCTACTGGGTTTTTGAGCCGTCAAAGGGCCCTGTTCCAAAGCTCCTCCACGTGTCACCTTTGTATAGGCTAGTAGGAGAGGCGTGGAGTGCGTGTATAGCTACGTTAACTGCCGAGACGAGCGGTTAGTGAAGTGTACTGAGAGCCAGTGCTCTCCGAGGGAAGCTACCACTTCTACCTAGGCTTCCACAAGAGCGTAATTAACTACGCTGAAGCAGTCTCCGCCCTAGCTAGGGCAGGGGTGCTTTAAGTTCGTGGGGCAAAGGGTCTGTATAGAAGTTGATGAAGTGACCTACTTCGACGCAGTAGCGCTCGGTAGAGAGGCGGCTTCCGAGATCTTCAAGTCCGGCGGGGTTAAAGTAGTGTTCTCTTCACCAACGCTCTTAAGGAACCCCTGAAGCCGAGCGGCAAGCACAAGGCGTACTCGCCGACGCCAATTAACGTCTTCGCGACGCCTGTTTACGCAATGCTGCACGCACACGGATCTTTTACAGTGGCCGGGTTTAGAGATATGCTCATTAGGCTGCATAGGCTACTCAACGAGACCTACAGCCTCCTAGGCGGCGTCAAGGTGAAGTAGGTGTATTACTCGAGTAGGCCGGAGTCAGCGCTAGTGGGCTACGTTGACGTGAACTAAGCCTACAATTAGCGATAGCTTAATGAACTCTAGTGGGTTAAGTAGGAAGGAGAGTAATACGGGTAGCTTTAACCCCATAAACCTCTCTAACAAGTCCTGAAAACACAGCCCGAGAGTAGTCCGGTAACGAGGACCACAGCGTTAGATGCCAACACTAGCCCCTTAAACTCCCTGAACGCAGGGGACTTCGGGTCGTCTACAAACCTGTCGAGTATAAGCAGGGCTGCGAGGACGTCGACTAAGGCGTATCCGAAGTCGGAGTTCATTAAGCCGAAGAATCGGGTCTCTCTCAAAGTACTCAGGTACCCCGTAGAGCCTAGTGATCTGATGTTACCATAAAATCCATACACTACTTAGCTTTCATCTGATAGTGCTTCCTTGAGATTCCATCACACTTAGTAAATGAAAGTGATGAAATTAAGGTTCTTCTCAGATCATTGAAAATATATATAGAAAATAAAGAACTTCTTTTGTTCATTCTCTCTTTTATGAGAAGCGAATTTCCAAAATCAAAACCCGATAAACTCAGGGGTAGGTAGATTTAAACTAGGAATACCTGTAATTTAGTTCCCCAAGTAGTTAAGGAAACCCATTAGTTGAAACCTTGCTAATCTCTTACTAGATCTACTAAGACTTTCTACTAACTAACTGTTAGGGAAGTACATCTAGTTGACCTCTTACTAGAGCTTCCAGGGAGAAATTCCATGAAATCAGTTGAGACTGATCTTGGGAGAGTTCCCATAAAATAAAGTTTCACGGAGATCGGTAATCTCCTCAATTAAGGTTGACGATATGGAGTAGTTGATGGTGTTTCTCTTGGAGAG
>Ga0105158_1000905_pt1 | contig 12002 bp, 8 predicted proteins | sample LHCtaG_FD_81567 | JGI IMG/M metagenome (GOLD analysis project Ga0105158, IMG submission 81567) | Hot spring microbial communities from Little Hot Creek, USA to study Microbial Dark Matter (Phase II) - LHC4sed_matched | ecosystem: Environmental > Aquatic > Thermal springs > Hot (42-90C) > Sediment... | reverse complement strand
TAAAGTAGAGTTTGCTAAGGATAAACTCATGCGTATAACGTCTACGGAACCTATAAACCTTGACAATTTACATAGCTCCATACATTGAGTAAAGATTCATACAATCTATTGATGTAAAAGCTTCAATATTAAGCGTAGCGGAGCATTTTTTCTACTCTACGATTTTAGATACGCCGTTTATCTTCTCTACTTGGTAAAGTGTGTCAGCTACCTCCTCCAGCTCCCTATCATGTGTAATTATCACCATCTGAGGCACTACAGTACCTTCTCTGAAGAAGCTTTTAACAACCTCTACCAGCTCCCTCCTCCTCTCCTCATCTAGGTGTATCGTTGGCTCATCCATTATGATAGTTGAAAGCGTCCCAGCGAGAGCCTTAGCTATGGCCAATCTTAAAGCTATCGCAATGGCGACCTTCTCACCGCCACTGAGTAGTGAAAGAGGTGTAGCTTCCCCACCTCTCATAACGCTGACGTCTAGATTCTCGTCAATAATGATGCTTGTTACGTCAAGGTTGAAACGTTCAACGTATCTAGTAGCGAGCTCAGATATATGAGGTGTAAGCCTCTGTCTCAACATCCTCTGAACACCATCTTTTGAAAAAGCTTCTCTAATCTTCTCAAGTTTAGATCTAAAATCCTCAATTTTATCGTATTTAGCTTTAAGTTTAGATATCTCATCATGAAGTTGCTCTATTTCCATTTTAATGTTGGACAATTTCTTCTTCTCATTGTTAATTTGTGCTTCTAAATTTTCAATGCTCGAACTACATTCTACCAATCTCTTTCCGAGAGAATCAAACGACTTCTTAACTTCTTCATGTCTTTTAGGATCGTAGCCTAGGTTGTTAATTGATTCTTTAAGTTTCTCAAGCTCTTTTTCAAGCTTAAGCTTTCTATCAACAGCTTCCTTAAAACTCTCAGCTTTTTCTTCATACTGGCTGGCTATTGGTTTAAGCCTATCATACTTCTCCTTCTTACTTCGAAGAATCTTCAACTCAGCTTCTGGGTCGCTAGGTTTATAGCCTAGTGCTCCTATGAGCTTCTCCAGTTCGCTTTGAGTTTGAATCAGCCCCTCTTCTACTTTTGAAAGTCTTCCTCCAACTTCTCTCCTCAATTCACTAATCTTCCTTAAAATAGCATTTAATTCGTACGACTTTTCATGAAGGCTCCTCTTACGATCCTCTAAATTTCTAAGCAGTTTCTCAATGTTCTCCACATCCGCGGATAGTTTGAGAAGTGCCTCCTTCTCTCTCCTCATTTCTCCCATTAGATTTTCCAATTCACTCCTCTTTTTATCGACTAAAGTACGTTTACTCCTTAAAGAATCCAATTCCTCTGCAATTTCCCGCTTAGCCTGCTCCCTATGCTGGGGCGTCAACCTAGTTCTACATAGAGGACATATATCAAGCTTATCTAGACTGTTGAAGTCTTGAATTAACTTTTCAATCCTACTATTAATCCAACCGACTTCTTCGTTCAACCTTTTGATGGAAGCTTCAATCTTCCCGATCTCACCGTCTAATTCCGCCAACTTTGCATTTAACGTTTGCTTAGTCGGTTTAGGTAGAAGTTTTTCAACCCTAGTCAATATAGTGGCTAGATCTTTTTCTTCCAACTTTAGTTGCTCAACTAGATGTTTAACGTCTAAAGCATTTTTCACAGCTCTATTACTGAGGCTTACAGGGTCGTCCGTTAGATCGACCGCCTCCGCCTCGTTTTTAACCTTAAACGTATAGCCAACTTCTGCTATCTTTCTAAGAGAGTCCTTTACCTCATCTTCAGCCTCATCCAGCAGTCTTAACTCATCCCGTAGGTCGCGTTCTTCTCTATCATATTCTTTAAGCTCTCTAATCTTCTCCACGTAATTTTCTAAAAAATGGATCTTCCCAATTTCAGATTCTAACCTTTCAACCTCCTCCTTAGCCTTCTTACAATCTTCAAGCTCTCTCGCTATTTCCCTAAGCCTATCTTCCAAGTGGCTCAGATCTCGGTGAATGAGTTCATAATCCCTACTTAAGTTGTTATAGATGGATTCCTTCTCATCTAAAGATTGCTTCTCCCTACTAATCAACTCATATTCTTCCTCAAGCTGCTCAACCTCTTTCCTGAATACAGCTATTTTTTCCTCCAATTCTTGTACAACATTGGAGCAGTCGTTGTAGTTACGCTTCTTCTCCTCAAGTCGTTCACTCTTACCGTGTATTTCCCTTTCAATATTATTTTTCAACCCCTCCACGTGGTTGATTATTTCACGCATATTTTCCCAAGCTTTTTCAAACGCGTCGATACCTATCATCCTACCTATAAGCTTCTTCCTATCTGCAGGTGTGACTTCAACGAGATTTGTGATTTCACCTTGACGGATAAATATAGAATTCAACAGCGTCTTACTATCGAGTTCAAGTAGCTTTAAAATCTCCTGTCTAACTTGTTTTGCTGAACGAGCTATATAGCCTAAATCGCCTCTTTTAAGCGAGGCATCTACACGTCCGCCCCTTGTTCTAATCCACTGAACCAAGTATTCTCTATTGTCCGCTTCAAAGATTAGGCTGATCTCGGCTTCACTCGCCCCTCTTCTTATTAAGTCGTCAACGTTCTCCCCCCTCGTCTTCACGTCTTTTTCAAAACCGAGGAAGGCGTGGATAACGGCATCCATGATAGCCGTCTTCCCAGCTCCATTCGGCCCTACTATCACCGTCACGCCTAAGGGAAAATCTATCTCAGTATTTCCGTGAGATAGGAAGTTTCTCAGCTTAAGTCTCTTTAACACTATCACTTTTCTTCACCAGCCACGTATTCTTCAACTACTTTTTTAGCCTGGTCTATTTCATCTTTAGATAAGTATTCGTAGAGTTTCCACGCCAGATCTACGTACATCCGATCACTTAATCCCAAGCTGTTTAAGTATTCGCCTATGAGTCTTCTCCTCAAGTTCACGGAGTCTTCTTCACGGAATTTCAATATAGGCTCTTGTTGGACTACTGTTAAGTCTTTAAAGAATACGTTATGCTTCAATGTCTTATCTTTAAGTAGGAGGTTGAGGTTATTTAGAATCTGCTTAGTGTCTATGTTTCTACCACTCACATATATGTGGAGTATGGGCATCTTCTTGACCGAACTCAGATACTTTGAGAATAGATCTTGAAGACTCTCTCTAGTCAAATCCAACTCAACTTCATACTGAGGTCTAACGTCAACGTCGATTTTATGCACTTCTAACTCATCTCCATCAAAGTCTACTATGTAAAACCCCTTCCCATCTTTAACCCACGATTTAACCTCATCTCTCCTCATAATCTCCGTTGAACCTGCATATGCGAAATACCCTCTCCCAAACTTCGTTAAAACCCTTGAGTGTATATGTCCAAAGGCATAGTAAGACGCCTTCTCAGGTAGATCAGCCTTTTTAAGCTCATATGCACCTTCAAAGGGTAGGTATTTATCTACTCCCTGATGCGCCACTAATATAGACTTAGAGTATCTACTCGCCACTTGATTGAACTTCTGAAGTTCCGTTTTAAGCAATTCTATACTTCTCCCACGTATGTTGGAAATGCCTGCAATAAACACTCCATCAACTTCCAACCACTCTAACTCCCCCACTCCTAGAACTCTGACTTCTTCAAATAGACTATGCGGCGGTAACCCACGTCTCTTAGGAAGATCGTGGTCTCCGAGGACTGTAATGAGCTTTACTTTCCCTTGAAGCTTCTTCAAATTTTCCTTGAAGTTTTTCAAAGCCTTTATCGGAGGAGTGGAGGAGTCGAAGAGGTCTCCGGAGTGGATGAAAACTTCAACACGTTCTTCAAGAACTCTTTCAACCACTTCATTGAACGCATCGTATGTATCGTTTTCCCTCTCATCTAGGTTGTACTGTCTCCTCCCAAGGTGCGTATCAGATACGTGTGCAATTCTCAAATTAAACACCTTCAACAATACTTTTTATCAGTTTCCTCTCCCTATCCAGTTTTTCAACTAGAGAAGTTTCTTCATTCTCCGCCTCTTTAACAGCCTCCTTAAGTTTACCGATTATATCTATGTCGGCACCGCCTTCTATGGTCTCTCTACTTCTAACTTTCACCATGACAGGTGCTTTCGTGATTTCACCCACTACGATGGCTTCTCCCACGTTTAGCCCAGGGAGGTCTTTTAAGAGGTCTTCGCTCATCCTCTCCGAACTCTTCCTAACAGCGTCTTGATCTTCAGGATTTGTCATTCTAAGGATGATCTGACTGTTGCATTGACTTAAAACATCGGGATCTATCTTATGAGGCCTTTGAGTGATTACAACTAGGAAGATGCCGAACTTCCTACCCTCAGCCGCGATCTTCTTTATGATGTTTTTCGATAAAGTCTTCTCCTTATACGGTATAAACCTATGCGCCTCTTCGATAAAGAGGAAGACTGGATAACCATACCTTTGATCTCTAACTGCTTCGAAAACATCTCCTAGGATTCTGAACGCTATGTAGTCTGCAACTTCATCGTCTAGACCTGAAAGGTCAACCACCGATATATGTTGAGGTTTAAGTAGCTTATTAACATCCGTGGTGGCGTCTCCGAAAACCCTAATTTTCTGCAACCTCTTCACGTATTTAAGAGCTGAGAGAGAATGTGGGTCTTCAGACTTTCCAAGCCTATTTATGAGGTCTTCCAGTCCATAGCTTCCCTCTTTCTTGAGCTTGTCAAGCGTTTTCCCAATGGCATTGACTATATTAGTCCAAGACTCACTTATACCGCAGACGGTTGTAATCTCATCTATCGACAAGTCTGAAAACTTCACCTCATAAATTTCCACCTTACCTATCTGCTTCTCAGTATATCTTCCAGTGCTTTCACGCGTCTTAAACACCGTGACTCTACTTGAAAATCTTCCACCCATCCTCCTGTGAGACATAAACACGTAATCTGCATGTGGATCTAAAACTATAGCAGTTGCACCCTTTTTAAGTAGCTCTTCAAGCAGTACGCCTGCAACATAACTTTTCCCAGCTCCGGTCTGCGCAAGTATGGCCAGATGTCTCCTAAACCCCCTCACAGATATACTTACGGGAACATCCGGTCTAGTGATTAAATAACCTATATGTAATCCTTCTTCAGGCGGGTAAGAGTAGAATTCACTTAAAATGGTTGAAGGAGCCCTATATACCACGTTACCTGGATGTATAGCCCTCCTAGGCTGTAAAACTTCTCCTTTTAACGTAAATCCGAGAACCCTTGCTTTGGCTATAAGCCTTCTATCCACAAGTTGAGCTTTTATCAGCCTCTCAACGGCTTCAAGATTGGGCTTATTTTCAAGGTCGAGCGCTAAACTTAACGACGTTATCTCACATATCTGTGCTATTATCGGAACTTCAACTTCAAACCCGTCAACCACCTCCCTAGATTTCACGAGCACATACTCCCACCTAGGAGGGTGTTTACCTTCATCTGCTATGAAGTAAAACTGAGATGGATTCGCTTCTCCAATTACGTAGCCTAAACGTTCCAACTGCTCATGGGAATCTGACACGCCTATACCCCCGTGAGGTAGCAGTTCTACCGACTATCTCTTCAAACTTGGGAAGATATATACGCTCAAAAGTCCTCCTTCCAAGTTTAACCCTCCTGTGAGCGGCCGTCAACCATACGTTATAGTTTTCTAAGCCGCTGTAGCCGGCTGAGATTAGCCTTAAAATATCGTTTATGTTTGCATCGATAACTTCACTGAAATTGACTTCGGACAAATTTTTCTCTATGTTAAAAACCCAAGCTGGAACATCAACCCTCATAGGTGTATCCTGAGCTGATGGTAAAACGTAAAACGATACTATCGCTGGTAGCTTCGGCAGATCCTTAACGATATGCGATGCCCAATCAATGAAATCTACATCTCTTGAAGATATTGGATGAGTTAATTGTAGGTATTTCACGGGGTCTACGTCAATTAGCTTAAAGGCTCTTTTAACTCCAGATGGAGCGTTTAAAATTAAAGGCATACCGTATCCTGGTTTTCTAGTACAGCTCATTATGAGTAGAAAATCTGGCTTAAGGGAGATATATTCCATGATATAATCTCTGATAGGTGGAGGCGTTTTATCCAATATTGCACCCGCTCTCCTTCTCCCCCCATCTGAAACCATGTTCATGAGCATGTTGACTTCAAACGCGTCTAAACCGTATTTCTCAGCCAGTTTAAAAATCATATTCCTCATTAAAAACTCTCTGAAGAATGAAGACCTACTCTCCTTACTCAACCCAATTATTGGAACTTTATTTTCCCTTGCCGTATTAAAAAGTTTGATCAGTGTTTCAAAGTACTTTAACATGAAATACCTATTGTATGCCGAGTTTATCTCAAGGGGGATGTGCGCCAACCTTCCATAAATGGAGCCATCTAATAGGACGAAGCCTTTAAAACCCATACTAATAGCCTCTAGTATAATCCTATGCTCTAACCATTCCATAATCCTACCGATGACTGCCCCATAGTTTTCATCAGAACTATAATCGAAACCCGTATACAGGTCTCTAAATTCAACACCAGCATTCGATATGGCGAATGCTCTTACAACGTAGAAAATGCCACCATTAGGCATAATAGCATGTTGCGAGCTACTATCTACCGCGAGAACTCTAAACTCGTCAGATGAAACTTTAGGGAGTTCTCCAAACCTCCAGTAGTTTTCAAAACATTCTCTAAGGTAGACAGCAATGGAGGGTGAAGACGGTTGAGAATAAGCTTCATTTATCCACATCTTTTTAGCCGTAAGGTCCTGCATGTATAAGTCGAGGAATTCAGGCACAACGGCTCACTAAAAGTCTACTGTAACTTTTAAAGCTATAAACTGTTATGACTGTTGAGAGTCTACTACGTACGTATATGTATGGTCGAATAATCATGACGCGTGTAAACTTCCTCCCCATTAAACACAATTGCTCTAAAATCGTATTGAAAGGATTGTGTAGTTTTAAGATTGATCAACGTAATGATTTTTAAGCTGAAGCTGGATTCAAAACTAGAATCAGATATCATTAACCGCGAGGCTTCCCAACGATTTTCTCCACTTGCTCTATCAGTAGATTGAGTAAACGGGTTGCTTCATCTATTCTTTTAATCCCCTCTGGCTTGGGTGGTTTCTCTATACCGCAGAAGTACTTCCAGTATAGGTATTGAGCTAATGTCACCTTCCTCCTGAAAATTCTATGAAGCATTATGTCAACAGTCCCCATGTACTTTCTACCTATGAAGCTTCCGGCAAAAGCCATTCCAAGGAGGCAGCCGATTATAACCAACTCTATATTCTGCAGTAGATCGATCATGTTATTCCAATCTCTAATAGTAAGACCTTCAATTAAACATTTACTGACGCATTGAGAATGTGAAGAAAGATTTTTCCAAGGTATATTGTTTGCAGGCTTCTTATGATGGATTGAGATATTTGATATACCGTCTGATGGGCCATTCATAAGGTCTCTTAAGCGGCTATAGAATGGAGGATCAATCTTTATAATTATGTGAAGTCTGGAGAGATAATAGTCCTATTAGCTACCATAAACGTTTAGTTAAACTTGGGGAAAATACATTAAAGCGTTTTTACACATAGTTTGAATGATGTTAACCTATAGGGAGCGTTTTAGAAGACATATGGCTTTTAAAGATGTAGATAGGCCTCCGTTTTACGAGTTTCTAGGCTTTTGGGTTGAAACGGTCAATAGGTGGAGGGCTGAGGGTCTTCCAGCTGGAGTTGATGTATACGACTACTTCAATTTCGATAAGCGTGAAATGGTTCCCATAGATTACGGACCAATACCTAGATTTATACCTAGGACTTTAGAGGAGGATGCTAAGTATAGGGTCGAAGTTAACGATATGGGCATTAAGATGAAGATTCTTAAAACGTCAGCTTCAATGCCTACGTTTTTAGACTTCCCTGTGAAGTGTCGAAGAGATTGGGAGAGGATGAAGGAAAGATATGACCCGAAAGATCTGAGAGGTATCCTAAAACGTGGAGTTCAGAGCTTACGGAATACTATAGAGAGACGGATAGAGTCATAGGACTTTCAATGCCGGGGTTCTTCGGTCAGGCTAGATACTTCATGGGTTTGGAAAGACTTTTAACATTCTTCTACAGAGAGCCTGACTTAGTCCATGAAATAATGGACTTTTGGGCAGACTTCTTGATAGAAGTTACTAAAAGCGTTGTCGAAAACGTTAAACTGGATTACGTAACGATATGGGAGGATATGTGCTACAACAAGGGGCCTTTAATATCGCCTAAGCTCTTTGAAGAATTTATGCTTCCAAATTATAAGAAGCTAACGGGGTTTCTGAGAAGTAAAGGTGTAGAGATAGTAATGGTGGATACCGATGGGAATCACGAAGCTATAAACGACTTGTTTTTGGAAGGTGGTGTTAATTGCCTCTACCCACTTGAAGTCGCCGCGGGTATGGATGCGATAAAGCTTAGGGAAAGATATGGTGAGAAGATGCTTTTGATAGGTAATATAGATAAACGTGCAATAGCAGCTGGAGGAGCGGCTTTAAAGAGGGAAGTTGAACGTAAAATAAGACTGGTTGAAGAAGGCGGGTATATAGTGAGCGTAGATCATGCGGTATCGGCAGATATACCGTTTCAAAATTACTCAACGTATATACGTCTTATCAAAGAGAAGCTTAAAATAGGTTAATTTGATATGTTGAGTAAGAATGGGGCATTTAAAAGGCTGATATGCGGGATAGAGTACCATGAAGACCATCCGTAATACCGTAAAAATGGAGGAGTTTGAGAAATTTAAGATTGCTTGGAATGATCATTGAAAACTTCATCCATATGATGTATTCAAAACATGAAAACTTTACTCTCAAACCTAGTGAATGGAAAAAATCGACTAAAGATGGAAGGTGTGGGTTGAATTCAAAACAATATTTACTTTAGTCGTAGGGGCTCCAAGAAAAATCTTTATCTAGAGGATAGAGAGGTCTTCTCACTCTTTCATATCTAAGCTTCTCTATGAGTAGGTTTGTATAGCCGGGGGATAATGCCATTAAGGCTAGTCTAGCAATCTTCCTGAAGTCTGGCGTTAAGTACCCAAGTTTTACTACGATAATTTTCCTCTCAGCCGGGTTTACTCCAAACTCCATAAAATCGTCTATGGAAGTCCAACCACGTCTACGACTCGTCAGCAATATGTCTACTCTATTTACTCTAAGGACCGCCCCACCATCTACCAAATTTACGACATTACCTTTAACTTCAACTGGATACCCATTGATTTTATCGATTTTACCACCTATGGAAGTTCTTACAGAGCTTCCCAGACCAGCATCTCTACACAATCGGACAGCCTCCGGGTCGTATATTCCAGCTACAACAGCATCTTCAACTTTAAATTCTAACAAACGCTCTACGAATATTGGAACATCACCTGGAGCTCCGGCAGTAACGTTGTCTCCTGAATCTGAGATGAATACTGGATTTTTAGTTGAGGTTTTAGCGGCTTTTATCACTTCATCTATTTCACCAGATTCGACTTCAAGTTTGAAGTCTCTCCTCCTGTTCCAGTAGGCTTCTGCAAGCTCAGAGACAGTTTTATAAGCCTCATCCGTTTTCCCATCTGAAACAACTACTACACTAGCACTTGCATGAGGTGTATCCGCCCAAGCCATGCCGACGAGCATAGAGGAATCTATTAAGCCGGGTTTTTGATCAATTTCTCCAAGACTACGGTATATGCTAGCAACTGGCCCAATCGACGTGACGACGTATTCTCCGGGCAGTAGAACAGGGGGTTTAACTATAATGGGGGTTGGCTTAATACCGGTTTTTATAGAACGTATGAGGAGTTTAGCGGCTTTCAACCTAGTTTCAGAAACATCCACATGTGGAGCGGTTCTATACGCCGTTAAAACGTTTGCATAATCAGCGATTTGCGGGTTTAAATTACCATGTAGGTCCAAAGCGACGGATACTATGGCTTTAAAGCCTATAGTTTCTCTTATGCATTTGAGGAGGTGTGTCTCCCCATCTCCAATCCCTTCAACCTCCATGGCTCCGTGGAGGAATAGGCATACGCCATCCAAACCACCGCTGTCCTCAAGAGCTTTAATCAATTCATCCTCCAACTCTAGGAAAGCTTTCTTAGAGACTACTCCACTTGGAAGCGCCCAAGCATAAATAGCCGGAATGACCTCAACACCCTCATTTATGAGAAATCTAGCAACCTCGTCTTCAAGAAGCCCTCCACCTCTAACGATTTTAAAATCCCCTATACTAGTAGGTAGGGGGCTGAACGTATTAGATTCGTGACCTATACCACCTAGAGCAACCCGTATTGAGACATCCCTGATAGAATATGTGTAAACAGCGATATTTCACTTTCACCCCGTCCATTAAAAGCCTGTACAACCTTTAAAAGATGGAGTTTAAGAGCGAAGACCCACTATACCAGCTTAGTCAATAGCATATTCGAGGCGTAATTGAGTATGAAACGGTTAATATTCTTCGTAGAAGCTGAATTGATGAGTGGCTTTATGACCTTTAACTTAATAGGTTTTCAACTAAGTCGCATTCTACAATGGGTTTTCCTCTATCCAAGGGAATCCTTAGAGTTTTTATCTCAAATTGTTTTATGTGGACGTTTAAGTCTCTTCCAAGGACTGTAGACTTTAATCTAACAGTATGATCCTTTCCGGTATATTCCACGAGTCTGACTATTACGTCGTCAGAGTCCTCGGCCAGCTTGACTGTGGAGATTGCTACTTCAGATGGGGATATTTCAAGCATAGAAAGAGCGTTCGGCATATATCCAATGTGAGGCTCTTCAAACACGTAGAAGAGACCAGTGTTTAACATTTCCGCTAGTTCAAATATTCTGTTAAAGTTATTCGTCCAACAATTGTTTAAATGTGATAGTAGGATGTATTTGAAGTTCTGTTCTCCCTGATCTATGTATGGATAATCGTCAAACTTGGGATCTACTTTATGCGGGTCGTGTTGAGCATAGGGTGGGCTTCTGATAACGCTTATACGGATTTCAGAGCCGTATACGTCGAAGCCGTATTTAGAATCGTTTATGACTGTTAACCCGTAATTTACATCACGGTTCGACGCGTGAAGCCTACCTGATACGTCGATCCACCTCTGACCCGGCTCCTCCTCTCCATTAGCTGGTCTAACGATAACACCGTAGGGTATTTCATAGGTTGCAGTGGATTCTTCAAGGTTTACTGGGAAGGATAGTTTAAGCATTCTATTCTTTTCCCTCCAGTCGACTCTAACCTTAACTTCTATGAAATCTAATCCTCTGTAGAGTGAGAAGTACTGCCATATAGTTGAATTGCGGTAGCTTGTTTTAACTCTAAGCGTAGCTCTAATAGGGCCGGATTCAACTATGGAGAGTTCGGCGTTTCCAAATCTTCCTTCCTCAAACTTGAATTTTGAAATTCCGTGACCCCACGTATCTCCCTCATCCTTCAACACTATGGGTGAAGCACCGTAGCCGTTGAAGATGTTGACGTTAAGCCGCTTATCGTAAAGCTTTTTAATAGCTCCGTTTTCCATGTCGAATTCAACTATGAAGTAGTCGTTTTCCATCATTCCATCTGAAGCTTTTAAAACACCTTCAAATTCCTGAGGAGTCTTATCACCTTCAACTAGTTTATACGCTTTATACCCTAGACTTGGTATGTCCGCTATGAATAAGGCCCTTTTAAGACCTGCTGTAGAAGATGGGCGAATCATTTGGATTGGAATAGGCTTTTCATCCTCATCTATGAGGGAGTAACCTATAGGCCATGGTTCAACTTCCACTGGAAACCTCGTCTGGACGCAAGTCGGGTTGAAAACAACCAGGGATTTACCTATACTCGTATCTATTTTAGAAGATATGCGTTGCGTAGCTAGGTTTAAGATTTCATATGCTATATTCAGAGATTCACCGTAGATGTTTCTAACATCCCAGTATGCCTCAGGTATACACGTTCCGGCTAATATGTCGTGAAATTGGCAGAAGAGGATGAG